>Ga0209581_1000620_pt1 | contig 62825 bp, 58 predicted proteins | sample Coa_R2_FD_187160 | JGI IMG/M metagenome (GOLD analysis project Ga0209581, IMG submission 187160) | Surface soil microbial communities from Centralia Pennsylvania, which are recovering from an underground coalmine fire - Coalmine... | ecosystem: Environmental > Terrestrial > Soil > Unclassified ...
ATTTTCATCCGTTCGCAACGTTCTTGTGCAGGTCCTCCGAGGGATGCTCTGCTTGAACGTGCTTTCTTTTGGTGACTTTTCTTTGCACGAGCAAAGAAAAGTTACCCGCGCGGCCTGCGGCCGAGCGGAAGCTCTGCTCTGGTGAGCAAAGAGAAGTGACCCGCTCGCCGGACGCGAGCGGAAACCCGCAGGATGCGCTTGGAACAAAGAACAAGATTACTTCCGTGCCACCCTCACCCGCCGCGCTGCACGCGTCGGCCTCTGCGGCCAGCGGGAGAGGCGGAATTGCCGCAGGCCAAGCGGGACGCGAGCGGAAACCCGCAGGATGCGCCTGGAGAAAAGAACAAGATCACGGCCGTGCCACCCTCACCCGCCGCGCTGCACGCGTCGGCCTCTGCGGCCAGCGGGAGAGGCGGAATTGCCGCAGGCCAAGCGGGACGCGAGCGGAAACCCGCAGGATGCACCTTACGAACAGAACAAGACCACTGCGGTGCCACCCTCACCCGCCGCGCTGCGCGCGTCGGCCTCTGCGGCCAGCGGCAGAGGCGGCACGCTGAATCTCGGCGCCAATCAGACCCACGTAAGTAATCGCACGGATTTCGGAGCCCGCCGCCGCCGCGTAGCATGCCCTCCGTGCCAGCCGGGGAGCGCATCGTTCAGGGAACGAGGACCACAACAACGCGGCTTGGCCGATACGGGGACGATGGTTGGAGTATCGGGAGGCTGGTCATGATTCGCCTGTTTGCTCGCGCACTCGCGCTCTGTGTTCTCGGTTCGGTATCGCTGCTGCCCGCGGCGGCGCACGCCAGCGCCGTGCTGCACGCGCAACGGCTGACCGCGCCCGGCGCGGTCGGCGACGGCTTCCTGTATGAAAGCCCGGCGGTGCAGGGCGACTGGATCGCCGTGTTCGGCCGGCTGTCGGACAACGCCGGCGACGGCCGCGTATACGTTTTCCACCGGCAGGGCGGCGTCTGGGCGTTCTTCCAGGAGATCGTCCCACTCGATGGCGCCGGCAGCCACGACGCGCTGGCGTTCGCCGGCGACCGCCTGATCGTCGGCTCGCCGGGCGCCTACGATCCGCGCATGAACGGCGGCAGCGGCGCGGTATCGATCTATGCGCTGCAGAACGGTCAGTGGGTGCTGTCCGAGACCCTCTACAGCTACAACGGCTACATGGCCGGCAGCACCGATTTCGGCGCCGCGCTCGCGGTGGACGGATCGCTGCTGTACGTCGGCTTCCCCGGTTACGTGACGCCGTCGGGCCTGCGCGTGGGTGCGGTCGAGGTGTACGACACCTCGGTGTTCCCGACCAGCTACATCGACGCCATCGTTTCCCCCGAGGCGGTCGCCGAAGCCCGCTTCGGCAGCAGCGTCGCCGCCAGCCAGCACAACGTCGCCGTCGGCGCGAACAACCTCGGATTCGCCGGCATCGGCGCGTCGGTCGGCGCCATCTTCACCTACACCGAATTCGGCAATCGCTGGACCGAGGGTCCGATGCTGATGGCGCCGAATCCCTATGCGTTCGACCAATTCCCGGTCGCGCTCGCCGTCGGCGGCGGTCGCATCATCGCCGGCGACGCCAACCACAACAGCGCCAGCAAGGGCGGTCCGTGGGGTCTGGCGTTTTCCTATGCGCGCAGCGTCAACGGCTTCGCCTTCGAAGCCGGACTGAGCCCCGCCGACGGTTACCAGAACGACCGGTTCGGCGATGCGGTCGCATCCGCCGGCGAACTCGCCCTGATCGGCGCGCCCAACGGCGGTCCGGCCGGCCACGTGTACGCCTTCCGCGCGGTCGGCGGCGACTGGCAGAGCGTGTCCGAGTACGTCGTCGCCGATCTCGCCGACGGCGACGGTTTCGGCACCACCATGGCGAGCGACGGCGCCACCCTCGTCGTCGGCGCGAGCGAGGCCGGGCGCACACCGGCGAGCTCCGGCGCGATCTACGCGATCGACAACCTGCCGACGGACCAGATCTTCGCCGAAGGCTTGGAACCGTGATGGCCCTGCACGCCGACGCCAGCACGACCGGCTTCGATGCGGACGACGCCCATGCCGCCTGCCGCAGCCTCGTCGTGCTGCCTTCGTCCGGCGCCGCCGGCCGCGCCCCGGTCATGATCGAATCCTCGCCCACGCCGAATGTCGCCGCGCCCGGCGCAACGGAGGAGCTCGGCCGGCGGGTCGCCGAACTCGAACGCGAACTGGCCGAGGCGCGGCGCGCGCGCGACGAGCTCGCGCAGCGCAACCCGGTCACCGGCCTGCCGCGCTTCGAGTCGTTCGCCAGCCAGCTCGCCGCGGCGATCGCCGAAGCCGCGCTGGCCGGCACGCGGGTGATGGTGCTGTATCTCGACATCGACAATCTGCACCTGGTCAACGAGACCCGCGGCCACGCCGCCGGCGACCACGTCCTGCGCACCGTCGCCGAGCGGCTGGCGCCGCTGGTCGCCGGGCGCGGGTTCCTCGCCCACGCCGCGAGCGACGAGTTCGTGCTGGCGCTGCGCGACGACAGCGACGCCCACGATCAACTCGAAGTCGGCGAGCGCGTGCGCCGTTCCTTCGAGGAACCGATCGCGCTGCACGGCGAAAACCTGTTCGTCACCGGCAGCATCGGCGTGAGTTGTTTTCCCGATCACGGCGCCACCTCGCAGGAACTGCTGCGCGAGGCCGAGGCGGCGATGCAGCGCGCCAAGCGCAGCGGCCGCAACGCAGTGAGCGCGTTCACCAACGAACAGCGCCAGCAGATGGAAGAGCGCCTGCTGCTCGGCCTGCAACTGCGCGACGCGATCCGGCAGCAGCAATTCGTCGTGCAGTACCAGCCGCAGATCCGCGGCCAGGACTGGTTGATCTACGGCTTCGAGGCGCTGGTGCGCTGGCACAGTCCGCAGTTCGGCCTGCTGCCGCCGGGGCGCTTCCTGCCGATCGCCGAGGAACTGGGCCTGAGCGTGGACATCGGCAACTTCGTGCTGGAGAGCGTGTGCCGCCAGGCGCGTGCCTGGCGCGACGCCGGCATGGACGATTTCCTGATCTCGATCAACGTCTCGCCGGTGCAACTGCGCCGCCCGCAATTCGTCGACACGGTGCGCGCCGCGCTGGCGCGTCACCAGGTGCCGGCGCATTGCCTCGAACTCGAACTGACCGAGCAGGCGATGGCCGGCGACGTCGCCAGCGCGGCCGAGATCCTGCACGCGCTCAAGGCGCTCGGCGTGCGCCTGGCGATCGACGATTTCGGCGCCGGCTATTCCAGCCTGCGCCATCTGCGCCGCCTGCCGGTGGACCGCCTCAAGATCGACGGCGGCTTCGTGCGCGACATCTCCAGCGACGCCGGCGCCGCCGGCGTGTGCCGCGCCATCATCACGCTCGGCCATCAGCTCGGCATGCAGGTGCTGGCCGAAGGCGTCGAGACCGCCGCCGAGGTGGGCTATCTGCTGCGCAACGAATGCGACGCCTTCCAGGGCTTCTACTTCAGCGCGCCGGTCTCGGCCGAGCAGGCGCTGGAACTGCTGCGCCACCGCTATCTGGCGCAGGATCCGCTGCCGCGCCCGGCCGCCGCGCGCACGCTGCTGCTGCTCGACGACGAGGAGAACGTGCTGCGCGCGCTGACCCGCGCGCTGCGCCGCGACGGCTACCGCATCCTCACCGCCACCACCGCGCAGGACGCCTTCGAGCATCTGGCGCGCAACGAGGTGCAGGTGATCATCTCCGACCAGCGCATGCCCGAGCTCAGCGGCACCGAATTTCTCAGCCAGGTGAAAGCGATGTATCCTGACACGGTACGCATGGTGTTGAGCGGTTACAGCGACGTCACCGTCGTCACCGACGCGATCAACCGCGGCGCCATCTACAAGTTCCTCACCAAGCCTTGGAATGACGACGATTTGCGCCTGCAGATCCAGGACGCGTTCCGCATCGCGCGCCGCGGCGCGCGGGCGCAGGAGGTGCCGTCGTCATGAGCCTCGACGAGTGGCGCGCCGATGAACGAATCCCCGCGACCGGCCCGCGCGCGGAGGCGGACATGAACGCCGCGGCCGTGCTGCCCGACCTGCCGCCGGGCGCGCCGCGGCGCCTGCTGGAGCTGGTTGCCGAGCCGCTGTTCGTCGCCGATGCCGGCGGCCGCGTGGTGTGGCGCAACACCGCGGCGGACGAACTGGAACGCTGGCTGCGGCAGAACAATCCGACGCGCGAACTCGCCACCGAGCTCGCGCCTGCGCTCGCGCGCGCCGCACAGGCGCCGACGAGCGCGGAGGCCGGCGTGGTCGCGCTCACCCAGTTGTCCGGCGCCGCCCGCGCCTACCGGGTCTGCGCCGGCGCGCTCGGCGACGGCCTGTTCGCGCTGGCGCTGCACGCGGTGACGGACGCGCGCAACGGCGATGCCGACACGCGCGCGCACGTGGAGATCGAGAAGCAGCACGTCGAAGACGTGCAGCGCCAGTTGCTGCAGGCCGACCGCATGGCCTCGATCGGCCAGCTCGCCGCCGGCGTGGCGCACGAGATCAACAACCCGATCGGCTACATCCAGTCCAATCTCGACACGCTCAAGGACTACGTCGCCGGCCTGTTCCGGCTGATCGAGGCGCAGGAGCAGGTGCTGCGCAGCCTGCGTGCGTCGCGGCCGGAGCTGCTCGCGCCGGTCGACGCGGTGCGCGGGGAGATCGACTTCGACTTCCTCGCCAGCGATCTGCCGACCCTGCTCGCCGAGTCGCTGGAAGGCATCGCCCGGGTGCGCAAGATCATTCTCGACCTGCGCGACTTCTCGCGCGCCGGGCACACCGAGGAATGGACCCTCGCCGACATCCACGCCGGCATCGACAGCACCATCAACATCGTCTGGAACGAGCTCAAGTACAAGGTCGAGCTGATCAAGCAGTACGGCGAGCTGCCGCTGGTCGAATGCCTGCCCTCGCAGCTCAACCAGGTGTTCCTCAACATCCTGGTCAACGCCGGCCACGCCATCGAGGAGCGCGGCCAGATCGTCATCCACACCTATGCCAAGGGCGATCGGGTCTACATCGCCATCTCCGATACCGGCCGCGGCATACCGGAGGAACACGTCGGCCGCATCTTCGAGCCGTTCTTCACCACCAAGCCGATCGGCAAGGGCACCGGCTTGGGCCTGTCGATCTCCTATGGCATCATCCAGAAGCACGGCGGCGACATCGACGTGCGCAGCGAGGTCGGCGTGGGCACCACGTTCCTGATCTCGCTGCCGGTGCGCCAGCCCAGGCCGCAGCCCGGCGCGGCCGCCTGAGCCGCCGCCGGCGCGTAGCGCGCCGTCACGACGAGGTGATCGTTCGATGTATCGCATCCTGCTGGTGGACGACGAGCCCAACGTGCTCTCCGCCGTGCGGCGCGTGCTGGCCACACTCAAACCCGAAGAGCTCGACGGCGATCGCCCGGAGATCGAAACCTACACGTCCACCGAGGACGCGCTCAAGCGCGTCAGCACCATGCCGGTCGACCTGGTGATCTCCGACTATCGCATGCCGGGCATGAGCGGCGTGGAGTTCCTCGAGCAGGTGATCCAACGCCAGCCCGGGGTCGCGCGCCTGATCATGAGCGCATACGCCGACCTCGACGCCGTGATCGACGCGATCAACAAGGTGCAGGTGTTCCGCTTCATCAGCAAGCCGTGGCACGACTTCGAACTGAAGTCGGCGGTCACCCAGGCGCTCGCCACGCGCGCCTTGATCCTTGAGAACCAGCGCCTGGCCGACACCGTGCGCCGGCAGCGCAATCGCCTCAGCCGCCAGGAGGCGGAACTGCGCCGGCTGGAGGCCGAATCGCCCGGCATCACCCGCCTCAAGCGCGCCGCGGACGGCGGTATCCTGATCGAAGGCTTCGAGGACGAATAGCGCGCACGGCTGGCGGCGGGTGCGGATTCGGCGCATACTCTCGCCGACTCGTCCCTTTCTTCGCCGTTCCCTGCGACCCCTCCGAGCAACGGCGTTGCGACGGCTGGGTGCAGAGGAACATGAGCGCCGATCCCACACCATTCCCGCGTGAAGCGCAGGCGTATCTGCGCGCGATCTTCCAGTACTCGCCCGAATGCCTGAAGATCGTCGGCGCCGACGGCATCCTGCTCGACATGAATCCGGCGGGCTTGCGCATGCTCGAGGCGGACTCGGCCGCGCAGGTGCTGCAGCGGCCGATCCATCTGGTCGTCGCCGAGGAGGACCGCGCCGCGATGCAGGACCTGCACGACCGCGTCATGCGCGGCGCGGACGGCATGCTCGAATTCTCGATCGTCGGCCTGAAGGGCACGCGCCGCCGCCTGGAGACGCGCGCCACACCGCTGCGCGACGCCAGCGGCGCGATCATCGCCGTGCTCGGCATCACCCGCGACATCACCGACCGCAAACGCGCGGAGCAGGAAGCGCGCGAGGCGGCGCTGCGCCTGCGCGTGGCGGTGGAGGCTTCCAACATCGGCCTGTGGGACTGGGATCTCAACCGCAACGAGGTGCGCACGCTCAACATCTGGGGTCAGCTCGGCTACGCCGGCGGCGAAGTCGCGGACGGTTTCGACGCGTGGCGCGACCATCTCCACCCGGACGACCGCGAACGCGCGGTGTCCGAGGTGCGCGACTACCTCGCCCACCCGAACGGCGGCTACGAAGCCCAGTTCCGCATGCGCCACAAGGACGGCGGCTATCGCGACATCCTGGCGAAGGGCTCGCTGCTGCGCGACGAAGCCGGCGCCCCGGCGCGGCTGGTCGGCTCGCACGTGGATCTCACCGAACGCCGCGCCGCCGAGGAGCGCATCCGCGAATCCAACCGGCAACTGCGCGAGCTGTCGCGGCAACTCGCCGAGGCCCGCGAACGCGAACGGCGCCTGCTTTCCACCGAACTGCATGATCTGGTCGGCCAGAACCTGACCGCGCTCAGCATCGATCTCGGCCTGATCGAGGTGGAGCTGTCGGTCGAATCGCGCCGGCAGGTCGGCAACCGGCTGCGCGAGGCGCGCGCGCTGCTCGAATCCACCATCGCCGCGGTGCGCACCATGATCACCGACCTGCGCCCGGTGGTGCTGGACGAGTACGGCCTGCTGGCGGCGCTCAAGTCCCACGCCAAGGCCGTCGAACAGCGCAGCGGTCTCGCCGTCGCCGTGGTCGGCGACGAGGGCGGCGAGCGCTTGCCGGCGGACGTCGAGATCGCCCTGTTCCGCATCGCCCAGGAAGCCCTGACCAACATCGTCAAGCACGCGCGCGCGAGCCGCGCCTGGATCACGCTCGCCCGCGGCCATGGCGATGTGCGTCTGACCGTCGCCGACGACGGCGTCGGCTTCGATCCGGCCAACATCGTCTATCCGGACACGCAGTCGCATCTCGGCCTGCTGGCGATGCAGGAACGCACCGAGGCGTTCGGCGGCCGGCTCTCGATCGACTCGACTCCCGGCGGCGGCACGCGCGTCCACGTCAATCTGCCCGGCCACGCATGAGCATCCGCGTGTTGCTGGCCGACGATCACGGCGTGGTGCGCGACGGCCTGCGCGCCCTGCTCGAGGCGCAGAGCGACATCGTCGTGGTGGGTGCGGCCGACAACGGCCTCGATGCGGTCAACGAGGCGCTGACGCTCCTGCCCGACGTGGTGGTGATGGACATCCACATGCCGGGACTGAGCGGCGTGGACGCCTGCCGCCGCATCGCCGAACGCGCCCCGACGGTGAAGGTGCTGATGCTGTCGATGCACGGCAGCGCCGAACACGTCTACCACGCCTTGCAGGCCGGCGCGCACGGCTATCTGCTCAAGGAATCGGCGGCGGCCGAGGTGGCGAGCGCGGTGCGCGCGCTGCACGCGGGCCGCCGCTACTTCGGCGAGAAGATCCGTGCCATCGCCGTGCGCGATCTCGCCGCGGGCGGACGTCGCGCCAGCCCGCTGGAGAGCCTGAGCGCGCGCGAGCGCGAGATCCTGCAACTGCTGGTGCAAGGCAGCAGCAATGCGCAGATCGCCGCGCTGTTGTCGCTGTCGATCAAGACCGTGGAAACCTACCGCAGCCGCATGCTGCAGAAGCTCGGCATCGGCAACCTCGCCGAACTGGTGCGCTTCGGCCTCGAGCACGGCTTGACCTGACGCAACTTCACCGACACCCCGTCAAGCTTTCCTGACAGCATTCGCCGCGCGCTCGGCACATGCTGGCTGCGCTCGTTCCCTGAGCGTCACGCCCATGAACCCGGAGACGGATCCAGACGCCGACGGAGCCGATCCGCTGCTGGCGACCCGTTCCGATGCGTTCGCACGCATCGCGGGCTGGTTCACGCTCGCGGTCGGGACGCTGGTGCTCCTCGGCTGGATCGTCGGCAGCGAGCATCTGAAAGCCGCCGTGCCGGACATCCGCGGCATGAAGGTCAATGCCGCACTGGCGTTCCTGCTGGCCGGAATCTCGCTCGCCCTGCAGGTGCGATCGCGTCCGGGTTGGCCGCGCGCGATCGCGCGCGCCTGCGCGGTCGGCGTGCTGCTGATCGGCGCGCTCACCCTCGCCGAGTACGTGTTCGTCTGGCGATCCGGCATCGACGAATGGCTGTTCCGCGACCCGGCGAGCGCGCTGCCGGGCTGGGAGCCGGGACGGATGCCGGTGCTGAGCGCGCTCAATTTCGTGCTGCTCGGCGCATCGCTGCTGCTGCTCGACACGGCGCTGCGCCACCGCCTGTACCCGCCGCAATGGCTCGCCGTCGCCGTGGTGTTCCTGGCCTTGTTGCCGGCGCTCGGCTACACCTACGGCGCCCATCGCGAAACGGGCATCGAGAGCGGCTTCCTGATCGGCCTGCGTTCCGCGCTGGCGTTCCTGGTGCTCGCCATCGGCGTGCTGGCCGCGCGCGTCGAGGACAGCGGCCTCAAGCTCGCCATCCAGCGCGGCATTGGCGGCAAGATCGTGCGCCGCCTGCTGCCGGCGGCGTTCGCGCTGCCCATCGCCATCGGCAGCCTGCGTCTGCTCGGCGAGCAATCCGGCCTGTACGAGACGCGCTTCGGCGTCGCCATCGCCGCCTGGTCGAGCGTGGTGATCCTGGCCGCCATGATCTGGTGGTACGCGGCGACCCTGCAGCGCGAGGAAACCCTGCGTCGCGCCGAGGAGCAACGCTTCCGCAGCCTGCTCGAGGGCGCGCCCGATGCGATCCTGATCGTCGATCCGGCCGGCGTGATCCGCCTGGTCAACGCGCAGACCGAACGCGCCTTCGGCTATCCGCGCGCGGAACTGCTCGGCCAGAGCGTCGATCTGCTGGTGCCGGAGCCGGCGCGATCCGCGCATTCGGCGCGGCGCCAGGACTATCTGCACCACCCCACGGTGCGCGCCATGGGCCGGAACCACGACCTGGAGGCCCAGCGCAAGGACGGCTCGCGCTTCGCGGTGGAAATCAGCCTGAGTCCGATCCCGCGCGGCGAGGAAGTCTGGGCGATGGCCGCGATCCGCGACGTGAGCGAACGCAAACGGGCCGAGGCGGCGCTGCGCATCGCGGAGGGCCGCGCCCAGTCCACCCTGGACGCGCTGCGCTCGCCGATCTGCGTGGTCGACGCGCACGGGACCATCGTCGCCTGCAACCGCAACTGGCCCGAATTCGGCGCAGCCGACGGCGCGCGCTTGCAAGCGCTCGGCATCGGCGCCAACTATCTCGAGGTATGTCGCCGCGTTTTCGGCCCCGACGGCGAATCGGCCGAGGCACTCGCGGCCGGCATGCACGCGGTGCTCGCGCACGAGCGCGACGAGTTCGTGCTCGAATGTCCCTGCCACGCGCCGACGCCGCCGCGCTGGTTCCGGGTGCGCGTGACCCGCTACGCCGTCGACCACGCGCAATGGCTGGTGGTGGCGCACGAGGACATCACCACCCACCGCGTGCAGGAGCAGAAGATCCTGCGCCTGAATCGCGTCTACGCGGTGCTGAGCGGCATCAACGGCGTCATCGTCCGCGTGCAGGATCGCCAGCGCCTGTTCGATGACGCCTGCCGGATCGCCGTGGAGCACGGCGGTTTCGGCGTCGCCTGGATCGACGTGCTCGATCCCGCCGCGCGCGAAATCCGGCCGCAGGCGGAGGCCTGCGAGGACGCCGAACGCATCCTGCACCAGCGCCGTCCGCTGGCGCTGGACGACGTCGCCGCCCAGGGGTTCGTCGCGCGCGCCTTCGCCAGCGGCCGCTACCAGGTCTGCAACCGCCTGGAGGAGGTGTCGGAATTCCACACCGAGCGTCTGCGCGATGCCGTTGCCTGCGGCTACCGTTCATTCATCGCGCTCCCGCTCAAGCTCCAGTCCGCGACCGTCGCCACGCTGTCGCTGCTCAGCAAGGAAGCCGACTTCTTCGACGAAGCGGAGCTGCGCCTGCTCGAGGAGCTCGCCGCGGACATCTCGCTCGCGCTCGATCACATCGCCCAGCAGGAATTCATCGAACACGCCGCCTTGCACGACACCCTGACCGGCCTGCCGAACACGCGCCTGTTCATCGACCGGCTGCAGCAGCGGATCCAGCACGCCGCCGACGGCGACGGCGAGACCAAGCTCGCCGTGGCGATGTTCGACCTCGAGAATTTCACCTGGCTCAACGAGACCCACGGCCGCGCCTTCGGCGATCGTGTGCTGCGCGAGGTGGCGGAACGTCTGGTCGCCATGCTGCCGCCGGGATGCACCGGCGCGCGCGTCGGCGGCGACACCTTCGCCATCGGCGGCGACTGTCCGGGCGAGGCGGCCTCGGCGACGACCTGCCAGCAACTGCTGGCGCGCATCGGCGAGCCGCTGCTCGTCGACGGCCGCGAGATCCGCCTGTCCGCGCACGCCGGGATCGCCCTCTATCCACGCGACGCGGACAGCGCCGAGGCGCTGTTCGAGCGCGCCGAGGCAGCGCTGCGGCAGGCCAAGGCCACGCGCCAGCGCCTGGTCTACTTCGCCCCCGAAGCCAACGTGCTCCTGGCCGAGCGGCTGGCGCTCGAGGCGGACCTGCACGCCGCCCTGGAACATGGGCAGTTCGCGCTGGTCTTTCAGCCGAAGATCGACCTCGCGAGCGGCGAGGTGATCGGCGCCGAGGCACTGATCCGCTGGCGCCATCCGCGGCGCGGTCTGATCGCGCCGGCCGATTTCATCGGCATCGCCGAGGACAGCCGCCGGATCGTGGCGATCGGCGATTGGGTACTGCGCACGGTCTGCGCCCAGCAGGCCGCCTGGCTCGCCGCGGGTGTCGACGTGGTGCCGGTGATGATCAACGTCTCGCCGGTGCAGATCGCGCACGACGACGTGTTCGCGCGCGTGCAGCGCGCGCTCGCCGCGCACGGACTCGAGGCCCGGCACATCGAGCTCGAACTCACCGAATCCGCCGCGCTGCACGACTCGGACGCGACCCGCACCACGCTGGCCGCGCTGCGCAAACTCGGCGTGTGCCTGTCGCTGGACGATTTCGGCACCGGCTACGCCTCGCTCGAGCAGATCCGCCGCTTCCCGATCGACTACGTCAAGATCGACCGGCGCTTCGTCGCCAACGCCACGACGAGCGCGGAGAGCAGCGCGATCGTGATCATCGCCATGAGCCACGCCCTGCAACTGCGCGTGGTCGCCGAGGGCGTGGAGACCGAGGCGCAGCTCGCCTTCCTGCGCCGCCACGGCTGCGACGAGATGCAGGGCTTCTACTTCAGCCCGCCGCTGCCCGCGGCCGCGTTCGAGGCCATGCTGCGCAGCGGCGCGCGCGCCAGCTTGCCGGAACCGGAGCCGGAGGAGCGCGCCTCAGTGCTCATCGTCGATGACGAGGTCGGCGTGCGTTCGGCATTGAGCCGCGTGCTGCGCCGCGACGGCTATCGCATCCTCACCGCGCCGAGCGGCGAGGCGGCGCTCGAACTGCTCGCCATGCACCGCGTGCAACTGGTGATCGCCGATCAGCGCATGCCCGGCATGGGCGGCGCCGAGTTCCTCGACGCGGTCAAGCGCCTCCATCCCGATACCGTGCGCATCATTCTGTCCGGCTACACCGATCTCGCCTCGATCACCGAGGCGGTCAACCGCGGCGCGGTATACAAATTCCTGACCAAGCCGTGGGACGACGAGGAACTGCGCGAGCAGGTACGCGACGCGCTGCGCCACTACCGGCCGGCATCCGGCTGATCGAGTTCGCCGGCGCGCCGGCGTCGGCGCGGACTAGCGCGCCGCCAGCCAGTCGTGGATCGCCGCCGGCACTTCGCGCTGCGCGCGGCCGGAGACGTAGATGCCGATGTGGCCGCCCTTGAAGGCGAGTTCGGTGTAGTCCTGCGTACCGATGTGCTGCTGGAGCGGCCGCGACGCCGACGGCGGCACCAGATGATCCTGCTCGGCGAAGATGTTGAGCACCGGCATGGTGATGTTCCGGAGGTTCACCTCGCTCTCGCCGATGCGCAGCCCGCCGTTGACCAGCTTGTTGGCCTGGTAGAAATCCTTGATGAACTGGCGGAACGCCTCGCCGGCCTGGTCGGGACTGTCGAAAATCCACTTTTCCATGCGCAGGAAATTCTCGACTTCCTCCTTGTTGTCGAGGATGTCGACCAGGCCCACGTATTTCTGCTGGAACAGGCGCACCGGCTTGAGCGTCAGATAGCACCAGTTCATCAGGTCTGCCGGCACGTTGCCGAGAGTGTCGACGAACAGGTCCACGTCCATGCCGCGCGTCCAGTGCGAGAGCATGTTGTCGGGAGTGTGGAAGTCCACCGGCGTGACCATCGTGATCAGGTTGCGGATCGTCTGCGGATGGATCGAGGCGTAGCACAGGCTGAACGCGCCGCCCTGGCAGATGCCGAGCAGATTGATTTTTTCCACGTTGCAGCGTTTCGCCACGGCCTCGACGCAGCGGCGGATGTAGCCGTTGATGTAATCGTCCAGAGTGAGGTAGCGGTCGGACAGGTCTGGGTAACCCCAGTCGATCAGGTACACGTCCTCGCCGCGCGCGAGCAGATTGCGCACCAGCGAGCGGTCGTGCTGCAGATCCACCATGTACGGCCGGTTCACCAGCGCGTAGACGATCAGCAACGGCGTCTTCGCGGTCGGCGACGTCTCGCCGCGGAACCGGTACAGCACGAGCTTGTCCTCGCGGTAGATCGCCTCGCGCGGGGTCGCGCCGTAGTCCACTTCGTCGAGGCTGCGCAGCGTCTTCAAGCCCGCGGCGAGCTTCTGGTTGAACGTCGTCAGTTCGGCGACGGCCCTCTGCGGATCGATGTGGATCGGACCCATCGCTCACTTCCTCGCGTTGCCGGTCTTGACTGCCTTGCGCGCCGCGCTGCGCGCCGCCGCCGGCTTGGCCTGCGCCGGACGCCGGCGCAGCGCCTCGACTTCGGTGCGCAGCCGCTCCAGCTCGCGGCGCAGCTCCACGAGCGCGTCGTCGTCGCGTCGACGCAGCGTGCGGCGCAGCTCGTGCAGGCGCTGGTGCACGCTGTTCAGCTCGGAACGGGTCGGCATGCCGAGATCGACGCCGATGCGCTCGACTTCCTGCTGGATCTGCGAGCGCACCCGCATCTGGGCGTTGACGACATTGCCGTATACCTTGCGGAATTCCGCGGACAGCGCCACCTCGGCATAGGCTTCCTCGGCGGCATCGACCCAGAGATCGTACAGCGCGCGCAGCGTCTCGATGCGGCGTCCGGGTTCGTCGCGTTCGGCGAGCTTGTCCTCGAAGATCTCGAAGCTGCGCCGGCTGGCCTTGAGCACCAGCGCGTTGTAGCGGTTCACCGCGTCCTGGTAGTCGAGCAACGCGGCGGCCATCTTCTGGTAGTGCTCCTGGTGCTCGCGCGTATAACCGAGCGCCGGCGCGCCGAGCCAGGCGAGTCCTTCCTCGCGGGCGCGGGCGAGAAACGGGGCGAAGCTCGCGGAAAGCTGGTCGATCGCCTGCGCGCCGGGGCCGCGCAGCTCGCGCAGCATCCGGGCCAGCGGGTTGTCGTGCAACGCGGCGTCGAGGCCCGGCAGGTTCAGGCCGTTGCGCAGCGCCTCGGTCCACGCCGGCGCGGCGGCGTCGCCGGCCGCCTTGCCGGTGGCCGCGGCGAGCATCGATTGCATCAGCGCGACGTAGTTCTTCGCCGTGGCCAGCAGGCGCTCGGCGGTTTCGCTCTGCTTCGACGCATCGCCGAACAGCCGTGCCCATTGCTCCAGACCTTCGTGCCACGGGGTGGCCGGATCCGGCGCCTCGCCGGACGCGCCGCGCGTGGCGTCCGCCCACGCCGTCCAGTATTGGCGCTGCAGCGCCTGCCAGTCCTTCATCCAGTCCTGGGTGGTCTTGCGGTCGTTCATGGGACGGTCTCCGCGATCGCGCGGAATTCTAGCATGCGCCCGGCTGGCGTTCGCGACGGTGCCGCCGAGGCCCGGCAACGCGAATCCGGCGCGCCGCCGTCGCGGCAATGTCCCGCACGGAAAACGAAAAAGCGGGCCGCAGCCCGCTTTTTACACTTTTCCATTCGTATAGAAATGCTCAGGCCGCGCCGGCCTCCTCGTTCACCGCCTTGATCGACAGGCGGATGCGGCCCTGCTTGTCCACCTCGAGTACCTTCACCCGCACGATGTCGCCTTCCTTGAGCTTGTCGGACACGCGCTCGACCCGCTCGTTGGAGATCTGCGAGACGTGCACCAGGCCGTCCTTGCCCGGCAGGATGGTGACGAACGCACCGAAGTCCATGAGCTTGGCGACCTTGCCCTCGTAGATGCGGCCGGGTTCGACGTCGGAGACGATCTGCTCGATGCGCTTGCGCGCCTCCTCGGCGGCGCTGCGGTTGACCGAGGCAATGACCACGGTGCCGTCGTCGCTGATGTCGATGGTGGTGCCGGTCTCCTCGGTGATCGAGCGGATCGTCGCGCCGCCCTTGCCGATGACCTCGCGGATCTTGTCCGGGTGGATCTTGATCGTGAGCAGCCGCGGCGCGTATTCGCTCATCTCCGCGCGCGGCTGGCTGATCGCCTTGGCCATCTCACCGAGGATGTGCAGCCGGCCGCGCTTGGCCTGCTCGAGCGCCACCCGCATGATCTCCTCGGTGATGCCGTCGATCTTGATGTCCATCTGCAGCGCGGACACGCCGGTGGCGGTGCCGGCGACCTTGAAATCCATGTCGCCCAGATGATCCTCGTCGCCGAGGATGTCGGAGAGCACGACGTAGTCGTCGCCTTCCTTGACCAGGCCCATGGCGATGCCGGCGACCGGCGCCTGGATCGGCACGCCGGCGTCCATCAGCGCGAGCGAGGAGCCGCACACCGAGGCCATCGACGAGGAACCGTTCGACTCGGTGATCTCGGAGACCACGCGCAGTACGTAGGGGAAGTCCTCCACGGCCGGCTTGACCGCCTGCACGCCGCGCTTGGCGAGGCGGCCGTGGCCGATCTCGCGGCGCTTCGGGCCGGCCATGCGACCGACCTCGCCGACCGAGAACGGCGGGAAGTTGTAGTGGAACAGGAACGGATCCTTGGATTCGCCCTCGGGCGCGTCGATGATCTGCGCGTCCTTGGTGGTGCCGAGGGTGACGGTGACGAGCGCCTGGGTCTCGCCGCGGGTGAACAGCGCCGAGCCGTGGGTGCGCGGCAGCACGCCGACGCGCGCGGTGATCGGGCGGATCTCGTCGAGCTTGCGGCCGTCGATGCGGCGCTTGCTCGCCAGCACCGCGTCGCGCATGGTGCGGTACTCGATTTCGCCGAGCGCGGCGTTGATCTCGGCCTCGCTCCAGTTGCCGGCCGCGGCGCGCTCGGCGATCGCCGCTTTCGCCTCGCTCTTCAGCGCGGCGATGGCGTCGCGACGTTCGAGCTTGTCGCGGATCTGGAACGCCTGCGCCAGACGGTCGCCGAGCGCATCGCGCAGCGCGGCGAACAGCGCCTCGTTGCGCGGCGGCGCGCTCCACTCGAACTTGCGGATGCCGGCCTCGCGCGCGAACGCGGTGATCGCCTCGATCGCGGTCTGCATCTCCTTGTGGCCGAAGACCACGGCGCCGAGCATCACGTCTTCGGGCAGCAGCTTCGCCTCGGATTCGACCATCAGCACGGCGTTGCGCGTGCCGGCGACGACCAGATCGAGATCGGAGCTCTTCAGTTCCGTCGCGGTCGGATTGAGCAGGTACCGGCCGTTGGCGTAGCCGACGCGCGCCGCGCCGATCGGTCCCTTGAACGGGATGCCGGTGAGCATCAGCGCCGCCGAGGCGCCGAGCATCGCCGGGACGTCGCCGTCGATCTCGGGATTGAGCGACAGCACGCTGGCGATGACCTGCACCTCGTTCTTGAATTCCTCGGGGAACAGCGGCCGGATCGGGCGATCGATCAGGCGCGAAGTGAGCGTTTCCTTCTCGGTCGGGCGGCCTTCGCGCTTGAAGAAGCCGCCGGGGATGCGGCCGGCCGAATAGAACTTTTCCTGGTAATCGACGGTGAGCGGGAAGAAATCCTGCCCTTCGCGGGCCTTGGACGCCGCCACCACCGTCACCAGCACCACGGTACCGGCCATGCTCACCACGACCGCGCCAGTGGCCTGGCGGGCGATTTCGCCCGTCTCCAGCGTCACTTGGTGATTGCCGTACTGGAAGGACTTGCTTACTTTGGCCACGTCGATGTTCCTATGTGAATGCGGCGGCCACGGCGGGTCGCGGCGCGCGGTTCGCGCTCGTGCGCCGCTGCGAACGGCGGGCGGGCGCGACCGGGAATGGCTGTCTCGCGGGTTTCGCGTTCAAGGGCGATGGCAGACGCTCAGCGGCGGATGCCGAGGCGCTCGATCAGCGTCTTGTAGCGCTCGCCGTCGGTGTTCTTGAGATAGTTCAAGAGACGCCGGCGCTGATTGACCATCTTCAGCAGGCCGCGCCGCGAGTGGTGATCCTTCAGGTGATCGGCGAAATGCCGCGACAGATGGTCGATGCGCGCCGACAGCAGCGCGACCTGCACTTCCGGCGAACCGGTGTCGTTGGGGGCGCGGCGGTACTCCGCGATGATCTTGCTGGTTTGTTCCGTGGAAAGAGACATGTTCGTAAGCCTTCGACCGGATGGCGAGACTTGGGGACCGCGCCACTGCATGCAATGGCGCCGCCCAAGCCCCGCGACGCAAATGTGAACCGAATGGAATCAGCCCGTCATTTTACCCTATTCCGACGCCGAAACGTCAACTTCGTGCGTCGGCAGCGCGAAGCCACGACGTACCGTGACCCAGCCGGCGGCATCCACCGCCGCCAGCGCGACCAGCCGCCCATCCGGCGCGAGCGCGCGCACCAGCGGTCGCGCCGCCGCCGCGACGCGCAGCCGCTGGCCATGGGCCAGACGCCACGCCGCTTGCGCGTCGAGCGTCAGCGCCGGAATCGCGTCGAGCGCCGCCTCGAGCGGCAGCAGCAGCGCCGCCAGGCCGGCGTCGCCGTGTTCGGCCGCCGTGCGCTCGAGCACCGGCAGCGTGTGCATGCGCGGCGCCAGAAACGGCTCGACCCAGAGGCGACGCAGCGCGGTCAGGTGCGCTCCGCAGCCCAAGCGTTCACCGAGATCCCGCGCCAGACTGCGCACATAGGTGCCGGCACCGCATTCGATATGGAGCCGCAGGCGTTCGCCGGCGTGTTCGAGCAGCTCGAGACGGTGAATTTCCACCGCGCGCGGCGGCGCCACGACCGTCTCGCCGCGACGCGCGCGCCGGTACAGCGGCACGCCGCCCTGTTTCAATGCCGAGTAGACCGGCGGCGTCTGCACGATGCGGCCGCGCAGGCCGGCGAGCGCGGCTTCGATCACGGCGCGGTCCAGGGTCGGCACCGGACGAGTCTCGACCACCTCGCCCTCGGCGTCGTCGGTGGTCGTGGTGAGGCCGAGCCGCACGTCCGCCTGGTACGCCTTGCGTGCGCCGAGCAGGTAGCCGGCGACTTTCGTCGCCTCGCCGAGACAAATCGGCAGCAGCCCCGTCGCCAGCGGATCGAGACTGCCGGTGTGGCCCGCCTTGCGCGCCGCGAACAGCCGGCGCACCTTCTGCAGCGCCTGGTTCGAACTCAGGCCGGCGGGTTTGTCGAGCAGCAGGATGCCGCAAATGTCGCGGTAGGTATGCTTCATCGAAAACGTGATACTCACTTCTCCGCGGGAGAAGGCGGCGCGAAGCGCCGGATGGGCATTGGAAATTCCATCAGCGCCACGGCAACGCCGAACCCTCACCCGGCGCGCTGCGCACCCCGACCTCTCCCGGAGGGGGAGGTGAAAAATCCACCCGCGCGACCGGCCCGGTTGCGCAACGCTCGGATCCAATCCTATTCCCGATTCCCCATTCCCGGCTTCTGCCGCAACAAGGCCTCGATCCGTTCGCCGCGATCGACCGAATCGTCGTACTTGAAGCGCAGCTCCGGCACGCGCCGGATGCGCATGCATCGGGCGAGCTCGCGACGAAAATCCTTCGCCATCTCGTTCAACGTCGCCACCGCGGAATTCGAGGTATCCGGCAGCAGCGCCGTGACATACACTGTGGCGTAGTCGCAGTCGCGCGTGACCTCCACGTCGGAGACGCTCACCGACGGCAGGGCGTGATCGCGCACCGCCGCGTGCACCAGGCCGCCGATCAGCCGGCGCAGTTCCGCGGCGATGCGGTCGGAGCGGGTGAAGGAATGGGAAGGCATGGCGCCGGTGGGGAGTGGGGAGTCGGACAAGCTTACGGAAATCGGAAATCGGGAGTGGGGAGTGGGGAGTGGAAAAAGCTTTACAGCCCTCAGCCCTTGACCCTCAGCCCTCAGCTCTTGGCTCTTGGCCCTCAGCCCCGCTCCTCCTCACAGACTCCTCGCCACCTCGATCCGCTCGAAGCACTCGATCTGGTCGCCCGGCCGCACGTCGTTGTACTGCTTGACGCCGATGCCGCACTCCATGCCGTTGCGGACCTCGTCGACGTTTTCCTTGAAGCGCCGCAGCGAATCGAGCTCGCCCTCGAAGATCACGGTGTTGTCGCGCAACACGCGCACCGGCTTGTGGCGCTTGACCACGCCCTCGACCACCATGCAGCCGGCGATCGCGCCGAACTTGGAGGAGCGGAACACCTCGCGCACCTGCGCCACGCCGAGGATCTCCTCGCGGATCTCGGTGCCGAGCAGTCCGGTCGCCGCCTGCCTCACCTGATCGATGACGTCGTAGATGATCGAGAAGTAGCGCAGGTCCAGCCCGTTGGCGTCGATCACCTTGCGCGCGGTGGCGTCGGCGCGCACGTTGAAGCCGATGAGGATCGCCTTCGACGCCGCGGCGAGCGTGGCGTCGGATTCGGTGATGCCGCCGACCCCGGAGGCGATGACGTTGACCTTCACCTGATCGGTGCCGATCGCGGTCAGCGCATCGCGCAGCGCTTCCACCGAGCCCTGCACGTCGGCCTTGACCACGAGGTTCAGCACGCGCTGGCCCTCGCCCTGGCTCATCTGCGACATCACGTCCTCGAGGCGCACCGACTGCTTGACCAGGCGCTGTTCGCGGCGCTTGGCCTGGCGTTCGGCCGCCACCTGCTTGGCCAGGCGCTCGTCGTCGACGACGACGAAATCGTCGCCCGCATCGGGCACGCCGGAGAGACCGAGCACCTGCACCGGGATCGACGGCCCGGCGCTTTCCACCTGGCGGCCGCTCTCGTCGAACAGCGCGCGCACGCGACCATATTCGACGCCGCAGACGAGGAAGTCGCCCTTTTTCAGCGTGCCCTGCTGCACCAGCACGGTGGCCACCGGGCCGCGGCCCTTGTCCAGGCTCGATTCCACCACCACGCCGGTGGCGCGGCCGTCGCGCACCGCGCGCAGGTCCATCACCTCGGCCTGCAGCAGGATCGCCTCGAGCAACGGGTCGATGCCCTCGCCGGTGCGCGCCGAGACCGGCACGAACTGGGTGTCGCCGCCGAATTCCTCCGGCACCACCTCGTGCTGGATCAGGCCCTGCTTGACCCGCTCCGGCTGCGCCTCGGGCTTGTCGATCTTGTTGACCGCCACGATCAGCGGCACGTGCGCCGCCTTGGCGTGCTGGATCGCCTCGATCGTCTGCGGCATCACGCCGTCGTCGGCGGCGACCACCAGCACGACGATGTCGGTGAGCTTGGCGCCGCGCGCGCGCATCTGGGTGAACGCGGCGTGGCCGGGCGTGTCGAGAAAGGTGATCGTGCCCTTCGGCGTGCTCACGTGATAGGCGCCGATGTGCTGGGTGATGCCGCCGGCCTCGCCGGCCGCGACCTTGGTGCGGCGGATGTAGTCGAGCAGCGAGGTCTTGCCGTGATCGACGTGGCCCATGATCGTGACCACCGGCGGCCGCGGCAGTTTCTCGCCCTGCACCTCGACTTTCGACAGCTCGGACTCGGCGTTCTTTTCCGCGGCCTTGATCACCTTGTGGCCGAGTTCCTCGACCACCAGCGCGGCGGTGTCGTGATCGATCACCTGGTTGATCGTCGCCATCACGCCCATCTTGAACAGCGCCTTGACGACGTCCGCCCCCTTCACCGCCATCTTCTGCGCGAGATCGGACACGATGATCGAATCGCCGATCGGCACTTCGCGCACCATCGGCGCGACCGGCTTGGAGAATGCGTGCACCGTCGCCGTGCGCGCCGGCTCGACGGCCTTGCGCGGCTTCTTCTTGACCGCACCGCGCCGCGCGTGGCCTTCGTCGGACAGGTGCAACTCGGCACCGAAATAGCGGCCGGCGGCCTCGGCGTCCTCGCCGTCTTCGCGCATGCGATGCGAGCCGTGCTTGGGCTTGGCGTGCTTGTGCGGCGCTTCCTCGGCTTCGGCCGGGCGAGCGCGGCGCTCCTCCGCCGGGCGTGTCTCCTTGCGCGCCGCAGGGCGCTCCTCCTTGGCCTTGTCCGCCCCCGGTTTGAGTTCCGCCTCGGCGCGCTGGCGCGCCTCCTCGGCGGCGCGACGCGCCTCCTCGGCCGCCCGCAGCTTGGCTTCCTCCTCCTGGCGCCGGCGTTCCTGCTCGCGGCGCGCGCTCTCCTCGGCTTCGCGCTTGAGCTGCGACTCCTTGAGCTTCTGCAGCGCCGCCTCGCGCTCGGGATCGACTTCCTGCGCTTCGGCGACGACGCTGCGCTTGACGTAGGTGCGCTTCTGCCGCACCTCGACGTTCACGGTCTTGCCGCGCGCCGCGCCCTGATTGACGGTCAGCTCGCTGATGGTCTTGCGCTTGAGCGTGATCTGGCGCGGCGCGTTGTCGTCGGCTTCCTTGTCCGCCTTGCCGTGGGTGCGCCGGAGGAAGCCGAGCAGCTTGACCTTCTCGCGGCTGGAGACGACCTGATCGGGGCTGGAAAACTTCATGCCCGCGCCTTCGAGCTGCGCGAGCAGCTTGTCCACGCTCATGCCGAGCACGCCGGCCAGTTGCTTGATGGTTACGTCCGACATGATCTTTGCGTTCTCCTTGGGCGAGCACACGCGGGTCGCGACGCGCTCACGCCTCCTGCGTCGCGCGCGCGGCCAGGATCAGCTCGGCGGCGCGCTTCTCGTCGATGCCTTCGATCGCCAGCTCCACCAGCTCGTCGGTGGCGAGGTCCGCCAGGTCCTGGCGGGTGACGATGTTGTGCTGGGCCAGCTCGTAGGCAATGGCCTCGTCCATGCCCTCCACCGCGAGCAGATCCTCGGCCGGCTTGTTCTCCTCGATGTCCTCCTCCACCGCCAGCGCCTCGGTGAGCAGCGCATCGCGCGCGCGCGCGCGGAGTTCCTCGACGATGTTCTCGTCGAAGCCCTCGATCGCCAGCAGCTCGGCGCTCGGCACGTAGGCGATCTCCTCGACGGTGGTGAAACCCTCCTGCACCAGGATCGAGGCGATTTCGGCGTCCACTTCGAGTTTCTGCATGAACAACTGGCGCGCGGCTTCCTGCTCGGCCTCGCTCTTCGCCTGCACCTGGTCTTGGGTCATGACGTTGAGCTGCCAGCCGGTGAGCTTGCTCGCCAGCCGCACGTTCTGGCCGCCGCGGCCGATCGCCTGCGAGAGCTTGTCCTCGGCCACGGCGATGTCCATCGAGTGCTTCTCCTCGTCGACGATGATCGACTGCACCTCGGCCGGCGCCATGGCGTTGATCACGAACTGCGCCGGATTCTCGTTCCACAGCACGATGTCGATGCGCTCGCCGTTGAGTTCGTTCGACACCGCCTGCACGCGCGAGCCGCGCATGCCGATGCAGGCGCCGATCGGATCGGTGCGGTGGTCGTGCGCGACCACGGCGATCTTGGCGCGATCGCCCGGATCGCGCGCCGCCGCCTTGATCTCGACCAGGCCCTGGCCGACTTCCGGCACCTCGAGCTTGAACAGCTCGATCATGAATTCCGGCGCGGTGCGTGAGACGAACAACTGCGGTCCGCGCGGCTCCGGGCGCACCTCGTACAGATACCCGCGCACGCGGTCGCCGGCGCGCACCGCCTCGCGCGGGATCGCCTTGTCGCGCGGGATGTAGGCCTCGGCGTTGCCGCCGAGATCGAGATAGATGCTGCCGCGCTCGACGCGCTTGACCACGCCGGTGATAAGTTCGCCGACGCGATCCTTGTACGCCTCGACCACCTGCGCGCGCTCGGCCTCGCGCACGCGCTGCACGATCACCTGCTTGGCCGCCTGCGCGGCGATGCGGCCGAACTCCGGATTCTCGATCGGCTCCTCGATGAACTCGCCGACCTGGATGTCCGGGTGCGTCTCGATCGCGTCCATCAGGCGGATCTGGCGGTCCGGCGACTCCATCACCGCATCGTCGGCGACCACTTCCCAGCGGCGGAACGTCTCGTATTCGCCGGTCTGCTTGTCGATGCTCACGCGCGTGGCGACGTCCTGGTTGACGTAGCGCTTCTTCGCCGCGGAGGCGAGCGCCGCCTCCATCGCCTCGAAGATCACGTTCTTGGCGACGCCCTTCTCGTTGGCGACCGCGTCGACCACCAGCAACAAATCTTTGCTCATCGTTTCAGTCTCGTCTCAAATCCCGTCCGCGATTCCGTCGCGGCGGCGAATCCTCGTCTACTTCCTCGCCTTGCGGCCCTTGGCGGCCTTGCCCGCGGCCTCGTCGTACACCGGCACCAGCCGCGCCTTGTGGATGTTGGCATGCGCGATCCGCACCGCCGTGCCGTCCTGGTCGAGGATCACGTCCGTGCCCTCGATCGCGAGGATCGCGCCCTGGAACCGCCGCCGCCCCGCGATCGGCAGATTCACCTCCACCCGCGCCGCGCGGCCGAGGAACCGGCCGAACTGCGCCGGCGTGAACAGCGGCCGATCGAAGCCCGGCGACGACACCTCGAGGGTGTAGCGACCGGCCACCGGGTCGTTGACGTCGAGCGTGGCCGACACCTCGCGGCTGACCGCCTCGCAATCGTCCACCGTGATCGCGCGGTCGGCGGCGTCGATGTAGACCCGCACCAGGCTGTTGCCGTGCGACGGGCTGAATTCGACGCCCAGGCATTCCAGCCCCATCGCCGCCACTACCGGCGCCAACAAATTGGTCAATTCCTCGTTCCGCATAAATGTATACTTTTGCCGATGCGCCGAACCGCCGGCGACGGAAACAAAAAATGGGCGCGAGGCCCATTCCGTAGTCCGCCGTTGTCTCGCATCCCAACACCGGCAACGCGCTCGATCCCTGAGCCGATGCGCCCGTGCAGCCGCCGTTCGCGGCGCGGTTCGCATCCGAAGAAAACTGGTAGCGGGGGTAGGATTTGAACCTACGACCTTCGGGTTATGAGCCCGACGAGCTGCCAGACTGCTCCACCCCGCATCAGCCGAACGCGGATTCTAGCGGAGCCGCGCGTCTTCGCGCAACCCGCGGCCCGCTCAGGACGCCAAGCCGAACGCGCGGTAGCACCAGGCGATCAGCGGCCCCCACCAGACGCCGAGCACGAGCAGGGCCACGCCGTTGATCGAAAGCAGCCAGCGCAGCGGCAGGTCCTGCGGCAACGCCAGCGCCGCCTCGGCGGGCGGGTCGAAATACATCACCTTGATCACGCGCAGGTAGTAGAACGCGCCGACGATGGCGAGCACGATCGCGACCAGCGCCAGCCACAACATGCCGGCGTCGAGCGCCGCTTTCAGGACCAGCAGCTTGGCGAAGAAGCCGAACAGCGGCGGAATGCCGGCCAGCGAAGCCATGGTCAGCAGCATGAGAAAGGCGTACCACGGATTGCGCTGATTGAGGCCCTTGAAGTCGTCGATCTCCTCGGCCTCGAACCCGGCGCGCGCGAGCAGCAGGATCGCACCGAACGCCGCGGTGGTCATGATCGCGTAGGCGATGGCGTAGAACATCGCCGCGGCATAGCCCGCGGGCGTGCCGTTGGCGAGACCGAGCAGCAGGAAGCCCACGTGCGAGATGGTCGAATACGCGAGCATGCGCTTGAGATTGGTCTGCGCGATCGCCACCACGTTGCCGATGACGAGCGAGGCCGCGGCGAGCAGGGCCAGCATCAGGCTCCAGTGCGGCGCGAGCGTGCCGAGGCCACCTTCGAGCAGGCGGTAGGCCATGCCGAAGGCGGCGATCTTCGGCGCCGAACCGATGAACACGGTCACCGCCGTCGGCGAACCTTCGTAGACATCCGGCAGCCACATGTGGAACGGCGCGGCGCCGAACTTGAAGGCGATGCCGACGACCAGGAACACCAGACCGAAGGCGAGCAGATTCGGATGCGGGCCGGCCGGTACGTGGTGGATGGCGGCGAGATCGAGCGTGCCGGTGGCGCCGTAGATCATCGACATGCCGTAGAGCAGCAGCCCCGAGGCGAGCGCACCGAGCACGAAATACTTCATCGCCGCCTCCGAGGCGACGCCCGAATCGCGATTGATGGCGACCAGTCCGTAGCTCGACAGCGCGAACAGCTCGAGCCCGAGATACACCATCACCAGATTGCCGGCGGACACCAGCAGCATCATGCCGAGCACGGCGAACAGGGTGAGCAGATAGAACTCGCCGAGGTACAGCCGACGATCGCGCAGGTAGCTGCGCGCGTACACGAACACCGCCGCGGTGACGCCGAGCAGGAACAGCTTGAGCAGCGCGGCCACACCGTCGTGCAGATAGGCGCCATGAAACGCGACGGTGGCCGGATCGTGATCGCCGAGGATCAGCGCGGCGGTGCCGGCCAGCGCGGCGAGCGACAAGCCGTGGGTGATGCCGCGTTGCGCGGGCTTGAGGAACAGATCGAGGAACAGGATCGCGCACGCGGCGAACAGCAGGAAGTCCTCGGGCAGGAGCAGGAGGAGGTCGTGGATCTGGAAGTTCATGACTTGGGCGGCCTCACATCTTCGCCACGAGCAGGTGATCGACGATCTGCCGGATCGAGGCGTCCATCAGGTGCGTCAACGGCTCGGGCCAGATGCCGATGGCGAGCACGCCGGCGGCGAACGCGCCGAGCACCAGCGCCTCGCGCGGGTTGATGTCCTTGAGATGCTTGACGTGGTCGTTGGCGACGTCGCCGAAGATCACGCGCTTGACCAACCACAGCGTGTAGGCGGCGCCGAGGATCAGGATCAGCGCAGCGCCGGCGGCGATCCACGGGTTCATCTGGAAACTCGACAGCACCACCATGAATTCGCCGACGAAGCCGCTGGTGCCGGGCAGGCCGCAGTTCGCCATCGAGAACAACACCCACAGCGCGGCGAACCAGGGCATGGTGTTCACCACGCCGCCGTAGTCCTTGATCATGCGGCTGTGCACGCGGTCGTAGAGCACGCCGACGCAGGAGAACATCGCGCCGGAGACGAACCCGTGCGACACCATCTGCACCATCGCCCCGGAGACGCCGAGATAGGCCGCGTCCTTGTTGGCGAGCGTGCGCACCAGCGCCAGGCTGATGAAGGTGCCGAGCGTGACGAAGCCCATGTGCGAGACCGAGGAATAGGCGATCAGCTTCTTCATGTCCTCCTGCACCAGGGCGACGAAGGCGACGTAGATGATCGCGATCAGCGACAGCGCGACGATCAGCCAGGCGAATTCCTGGCAGGCGTCCGGCACGATCGGCAGCGAGAACCGCAGGAAGCCGTAGCCGCCGACCTTCAGCATGATCGCGGCCAGGATCACCGAGCCGCCGGTCGGCGCCTCGACGTGCGCATCCGGCAACCAGGTGTGCACCGGCCACATCGGCACCTTGATCGCGAAGCCGAGCAGGAAGGCGAAGAACAGCCAGGCCTGCGCGCCGGCGCCGAGCGGCAGATCGCGGAACGCGGCGAGCTCCCACGACTGCGCGTGCAGGTAGAGATAGATCAGGCCGATCAGCATGAAGATCGAGCCGAAGAACGTGTACAGGAAGAACTTGAGCGTGGCGTAGACGCGGCGCGGGCCGCCCCAGATGCCGATGATGATGAACATCGGGATCAGCATGCCCTCGAAGAACACGTAGAACAGCAGCGCATCGAGCGCGGCGAACACGCCGATCATCAAGCCTTCGAGCACCAGGAACGCGGCCAGGTACTGCGCCACCTTGTCGTGCACCGAATCCCACGCGCCGAGCACCACCAGCACGGTGGTGAGCGTGGTGAGCAGGATCAGCGCGATCGAGATGCCGTCGACGCCGAGGTGGTAGTTGGCGTGGATCGCCGCGATCCACGGCTGGTGCTCGACGAACTGCATCGTGCCGGCGGCGGCGTCGTAGTCGGTGAACAGCGGCAGGCTCACCGCAAACACCAGCAGCGCGACGGCGAGCGCCAGCCAGCGCGCGCGCCCGGCGTGCGCGCCGGCCAGGGCGACGACGGCGCCGCCGGCGATCGGCAGCCAGATCAGGAGACTGAGGAGGGGCCAGTTCGACATCGGTATCGGTTCTTCCGGAAATCAGCCGCGGACCACGAGCCACAATCCGCCGAGCAGGGCGACGACGCCCAGGATCATGGCGAAGGCGTAGGTATACAAATAGCCCGACTGCACCCAGCGCACGGTGGCGGCGATGCGGCCGACCGCGGCCGAGGTGCCGTCGATCAGCACGTTGTCGATCACGCCGACATCGCCGCCGCGCCACAGGCCGCGGCCGAGCAGCACCGAACCGCGCGCGAACACGGCCTGGTAGATCTCGTCGAACCAGTACTTGCGGTCGAGCAGGCGCCACAGCGGCCGCAGCATGCTCTGGATGCGGTCGGCCAGCTCCGGCCGGTACAGATAGACGAACGTCGCCACGCCGAATCCGGCGGCGGCCAGCCAGAACGGCGGCGCCGCGAATCCTTCGAGGATGGTGGGCCACACGCCGGCGAATTCCGCGGCGTGCTCGCCGGCGGTCGCGAGCGCGGCGCCGAAATAGTCGCCGTGCAGCAGCGGACCGACGGTGTAGCCGCCGATCACGACCGACGGGATGGCGAGCAGGATCAGCGGCACCGTCACCACCCACGGCGATTCGTGCGGCGGATGCGCGAGGTGTCCGGGTGCGTGGTGGTGCTCGTCGTGGTGGTGCGCGTCGTGCTCGACGACGAAGCGCTCGCGGCCGTGGAAGGTCAGGTATAAAAGTCGAAAACTGTACAGGGCTGTGACGAACACGCCGGCGAGCACGCAGGCGTAGGCGTAGCCGGCGCCCCACCGCGGCGATTCGTGCACCGCCTCGATGATCGCATCCTTGGAGAAGAACCCGGCAAAACCCGGCACGCCCGCCAGCGCCAGCGTGCCGATCCACATCGTCAGGTAGGTGATCGGCAGGTACCTGCGCAGCCCGCCCATGTAGCGCATGTCCTGCTCGTGGTGCATGGCGATGATCACGGAACCCGCGCCGAGGAACAGCAGGGCCTTGAAGAAGGCGTGCGTCATCAGGTGGAAGATGGCGGTCGAATAGGCCGAGGCGCCGAGCGCCACCGTCATGTAGCCGAGCTGCGACAACGTCGAATAGGCGATCACGCGCTTGATGTCGTTGACGACGATGCCGATCAAGCCGGTGAAGAACGCGGTGGTCGCGCCGATCACCAGCACCACGCTGAGCGCGGTGTCGGAGAGCTCGAACAGCGGCGACAGCCGTGCGACCATGAAGATGCCGGCAGTGACCATGGTCGCGGCGTGGATCAGCGCCGAGATCGGCGTCGGACCCTCCATCGAATCCGGCAGCCACACGTGCAGCGGCACCTGCGCGGACTTGCCCATCGCGCCGAGGAACAGGCACAGGCAGATCACCGTCGCCGCCGACCACGGGCTGCCGGCGACGATCTCCAGCGTCCGGCCGTGCAGGCTCGCAGCGTGCGCGAACACGGTCTGGTAGTCGAGCGTGTGGAAGAAGTACAGCACGCCGGCGATGCCGAGCAGGAAGCCGAAGTCGCCAACGCGATTGACCAGGAACGCCTTGAGGTTGGCGAAGATCGCGCTCGGGCGCTTGAACCAGAAGCCGATCAACAGGTACGACACCAGGCCGACCGCCTCCCAGCCGAAGAACAGTTGCAGGAAATTGTTCGCCATCACCAGCATCAGCATGGAGAAGGTGAACAGCGCGATGTAGCTGAAGAAGCGCTGGTAGCCGGGATCGTCGGCCATGTAGCCGATGGTATAAATGTGTACCATCAGCGAGACGAAGCTGACCACCGCCATCATCAGCGCGGTGAGGCGATCGACCAGGAAGCCGACGTGCGCCTCGATCCCGCCGACCCGGAACCAGGTGTAGAGGTTTTCGTTGAACGGCGCGGCGCCACCCCAGACGAGCTGATACAGCACCCACAGCGACAGCACGGTGCTCAACGCCACGCCGGCGATGGTGACCGTGTGCGCGCCGACGCGGCCGATCTGGTTGCGGAACAGGCCGGCGACGATCGCGCCGAGCAGCGGCGCGAGCGGGATCAGCAGCAGGATGTTGGCATTCAAACTCATGCAAGTCTTCCCGATCGTTGACCCCTCGCCCACCGGGCGCGGGGCTGGCGTGAGGGTCCGGCTTGCGGATCGGCGTCGATCCGGTCCCGAACCATCCTCCGGCACTTCGCGCCACCTTCTCCCGCCGGGAGCAGGAACGGCGTTCAGCCTTTCAACTCGTCGATTTCCCCGACATTGATCGTCGCGCGATTGCGGAACAGCACCACCAGGATCGCGAGACCGATCGCCGATTCCGCCGCCGCCACGGTGAGGATGAAGAACACGAACACCTGGCCCGCGGCATCGCCGAGATAGCGCGAGAAGGCGACGAAATTCATGTTCACCGACAGCAGCATCAGCTCGATCGCCATCAACAGCACGATCATGTTCTTGCGGTTGATGAAGATGCCGGCCACGGCGATGCAGAACAGCACCGTGGCGAGCACCAGGTAATGCGCGAGCGTGATCACGGCGCGCCTCCCGATTCCGTCACCGGCGGCATCTTGACGATGCGGATGCGATCGCGCGCGCGCACCGACACCTGCCACGCCGGATCCTCGTAGCGCACATTGGCGCGCCGGCGCAAGGTCAGCATGATCGCCGCGATCACGGCCACGGTCAGGATCACCGCGGCGACCTCGAACGGCAGCAGGAAATCGCGGAACAGCGCGTTGCCGAGCCAACTCGTATTGCCCGAGGCCGCGGCCGGATCGGCAGGTGCCGGCAGGGTCAGACCCCGAATGCCCATCAAGGCAAGCATCTCGGCCAGCATCACCGCGGCCACCAGCACGCCGACCGGCAGATAGCGGATGAAGCCCTCGCGGATCGGCTCGCTCTTGATGTCGAGCATCATCACCACGAACAGGAACAGCACCATCACCGCGCCGACGTAGACCAGCACCAGGGCGATGGCGAGGAATTCGGCCTGCATCAGCAGCCACAGCGCGGCGCTGGTGAAGAAGCACAGCACCAGCAGCAGCGCGGCGTGCACCGAATTCTTCACGCTGATGACGCCGAGCGCGGCCAGCACCAGCACCGCGGCGAAGGCGTAGAACAGGACGAGATCGATGCTCATGCGCGATTCCTACCGGTACGCCGCATCCTGCGCCCGCGCCGCGGCGATCTGCGCCTCGAAGCGGTCGCCGATGGCGAGCAGTTGCTGCTTGGTGACGATGTTCTCGCCGCGCTTCTCGAAGTGGTACTCGTGGATGTGGGTCTCGACGATCGAGTCCACCGGACAGCTCTCCTCGCAGAAGCCGCAGTAGATGCACTTGAACAGGTCGATGTCGTAGCGCGTCGTGCGGCGCGTGCCGTCGGCGCGCTGCTCCGAATCGATGGTGATGGCGAGCGCCGGACACACCGCCTCGCACAGCTTGCAGGCGATGCAGCGCTCCTCGCCGTTCGGATAGCGGCGCAGCGCGTGCAGGCCGCGAAAGCGGTTCGATTGCGGAATACGCTCCATCGGGTAGCGCATGGTGTACTTGGGCCGCCACATGTACTTCATGGTGAGCCCGAGCCCCTTGAGCAGTTCCAGCAGCAGCAGGCTGCGGAAGTAGCGCACGATCCGGTTCATGGCGCCGCCTCCACCGGGCCGATCACGCCGAAATAGACGAGACAGCCGACCACGCCGATCCAGGCGAGCGCAATCGGGATGAACACCTTCCAGCCGAGCCGCATGATCTGGTCGTAGCGGTAGCGCGGGAACGCGGCACGGAACCACAGATAGAAGAACGCGAACACGAACGCCTTGGCGAACAGCCACCACCAGCCGGGCGCGCCGAGCAGCGGCACGCTCTCGGGGAACGGCGACAGCCAGCCGCCGAGGAACAGCACCGCGGCGAGGAACGAGATCAGGATCATGTTCGCGTATTCGGTGAGGAAGAACACCGCGAACGGCGCGCCGGAGTACTCGACGTGGAAGCCGGCGACGATCTCCGATTCGCCTTCGGCGACGTCGAACGGCGCGCGGTTGGTTTCGGCGACCCCCGAGACGAAGTAAATGACGAACAGCGGCAGCAGCGGGAGGAAGAACCAACCGAGTGCGCCGTGGCCGCTCTGCGCCCGCACGATGTCCGACAGATTCAAACTGCCGGCGCAGATCAGCACGCCGACCAGCGCGATGCCCATGGCGATCTCGTAGCTCACCACCTGCGCCGCCGAGCGCATCGCGCCGAGGAAGGCGTACTTGGAATTCGACGACCAGCCGGCGAGGATGATGCCGTACACGCCCATCGATGTCATCGCGAGCAGATACAAGAGCCCGGCGTTGATATTGGCGAGCACGGCGCGCTGGTCGAACGGGATCACCGCCCAGGCCGCGAACGCCGGGGTGAGCGCGATCAGCGGCGCGAGCACGAACAGCAGTTTGCTCGCCCGCTGCGGGATCAGGTATTCCTTGAGCAGCAGCTTGAACACGTCGGCGAAGGTCTGCGCGAGGCCGGCCGGACCGACGCTGTTCGGCCCCATGCGCACGTGCATCCAGCCGAGCACCTTGCGCTCCCACCAGACGTACAGGGCGACCGCGAGAATCACCGGCACGGCGATGGCGAGGATGCACAGCACCAGCCAGACCACCAGTCCCGGGGCGCCGTAGCCGAGCAGATAGGCATGCAATGCGTCGAACACGCTCAGGCCCTCGTCAGCGTCAGCGCCGCGCCGGCCGGCGGCAGCGCGCCGGTTTCCGGCCAGGTGGCGTCGATCCACGCCGCGCCGCGCGGCACCGCGTGCGTGATCACCACCGGCAATTCGACCTCCGCATCGCCGCCGCTCACCTTCGCCTTCGCGCCGTCGGCGAAGCCGAGCGCGAGCGCATCCTCCGGATGCAGCCCGACCGTCGCCTGGCCGGTCAGCGGATGCGCCTGCAACGCGGGTGCGCGACGCAGCACCGGGTCGCCGCGGTAGATCGGCACGGTGGCGATGCGTGTGAATATGGAGGGCTGAGGGCCGAGGGCCGAGGGCTGAGGGCCGAGGGCTGAGGGCTGAGGGCCGAGGGCCGAGGGCTCCGCCAATTTGCCGGAGTGCGGCATGCTGGATTTCGTCTCGATGCCCGGCCGCATCGCCGCGCGCACGGCGGCGATGTCGACGAACTCGAAGCCCGGCAGACCGAGCGCGGCGCCGAGCGCGCGCAGCACCTTCCAGCCCGGCCGCGCCTCGCCCGGCAGCTTGGCGCCGGCGGCGACGGTCTGCACGGTGCCGTCGACGTTGACATAGGTACCGTCGATCTCGGGCGGCAGGCCGATCGGCAGCACGGCGTGGGCCGTGCGTTTGACGCCGTTGCAGGCATAGGCGCCGACGTAGACGCAGAACGCCGCGTCGCTGCGCGCGCGATCGAATTTCGCCGGCGCGCTGGTGTCCTGCGAACCCGCGTGATAGACGATCAGCGACTGCGGCGGCTGCGCCAGCAGCGCCGCGGCATGGCGACCGTCCGCGCGCGGCAGGACGCCGACGCGGGTGAGGCCGATGGCGTTGGCGCCGGCGGGCAATTCGTCGTACGCGGCGCCGGCCGCGCGCGCGATGCCCTGCGCCAGGGCGCGCAACCACGACGCCTGCGGATGCTGAGCCGCGATCTCGCCCAGGATCACGACCGCCGAACCCGCCTCGCGCAGCGCCGCAAACCAGGCGCGGGCCTCGTCGTGGTCGGCGGCCGCGGCGATCGCCGCGGCGAGCGCGCGGTCGTCGCTCCGCACGCCGGCCGCCTTGGCCGTGCACAGCAAGGCCTCGACCAGGTGCTGCGGCGCGAACACCTGCTCGCCCGCCAGCGGATAGTTGAAATCGAAGTGCGCGGGGTTGATCGCGAAGATCCGCGCGCCCCGCTTCTGCGCCTGGCGCAGGCGGTGATTCAGCAGCGGCGCCTCGTGCCGCGGGTGGCAGCCGATCAGCAAGGCCGCGCCGATCCGATCGAGTTGCGCCAGCGGCAGCTCGAACGCCGCGCCCGGCGGGCCGCCATCGGCGAAATCCTGCACGCGCAGACGGTGATCCAGCGAGTCCGAACCGAGCCCGCGCACGAGGTTGGCGAGCAGGAATCCTTCCTCGCCGGAGGCGAGCGGCGCGACCAGCGCACCGAGTTCCGGGCCGGCGTGGCGCCGCAGGCCCTCGGCGACGAACGCGATCGCCTCGTCCCAGCCCACCGCGACGAGCTCGCCGTTCCTGCGCACCATCGGCCGGGTCGCGCGATCGGCGGCGTACAGGCCCTGATGCGAATAGCGATCGCGATCCGACAGCCAGCACTCGTTGATCGCCTCGTTGTGCCGCGGCACGCTGCGCAACACCTCGCCGCGGCGCGTGTGCAGCCACAGATTCGAGCCGAGCGCGTCGTGGTAGCCGATCGACTCGCGCGCGATCAGCTCCCAGGCGCGCGCCTTGAAGCGGAACACCTTGTTGGTCAGCGCACCGACCGGGCAGACGTCGATGATGTTGCCGGACAGTTCGCTCTCGATCGACTTGCCGATGTAGGTGCCGATCTCGAGATGCTCGCCGCGGCCGATGCCGCCGAGCTCCGGGCTGCCGGCGACTTCGGTGAGGAAGCGGATGCAGCGCGTACACTGGATGCAGCGCGTCATCTCGGTGGCGATCAGCGGTCCGAGGTCCTCGTCCGGCACCACGCGCTTGCGTTCGGCGAACCGCGACACCGAGCGGCCGTAGCCCATCGACAGGTCCTGCAGTTCGCACTCGCCGCCCTGGTCGCAGATCGGACAATCGAGCGGATGGTTGATCAGCAGGAACTCCATCACGTTGCGCTGCGCCGCCAGCGCGCGCGCCGAGCGGGTGTGGATCTTCATGCCCTCCATCACCGGCGTGGCGCAGGCCGGCTGCGGCTTCGGCACCGGCTTGCCGCCGATCTCGGTCTCGACCATGCACATGCGGCAATTGGCCGCGATCGGCAGCTTCTCGTGGTAACAGAAGCGCGGGATCGGGATGCCGGCGGCGTCCGCGGCGGCGATGATCATCGAGTTCCTCGGCACGCGCAGCGGCTTGCCGTCGATCTCGATGTTGACCAGATCGGGCGCGGTGTTGGGATGGCTGGGCACGGCGCTCATGCGGCGACTCCCATCTCGGCCTCGACCATCGAGCGCTTGTGCACGATGAAATACTCGAACTCGTGCCAGAAGTGGCGCAGGAAGCCTTGCACCGGCCACGCCGCCGCCTCGCCGAAGGCGCAGATGGTGTGGCCTTCGATCTGGCCGGCGGCCTGGCGCAGCATCTCGACGTCGGCCATCGTCGCCTTGCCTTCGACGATGCGCGTGAGCATGCGGTACATCCAACCGGTGCCCTCGCGGCAGGGCGTGCACTGGCCGCAGGATTCGGCGTAGTAGAAACGCGCGATGCGCTGGCAGGCGCGCACCATGCAGGTGGTCTCGTCCATCACGATCACGGCGCCGGAGCCCAGGCCCGAGCCGGCCTTCTGGATCGCGTCGTAATCCATGGTGAGATTGAGCATGGTCTCGCCGGGCAGCACCGGCATCGACGAGCCGCCGGGAATCACCGCCTTCAACTTGCGCCCGCCGCGCACGCCGCCGGCCATGGCCAGCAGGTCCGCGAACGGCGTGCCGAGCTTGATCTCGTAGTTGCCCGGCTTGTTGACGTGGCCGGACACGGAAAACACCTTCGGCCCGCCGTTGTTCGGCTTGCCCTGGTTGAGAAACCACTCCGCGCCGTTGCGCAGGATCGCCGGCACGGAGGCGTAGGTCTCGGTGTTGTTGATCGTGGTCGGTTTGCCGTACAGGCCGTAGCCGGCGGGAAACGGCGGCTTGAAGCGCGGCTGGCCCTTCTTGCCTTCGAGCGATTCCATCAGCGCCGTTTCCTCGCCGCAGATGTAGGCGCCGGCGCCGAGCGCGTTGTGGATGTCCACATCGACGCCGCTGCCGAGGATGTTCCTGCCGAGCAGGCCGGCGGCGTAGGCCTCGCGCAACGCCTGTTCGCAGCGTTCGAACGGCTCGTGATGGAATTCGCCGCGCAGGTAGTTGTAGGCGACGGTCGCACCGGTCGCGTAGCAGGCGATCGCCATGCCCTCGATCACCGCGTGCGGGTTGTAGCGCAGGATGTCGCGGTCCTTGCAGGTGCCGGGCTCGGACTCGTCGGAATTGCACAAAATATACTTTTGCATGGAGCCCTTCGGCATGAAGCTCCACTTCAGCCCGGTCGGGAAACCGGCGCCGCCGCGGCCGCGCAGCGCGCTCTTCTTGAGCTCGTCGATGATCGTCGCCGGATCGGGCTTCTCGGCGAGGATCTTCTTCCACGCCTGATAGCCGCCGACCTTCAGATAATTGTCGAGCGTCCACGGCTGCTCGAAGTGCAGCGTGGTGTAGACGACCTGGTGTTCCTGCGGAGCGGGGCCGTATGCCATAGAGGGCTGAGGGCTGAGGGCGGAGTCGTTATTCGAGTTCGTCGAGGATGCGGTCCACTTTTTCCGGCGTCAGGTGCTCGTGATAGTGGCCGTTGACGACCATCATCGGCGCGCCGCAGCAGGCCGCGAGGCATTCCTCCTCGCGCTTGAGATAAATGCGTCCGTCGGGCGTGCTCTCGCCGAGCCGGATGCCGAGCTTGCGTTCACAGTGGCGCACGATGTCCTCGGCACCGTTGAGCCAGCAACTGATGTTGGTGCAGATCGCGACGTTGTTGCGTCCGACCGGCGCGGTCTCGAACATCGAGTAGAACGATGCCACCTCGTAGGCCCAGATCGGCGGCACGCCGAGATACTTCGCCACCGCGGTGATCAGGGCGTCGGTGAGCCAGCCGCCGTTCTGTTCCTGCGCCGCCATCAAGCCCTGGATCAGGGCCGAGCGCTTGCGGTCGGGCGGAAACTTCGCCACCCAGTGGTCGATGTGCGCGCGCGTCTGCGCGTTCAGCGCGACCAGCGGATCGACGTCCTTGACCGCGTCGTAGTGGCCTGTCGCTTTCACCGATCGATCTCCCCAAAGACGATGTCGTAGGTGCCGATCATGGCGACCACGTCCGGCAGCATGTAGCCGCGCACGATCGCGTCCATCGACGACAGGTGGGCGAAGCCGGGCGCGCGCAGGTGCACGCGGAACGGCTTGTTGGCGCCGTCGGAGACGAGATAGCAACCGAACTCGCCCTTCGGCGCCTCGACCGCGCAATAGGTCTCGCCTTCCGGCACGCAATAGCCTTCGGTGAACAGCTTGAAGTGATGGATCAACGCTTCCATGTCGTCCTTCATCTCCTCGCGCTTCGGCGGCGCCACCTTGTAGTTGCGCACCATCACCGGACCGGGATGCTCGCGCAGCCACTGGACGCACTGCTTGATGATGCGATTGGCCTGGCGCATCTCCTCGACGCGCACCAGGTAACGGTCGTAGCAGTCGCCGTTGACGCCGACCGGGATGTCGAAGTCCACTTCGGCGTACTTGGCATAGGGCTGCTTCTTGCGCAGATCCCATTCGATGCCGGAGCCGCGCAGCATCGGCCCGGTCATGCCCCAGGCCCGCGCCTGCTCCGGCGAGACCACGCCGATGCCGACGGTGCGCTGCTTCCAGATGCGGTTGTCGGTGAGCAGCGTCTCGTATTCGTCGACCCGGCGCGGGAAATCGTCGGCGAAGGCGTCGAGGAAGTCGAGCATCGAGCCTTCGCGCCAGGCGTTCAGACGCTGCAAATCCCTGCCCTTGTGCCACGGCGACTCACGGTACTGCGGCATGCGCTCGGGCAGATCGCGGTACACGCCGCCGGGACGATAGTACGTGGCGTGCAGGCGCGCGCCGGACACCGCCTCGTAGCAGTCCATCAATTCCTCGCGCTCGCGGAACGCGTACAGGAACACCGCCATGGCGCCGAGATCGAGCGCGTTCGAGCCGATCCACATCAGATGGTTCAGGATCCGCGTGATCTCGTCGAACAGCGTGCGGATCCATTGCGCGCGTTCGGGCGGTTCGATGCCGAGCAGCTTCTCGATCGCGCGCACGTAGGCGTGCTCGTTGCACATCATCGATACGTAGTCGAGCCGGTCCATGTAGCCGATCGACTGGTTGAATGGCTTCGACTCGGCGAGCTTCTCGGTGGCGCGATGCAGGAGACCGATGTGCGGATCGGCGCGCTGCACCACCTCGCCGTCCATCTCCAGCACCAGGCGCAGCACGCCGTGCGCCGCCGGATGCTGCGGGCCGAAGTTGATGGTGTAGTTCTTGATTTCCTGCATTGGTATATTTATTTACTTGTCCGCCGCACGCTCGGCCGCCTGCTCGGCGCGCGCCTGCTCGTAGCGCGAATCGTGGCGCACCGTGCGCGGCACGCCGACGCGTGGCTCCACGCTCGTCACCGGCTCGTACACGACCCTACCGAGCTTCTCGTCGTAGCGCACCTCGACATTGCCGATCAGCGGGAAATCCTTGCGGAACGGATGGCCGACGAAGCCGTAGTCGGTGAGGATGCGGCGCAGGTCCGGGTGGCCCTCGAAGACGATGCCGTAGAGATCGAACGCCTCGCGTTCATACCAGTTCGCCACCGGCCACACGCCGGTCAGCGACGGCATCAGCGGCAGCGCATCGTCGGCGCAGTAGCCGCGCAGTCGCAGACGCCGGTTGTGACGCAGCGACAGCAGTTGCACGACCACCGCGAACCGCCGCGGATGGCGCCCCACGCACGGCCGCGCGCTCCAGTCGAAACGGCCGGGGCCGAGCCCCTCGACGCCGCGCGAGAATCCCTCCGAGCTGACGTCCTCGGTGTCCCACTCGCCTTCGCCGTAGCCGAGATGGTCGACGCCGCAGAGGTCGATCAATTGTTCGAAGCCGAACTCCGCCTCGTCGCGCAACGCACGCGCCACCGCCAGCCAGTTCTCCGGCAGCACCTCGAGCACGGTCTCGCCGCGCCACTCGCCGAGCGTCACGATCTTCTCGGCCAGGCGCGCGGACAACTGCCGCGCGAACGCGGAAAGTTCGCCGCTCATGCGCTGCGCCGCTCCGCGCCCTGGCGCGCGATGGTGTTGGTGCGGCGGATCTTCTTCTGCAACTGCAGAATGCCGTAGACCAGCGCCTCGGCGGTCGGCGGGCAGCCGGGCACGTAGACGTCCACCGGCACGATGCGATCGCAGCCGCGCACCACCGCGTAGGAATAATGGTAGTAGCCGCCGCCGTTCGCGCACGAACCCATCGAGATCACCCACTTCGGGTCGGGCATCTGGTCGTAGACGCGGCGCAGCGCCGGCGCCATCTTGTTGACCAGCGTGCCGGCGACGATCATCACGTCGGACTGGCGCGGGCTCGGCCGGAACACCACGCCGTAGCGATCCAGGTCGATGCGCGCGGCGCCGGCGTGCATCATCTCCACCGCGCAGCAGGCCAGCCCGAACGTCATCGGCCACATCGAGCCGGTGCGCGCCCAGTTGATCAGGCTGTCGAGGGTGGCGGTGACGAAACCGCGCTGCAGCAGCGGATTGTCGCCGCCGGGACGCAGGATGTCGTCCACCGGGCCGGTCGGCACCGGATTGAGGAACAGCTTCTTCTCGACCGTGGTGTCGATCATTCCCATTCCAGCGCGCCCTTCTTCCAGCAGTATACAAATCCCAAAAGCAGCAACCCGAGGAACACCGCCATCTCCAGGATCGCGACGACGCCGATCTGGCGGAACACCACCGCCCACGGGAACAGGAAGGCGATTTCCAGATCGAAGATGATGAACAGGATCGCGATCAGGTAATAGCGCACATCGAACTGCATGCGCGCGTCCTCGAACGCCTCGAAGCCGCATTCGTAGGGTGCGGTCTTCTGCTTGTCCGGACGGCGCGGACCGAGCAGCCAGCCGGCGAGCAGCAACGCCGTGCCGATGCCGCCGGCGACGATCAGGAACAGCAGTATCGGCAGGTATTCGCTGAGCACGGGACGCGATCTCGGCAGGGCTGTCGCGAAGCCTTGGAATTTTCGCACGCGGGCACGGCATCGCGCAACGCGGCGCGGCGGCCGCGGCGCGCCGACGGCGGCGACAAAAAAGCCCGCGAACGCGGGCTCGAAGCAATGCTGGTGCCCAGGAGAGGACTCGAACCTCCACGACTCTCGTCGCTACCACCTCAAGGTAGTGCGTCTACCAATTCCGCCACCTGGGCTTGGTGTGGCGCGGCTCCCTGCCATGCGGCCTGCGCATCCCGCGCCGGCCTTCGATCGCAAGCTTACGGGTTCTTCTGCGGCTCGGGTTTCTCTCCGCCGCCGGATTTCTTCTCCGCCGCGGGCGCGGCACTGGGTGCCGGTTTGTCCGCGCCGCTCGCCGGCGCGGCGGGTACGTCGTTCCGGGTCGGCTCCGGCGCCTTGTCCGGCGCCGGCGCGGCCACTCCGGCCATGACGCCGAGATCGCTTTCGGGCTTGGTCGCGGCCGGATGCAGGGTGATGCCCATGATCAGACTGAGCAGGAAGAACACGCCCGCCAGGATCGCCGTGCTGCGCGACAGGAAGTTCGCCGCGCCGCGCGCGCCGAACACCGTGGCCGAAGCGCCCGCGCCGAACCCCGAGCCCGCCTGCGCACCGGCGCCGCGTTGCAACAGGATCAAGCCGATCATCGCCACGGCGACGAGCACGTAAATCACGTTGAAAATGGTCAACAACATCGTCTCTGCCTCATGCCCGCTGCGCGTCGCGCTCAGCTCCGCGCGGCGGCGCAAATCGCCAGAAAATCGGCGGCGACGAGCGAGGCGCCGCCGACCAGTCCGCCATCGACATCCGGCTGGGCGAAGAGCGCCGCCGCGTTGTCCGGCTTGACGCTGCCGCCGTAGAGGATCCGCAGCGAGTCGGAAATTCTACCATCCTCGCGGCGCATTTTGCCACGGAGGAAGGCGTGCACCTCCTGCGCCTGGGCCGGCGTCGCCGTCCGCCCCGTGCCGATCGCCCACACCGGCTCGTAGGCGAGGATCGCCCGGGCGAACGCGCCGACACCGCAGCGCGCGATCACCGCATCGAGCTGCGCGGCGACGACCGCCTCGGTGCGGCCGGCGTCGCGTTGCTCCAGCGTCTCGCCGACGCACAACACCGGCACCAGGCCGGCCGCCTGCGCCTGCGCGAATTTCGCCGCGACGAGGTCGTTGGACTCGGCGTGGTATTGGCGCCGCTCCGAGTGCCCGACCAAGGTGTAGCGCGCGCCGACATCCTTGACCATCGTCGCCGCCACCTCGCCGGTGTAGGCGCCCTCGGCGTGCGCGCTCACGTCCTGCGCGCCGAATGCGATCGACGTCGCGGCATGGGCCGCGGCGAGCTCGGCGAGATAGGGAAACGGCGGGAACACGGCGACCTCGCAGGCCGGCGTCGGCGCGCGGGCGAGTGCGTCGAGCAGCACCTTCGCGCTCGCGCGCGAGCCGTGCATCTTCCAGTTTCCGGCAACCAGTGGGCGGCGCATGACACGATGGGCGATGGGCGGGGCGGCGAGGATAGCCAGCGAGCGCCGACGACGCAATGTGCGGTTAGAATCCGCGGGCCAATGATGTTTCGCGCGACGCCGCGCCCGACGCGAAACCATCGAGCGCGGCTGGTCCGTCCGCGCGAACCGATCGATCCCGATTCGACGCAGGGCTTGCCCGATGACTCCGCCTGATCGAACCACCCCTCGCCGCGCCCTGGTCACCGGCGCCTCGGCCGGCATCGGCGCGGCGTTCGCGCGCGAACTCGCCATGCGCGGCTGCGCGCTCGTGCTCACCGCGCGCCGGCTCGATCGCATCGAGGCGCTGGCGCGCGAACTGCGCACCGCGCACGGCGTCGACGCGCACGCCATCGCCGCCGACCTCGCCGACCCCGAGACCCCCGCGCGGCTGTGCGCGGAGCTCGCGCGTCGTGGTCTCATCATCGACATCCTGATCAACAATGCCGGCTACGGCGTGCCGGGGCACTTCCTCGCGCCCTCTTGGCAGACGCATGCCGATTTCCTGCAAGTGATGGTCACGGCGCCTTGCGAGCTCGTCCATCGGCTGCTGCCAGGCATGCGCGAGCGCGGCTACGGCCGCATCGCCAACATCGCCTCGCTCGCCGGCCTCGTGCCCGGCTCGGCCGGGCACACCTTGTACGCCGCCGCCAAGGCGTTCCTGATCAAGTTCTCGCAGTCGCTGGCGCTCGAGAACGCCGCGCACGGTGTCAAGGTCTGCGCGGTCTGTCCCGGCTTCACCTACTCCGAGTTCCACGACGTCACCGGCACGCGCTCGGTAGTGTCGCGGATGCCGCGCTGGATGTGGCAGACCGCCGAGGCCGTGGCGCAGGACGGCCTCGCCGCCCTCGAACGCGGCGCGACCGTGCACGTCACCGGTCGCGTCAATCGCACGATCCGCACGCTGTTCAAGCTGCTGCCCGAGCGCGCGGCGTTGCGCCTCATCCACCGCCGCTCGAAGGATTTCCGCCGCCAGGAGCCGTGAGCGCCGCGAATTCGCAATGGGCGATCCTCGGCAACGGCGGCCCGGACGGATCGCAGAACGATCCCGTGACCACCGCCACCGCGACCGATCCCGCCGGCAACACTTCGGAGTTCTCCGACTGCTCAACCGAGGACACGATCTTCACCGACTCGCTCGAAGGCGATTGAACGCGCTCAGATCAGCCGGATCTCGCGCAGCCGCTCCTGCAGGTAGTCGTGGGCGGTGATCGGCGCGGCGTAGCGGCGCGGATTGTCCGGGGTGACGCAGCACGGCAGCGGGTCGAGCACGACGTCGGGATTCGGGTGCAGGAAGAACGGCACCGAGTAGCGCGGCTTGCGCGCATCCTCGCCCGGCGGATTGACCACGCGGTGCGTGGTCGAGGGATAGACGTGGTTGGTCAGCCGTTGCAGCATGTCGCCGATGTTGACGACGATGGTATCGGCCTCGGCGGTGAACGGCACCCACTCGCCCTTGCGCGATTTCACTTCGAGCCCGGCCGTGCTGGCGCCGACCAGCAGGGTGATGAAGTTGATGTCCTCGTGCGCGCCGGCGCGCACGTTCGGGATGTCGGGCGTGGTGATCGGCGGATAGTGGATCGGACGCAGGATCGAGTTGCCGCAATCGGTCTGGTCGTCGAAGAAGTTCTCCGCCAGGCCGAGGTGCAGCGCGAGCGCACGCAGCACGCGCGTGCCGAGCGCATCGAGCGCGCGATACAGCGCGAGCCCGTGGCTGCGGAACTCCGGCACTTCCTCCGGCCAAAGGTTCGGCGGCATCAGCACGGCGTAGCGCGAGTCCGCCGGCAGCTCGCGGCCGATGTGATAGAACTCCTTGAGATCCGGATAGCGCGAATCCTTCGCCGTCTCGATGCCGAACGGCGTGTAGCCGCGCGCGCCGCCGGTGCCGGGCCGGTGATACTTGAGCTTGATTTCGGTCGGCAGCGCGAAGAAGCGCTGGAACGCGGCGTAGGCGTCGTCGATCAGGCGTTGCGGGATGCCGTGTCCGCAGATGCCGGCGAAGCCCCATTCGCGATAGGCTGCGCCGAGTTCGGCGACGAACGCCGCGCGGTCGTCGTCGTAGCGGCGGATGTCGAGGGTGGGAATGCGGTGGCTCATGTGCGGCGCGCGACAGTTCAACCCGCCGCGGATTGTACGGCGGCGGCGAGCGCCTCGGCGAGCCGGCGCACCTCGTCGGCATCGTCGCCCTCGACGGTGACGCGTACCACCGGCTCGGTGCCGGAGGCGCGCAGCACCACGCGGCCGCGACCGCGCAGCGTTTCCTCAACTTCCGCCAGCGCCGCGCGCACCGGCGGTCGCATCACCCGCGCCGCGCTGTCGCTGGCACGCACGTTGACGGTGACCTGCGCCGCGCGTTGCAGCGCCGCGCGCGCCGCCGCCAGGGTCGTACCGCGGCGCCCGAGCGCGGCGAGCACGAGCAGCGCGCCGACGATGCCGTCGCCGGTCGGACCGACGTCGAGGCACAGCAGATGTCCCGAGGCCTCGCCGCCGAGCACGCCGCCGTGCTGCTTGAGCAGTTGCAGCACATGCCGATCGCCGACGTTGGCGCGCAGAAACTCCACGCCCAGTTCGCGGATCGCGCGCTCGACACCGTAGTTGGTCATCAGCGTGCCGACCACCGGGCCCCGCAGCGCGCCGCGCGCCTTGAGATCGCAGGCGAGCAGGTACAGCAGATCGTCGCCGTCGGCCAGCGCGCCGGTCTCGTCCACCATCACCACGCGATCGCCGTCGCCGTCGAAGGCGATGCCGAGCTCGGCGCCGCGCGCGCGCACCTCGGCCTGCAGCGCCGCCGGATGGGTGGCGCCGCAATCGCGGTTGATGTTGAGGCCGTCGGGCGCCACACCGATCGCATGGACCTCGGCGCCGAGGCTCGCGAACAGTTTCGGTGCGATGTGGTAGGTGGCGCCGTGCGCGCAGTCGAGCACGATGCGACGTCCGCCGAGATCGAGCCCGGCGACGAGCGCGCGCACGAACGCGGCATAGCGTTGCGCGGCATCGTCCACGCGCGCGGCCTTGCCGATGCGCTCGGGCGGAACCGGCGGCGCGTTCGCATGCAGCGCGCGCTCGATCGCCCGTTCCGTCTCGTCGGCGAGCTTCTCGCCGGCGGCGTTGAAGAACTTGATGCCGTTGTCCCAGTACGGGTTGTGCGAGGCGCTGATGACGATGCCGGCGCTGGCGCCGAGCGCGCGCGTCAGGTACGCCACCGCCGGCGTCGGCATCGGCCCGAGCAGACGCACGTCGGCGCCGGCGGAGACCAGTCCGGCCTCCAGCGCCGATTCCAGCATGTAGCCGGAGATGCGCGTGTCCTTGCCGATCACCACCGTCGCGCGCGCGTCCGCGGCGAGCACGCGGCCGGCGGCGCGGCCGAGGGCGAGCATGAATTCGGCGGTGATCGGCGGCTCGCCGGCGCGGCCGCGGATGCCGTCGGTGCCGAAGTAGCGCCGGTCGCTCATGACTCCACACCCCATCCGCGCATCCGTTCGGCAGTGGCGCCGAACGCCGGCGCGTCGCGCGCAGGCGCCGCCCGTCCGGCGCGCGGCGGTTGCAGGTCGAATCCGGTTCGCGGTGTTGCCGGCACGACGGACGCCGCGCCTCACATCGTGTGCGTCGCGCGATCGGAATTGATGATGCCGGCAAGGATCGATTCGATCTTGGTGCGCGCCGCCTCGCCGTCGGCCGAATCGTTGAACTGCACGCCGATGCCGGCGGTGCGGTTGCCCTGCGCGCCGGGCGGCGTGATCCACACCACTTTGCCCGCCACCGGCAGGCGGTCCTTGTCGTCCATCAGCGTCAGTAGCAGGAACACCTCGTCGCCGACCGCATAGCGCTTGGAGGTCGGCACGAACAGGCCGCCGCCGCGCACGAACGGCATGTAGGCGTTGTACAACGCGCCCTTGTCCTTGATCGCCAGCGACAAGATGCCTTGCCGCGGCATGCCACCCATCGCGCCGGCTGCCATGCGGGATTTCCTCGTCGATTCCAGTTCCGTGCGTGGTTCAGCGCGACGCCGCCATGCCGCCGACCGCCTCGAGCACCACGAGCTCCGGCCGCAGCGGCCCGCGCAACAGCTCGCGCGCGCGGTTGATGCGGTCGAACCACGCCGATAGCTTGGTGAATTCCCCGCGCGAGGTCAAGGCGAGCGGCCCGCGGCCGCCGCGCGCCTGCGCCGCGGCCTCATCGTCGATCAGCGCGGCGGCGAACCACAGGCGCCGTTCCGCGTCCGCGCGCGCCCAGCGGTTGGCCAGCTCGACTGCGGACAGCCGACCCGCACACAACGCGCGCAGATCCGCCGCCACCTCGGCGCGCACGGCGAGGCTGCCGTCGCCGGCGAAGCGCAGCGCAAGACCGGGATTGCCACCACTCGCCGCCAGCGCCGCCGCCGCGGTGTCCGCCGCAATGCCCTGCTGCGCGAGCCACGCCAGCGCCTCGGCCGCGGTCGGCGACTGGAACTCGATGCGCTGGCAACGGCTGCGAATGGTGGCGGGCAGGCGCGCCGGTTGGTCGGCGACGAGCACGATCACGGTCGCCGGGCCGGGCTCCTCCAGCGTCTTCAGCAGCGCATTCGCCGCGGCGTGATTCATCGCGTCGGCCGGATCGAGCAGTGCGATCTGCAGGCCGCCGAACTGCGCGGTCATCGCCAGTCGCTCGCCGAGCAGACGGATCTGCTCCACCACGATTTCGGTGCGCGGCTTGCCGTCGTCGCGCAGTTCGAGGCCGAGCGCCAGCCGATCCGGATGGCTGCCGGCGGCGACGAGGCGGCAGGCGCGGCAGGCGCCGCAGGCCATGCCCTCGGCATCCACGCGCTCGCACAGCAGCGCGGCGGCGAACGCGGCGGCGAAGGCGCGCTTGCCCACGCCGCCCGGCCCGCAAAGCAGGAGCGCATGCGGCAGCGTGCCCTGGGCGCGCCGCGCCGCCAGCCGCCGCCATGCTTCGCGCTGCCACGGCGCGAGCGTCATGCCGGCACCCCGCCGCGCGCGAGAAACTCCGCGATCGCGCCCTGCACCTGCGCCAGCACCTCCGCCAGCGGGCGGCCGGCGTCGATCACGCGGAAGCGCCCTGGTTCGGCGGCGGCGCGCGCGCGGTAGGCGTCGCGCACCCGTTCGAAAAATTGCGCATTTTCCATTTCTATACGATCGGCCTCGCCGCGCCCATTCGCCCGCCGCAGACCTTCGACCACCGGCAGATCGAGCAGCAGCGTCAGGTCGGGCCGCACGCCGTCGGCCGCCCACGCCTCGAGCGCGGCGATGCGCGTCGCCGGCTGGCCGCGGCCGCCGCCCTGGTAGGCGTAGCTCGCGTCGGTGAAGCGGTCCGACAGCACCCAGCGGCCGGCGGCGAGCGCCGGCCGGATCACCTCGCGCACGAGCTGCGCGCGCGCGGCGAACATCAGCAGTAGTTCGGTTTCCGCGCTCATGCCGCGCAGCCGCGGATCGAGCAGCACGGCGCGGATCGCCTCGCCCGCCGGCGTACCGCCCGGTTCGCGCGTGACGACCACCTCCACACCGTGCGCGACCAGTGCCGCGCGCACCGTGTCGAGCACGGTGCTCTTGCCCGCACCCTCGCCGCCTTCCAGGGTGATGAGCTTGCCGGTCATGGGTTGTGGTGCAACTGGTAGCGCTCCACCGCGCGATTGTGCGCTTCGAGCGTCGTCGAGAATTCGTGGCTGCCGTCGCCGCGGGCGACGAAGTACAGCGCATCCGTCGCCGCCGGATGCAACACCGCGGCGAGCGAGGCTGCGCCCGGCAGCGCGATCGGGGTCGGCGGCAGGCCGCTGCGCGTGTAGGTGTTGAACGGCGTGTCGACATCGAGATCGCGTCGGTGCAGCTTGCCCTCGTAGGCGGCACCGAGGCCGTAGATCACGCTCGGATCGGTCTGCAGGCGCATGCCGAGCCGGAGCCGCGACAGGAACACCGCGGCGATCAACGGCCGCTCCTCGGGCCGCGCGGTTTCCTTTTCCACGATCGAGGCGAGGATCAGCGCCTGATACGGCGCGTCGAGCGGCAGTTCCGGCGCGCGCGCGGCCCATTCGCGCTCGAGCAACTGGCGCATGGCGAGGAAGGCGCGGCGCAGCAGATCGAGATCGCTCATGCCCTTGACGTAGCTGTAGGTCTGCGGCAGGAACCAGCCCTCCGGCGGCGTGCCGGGTTCGCCCAGCGCCCGCATCAGCGTGGCGTCGTCGATCGCGGCGAGGGTCTGGCGCAGGCCGGGTTCGCGCGCGAGGGCCTCGCGCAATTGTGCAAATGTCCACCCTTCCACAATGGTAAAACGGTGCTGGATCACCTCGCCGGCCACCATCTTGCGCAGCAGCGCGCGCGGCGTCAGTCCCGGCTCGAGCGCGTACTCGCCGGCCTGCAACTTGCCGGCCGCGCCGGTCTGCCGCGCCAGCAGCCGCCAGTACGGCAGCGGACCGGCGCGCACGCCGGCCGCTTCGAGCAGCCGCACCACGCCGGCGAGCGGCGTGCCGAGCGGCACGTCGATCGTTGCCGGCGCCGGCAACGGCGCGAGCGGCGTGTCGACGAACCGCAGGTAGTCGGCCACCAGGTACGCCGCCGCGGCCAGCGCCGCCGCGAACAGGATCGCCGCGATCCGGCGCAGTCCGCGCCGGCGCCGCGGCGGAGGGGAATCGGGACTCACGCAGCGTTCCTCGAAATTCTCGCCGGCCATTGTGCCCGAAGCGCGCCGCCGCTGCTCACGCGCCGAGCGCGCGCAGCACGCCGCGCGCCTTGGCCCGCGTTTCCTCCAATTCGCGCATGGCGTCGGAATCGGCGACGATGCCGGCGCCGGCGCGCAGACGCGCGCGCGCGCCGACCAGGCTGAGCGTGCGGATCAGGATGTTGAGATCGAGATCGCCGTCGCGGTTGAGATAGCCGAGCGCGCCGGTGTAGGCGCCGCGGCCACTGCCTTCGAGCTCGGCGATGATCTCCAGGCAACGCAGCTTCGGGCAGCCGGTGATGGTGCCGCCGGGAAACACCGCCGCGATCGCCTGGCCCGGCGTGACGTCCGCGCGCAGCGTGCCGCGCACGTTCGACACGAGGTGGTGCACGTGCGCGTAGCTTTCGACCGTCATCAACTCATCGACGGCGATCGACCCCGGCGCGCAGACGCGGCCGAGGTCGTTGCGTTCGAGATCGATCAGCATCACGTGCTCGGCGCGCTCCTTGGCGTGGGCGAGCAGTTCGGCGATGCACGCGGCATCGTCCGCTACGGCGCCGCGCGGGCGCGTGCCGGCGATCGGCCGGGTCTGCGCGGTGCGGCCGCGCACCGCGAGCAGGCGTTCCGGCGACGAGCTGATCACGGCGAACTCGCACCATTGCAACAAGCCGGCGAACGGTGCCGGATTGGCGCGCCGCAGGCGCGCGTACAGCGCGGCCGGCGTCGGCGCGTGCGGATAGCGCGCGCGCCACTCGCGTGACAGATTCACCTGGAACGTGTCGCCGCGGCGCAAATACTCGTGGACGCGCGCGACACCGTCGAGAAACCGCTGCGGCGCGTCTTCCTCGACCGCGGGTGCGGACAACGGCGGTTCGACGAATCCGGGCGCGGCGTCGAGGTCGGCACGCAGCGTCGCGAGCAGCGCGGCGTGCTCCGCCTCGGCCACCAGCCAGGTGCGCGCCGCGGCGCGATCGACCACGATCGCCGCCGGACAACGCAAGGCCAGCGCCGTCGGCAGTTCCGGATCCGGCGCCGCGGGCAGCGCCAGGCGCGGTTCGATCTCGCCGGCAAGTTCGTAGCCCAGGAACAGCAGCCAACCGCCACGGAACGGCAGTCCCGCAAGCGCGTCGGCGGGCGCGCGGTGGCGCGCCTCTCGATGCCACGCCGCATCGAGCGCAGCGAGAAAGCCGCCGTGGTACTCGCGCCCTCGCGCGTCGTGCACGCGACCGTCGCGCGCAAGCGTGAGCGCATCCTGCGGCAACGCGAACAGCAGATCGTAGCGCGCGTGCGCGCCGGCGGCGGCGCTTTCCAGCAATGCCGGATAGCGCCTCGGCCAGCGTGCGGCGAGTGGCAGCAGGTCGCGCGCACCGGGCAGCTCGAGGTGGACCCAGTCCCGCGCCAGGGCATGCGCCGGCGACGTTCCCGCCATGATCGTCCGGATCCCGGATGCCGGGGCCCGCGTCCGGCGCATCAAATCCGCCGGAAGGCGAGCGTGCCGTTGGTGCCGCCGAAGCCGAACGAGTTCGACAGGACAACGTCCACACGCACCTGGCGCGCGGTGTGCGGCACGAAGTCGAGATCGCAGCCTTCGCCCGGATGGTCGAGGTTGATCGTCGGCGGCACCACGTTGTCGCGGATCGCGAGCACCGAGAAGATCGCCTCGACGCCGCCGGCCGCACCGAGCAGATGTCCGGTCATCGACTTGGTCGAGGAGACCATGAGCTGCCTGGCGTGCGCGCCGAAGCAGGTCTTGATCGCCTGGGTCTCGGCCAGATCGCCGGCCGGCGTGGAGGTGCCGTGGGCGTTGATGTACTGCACGTCCTCGGGCTGGAGGCCGCCGTCCTGCATCGCCACCCGCATGCAGCGTGCCGCGCCCTCGCCGTTCTCGCTCGGCGCGGTCATGTGGTAGGCGTCGCCGCTCATGCCGAAGCCGACGAGCTCGCAGTAGATGCGCGCGCCGCGGCGCCTGGCGTGTTCGTATTCCTCGAGGATCAGCACGCCGGCGCCGTCGGCCAGCACGAAACCGTCGCGATCGCGGTCCCACGGGCGACTGGCCTTTTCCGGTTCGTCGTTGCGCGTCGACATCGCCCGCGCCGAACAGAACCCGCCCATCGCCACGCCGGTGGTCGCGTACTCGGCGCCGCCGGCCACCATCACGTCGGCGTCGCCGTACTGGATCATGCGCATGGCGAGACCGATGTTGTGCGTGGCGGTGGTGCAGGCGGTGACGCAGGCGATGTTCGGGCCCTTGAGCCCGAGCATGATCGACAGATTGCCCGCCGCCATGTTGATGATCGAGCTCGGCACGAAGAACGGCGAGATCTTGCGCGGCCCGCCCTCGTGCAGCGCCACGCTGGTGCGCTCGATCGTGTGGATGCCGCCGATGCCCGCGCCCACCGCCACGCCGATGCGCTCCTCGTCGTGCTCGTGCGGGTGCAGCCCGGCATCGGCCAGCGCCTGCACCGACGCGGCGATGCCGTAGTGGATGAACGGATCCATCTTCTTGACGTCTTTCGGCGCCACGTACCGGGTCGGATCGAAGTCGCGCACTTCGCCGGCGATGCGCGTCGGATACGCGCTCGCGTCGTAATGCGTGATCGGGCCGATGCCGCTCTTGCCGGCGAGCACGTTGCGCCACGCCGTGGCGACATCGTTGCCGACCGGACTGACCATGCCGAGCCCGGTGATTACCACGCGACGTTTGCTCATATGAGGGCTGAGGGCTGAGGGCTGAGGGTTGACGGTTGAGGGCCGAGAACGCGGGACGGGTCCAGACTCCCGCGCCGGCCGCCGGCCGTGATTCAGAAACGAAAACTGCGCCATCCGGCGCAGCTTCGCGACGATCCGGCGACGAAACTCAGGCCTTGACGTGCGCCTTGATGTAGTCGATCGCCTGCTGCACGGTGGTGATCTTCTCGGCTTCCTCGTCCGGAATCTCGCACTCGAATTCCTCTTCCAGCGCCATCACCAGTTCGACGGTGTCGAGCGAATCCGCGCCCAGGTCGTCGACGAACGACGCGTTCGGCGTCACCTCGTCCTCTTTGACGCCGAGCTGCTCGACGACGATCTTCTTGACGCGATCTTCAATGCTGCTCATGTGTGCAAGCCCTCACCAGGATGGAATCCAGAAACGCAAAGCGCGCGGATTGTAGTGCATGGTCCCGCCCGGCGCCAGCGAACGGGCGTTTCATTCCGGCCTGCGCGGCGACGCGCGCGGGCCGCCGCACGGACGCGTCACGGCATGTACATGCCGCCGTTGACGTTGAGCGTCTCGCCGGTGATGTACGCCGCCGCCGGCGTGGCGAGGAACCGCACCGCCTCGGCGATGTCCTGCGGCTGACCGAGACGGCCGAGCGCGATCTGCCCGAGCAGCGCCTTGCGCTGTTCCTCCGACAACGCGCGGGTCATGTCGGTGTCGATGAAGCCCGGCGCGACCACGTTGACCGTGATGCCGCGCGAGCCGACTTCGCGCGCCAGCGATTTGGAGAACGCGATGATGCCGGCCTTCGCCGCGGCATAGTTCGCCTGCCCCGGATTGCCGGTCAGGCCGACCACCGAGGCGATGTTGATGATGCGTCCCTTGCGCGCCTTCATCATGCCGCGCAACGCCGCCTTGCAGGTGCGGAACACCGAGGTCAGATTGGTGTCGAGGATCGCCTGCCAGTCCTCGTCGCGCATGCGCAGCAGCAGTTGATCGCGCGTGATGCCGGCGTTGTTGACCAGGATCGATACCGCGCCGAACTCGCTCGCGATCGCGTCGATCAGCGCCTCGACCGCCGCGGCGTCGGTCACGTCGAGGACGCGGCCGACCCCGCCGTGCGCGGCGAGCCGTTCGCCGATCGCGGCGGCGCCGGCTTCGCTGGTGGCGGTGCCGATCACTTTCGCGCCGGCGCGCGCCAGGGTGTCGGCGATCGCCGCGCCGATGCCGCGGCTGGCGCCGGTGACGAGGGCGACTTCGCCCGTGAGGATTGCGCTCATCGTTGGCTCCCGAATCCGCTGGATGTCATACGTCCGGCCACACCACCGCCTGCGCCGCGATCACGCGCTTGCCGTCGAACGTGAGCGCCGGCGAACCATACAGCACGTAGCCCAAGGCCAGCGCCTCGCTCACGCGCCGGCAGAATTGATCGTCGTCCGGGCCGGTCAGCAACCGGTAGACGGGAAGATTGTCCGGGGGTTGTTTCATCGGCGATTGCACTCGATGAGATAGGTTCTATGGAAAAGTTTGACTGGACCCCTACTCGGCCCTTTTGCGTGAGCGGTGAGCGGTGAGCGGAAAAAGCTGCACAGCCCTCGGCCCTCAGCCCTCCGCCCTCGGCCCTCCGCCCTTCGACCAATCGGCGATGGCCTGAGCCAATTCGCCCGGCGTGCCGATCGCGCGCCCGTCCAGGGTGCGCTCGATGCGCTTGATGAGTCCGGTGAGCACCTTGCCCGGTCCGCATTCGGCCACCCGCGTCACGCCGCGCTCGCCAAGCGCGCGCACGCTGTCGGTCCAGCGCACCGGCGCGTACAACTGCCGCGCGAGGGCGGCGCGAATGTCCTCGACGCGCTCGTAGGATTTCGCGTCAGCGTTCTGAATTACCGGGATTTTCGGTTCGGACCATGAGATCGTTTCGAACTTCTGCGCCAAGCGCTCGGCCGCCTCGCGCATCAAGGCGCAGTGCGAGGGCACACTGACTGCGAGCTTGACCGCCTTCTTCACGCCGAGCTCCGCCAGCCGGGCGATGGCGCGATCGACCGCACTCGCATGTCCGGCGATGACGAGCTGCCCCGGTGCGTTGTAGTTGGCCGGCGCCACCACTTCGCCGGCGGCGACCTCCGCGCAAACCTCGGCGATCTGCGCATCGTCGCCGCCGAGGATCGCCGCCATCGCCCCCATGCCCTGCGGCACCGCCGCCTGCATCAGCCGCCCGCGTTCGGCGACGAGACCCGCGGCCTCCGACAGCGTCAGCGCGCCGGCGCACACCAGCGCGGTGTACTCGCCCAGACTGTGCCCGGCGAGCACCGCGGGCATCGCCCCGCCCTGCGCCTGCCATACGCGCCACACCGCCACGCCGGCGGCGAGCAGTGCGGGTTGGGTGTTCTCGGTGCGGTTGAGCGCCTCCTCCGGCCCGTGCTGCGACAGCGCCCACAGATCGACGTGGGCGCCGGCGGAGGCTTCGGCGAAGGTCTCCTCGACCACACCGAATTCGGCGGCGAGCTCGGCCAGCATGCCGAGCGACTGCGAGCCCTGGCCGGGGAAGACGAAAGCGAGGACTGAGGGCTGGGGGCTGAGGGCTGCGGACATCGACACCTCTATCCGGAATCATTCCAAAGTGGTTACGAAACTAGCGACCGCTGAGGGCTGAGGGCTGGACATCGATACCTCGATCAAAATCATTCCAGAGTTCTCACGAAACCAGCGCACGCCGAGGCAGCCCTCGGCCCTCAGCCCTCAGCCCTAGTACCGCACCAACGCCGAGCCCCAGGTAAACCCGCCACCGAAGGCTTCCAGCAGCAGCAACTGGCCGCGCTGCACCTTGCCCGAGCGCACGCCATGATCGAGCGCCAATGGCACCGAGCCCGCCGAGGTGTTGCCGTGCTTGTCGACGGTGACGATGACGCGCTCCATCGGCAGGTCCAGGCGTTTGGCGGTGGCCTGGATGATGCGCAGATTGGCCTGGTGCGGAATCAGCCAGTCGATGGCGTGGCGATCCAGACCGTTGGCCTCGAGCGTCTCCTCGACCACGCGATCGAGCGTCTTGACCGCCACCTTGAACACCTCGTTGCCGGTCATCAGCACGCGCACGCCGGCGTTCTTCTCGCCCGGCTTGAAGCCGACCGACACGCCGACCGGGTTCCACAGCAGGTCCTTGTAGCCGCCGTCGGCATGCAGATGCGTGGAAAGAATGCCGGGCTCCGTCGCCGCCTTGAGCACCACTGCGCCGGCGCCGTCGCCGAACAGCACGCAGGTGGCGCGATCGGACCAGTCGATCATGCGCGAGAGCGTCTCGGCACCGACCACGAGCGCGGTCTTGACGGTGCCGGCGCGGATGAACTTGTCCGCCACCGACAGCGCGTAGATGAAGCCGGAGCAGGCGGCGTTGACGTCGAATGCGGCGCAGCCGTCCGCGCCGAGGCGGTGCTGCAGCAGACAGGCGGTCGAGGGAAAGATCAGATCGGGCGTGGTCGTGCCGAGCACGAGCAATTCGATCTCGTCCGGCTCCACGCCGGCCGCGGCGAGCGCCGCGCGCGCGGCGCCTTCGGCCAGATCGCAGGTGGTCTGGCCGTCGGCGGCGATGTGGCGCTGGCGGATGCCGGTGCGCGAGGCGACCCACTCGTCGCTGGTATCGACCAGCCGCTCCAGCTCGGCGTTGGTGAGGACCCGTTGCGGCAGGAAGCTGCCGGTCCCGGCAATGCGTGCGTAGATCAGCGTCGTTCCCCCGGCAGTCAAGCGCTAGCGGAAAGCGGTCTCGTCGTCCCGATCGAGCCGCCGGGACGCGAACGCAGGAAGATTTCTGCGCGACGAGGCGCGCGGATCAGTCTTCGTCTTTCACCACGGCGCGGTCTTCGATCACCTTGCGGCCGCGGTAGTAGCCGTCCTTGGTGACGTGATGGCGCACGTGGACTTCGCCCGAGGTCGGATCGGTCGCCAACTGCTTGGCGCTCAGCGCATCGTGGCTGCGGCGCATGCCGCGGCGCGACGGGGTTTTTCGGCTTTTGGCGACTGCCATGATCAATCTCCGGTTAGCGTTTCGAGAGTTTCATCGTTTCCAGCACGGCGAACGGATTCGCCGGCGCCGCCGCGGCATCGTCCGCGGTCCAGTGTACGTCGACCGCCGCCGTTCCGGGTTTCACCGGCACCACCGGCAGGGCCAGGATCAATTCGTCCTCCACCACCTCGGCCAGCCGCAGCGTGCCGTCGCCGGCGAGCAGCGGCTCGTAGCCGGCCGGCAGCGCCGCCTCCTCCGCCTCCGACACGATCAGGCCGAGCCGCGTGTCGATGTGCACGGCGAGCACGAACGGCTCCAGCGTGCGCTGACACAAGAGCGGCAGACCGGCATCGATGCGCACGTGCAGATGCGCCACGCCGAGCTCGTCCCGATCGAAGTCGATCGCGTAGCGGGCCGCACCGGCCGCCTGCTCCAGGCTGTCGCGCAAGCGCAGCATCGCCGCCAGCGGCAGGCTGCCCCGAAACGAGCGCCGCGCCTCGACCATGCGCCAAGCGTCCACGGTTTCTGGCAGGGCCGCGTTCATGGCGCGCGCGATGGTAGGTGCGGCGCCGCACAAAGTCAACGAAAAACGCTCGCCAAGCCCCCGCGTTCGCCCGGGTTTTACCTGATCGCCGCGATCGGGCAGACTGGACGGACGAACCGATCGGGACCCGGGTCCGTGCTGTACCTGTTGAGCGCCGCGATCGCGGCGACCATCCTGCTGGCGCTGGTGGCCATGCACGAGCGGCGTCTGCGCCGGCGCCAGCAGGCGATCCGCGAACTGCTGGACGGCGCCGACGCGCTGGAGGCGCAATTGCAGGAATGCCGCGAGCGCATGCAGCACCTGCGCGACATGCTCACCATCCTGCCGGCCGAGATGAGCGCACGCGCCGACAGTGCGCTCAGTGCCGACGCCAAGGTCCAGGCCGCGCTCAAGGACCTCCTGGCGCACCGGCTGTGGATCAAGCGCCACGCCGCCGACGCGACACCGCTGGAAATCCGCGCCGCGCGCGAGGCGCTGGCGCAGTCCGGCACCACCCTGGCGGCGCTGCTCCAGCGCCTGGCCGACATCGGCGGCGAACTGCAACGCGCGCAGGCGGGCGCGCAGGCAGCCGGGCGAAGACGATCGTGACACCGCTCGCCGCCGTGGACCTGGTGCTCGCCTCGACCTCGCGCTACCGCGGCGAGCTCCTGGCGCGGATCGCGCCGCGTTTCCGCACGCTCGCGCCGGGCGTGGCGGAGACGGCATTGCCGGGCGAGCCGCCGGCGGATCGCGCCGCGCGCCTGGCCGAGGCCAAGGCCCGGGCCGTGGCCGAACGCTGTCCCGGTGCGCTCGTGATCGGTTCGGATCAGGTCGCCGAGCTCGACGGTGCGATCCTCGACAAACCCGGCGATGCGGCCAACGCCGCGCGCCAACTCGCCGCCAGCAGCGGCCGCGAGCTGCGCTTCCACACCGCGCTGTGCCTGCTCGACGCCCGCGTCGCGCCGAACCGCATCCACGGCGCGCTCGACACCACCCGGGTCCGCTTCCGGGCGCTTTCCGGGCCGGAGATCGCGCGCTACGTCGAGCGCGAGCGGCCGTTCGACTGCGCCGGCAGTTTCAAGTCCGAGGCGCTCGGCATCGCCTTGTTCGAGCGCATCGAAACCAGCGATCCGACCGCGCTGATCGGCCTGCCATTGATCGCCCTGTGCCGACTGCTGCGCGCGGCCGGCATCGACGTCGTCTGATGGGACCTGCCGCAAAACCCTCTCCTCTCGGGAGAGGGTGCGCCGCCTCTCGCATCCGCGGATACGCCAGACAGTGGCAGTACGCACAACGATGCGAGAGGCGGCGCGGGTGAGGGTCCGGACGATACGGAGTCATCGCTCCCGTTACGAACCCTCACCCCTGCCCCTCTCCCGGTGGGAGAGGGGGTGCGACACCGTTCTGCCTTCGAACGCAGCCGATCCGGATGCTAATACGCCGCCGCGGGGCAGTCGTCCGGCGACCTCGCGGATCGATCCGCAGTCGGCACCACGCCCGCGTACCAGCGATAGCGCTTGCGTCCGCCGTACGGATCGAGCGCGGCCACGGCGACGAGGTGATCGAGGCGCGTGCACAGGGTCTGCATCCACGGCAGCCGTTCGCGTTCGCGCCGGGCCGTCGGCTCGGCCACCAGCAGCACCGGCACCGCGCCGAGCGCACGCAGCGCGGCCTCGTCGCGCTGCCACAGCGCGAGCTGCGGCGCGCGCCCGTGCTTGGCATTGATCGGATGGTCGAGCGAATACACCGGACGCGTGCCGCCGAGCGCGAAATCGAGCTCCGCGGCGAGCATGAAATTGTCCGCCACCAGCACCGCGTCGGCGAAGCGCGGCTCGGCGAGCAGCTCGCGCGTGCGCGCGGCGGCGTCTTGCCAGCCGACGAAATGCTCGGGAAACGCCTTGAATCGGGTGAGCAGCGCCGCGCCGTCCGGCGTCGCCGCGGTGCCGAGATAGGCGAACGTGCCCGCCGCGCCGAGCACCAGCACGGCGAGAGCCGCCGCGAACGCGCGCCGGACGCCGCGACCGCCGGCGGCGACGAGCGGCGGCAGGGCGAGCAGCAGCGGCAGATAGCCGGGCAGCGGCCAGTGCACGCGAAACCGGGTGTCGTCGGCGAAACAGCCGAGCACGAAAAATGCAGCAATGGGTACAATGCCGCAAAGTGCAAAAAGCTCCCACGGCGCACCCTCGCGCGCGCGCCGCAGACAGCGCCAGGCCGCCCACAGCAGCAGGAGATAGAACAACGGCGTGCAGACCAGCGCCTGTTCCAGCGGCTGCACCAGGGCATCGGCGTGGAAGCTCCACGGATTGCGTTCGACCAGTTGGAAACGCAGCGCCGCCCAATCGTGGGTGGCGTTGAACACGAGCAGCGGCAGCAGGCCGAGGCAGGATACGCCGAGCGCCAGCCACAATCCCGGCTCGCGCCACAAGCCGCGACCGCGGCGCGTGAGACAGAGAAAGGCAAAGCCGGCCGCGAGCAGCATCGCCGCGCGGTAATGGCTGAGCCAGGCGCCGGCGAGCGCGAGGCCGAGCGTCAGCCAGTCGCGCGTGCGCCGCGTGCGCGCGGCGCGTTCCATCGCGTCGAGCGCCAGCGCGCTGCACAGCGTCAGCGGCACGTCGGGCAGGGCGAAGATGCCGAGCGTGCCGATCAGCGGCAGCAGCAGCGCCAGCGTGCCGGTGCACCAGCCGGCGGCCGCGCCGAACAGGCGCCGAGCGGTGCCGACGAGGATCCACGGCAGCAGCGCGCCGAGCAGCAGAAACGGCGCGCGCATCGCCAGCACACCGTGACCGAACAGGCTCTCGCCGAGGCGGATCAGCAGCGCCGTCGCCACCGGCAGATCGCTGTAGGACCCATCGAGCGCGCGGCTTTCCTGCCAGTACCAGGCCTCGTCGCCGAACGGCGCCAGACTCGCCGCGAGCACCAGGCGCAGCGCCAGGACGACCGTCAGCACCACCCAAAACGCCGTTCGCCATGCGCGTTCATGCTCGAACGCGCGCGCTCCCCCGGCGGCGTTTACATTGCCTATACTCGCCATCATGCACCGTGTCCGCTCATGACCCCACCCCGCCTCACGCCCGTCCCGCCGCCGTCGCCGCCGCTCGAGGCGACGCTCGCCGCGGCGCTGACGCGCGCGCAGCAGCAGGTGAATCAGGTCGTGCTCGGCAAGAGCGCGCAGGTGCGTCTGGCCTTCGCCTGCCTGCTCGCGGGCGGCCATCTGCTGATCGAGGACCTGCCCGGCGTGGGCAAGACCACGCTGGCGCACGCGCTCGCCGCGACGCTGGACCTTTCGTTCCAGCGCATCCAGTTCACCAGCGATCTCCTGCCTTCGGACATTATCGGGGTGAGCGTGTACGAACGCGAGCGCGGCCAGTTCGAGTTCCACCCCGGGCCGCTGTTCGCGCAACTGGTGCTCGCCGACGAGATCAACCGCGCCACGCCGAAGACCCAGAGCGCGCTGCTCGAGGCCATGGCCGAACAACAGGTGACGGTGGACGGGGTCACACACGCGCTGCCGGCGCCGTTCTTCGTCGTCGCCACCCAGAACCCGCTGGATCTCGCCGGCACCTATCCGCTGCCGGACTCGCAGCTCGACCGCTTCATGCTGCGGCTGAGTCTCGACTATCCCGACCGCGAGGCCGAACGCGCCCTGCTCGCCGCGAGCGACCGGCGCGAGCTGATCGCGCAACTCAAGCCCTGCCTCGATCCGGCGCAGGTGCTGCAACTGCGCAGCGCCGTCGCCGGCGTGCTCGCCAGCCCCGCATTGATCGACTACGTCCAGGCGCTCCTGGTGGCGAGCCGCACGCACGGCGAAATCCGCATCGGTCTGTCGCCGCGCGCCGGCCTCGCGCTGCTCAACGCCGCGCGCGCCTGCGCGCTGCTGCACGGTCGCGCCTACTGCGTGCCGGAAGACGTGCAGAGCATCTTCGTCGGCGTCGCGGCCCACCGCCTCATTCCCGCCGGCACCAGCCATCGCAGCCGCGACGAACTCGCCTCCGCCCTGCTCGCGCAGGTGCCGGTGCGCTGACCGCGCCCGTGAACCGCCTCGCTGCCGCCACGCGCTGGTCGCGGTTGCTCGAATTCGCCGAACGCCGCCTGCCGGCGCTCACCCGCCTGAAACGCGCGGAGTCCTTGCCGATCCGGCTCGACCGGCATCGCATCTACGTGTTGCCGACGCGTTTCGGCGCGCTGTTTTCGCTGGTACTCGCGGTGATGCTGCTCGGCGCGCTCAACTACAACAACAATCCGGCGCTGCTGCTCACCTGCCTGCTCGGCGCGGCGAGCTACCAGAGCGTGTTCCAGGCGTTTCGCACGCTCAATCGGCTGGAGCTGCACGCCATCCGCACCGAACCGTGCCACGCCGGCGAACCGTTGCGGGTCGCGCTCCACTTCCGCACCGATGCGCGGCCGCGTCGGAGTCTCTGCCTGCGCGTCGATGCCGTCGAGATCCGGTTCGACCTGCCGGCCGCCGGCGAAGGCTGCGTGCATCTCACGCTCGACGCGCCACAGCGCGGTTGGCGCCGGCTCGGCCGGCTGCGGCTGTCGAGCACGTATCCGTTCGGTCTGTTCGAGGTCTGGAGCTGGCTGCATCCCGACGTCGCCGCATTGGTCTATCCGCGGCTCGAACCGCAAGCGCCACCGTTGCCGCTCGATCCGGCCGAGGCGCAGTGGCAGACCGCGCGCGGCAGCGGCGACGAGTTGGCGGTGCTGCGCGAATACCGGCCGACCGATCCGCTGCGCACCATCGCCTGGAAGGCGAGCGCGCGTCACGACACGCTGCTGGTGAAGGAATTCGAGCGCCGCCGCGGTCGCGACGTGGTGCTGGATTTCGGCGCTCTGCACGGCCTGGATCGCGAAGCGCGCTTGTCGCGCCTGGCGCGCTGGGTGTTCCTGGCCGAGGCCGCGCAGGTGCGCTACGCGCTGGTGCTGCCGGATCAGCGGCTCGGTCCCGGCCTCGGCGCCGAACATCGCCACGCCTGTTTGCGCGCGCTCGCGCTGCAGCCCGGAGGCGCGCCGTGAGGACGACACCGCTGACGTCCGCGCAGTTCGCGCTCACCGCGGCGAGCGTGAGCGTGGCGATCCTGCCGCACCTGCTGCGTCTGCCTTGGCTGTTCGCCGTGCCGATCGGCCTGCTCGTGATCGGTCGTTCGGTGCAGCGCCGCTACCGCGCCGCGCCCATTCCGGGCTGGCTGCGGTTGCCGTTGATCCTGCTGTTCCCGGCGCTGATCGTGTTCCACTACGGCAACCTGTTCGGTCGCGAGCCGGGCAGCGTGCTCGCCTGCGCGATGCTCGCGCTCAAGCTGGCCGAGACCGAGACCCGCCGCGATGCACACGCCGCGATCGCCTTCGCCGGCTTCGTGTTGATGAGCGCGCTGCTGTTCGCCGACAGCCTCGGCGTCAGCTTGCTGCTGCTGGCTGCGCTCAGCCTGCTGCTGGCGGCGTTGCGCGAACTGGAAGTGCCGGGCACGTCGCGTCCGCCGCTCGTCGCGCTGCGCGAGGATCTCCGCGCCGGCGCCTTCGCCCTGTTCGCGGCCGTGCCGCTCGGCCTGATCGCCTTCGTGTTCCTGCCGCGGCTGGGTTCGCCGCTGTGGGGCGCACCCACCGACGCCACGGCGCACACCGGACTCGGCGATCGCATGGCGCCCGGCACCCTGCAGGAGCTGCTGATCGACGACAGCCCGGCGTTCCGCGTCCGCTTCGACGACCCGGCGCCGCCGCGCAACGACCTGTATTGGCGCGGCCCGGTGCTGTGGTATTTCGACGGCAGCGCCTGGTCGCGCCCGGAATTCTTCGGCAGCAGTCGCGCCGAAGACGAACTGCGCACCGCCGGCCGGGCGATCGGTTACGAAATCACGCTCGAACCGAGCGATCGGCGCTGGCTGCTCGCGCTCGACATGCCGCTCGCAGCCCCGGACAACGCCGTGCGCGGCGCGGACATGAGCCTGGTGAGCCGCACGCCGGTGGCCAATCTGCTGCGCTATCGCCTGCGCTCGGCGCCGCGATATCAGCTCGAGACCACGCTCGATCCGGTCCACCGTCGCTTCGCTCTGGAACTGCCGCCCGGATTCGATCCGCGCGCACGCGCGCTGGCGGCCCGCTGGCGGCGCGACCTCGGCAACGACGAGGCCATCATCCGCGCCGCGCTGGCGCTGTTCCACGACCGCTTCTTCTACACCTTGAACGCGCCGCTGCTCGGACGCGATTCGGTGGACGACTTCCTGTTCGAGACCCGACGCGGCTTCTGCGAACACTTTGCTTCGGCGTTCACGTTCCTGATGCGCGCCGCCGGCATTCCCGCGCGCGTGGTGACCGGCTACCAGGGCGGCTACTACAACGAGGTCGGCGACTACTGGATCGTGCGCCAGTCCGACGCCCATGCGTGGTCGGAAGTGTGGCTCGCCGGACGCGGCTGGGTGCGCGTCGACCCGACCGCGGCGGTCAGTCCGCAGCGCGTGGAGCTCGGCGCCCGCGCCGCCGCCGGCGACAGCGCACGCTGGTACCAGGCCGATTGGCTGCAGACGCTGCGCAACGAGTTCGATCTCGTCAATCGCTACTGGAACGACGCCGTCGTCCAGTTCAATGCGCTGCGCCAACGCAGTCTGCTGACGCCGTTCGGCATCGACAAGGCCGAGGACAGCGAGCTGTTCGCCGTGCTCATGGTGCTCTCCAGTCTGGTGCTCGCGCTCGCGCTGTGGTGGGTGATCCGCGCCGAGCGGCCGGACGGCGACGCGCTCGATGCGGCCTACGCGCGGCTCTGCGCCAAGCTGGCGCGGGCCGGGATGGCGCGCGATCCCGCCGAAGGGCCGCGTCGCCTCGCCGCGCGGGTGGCGGCGCGCTGGCCGGACCAGCGCGAACTGCAACGTCTGCTCGCCGTCTATGTCCGCCTGCGCTACGCCTGTGCGCTGCCTTCCACGACGGCCGTGCGCGCCTTCGCCCGCGCCGTGGCGGCGCTCAGGCTGCGACGATCGCCTGGCGTCGTCCGTCCCATCGGTTGAGTGGAAATGTGGAGGTTGTCATGCGCCTGATTCCTGCGACGACGGCATTGCTCGCGCTCGGCCTCGGCGGTTGCGCCACCGTGCCGCCGCAGATCGCCGGCCAGGACTTCGCCGCCCTCACCCCACAGCAGGCCGCGAGCGAAAACGCGCACGGCCCGCGCGTGCGCTGGGGCGGCGAGATCATTCACGTCGAGCCGAGGAGCGACAGCACGTGCCTCGAGGTGCTTTCGCGCGAGCTCTACGCCGACGCGCGACCGAACCGCCGCGGCGAGAGCAACGGCCGCTTCATCGCCTGCGGCAAGGGCTTCTACGACCCGGCGATCTACACCAAGGGGCGCGATGTCACCGTGGTCGGCAAACTCGCCGGAACCGAGCGGCGCAAGGTCGGCGAGTACGATTACACCTATGCGCAGGTGGACGCCGACGGCGTCTACCTGTGGCCGAAGCGCGAATACGTCGGCTACTACGATCCGTGGTGGCCGTACTACGATCCGTTCTGGGGGCCGTGGGGTCCCTGGTGGTGGGGACCGCCGCCGGTCGTGATCGTGCGCAATCCGCCGCATCATTGAGGGCTGAGGGCTGAGGGCTGAGGGCTGAGGGCTGAGGGCTGAGGGCCGAGGGCGAGGGCCAAAGGCCAAGGGCCGCGCGACTCCTCCCGCTCACCGCTCACTGCCGACCGCTCACCCCATGCCCGCCTCACCCCGGCGGCCACTGCATGGCCCGGCCGGCGAGCAGGTGCAGATGCAGATGGAACACGGTCTGGCCGCCGTCGCGGTTGCAGTTGAGGACACAACGGTAGCCGCGCTCGGCGAATCCCTGCTGCTTGGCCCAGCGGGCCGCGGCCAATACCAGTTTGCCGAGCAGCGCGGCATCGGCCTCGCCGACGTCGTTGAGCGTGGCGATCGGCCGCTTCGGCACGAACAGCACGTGCACCGGCGCCTGCGGATTGATGTCGCGGAACGCGAGCACCTCGTCGTCCTCGTAGACGATGTCGGCGGGAATGTCGCGGCGGATGATCTTGGCGAACAGGGTGTCGGACATGGCGGGTCTCGGCGCGAGGGACGGATTGGGGACGTGAGTGGTGAATGGTGAGTGGAACGAGCCGGATGGCTCACGGAAATCGGAGGAGCGCTTCCCTACTTCTACTCCCCATTTCCGAGGGCTGAGGGCTGAGGGCTGAGGGCTGAGGGCCAAGGGCTGAGGGCTGTACAGCCTTTCCCACTTCCCACTCCCTACTCCCTACTCCCTACTCCCGCTCACCACTCACCGCTCACCGCTCACAAATTCTGCCGCCCGCTGAAGGCGTGCGCCAGTGTGCCGCGGTCGATGAATTCGAGTTCGCCACCCAGCGGCACGCCGTGCGCCAAGCGCGTGGCGCGCACGCCGGCCTGGCGCGCGAGCTGGCTCAGCATGTGCGCGGTGGCTTCGCCTTCGACGGTGGGATTGGTGGCGACGATCAGCTCGCGCACCTCGCCTTCGGCCAAGCGCGCGGCGAGCAGATCGAAACCAAGCTCCTTCGGCCCGAGGCCGTCGAGCGGCGACAGACGCCCGAGCAGCACGAAATACTTGCCGCGATAGGCCGTCGCTTGCTCGATCGCCATTTGATCGGCCGGTGTCTCGACCACACACAGCAGACTGGCATCGCGCGCCGGATTCGCGCACAACGGACAGACGCGCTCCTCGCTGAAGGTTCGGCAACGCTCGCAGTTGCCGATGCGCTCCGCCGCCGCGGCGAGTTTTTCCGCCAGCCGCCGGGCGCCGTCGCGGTCGCGCTCGAGCAGATGCAGCGCCATGCGCTGCGCCGTCTTGGCGCCGACGCCGGGCAGACAGCGCAGCGCTTCGACGAGTTCGGTGAGCAGGGGGGAGCTGGACATTGCGCGGGAATTGGGGAGTGGGGAGTAGAACCTATCTCAAAATCGTCGCGAGCGAAGACGGATCGCGCGCCGCCGGAGCGCAGGACCCGGAGTTTACTGGTAGTAAATGAGGAGTCCGAGCACCGCCGGCGCGCGAGCCGTCGAGCGCAGCAGAT
>Ga0209581_1000628_pt1 | contig 62276 bp, 61 predicted proteins | sample Coa_R2_FD_187160 | JGI IMG/M metagenome (GOLD analysis project Ga0209581, IMG submission 187160) | Surface soil microbial communities from Centralia Pennsylvania, which are recovering from an underground coalmine fire - Coalmine... | ecosystem: Environmental > Terrestrial > Soil > Unclassified ...
TGGCGGAGGGGGCGGGATTCGAACCCGCGATACGGTTTCCCGTATACACGCTCTCCAGGCGTGCGCCTTCGACCGCTCGGCCACCCCTCCGCTGTCTGGGCGCATTCCCGCCCCGTTGCGCCAAAGATCAGCGAGCCGCCTCTAGTATAGGGGCAATACGGCCCGCGCAAGCGCGAGGGCAGGCGGCGAACTCAGGCCAATATCCTGCGCGGCTCACCGGCCCGGCCAGCGCCACTCGCGCACTTCGGGAAGATCGACGCCGTGCTCGGCGATATAGCGCTTATGCTCGATCAGTTTATCGCGGATCGCCTGCACAACGTAAGCAGCGCGCGCGCCGAGCTTCGGCACCCGGTCGATGACATCGCCCGCTAGATGGAAACGGTCGATATCGTTGCGCACCGCCATATCAAAAGGCGTGGTGGTGGAACCCTCTTCCTTATAACCGCGCACATGGAAATTGCGGTGATTGGTGCGCCGGTAGGCAAGCCGGTGGATGAGCCAAGGATAGCCGTGGTAGGCGATGATCACCGGTCTATCGGCCGTGAACAAAAGATCGAATTCTCTGTCGGACAGCCCATGAGGGTGCTCCGATTTGGGCTGCAGCGTCATCAGGTCGATGATGTTAATGACCCTGATTTTCAAATCCGGGAAATGCTGGCGCAGGAAGTCAACCGCTGCGAGTGTCTCAAGCGTCGGCACATCCCCCGCGCAGGCCATCACCACATCGGGCTCGCTCCCCTGGTCATTGCTCGCCCAGTCAAAGATGCCGATGCCCTGCGCGCAGTGCTTGATAGCCGAATCCATATCGAGCCATTGCGGCTGCGGATGCTTGCCCGCGATGACAACATTGACGCGGTTCAAGCTTCGCAAGCAATGGTCGGCGACATAAAGCAGCGTGTTTGCATCCGGCGGGAAATAGACGCGAACGATATCGGCCTTCTTGTTGACGACATGGTCGACAAAGCCGGGATCTTGATGGCTGAAGCCATTATGGTCCTGCCGCCAGACGTGGGATGTGAGGAGATAGTTGAGGGAGGGGATGGCGCGGCGCCAAGAAACCTCGCGCGATGTCTTGAGCCACTTGGCGTGCTGGTTGAACATCGCATCAACAATGTGGATGAAGGCTTCGTAGCAGGAGAAGAAGCCGTGCCGTCCCGTGAGCAAATAGCCTTCGAGCCATCCTTGGCAGATATGCTCGCTTAAAATTTCCATCACCCGGCCCTTGGGCGAAAGGTGCTCGTCTTCCGGGAGGATCTCGGCGTCCCAAGCCCGGTCTGCCGCCTCGAACAGCGCTTGCAGGCGGTTCGAAGCCGTCTCGTCTGGGCCGAAGACCCGGAAATTGCGGTTGTCCTCGTTCTCCCGCATCACGTCGCGCAAAAAGGCGCCAAGCGCCTGCGTGCTCTCGGCATCCTCCTCGCCGGGCTTTGCGGCCGGCACCGCGTACCGCGTGAAATCCGGCAGCCGCAGCGGCCGCATCAAAGCCCCGCCGTTGGCGTGCGGATTGGCGCTCATCCGCTTATCTCCCGCCGGCGCAAGCTCTGTGATGATTGCGCACGGTGCGCCTTTCTCATCAAAAAGCTCCTGCGGCCCGTAGCTGCGCATCCATTCTTCGAGAAGCTTGAGATGTCCGGGTTTTTCGAGATTGCCGAATGGCACTTGGTGCGAGCGCCAAAATCCTTCCGTTTTAAGCCCATCGACGCTTTTTGGCCCAGTCCAGCCTTTTGGGCTGCGCAACACAATCATCGGCCAGATCGGGCGCGCGGCATGGCCGCGCTGGCGTGCCTTCTGCTGAATGGCGCTGATTTCAGTGAATGCCTCGTCGAGCGCGGCGGCCATGGCCTGATGCATCGGCTCTGGCTCATTACCCTCAACGAAAATGGGCGCCCAGCCATAGCCGCGAAAGAGCGCCTCAAGCTCGGCATGGCTGATCCGGGCCAGAACGGTTGGATTTGCAATCTTGTAGCCGTTGAGATGAAGGACCGGCAGCACCGCCCCGTCCGCGGCCGGATTGAGAAATTTGTTGCTGTGCCAGGAAGCCGCAAGCGGCCCCGTCTCCGCCTCACCATCTCCGACGACACAGGCGGCAATTAGGTCTGGGTTGTCGAAGACGGCGCCAAAAGCGTGGGCGAGCGAGTAGCCGAGCTCACCGCCCTCATGGATCGAGCCTGGCGTCTCGGGCGCGGCATGGCTCGGGATGCCTCCCGGAAAGGAAAACTGCCGGAAGAGACGGCGCATGCCGTCCGCATCCTGCGACACCTCGGGATAAAGCTCGCTATAGGTGCCCTCGAGCCAGGCGTTGGCGATCACGGCGGGCGCGCCGTGCCCCGGGCCCGCGATAAACAGCACATTGAGATTGCGCGTTCTAATTGCGCGATTGAGGTGGACGTAGATAAAATTGAGACCGGGCGCCGTGCCCCAATGCCCGAGGAGGCGCGGCTTGACGTCTTGTGGCTTGAGCGGCTCCCGCAGGAGCGGATTGTTGAGGAGATAGATTTGGCCGACCGAAAGATAATTGGCGGCGCGCCACCAGGCGCCGATGCCTTTGAGCTCGTCTGCCGAAAGCACACAAGCTGAACCAGCGCTCTCATTACCGTGCTTCATGAATTCCCCTGAGGTTTAGCTCTGCGCCATGCCAAACCGCTGCCGCTCCACAACTCCGCCTGCGCATGCGTTGGGTGCGCAGACAAACCGTTCATGCTAAGAACTTGCCGCAACCGGATCAAGAATACCAGAGTTCGAAATTAAAGCTTTGGAGGTCAGCGATGCCAGACAACCCCCCAAGCCTTTCGATCACGACCGACAAAGTGTGCTTTCTCATCGTCAAGGCACGTGAATTCGATGTCAAGGATGCGGTGACAGACCCGGGGGATGCGTCTAATGCGACGGATGACCTCATGATCGCCGTCCTCGAGGACCATCGCAATGATCCTGTGGCGGCCGAAATCCGCAGCTTCATCGATGCGCTCAATGAAGATGAGCAGATTGATCTCGTCGCATTGGCCTGGCTTGGCCGCGGCGATGCGGCTATCGAGGATTGGAGCGAATTGCGCGCCGAAGCTGCGCGGGCTCATAATAAGCGCACGGCCGCCTATCTCTTAGGCACACCCCTTATTGCCGATCTCCTTGAAGAAGGTCTCGCAGCATTCGGCCAGTCTTGCGAAGAATTCGAAATGGGGCGGCTCTGAGTCTCGGCCATAGACTGATGCCGCGTAAGCATCTCTTAGTTGGTGTTTCAGACCCGGGGCGCGCGCCGGGCACGCACCGCCTGCAGGTGTTTGCGCTCAACGCAACGGCCACTCTTGGCAGGGCGGTTGCGGAGGCGCTTGGCTGTCCTCTTGCAGCGCATGAGGAGCGGGAGTTTGAGGATGGCGAGCACAAGATACGCCCGGTCGAATGCGTCAACGGCGCGGACGTCTATGTCATCCAAAGCCTCCATGGCGGGCCCGGCGCAAGCGCCAATGACAAGCTTTGCCGGCTACTTTTCTTCGTTGGCGCACTCAAAGATGCGGGCGCTGCGCGCGTCACCGCCGTCGCTCCTTATCTTTGCTATGCCCGCAAGGACCGCCGCACCAAGCCGAATGACCCGGTCACCACACGCTATGTGGCGCGGCTATTCGAATCCATCGGCACGGACGCCGTCGTTACTTTGGATGTGCACAATCCGGCAGCATTCGAGAATGCCTTCAACTGCCGCACCGTGGCGCTCACCGCCGCGCCCTTATTCGTCGAACATGCGAAGGCTCTGAATGATGAGCGCCTTTGCGTCCTCTCTCCCGATCCCGGCGGCGTCAAACGCGCAGAGATTTTCCGCGAGGCGCTCGAAGCGGCGCTGAAGCGCCCCGTCGCCAAAGGAATTGCCGATAAGCACCGGAGCGCCGGCGTGGTCAGCGGAGATATATTGGCGGGTGATGTTGCGGATAGAACGGTGCTCATTATTGATGATCTTATCAGCACTGGAGGCACGCTTTTGCGCGCCGCCCGCGCCGCGCGAAAGGCTGGCGCCCGGCGGATTATCGCCCTTGCGACACATGGGCTTTTCATGCCTGGCGCTGCCGAGGTGATCGCCGATCCCGCGATTGACCGCTTTGCCGTCACCGACGCCGTTCCGGCTTCCCGGCTGCCGCACGGCGCGCTCGCTAAGCTCGATGTGCTGCCGTGCGCGGAGCTTCTCGCCGAATCAATCCGGCGTTTGCATTCCGGCGGCGGCTTTGAGGAATTCCTCGCCTATTGAGCATCTGCTCCAACAGCAGGGCGTCTTTGACGGCGATTTGCAAATAGTGCTTTGCGAGGGGAAGCCATTTCTCCGGCGTGCGCGGGTTTGGCTCTGCAAGATGGGCAATGGCCAAGCGTGCGCGCAGCGACGCGCGGTAGCACCGGTAAAAGCAAAAAAGCTCGCGTCCGTTGTGATCGCCCCACCTGGCCAGGATACGGCGCTGCAAGTAGCTCCCGGCCCAGTGAGCCCCCAGCCGGTCGCTTTCGACAGTCAAGAACGCAATTTCGTCGAGCGGATCGATCGCCCGCAGCTTGGCATTGAACTCAAGGCAATCGATGATGCGAATCATATGATCGAGCCAGATGTGCTCTGGGCGTAGATCGCCATGGCCATCCACAATGCAATTTTCCCGCGCGCGGGCAGCAAGCAGACCTGATCTCTCTTCGATGAAACGTCGCTGCACGCTTTGAATCCGGCGCGCAAGGCCCGGGGGGATAGGGAGCGAGGCGCCGCTCAAAACCCGATTGTTCTCCCGCAGATTGCGCCGCCAATCCGCAATATGCTGCGCCGGCGCAATATGCACGCGCCCCGCGTGGCGGTAGAAGCGGCTGAGGGTGCAAAAAAGCCTTTCGAGATCCTCGGAGCGTGCGCGCCCATCAAGGAGCTTTTGCTCCAGTGTGCCGTCCTCGCCAAGCCGGCGCATGACGACGAGCCAATCGGCGGCCTCACCTGCGCCGCCGATGCTGAACCCGCGCGGCGACCAAACGAGGGGGACTGCCTCGAGATAAACGTCGGGCGCGAGCCTGCGGTTTAATTTGACCTCCGCCCGGCATGCCGCCTCGCGGCGGGCCAGAGTCGAAAAATCCAGATAGGCAAACCGAACCGGCTTCTTGAGCTTATAGACGCGCTCGCCAGCAAGAAAGACCCACGACATGTGAGTCTCCCGCCGCACGACTCCGCCCGCCGGTGAGCCGTAAGTCTTCGGCTCGCTGAGAAAAGCAACCTTCCCGGCAAGACCCGGCTCGGGCGGGCCTGCCGCTGGCTTTCGGGACAAGAGCACCTGTTGCATTCAAGTTTCGCCGTGCCAGCCCCGCAGACGGCGGGCCACAAGCGCAGACCGTATCCGATCTATAGCTAGCCCGGCCTCGCAAAGCTAATAGAGAACTGCGGCTGCCCTTCAAATGGTCTTCCTGCGCTCCGGCTTTTCATTGGGGTCTGGGGAGGCTCCGAGCGTATCGGCCACCACCGCCTGGCGGCTCCCCATTGGCTGGGGCGGGCCCGTTGTGGTGTCCGCGGCCGTCTGATGCTCCATCTCAGCATTGAGCTCCGCACCGATGAGCAAAACCACGTTCGAAAGCCACATCCAAATCATGAAGCCAACGACGGCCCCGAGTGAGCCGTAGGTCTTATTGAAGCTGCCGAAGCTGGCGGCATACCAGGTGAACAACAGCGACATGACGAGCCACCCGGCCGCCGCGAAAACGCTGCCCCAGGAGAGCCAGCGCCATTGCGCCTCGTCCCGGCTCGGCCCCCAGCGATAGATGGCTGAGATCGCAAGTGAAACAGCGGCAAACAGCACGGGCCATCTCAAGATGCTCACGAGTAATCCTGCCGCCTGGCCAATTCCGATATAGGCGAGAGCAGGCGGGAGCGCGATCATGACGGCGAGGGCAAGGAGCACGAACACAATGCCCGCGATGGTGAACGCAAGGGAAACGGCATTGAGTTTAAAAAATCCGCGCTTTTCCTCCTCTTGGTAAACAACGTTGAGGGCATCGAACAGGGATTTGATTCCCGCATTCGCGCTCCACAGCGAGACTAACACGCCCACTAAGGTCGCAAATCCGAGAGTTGTGCCGCCCTGCGCCGCAACGCGATTGATCTGATCGCCGAGAACCGAGATCGCGCCCTCTGGCATGACGCCGGAGAGACTACCGAGATGGGCGCCAATAGCGTTTGGGTCGGCAAAGAGGGAATAAAGCGCGACGAGCGCGGCGATGGCCGGAAAGATTGCAAGCAGACCATAAAAGGTCACGCCCGCCGCAATCGCCAGCACCCGGTGCTCGGAAAGATTATTATAGACCCGCCAGAGAATGTCTTTCCATCCAGGGACGGGGATCTCCGAGGGCTTCGCGGCCCTGCGGCCCCTTGCGGCCTCCGCCGCAGCTTTATTGCTTTCGGTCACTTGGCACCCCCCGCGTTTGGAGACGGGACCGGCAAAGCACCGGACCCGTTCTGGCTGGCTTTCCGGCCTAATGGCGAGGCCCGCGCCGGCTTTCCTTTTCGGCCGCCCGCGCCCGGGCTCCGGTCTCCCGCGGGGCTGAGTCGAGTTCCTCCGAAATTGTATCCGTCACGTCGGAAAGGGTTTGAGCCGCGGTGTCCGAAGTGGCCCTTGAGGCCTCCCCAAGGGCTTGGCCCGCCGCGTCTTTAACCTGCTCGTACCGTTCAGCACCCGCCTGCTTCAGCCGGTCGCTCGCCTCGCCCATGAGGCGGTGCTCAGTCTCCGTAGCAGGCAACAGCGCCCCCAAGGCCGCACCCGCCGCAAATCCGAGGCCCGCCAAGATCAAAGGCTCATCCCGGCAGAGCTGGACAAAGCTCCTGCTCGCCTGCGAGAGGCCGCCGCCCAGGCTGGCCGCTCTTTCTCTCGCCTTCCCAGCAAGTTCGCTAGCCTGGCCTGCCGCGCTCTGGATGCTCGAAGTTACGCTCTCCTTTCCCGAACCTGCCGCTGCCGTTGCTTGGCGCAGGGCTCCGTTCGCGGCCTCGCTCGCAGAAGAGAGAGCGGATTGCACCCTTTCGCGCGCGGCGCTCGCGGCCCCGGACGAGCCGCCATTTCCAGTCCCGATCTTGTCTTCGCTCCCGGTCATTGAACGGTCCCTTGTCTCTGTTGGGCTTTGCGTTTTTGTCTCGTCACCGGCGGCGGCTTTCAAAGTTAGCCAGGCCGCTGCGCTTCCTATGACGGCGAGCGGAAGCGGGTTCTTGCGTATTCCACGGCCGAGCCCGCGGAGAAGACCGGCCATCCCATCGCCCGCAAATCCAGCAATTTGATCGGCGATCAATCCTGGCGACATTTGGCTGCGCAACTCCTCGAGCGTGCTCGCGAGCTGCGCCCTCAGCCGGCCTGCTTGCCGCTCAAGCCGGACGCTTTGCTGCACCATGGCCGCTCTCCACCTCTCTTCTTGTGCTCACGGCTTCTCGCTGCATGATCGCCGCATCGCGCTGAATTTGGGCCACAGTCTTCTCCGGGAGAAGCCGGGAGGGGTTCATGCGGCTGCGCCCGGCCATGGCAAAGATCACCCCCAGCAACACGGCGGCGCCGCCAACGATGAGCGCCGCACCATAATCCGGAATGCCAGCCCTCATGATGCCGGCAACGCCAGCTTCAAGCATGATGACAAGGCCCGGGATGATGAGAACCGCCCCAGTCACCGCCAGGCCAATCCCCGAGCCGATCTGACCGAGTTTTTCCGATGTCTCGGCGCGCGCGAGCTGCGCCTCGGTGCGCACAAGAGAGGTGACTTGGTGCGCGAGGTCAGTCAGAATTTCGCCAATCCCGCGGGAGTTCTCCATCTCACGTTCCCCCTTGCACTCTAGCTGCACTCTTCGCCGAACTCTTCAAGAACCGCGACATTGCAAAGCCCGCGAGCATGGCGGCGCCGAAAACCGCGCCCGAACGGTTGCGCGCAAAGCTCCTGAACGTATCTCTCAGCTCGCCCAAGCTGCGGGTCTCGAGCGCGCTTGAAGCTTCTTCAAGCAGGGTGGCAGCGCTGCGGATATAGTCTGCCGCAAAAGGAAGCTGCGGCTGAAGCTCCTCCGCTGCGCGGTGCATCGCTTTGGCAATTGTCTTGCCTTTGACTGCGCTCACCGATTTCTGCTCCTGGACGACGAGCTTCGTCTGTTCGATGGCTGGCTTTGCCGCATCTGAGAGCTGCTCGCGCGCGGTACTCGCGAGCTGCTCGCCTGGCATCTGCCTGGAGCTGTTCATATTCCTATCTCCTGGGCTGTCATTATGGCCGGTGCTCCGGTCATGCAGATGCAAGCCGGGCGCGATTGCGATATCCCGAAACTGGCGCGCGATGCCCGAAGTTCCGGGAGAAAATGAAGGAAATTGAAGAACTTGGGGTTAGCTGCGGGCCCCGGCCCGAGCTTGGATGTTGCAATCTTCGCCATTGTGGAAAAGGCGGCGCAGCGCAGATTAGGGGAAATCAGAGACTCGCCGTCTGCGGCATTGGAGAAGCTCATAATGTGGACTAAAGAGACTCTGAATCAGGCAGGAGGAGAGCATTGAAAACGTGTTTACGAATAACCAATGCCGGCGGGGTGCTTTACGAAGGTCTGCACGAGATCCGCGATGCCGAGAGTTTCGGCGCAGCCTGCAGGCAGGCTTGGGACGGGCTGCGGGCGCGCCGCCTTGATAAAGCAACGAGCATTGGCGCTCTTTACGATGTACTGAGCGACAACGTCCTCGATCTCCTCCAAGGGGCGGTCATTACCGTGAACAAAGCCGAAGAGGGTTGAGGCGCGCCACGGCAGGACCTGTGAATTGACGTGGCTCAAGGCCGTGCTGGCGTGCCGGAGCTTTATTGAGCTCGCGGCTTGAAGCCGCTGCAGAGCGTGCCTAATTTCCCTCCGCTACTCCACTTCGGGCCTAGAGACTTAACCATGCAGGTGCCATTAGAAATTACATTTCAAGACTGCGAACCCTCCGAAGAAGTGAAATCCGAGATTGAAAAGTACGCGACACGTCTTGAAAGATTTGCCGGCCGGATCACAAGCTGCCATGTAACGGTCAGGGAGGAGCCAAAACGGCACCGAAAGGGAAATCTCTATTCGGTGCGCATCCGCATTGCGATGCCTCAGCACAAGGACATTATCGCCACCAAGACGCCTGGCGACGAGCACGAACGCGAGCACGTTTTAGTCGCCATCAAAGATGCCTTTGACGCAGCGCGCCGCCAAGTTGAGGACGCCGTGCGTGACATGCGCGGGCAGGTCAAACACCATGAGCCTCCCGAGCAACAGGGACGGGTCTCAAAATTCGTCGCCGGCGAGGACTATGGCTTTATCGAAACTCCCGACGGGCGGGAGGTCTATTTCCATCGCAACAGCGTCCTTGACGGCGCATTTGATCGCCTGACGGTGGGCTCCGAGGTCCGTTTCGTCGAGGAGAATGGGATTGAAGGGCCGCAGGCGAGCACGGTTAAGCTTGTAGGCAAGCATCACCTCCTCTGATTAGTCTTGGCGCGTTCTGTTTTTGGCAAAACAGCGGAACCAAGGACTCGATCGCCGCTTAGCTATTCTGCATCTCAAGAGCCGCAGGGAGGCCGAAATGGATGAGAAGACCGCAATGGACGACAAGACACTGCGACAGTTCATCATTGACGAGCTCGAGTTCGAGCCGAGCATTGACGCCGCCAACATTGGCGTTGCGGTTGAGAATGGCGTTGTGACACTCACAGGGCATGTAAAAAGCTACGCCGAAAAGATCGCCGCCGAGCGCGCCGTGCGCCGTGTCAAAGGTGTCAGGGCTATCGCGGAAGAAATCGAAGTCCGCTACCCGGATCAGGCAAAACGGTCCGACGATGAAATCGCGCAGCGTGCCTTGAACATTTTGCATTGGAGCGTCCATGTTCCGGAGGAAAGCATTCAGGTAAAGGTGGAGAAGGGCTGGGTGACCTTGACCGGGACCGTGCCTTGGCAATATCAGAGGCAAGCGGCGGAATCGGCTGTGCGCAAGCTTTCCGGCGTTGCTGGTGTCACCAATCTCATCGAGATCAAGCCGCAGGTCGCGCCGACCGATGTCAGGCAGAAGATCCTCGATTCGCTGATGCGCAACGCCGAGTTGGAAGCGGATAACATTCGCGTTACCGTCGATGGCGATAAGGTTATCCTCGAAGGCAAAGTCAAGGCCTGGTACGAGCGCGAGCTCGCCGAGCGCGCCGCTTGGTCTGCCCCGGGCGTCAAATCGGTGATCGATCGCCTGACTCTTGGCTAGAGCACGCAATCTTGCGTGCTCCCGGCCGCGGCGCTAAGGATTTTGATGTACGGCTTGTTTGCTTCGGCGTTCGAGCAAGCGGGGCAAAGCTCAGCCATATTTCTAAAATTCAGCAGCAGGCATATTCATGGACCGCGATTTTCCCCGCAATTGGATGTGGGCGGAGGCCTGCGAGATGCTCTCCCGCGCCGAGCGCCTCCACCGCGAGTTCTTCAAGCCCGCGGGGTCTGCCTCCGCATTCACCGCGTGGGAGCCTCCGGTCGATATTCTGGAGACAGACCGGGAAGTGCTGGTCGTGGTTGCTCTGCCAGGCGTCAGCGCCGACCAGGTCGAGGTTGGAATTGAAGGCGACGAACTCGCCGTCTCCGGCAAACGCGTGCTCCCCCCAGAACTGCAAACTTCGATCATCCACCGGTTAGAGCTGCCGCAAGGCCGGTTTGAGCGGCGCGTGCGCCTTCCGGCGGGAGCCTACAGCCGGGTCAGGCGCTCGGCCGCCGACGGCTGCCTGCTGATCGGTCTCGAAAGAGCGCGCAGCTTAGGTGGTTGAGATGGACCTCCCCAGCACGCCGCAAGGGGAGGCAGGGAGCGCGGCGTCCGCCCCGCCCTTGCCGCCCGACGCGTTGATCCTCATCCCGGTGCGCAACATCGTTTTGTTCCCGGGCCATGTGGTGCCGATCACCATCGGCCGGCCGGCTTCGGTTGCCGCAGCCCAGCAGGCGCTGCGCGATCAGCGCCAAGTCGGAATCCTGCTCCAGCGCAATCCGGAAGTCCAAGAGCCGAAGCCAAACGATCTTTATCAGCTGGGCTCGGCCGCCAACATCGTGCGTTACATCACGGCTCCCGACGGCACCAATCATCTGATTTGCCACGGCCAGCAGCGCTTCCGAGCCGTTGAGTTCCTCTCCGGCTTTCCATTCCTCGCCGCACGCGTTCTCTTCATACCGGAGCCAGAAGCGCATTCGCCCGAGGTCGAAGCGCGTTTTCTCCATTTGAAAGCGCAAGCAACCGAGGCTCTTCAGCTTCTGCCCCAGGCCCCAGAAGATCTGGCCGCCGCCGTCCAATCGATCACCGCGCCCGCAGCTCTCGCCGATCTTGCGGCCGCTTATATGGATCTCAAGCCCGAAGAGAAGCAGGAAATTCTCGAGACCATCGATATTGCGGCGCGCATGGACAAGGTTTCGCATAAGCTCGCTCACCGCATCGAGGTCTTGCGGCTTTCGCAAGAGATCGGCCGCCAGACCAAGGTGGCACTTGACGAGCGCCAGCGCGAGGCGCTCTTGCGCGAGCAGATGGCCGCGATCCAGCGCCAGCTTGGCGAAGGCGAGGCTGCAAAGGACGAGGAGATCGCTGAGCTCTCGGAAGCGGTCGCCCGCGCAAACATGCCAAAGGATGTGGAAGAGCATGCCCGCAAGGAGCTGCGCAGGCTTCAGCGCATGCCCGAGGCCGCGGCCGAATATGGCATGGCGCGCACCTATCTCGACTGGCTTATCGGCCTGCCCTGGGGCTTGCCCGAAGAAAAACCGATCGACATCGCCGAGGCGCGGCGCATCCTCGACGAGGACCATTACGGGCTTGAGAAGATAAAGCGGCGCATCATCGAATACCTCGCCGTGCGTAAGCTTGCACCGCAAGGCAAGGCGCCGATTTTGTGTTTTGTCGGTCCTCCGGGCGTTGGCAAAACGTCACTCGGCCAATCGATTGCGCGCGCGATGGGCCGCAAGTTTGTGCGGGTGAGCCTTGGCGGAACGCATGACGAAGCGGAAATCCGCGGCCACAGGCGCACTTATATCGGCGCGCTGCCCGGAAACATCATCCAGGCGATTCGCAAGGCAGGCACGCGCAACTGCGTGATGATGCTCGACGAGATCGACAAACTCGGCGCGGGCATCCAAGGCGACCCGAGGGCAGCTTTGCTGGAAGTGCTTGATCCCGAGCAAAACCACACTTTCCGGGATAATTATCTTGGCGTGCCTTTTGACTTGAGCCGGGTCGTGTTCATCGGGACGGCCAATATTCTCGACGGCATTCCCGGCCCATTGCGCGACCGCATGGAGGTGATCGAGCTTCCAGGCTATACAGCAGACGAGAAATTCGAGATTGCGCGGCGTTATCTGGTGCCGCGTCAGATGACCGCGAATGGCGTTGGGCCAGGCCAGGTCGAAATTGGCGATGATGCCCTGCGGGAAATAATCCGGCATTACACACGGGAAGCGGGCGTGCGCAATCTCGAGCGTGAGATTGGCAAAGCTCTCCGCAACGCCGCCGTCCGAATCGCCGAGGGGGAGAGCGGGCCGATCCGCATCGGCCGGGAAAATCTTTCGCAGGTCCTTGGGCCTCCTTCCTTCGAGAGCGAGCTTGCGATGCGCACGAGCGTGCCGGGCGTTGCGACCGGCCTTGCCTGGACTCCCGCGGGCGGCGACATCTTGTTCATTGAAGCCACGCGCGCGCCTGGCACCGGCAAGCTCATTCTCACCGGGCAGCTCGGCGAGATTATGCGCGAGAGCGCGCAAGCGGCCCTCAGCATCGTCAAGAACCGTGCCCGGTTTTTTGGCATCGACGAGAGCGAATTCGCGAAAATCGACATTCACATTCATGTCCCGGCGGGCGCCATCCCAAAGGATGGGCCAAGTGCCGGGGTCGCAATGTTCATGGCTCTCGTCTCGTTGATGACCGAGCGCACCGTACGCAGCGATACGGCGATGACCGGCGAGATTAGCCTGCGCGGACTTGTGCTTCCTGTGGGTGGAATCAAGGAGAAGGTGGTTGCGGCTCACAGCGCGGGCATCAAGCGCGTGATGCTGCCTGCGCGCAACCGCAAGGATTTCGACGAGATCCCCGGGGAAGCGCGCGAAGGACTTGAGTTCATCTGGCTCGAGCGGGTCGATGAGGCGGTTGCCTCTTCTTTGGAGCCGAAACCGGCCCGGCGGGAAGAGGCCGGGCCTGGGGTGAGTGCTGAGCACCGGGCTGCGCCTCTGAGCTAAATCTCCCTGCGGAAAGCCTCAGAGATCCTCCGGGTTGATCTTAGTCAGCGCCCATCTGCGGCGGCGCTGCGGCGGGGGTCCGCGAGGCCCTAGGCTAAGGCCAGCGCTGCGTTCTTTTCAGCAGCGCGGCCCGCAATTTTCTGCTGCGCCAAAATGGCGCGGAAGGCTTCCCGTCTTGACCAACAGGCGCGCGGCGCGTTCGGCCGCGAGAGGATCGGAGAAGCGCTGGCCTTCGAGCGCATTGAAGGCCGGTGCTGCGGAAAAGAAATTGAAACTGCAGGTGTGCGGGTCGCGGGCAACAATGCCGGCCGTGCAGCCGGAAACTTCGATCACATAAGCATCGGGCATAGAGCGTTCTTCTCCTCGCCTAAAGCCTGAGGCCACGCTCATCTTCCGCTACGGGGCACTTTCATCAGCGGAGCGGGGCGACGCCTCGGCTATACGCCTTCACAGTCTAAACGTTTGGCTCGCGGCAATGGCACCGCCCGAGAGCAAAATTTTTTAGTCTAAGCTGGCTGCTATTTTTGCAAGCCTCACGGCAAGCCCGCGTCCATCCTGCGGCTTTTAGATGAAAAGCCGCGAGTCTTTAGGCAGGCTCTCACTAAGCATTTTAAGCATTTTATGTGCCAGCATTTTTCATGCCAGCAATTGCCAGTTTAATCAAAGAGACTCGAGACACTCTCCTCCTTGGCGATTCGCGCAATCGCCTCGCCGATGAGCGGTGCAATCGAGACGACTCGAATGTTGTTCGAGACCCTGATCGCCTCGGTCGCCTGAATCGTGTCCGTGACGACAAGCTCCTTAAGCTGAGACGAGGCGATGCGCGCAACGGCGCCCCCGGAGAGCACGCCATGCGTGATATAGGCGTAAACTTCTTTTGCGCTTTCCCTGAGCAAAGCGTCGGCAGCATTGCATAAAGTGCCGCCAGAATCGACGATGTCATCGACGAGAATGCAACTTCTGCCCGCAACCTTGCCGATGATGTTCATCACTTCCGAATCGCCTGCCCGCTCGCGTCTTTTATCGACGATCGCAAGCGGCGCATCGATGCGCTTGGCAAGCGCGCGGGCGCGGACAACGCCGCCCACGTCGGGCGAGACGACCATCACATTATCGAGCGGCAGCCGCTCCTTGATGTCGCGCACAAGCACCGGGGCAGCATAAAGATTATCGGTTGGAATATCGAAGAAGCCCTGGATCTGGCCCGCGTGAAGATCGACAGTCAGCACGCGGTCAGCGCCCGCGCGGGTGATGAGATTGGCGACGAGCTTTGCCGAGATCGGTGTGCGCGGGCCTGGCTTCCTGTCCTGCCTGGCATAGCCAAAGTAAGGGATGACCGCGGTGATGCGCTTGGCGGACGCCCGGCGCAGCGCATCCGTCATGATGAGGACCTCCATCAAATGGTCATTAGCCGGGTAAGATGTCGACTGAACGATGAAGGTATCTTGGCCGCGCACATTCTCCTGGATCTCGACGAAGATTTCCATGTCAGCAAAACGGCGGACCTGGCATTTGGTGAGCGGCAGGCCGAGATAGGCCGCGATTGCCTCCGTCAAGGCGCGGTTGGAATTGCCCGCCAAAATTTTCATCACGTTCCGTTATCCCTCCGGTGCATCCCGCCAGCGGCATTCTGCGGTCCGCCGCCGCGCCCTTGCAGAATGGCATAGGTCACACTTTGATGCGCCGCACAAGACCGATGGAAAAGGCAGGGCCGGAACTATCAATCGCAGCGGCGTCTTGCCGCCGCTGCCCTATCGTTTTAGTCACCGGTGTCAAGGCTGATCCTAGCACGGGGGCATCCGCCGCCAGTGCTGATCAGGCCGCCATGCGCTCCGCCGCGATTTCCGGCCAAGACTCTGATCCATTTACGCCGCTGGCAGACTCAATGACCGGCCGGAGGCAATACCCCGAGCGCATCGTCCTCTTTGAGCGATGTCCCGGTGCGGCGGATCCTTAAGGCGAGCGCCATGATGGCAAGAATGCGCCGCGCCGCCTCCCCGGCTGTCAGGCCCTGCGCGCTGATGTTGGAGATGCAGTTGCGCTCGGAGTCGGTGGTCGCGCCAGGCTTTGGATCGAAAGTGATATAGGCGCCAAGGCTCTCGGGGCAGGAAAGGCCTGGCCGCTCGCCGATGAGGACGGCCGCGAGCAATGCCCCTTGCCTTGCGGCGATCTCATCACCCAATGCGACCCGCGCCTGCAACGCAATCACCGGCGCCGCGAAAGCAATGCCTGGCGTTGACAGGAGAATTTTGCAAAGCTCGACGCCCTGCACTTGAACGGCCCGCGCGGAGAGCCCATCGGCAAGGACGACTGTCGCATCATACCGGCCAGGCGCGAGCGCTTGTCTCGATTCCTCGGCGAGCTTGCGGCCGAGATCGGGCCGCTGCAGATAGACCGTCCGGCCCGGTGCCTGGCTGCGCACAATTGCAGGCTGATAGTCAGCAACAGCGGCGGCCAGCAGCGCGGGATCGAGATTTGCTTTGACCGCATCGCGCGCCTGAGCGTGAGCAAGCTCGAATTCGAGCAGGCGGTGCGTGGGCAAAGCGTCCCCCGTGCGCCCAAGCGCAATGCGGGCGGGTGTCCGCTGACGCAAATAGTCCCAGAAGTCGGCTTGCGGCGCGCTCATCGGGCCGCCGCGAGCAAGCGCGCAGCCCCGCCCGTTAACCGGGGACGCACGCGCGCGTTTGCATCCATGATGCCGAAGGCTTTGAGCCAGGCCTCGAACTCGGGCGCAGGCTTGAGGCCGAGAAGCGAGCGCACGTAAAGCGCATCGTGATATGAGGTCGATTGATAGCCGAGCATGATGTCGTCGGCACCGGGCACTCCCATAATGTAATTACATCCAGCAGCGCAAAGAAGCGTCAAGAGATTATCCATATCGTCTTGATCGGCCTCGGCGTGATTGGTGTAGCAAACATCGGCGCCCATCGGCAGGCCTAAAAGCTTGCCGCAGAAATGATCTTCGAGACCGGCGCGGATGATCTCTTTGCCGTCGTAGAGATATTCGGGTCCGATGAAGCCGACGACGGTGTTGACAAGCAAGGGCCTGTAGCGGCGTGCGGCCGCATAGGCGCGCGCCTCCATCGTTTGCTGATCGACGCCATGATGGGCATTCGCCGAAAGCGCCGAGCCCTGTCCTGTTTCGAAATACATGAGATTGGACTCGGGCGGCGCGCGGCCTAAGGATTGCACCGCCGCATGGGCCTCATCGAGCAGCGCAATATTGACGCCAAAGGCGTGGTTCGCCGCCTCTGATCCGGCAATCGATTGGAACACGAGATCAACCGGCCCGCCCTGCTCCATCACCTGCAAGGCCGTTGTCACGTGGGCGAGCACACAAGACTGCACCGGAATCTCAAAGCGCAGGCGGAGTTCGTCGAGGCGTTCGAGGAGCGCCAGAACCTGCTTCGCACTATCCGAGGCGGGATTGATCCCGATGCAGGCATCGCCGCACCCATACATGAGCCCGTCGATGATCGAAGCCCCGATCCCGGCAAGGTCGTCTGTGGGATGATTGGGCTGGATGCGCACCGAAAGCCGCCCCGGCAGGCCAATCGTGGTACGAAACCGGCTGATCACGGCAATCTTCTTCGCAGCCGCAATCAAGTCCTGATTGCGCATGAGCTTCGATACGGCAGCGGCCATTTCCGGCGTCATCCCCGGCGCAAGACTCGAAATCATTGCGCCGGTTGCCTCTTCCGAGAGAAGAAAATCCCGGAAGTCGCCAACCGTCATCGCGGCAACCGGCGCGAACGCCGCGTTGTCATGCCCGTCGAGGATGAGGCGCGTGATTTCATCTTGCTCGTAAGGAACCGCGGGCTCTTCGAGAAAGCGCTTGAGCGGCACATCGGCAAGCGCCATGCGCGCGGCTGCGCGCTCCTTCGCGCTTCCCGCGGCAAGGCCCGCCAGCCGGTCTCCCGCCCGGTCGGGGGAGGCGCGGGCAAGCAGGGCCCGCATGTCCGCGAAGGCGTAATGCGTGCCGCCGGCGTTGCAGCAATAGGGCATAGGCTCCCTCGTCCGGCTCACCGCTCCTAATTTAGATCAGAATCAGCGCCGCGGGGATGCCAGCCGGCTTCAAGAAGGAACGGGCGCCGGCGGGAGGGGGAAAGCGCAAGCCAGGCCGTAGTGGACAGGGCATCCGGAGCCATGCCCCTGATCAACATAAAAAATCAGTCACATCCTGTTGAAGGTTCAGGGGCAACCTTTAACGCCGCTAAAAATTACCTAAATCAGTTCTGCAGGGCAACCGTTTTCGGAGAAAAGTGTATGAATACGGCGACAGACACCCAGAAAAAGTCCACGCGGGGCTTTGCCTCGATGGACCCTGACAAGCAGCGCGCGATCGCCCGCAAGGGCGGCGAGAGCGTGCCGCATGAGAAGCGGAGCTTCTCCCAGAATCCGCGCCTGGCGGCAGAGGCAGGGCGCAAGGGCGGGCAAAGCGTCAACCCGGCCAAGCGCAGCTTCTCGCGCAACCATGCGTTGGCTTCCGAGGCTGGGCGCAAGGGGGGACATGCTTCACACGGCGGGCCGAAGAAGCAGCACTCAGCCGGGAGCTGATCAGCACCGGAGCCCGTGCGGTACGGAACGCGGTGGCGGACTCGCCGCCGCGTCCTCGTTTTAGGCCACGAGATCGGCTAAACCTTTCCGCCTCGGTCAAGCCTGGTCAGGTCCCTTCTCCGCGCCGATTGGGCCGCCATCTTCGCCACAAATCCTCCATCTTGCGCAGGAGGCTGCCGGCCGCGGGAATATCGATCGCCAGGATCGCTAGGCCGAGCGGAAGCATCCAAAAGCCCACGAGCGGGAAGAAACCGAGGAGCCCCCCAGCAACGAGCAGAATGCCCGCGGGAATGCGCGCCGGGCGCCACTTCGGCTCCCTCAGACGGACGAGCGCGCGCCTAAACGGGGTCGCGGCCCGCATTTCGCAGCCTGAATTTTCCGGAGCCCGCAGCTTGTGGCAAGCCGGGGCGGGACACGCGGCTATCCTGGATTAAGCTCCTTGAAGAAGTCATTGCCCTTGTCGTCGATGACAATGAAGGCGGGAAAATTCTCAACCTCGATTTTCCAGACCGCTTCCATGCCAAGCTCTGGGTGTTCCAGAAGCTCGACTCGTTTGATGCAGTCCTGCGCGAGCCTTGCCGCCGCGCCGCCGATCGAGCCAAGATAAAATCCGCCGTATTTCGCGCAGGCAACGCGCACCTGCGGCGAGCGGTTGCCTTTGGCAACCATTACCAACGAGCCGCCCGCGGCCTGGAACTCATCCACATAGGAATCCATGCGCCCTGCTGTGGTCGGCCCGAACGAGCCCGAGGCGTAGCCTTCTGGCGTTTTCGCCGGGCCTGCATAATAGATGGGATGATCCTTGAAATAGGAGGGCATAGGCTCGCCTTTTGTAAGCCGTTCCCTAATTTTGGCATGAGCAAGATCGCGGGCAACGATCATCGGCCCGGTGAGCGAAAGCCTCGTCTTGACGGGATAGCGCGAGAGCGTTGCGAGGATTTCGCGCATCGGCCGCGTAAGGTTGATCGCGACCACTTCGCCCGCAAGCGATTCTTCGCCAATAGTCGGCAGATATTTTGCCGGATCGCGCTCGAGCTCTTCGAGAAAAACGCCCTCTCGCGTGATCTTCGCCAAGGCCTGCCGGTCAGCCGAGCAGGAGACGCCGATGCCGATGGGGAGCGAAGCGCCATGGCGCGGCAGACGCACCGCGCGGACATCGTGGCAGAAATACTTGCCTCCAAACTGGGCTCCAACGCCAAGCTTCTGAGTTAGTTCGAAGATTTCGTTCTCGAGGGCAAGGTCGCGGAAGGCATGGCCAACCTCCGAACCTTGAAGCGGAAGGCCGTCGAGATAACGCGCCGAGGCGAGTTTAACAGTCTTCAAATTAAGTTCCGCCGAGGTGCCGCCGATGACGACGGCAAGGTGGTAGGGCGGGCAGGCGGCCGTGCCAAGGGTGAGGATTTTTTCTTTCAGGAACTCCAACAGGCGGTCATGCGTGAGAAGGGATGGCGTGGCTTGATAAAGGAAGGTTTTGTTGGCAGAACCGCCGCCTTTGGCCATAAACAAGAACTTGTACGCGTCCTCGCCCTCGGCATAAATCTCAATCTGCGCCGGCAGATTGGTCTTGGTGTTCCTTTCCTCGAACATCGAGAGGGGCGCGAGTTGCGAGTAGCGCAAGTTCTTTTTTTCATAGGCATCTTTAATGCCTTCGGCGAGAGCGCTCTCGTCCCGGCCATCCGTAAAGATGAAACGCCCCTTTTTCGCCATGACGATGGCGGTGCCCGTATCTTGGCACATCGGCAAGGCGCCGCCAGCGGCGATATTGGCGTTCTTCAATAGATCGAGCGCGACAAACTTGTCGTTTTCCGTCGCCTCTGGGTCCAAAGGAATCTTAGCGAGCTGGGCAAGATGCGATGGCCGTAAAAAATGGTTGATGTCGCTCATCGCCTGCTCAGCAAGATAGCGCAGCGCCTCGCGCTCGACCCATAGAAATTCATGCTGCCCGAACCGCTCGAGCCGGACCCCCTCCTGCGTGAGCTTTCGATAGGGAGTGTTATCCTTGCCGAGGGGGAAGAGCGGGTGGTACTCAAAGCCCATCTTGCGACTTATCCTTCCAGTCAGCCTCAAACGAAAGCGGCGGCCTGGCTTACATTGCCGGTTGGGCACCGCCAAGCTCCTAGACCCAAGCTCCTAGACCAAAGAAAGCCGCGCGGCGTGGAATTTCCGTTCCCAGTGCTTCTTTGCGATATCGGCGGCACGAATACGCGCTTTGCCTTTGCGCCACGGCCCGGCGCGCCGATCGAACCCGGCCCCCGTCTTCTCACCCAAGATTATCCGGGTTTTGAGGAGGCTTTGGCGGCCGCTCTCACGGGCGTTCAGGCAAGGCCGCGCTCACTCATTGCCTGCGCCGCCGGGCCGGTCAGCGGGCGCTCGGTCAAACTGACAAATGCCGGCTGGGCGATTGAGGGAGACAGCGTGGCGGCTGCCGCCGGTCTTGAGCAGGGCCTTTTGCTCAACGACTTCGAGGCCCAAGCCTACAGTCTTGCGGTGCTCGATCCAGGCTCCGCCAAGCCGATTGGCGAAACTTTCGAGCCTCAGCCTGGAACCTGCCTCGTCCTAGGGCCTGGCACCGGTCTAGGCGTTGGCGCGATTCTTTCGATCAATGGCCGGTACCATGCGCTGGCGAGCGAGGCCGGGCACATGGATTTTGGCCCCGCTGAGCCCTGCGACTATGCGCTCTGGAAGCGCATCGATCCGGGTCCGTTCGGGCGGATCAGCGCGGAAACGGTCCTCTCCGGGCCGGGTCTCATCCGGCTTCATCTGGCAAGATGCGCCCTCGCTGGCGAGCCTCCCGCTGTTGCTAACGAAATCGCGCTCATCGGCAAAGCGGTGCAGGAGCCCAACGGCGCCGAAGCCGCAACCTTGCGCTTCTTCTGGCACCTCGTGGCCCGTTTTGCGGGCGACCTTGCGCTCGCTTTCCTTGCCAAAGGCGGCGTGACCTTCTCGGGGGGGATTCTGCCAAGAATCACCAGTTTTTGCGATCCGGCGAGCTTTCGCGCAAGCTTCGAGAACAAGCCGCCCTACCGCACTCTGCTCAAGGCGATTGGCACACGCCTCATCGTGAGCGAAGAGTCAGTCCTTTGCGGCATGGCCGCAATTGCTGCCTCGCCGCAAAGCTATGCGATCGACTATGCTGGCCGGGCCTGGCGCTGAGACTTGGCCGCCCCAGAGCATTACTTTGGCGCCAGCACCATCGTCATCTGGCGGCCTTCGATCGAAGGCTCGGATTCCACCTTGGCAATATTAGCGATCTCGGACTTTACCCGCTCGAGGAGCCTGAGGCCCAAATCCTGATGTGCCATTTCGCGGCCCCGGAATCGCAAGGTGACCTTCACCTTATCGCCCTCCTCGAAGAAGCGCCGCACCGCCTTCATCTTGACGTCATAATCATGATCGTCGATCCCGGGGCGAAACTTGATCTCTTTGACCTCGACGATCTTTTGCTTCTTGCGGGCTTCGGCAGATTTTTTCTGCTCGAGGAACCGGAACTTGCCGTAGTCGAGAATCTTGCAGACCGGAGGAACGGCGTTTGGGACGATTTCGACAAGGTCGAGTCCCGCTTCGTCGGCCGCTTGCTGAGCCTCGGCGAGGCTGACCGCACCGCGATTGCGGCCTTCGGCATCGATGAGTTGAACTTCGCGGGCGCGGATTTCACGGTTGGTACGCGGTCCCTCCTTCTGCGGCGGGGGCGGGGCTTTCATTGGACGGCGAATGGCTTGGTCTCCTCTATTGACGCATTGAGCCAGGCGCTGAGCGAATCGGAGTTCGCCGCTAGCGCTGGCCCCATACCAAAGATCGTTGGAATGCGCAGCCAAGTCAATGATGGGGTCGCTTGGCAGTTTGCTAAAAATTCCGGCTGCGCAAAATGCCGGCATAGGCTTCGATGGTCGCCGCGCACAGCCGGTCGCTCCCGAAGTGCGCCGCTGCATGTTCCATCGCGCGCGAAGAAAGGTCGCCCTTTGCCGAGGCGCCGAGGCTCAGCACCCTCGCAATGGCGAGCGCGAGCGCCGCAGCGCCGCCCGGCTGCACGAGAAAGCCAGTGCGCATTGGCTCGGCAATCCTGGGCGGCGCAAGAACGATCTCCGGCGCAACCCCGAGGTTGGCGGCAATCACGGGAGTTCCCATGGCTTGGGCTTGCATCGCGGCTGTCCCGAGAGACGCAGGATCGGTTGCCGGGATTACGGCGGCCGAGGCGGCGAGAAGCTCGGCCGGCAAATCGCAAGATTGCGCACAGCAAGCGATGTCCTGAAGCCCCTCCGTTGCGATTGCCCGCGCAATGCCGCGGATCAACGCTCCCTCCTCGTGATCCTGGCACGCAAAAACGAATTTCGTCCCCTTCAAGCCGCTTCGCGCAAGAAACCCCGCAGCCTCAAGTAATACTCTGAAACCGCTGCCAGGCCTTGTGGCAGCTGGATGCAGGACAATTTGCTCTTGCGGCGCGGCTCTCCAGCGCTCCCTGACCTGCTGGACGCGGCCCGCAGAGACCGCGGCTGGCGCAAACCTCTTAAGATCGATTCCTTGGAGAACGGTCCGGATTTTCCCTGCCGGGGCAAAGAGCCTTTCAGCAAGCCGCGCAGAATATTCGGAATCGGCGAGCACCACATCGCCGCGCGCCAGCACCGAATGATAGCGCAGCGCTATGGGATTCGAATCCTCGCCGATCGGATAAAAGCTCGTGACCAGCGGAACCTTGGTCAAGCGTGCCGCGCCATAGGCGACCCAAGCCAGCGCGCGCGAGCGCACATGGACAACATCCACGCATTCGGCCGCAATCAGGCGCGCGAGCCTGCGGATGTTAAAGCTCATAAGAAGCGGATTTTTGCGGCGGCCAGGAAAGGGCAAATAGATGCCGCCCCTGGCTTGCAAATCGCCGCACAAGCGGCCGCCTTCGCAGGCAACAAGCGCTCGCGCTCCAGCAAAAGCGAGAGCCGCAGAAACCCCGATGATTGCCAGCCCCTCGGGGCCTTGATCAAGACCGGGCGCGACTTGGAGCACCGTTGCTCCGGCCAGGGGATGCAGAGAAGTTTCGCGGAGCTGCAGATTTTTGAGATGGAGCATGGCGCAGGGGCCGTTCGGGGAGCCGGACGCCAAGACTACGGGAGAATTTTTTTAGAAAGCATAAAGGCTTTGGACCGGAACATCGGCTCTCGGCCCGGACTGCGCTCGCGGCGGCACCCTTACCCTCTCGCGGGGAGGACGAATTTCTGCATGAACGGGCCAATGTCCTTGCGCGGCGAGCGCCTCGCACGAGCGCAATTCATTTCGATGTGCGATTGGGTCGACATCGTTGCGAGCACCACTCCATCTGGATTGGCGGCAAAGGCGTGATCCAAAAGCATTTCGCTCGCCATGAAGGGCGGCCCATATGCGAGCTGAGAGGCGAGCGCGCCAAGGCGCCCGCCATCGCCGACAAGAAGGCGCGCGAGCAAATCATGATCCTTAAAGACACTATGGGTGACGAAGAAAAGCGAGGTCTCGCCGCCGAGTTCGGCCTTGACCCTCGGGATCGCCGGAGCAAAGGGGCTGTCCGCCAGTTCGGCGATCTTATAGAGATCCGAGGCCCGGGCACCCGCAGCCGCCGCCTCGGGCGCTCCCGCAATGGCGATGGAGCGGGCGTAGCCTTTTTCGATCATGCGCTCAAGCTCGCGCTGCACGGCCTCGTTCGCGCAGTCCTCCGGACTTGGCTCATGGAGCGCGAGCACATCGACATAATCGGTTCTAAGCCGCCGCAGGCTGTCGGCGACCGCGGTTTCGATCTCTTCCGGATGAAGATGGGCTTCGCCCCTCCCGCGGCTCTCAGGGACGCCTGGTTGCGGCAGGGCGCGGGCGAAGGCGCGCAGAAGCGGCCTGACGAAACGCATGATGGGCGGCATGGCTGGGCGCGGAATGCCGAATTTAGTGCAGACCACCACGCGATCCCTGCGGCCGGAGAGAAACTTGCCGACGATCTCCTCCGCTTCCCCGTAGCCGTAGGAAGGCGCAACGTCGTAAAAAGTAATGCCTCGATCGAAGGCAAAGGCGAGCGCCCTCAAGCCCTGGGCCTCCGAGACCCTGGACCCGAGCGCGGCGCAGCCAAAACCAAGGGCCGAGACTTCGCGGCCGAGAGGAGAAGCGAAAACCGTTCTCATCAGACAATCTCTCCCAAATGCCGGCGCGCGGGCACGGTCTGGCACTCTGGACCGGGCCAGCTGGACGGCCAGGCTTTAGGAATGCCGGCCTGCGCCCAGGCCTGGGCTCTGCCAGCCAGCATTATGAACGCGGAAAATATAGTCTTTGAGGCGGATCATGTGCAGCGCAAATTGCGCGCGCCGGAGTAGTCCTAATGGCCGGTCTCGATCGGCAGGCAGGGGCCCGAGGGCGGCGCTTCGAAGGCCATCTCCTGCGCCTTGAGCCTTTCGACGAGGCTGAGCTTCGAGCCCACCGCGTCGCGGATCAAAACCCAATTCTCCCGCTCCGGCCCAGCGCCGGCGACGGCGAGGTTTAGCAAAGAATAGGCGATGATATAGTCTTGCGGCACCCCTTGACCTTTGTCGTACATGAGGCCGAGCTGGAATTGCGCCCGCGCCACCCCATGCTGGCTCGCGCAGCGGTACCACCCCGCCGCGATCAAATAATTCTGCGGCACGCCCACGCCATTGAAAAACATATAGCCCAAATACGTTTGCGCGCGCGGATCGCCGCGGCTTGCAAGGTCGGTGAAGAGCGCCGCGGCCGCTTGGAAGTTTCCGGCCTCAAACGCTCTCATCCCCTGCCGGAACCGGTCCGCGGCAGCCGGGCTTGCAAGAGCGGAAAGGCCCCAGATCAGACCCGCGAGGCACACAGCTCTCCGCCGGCGCGCGCGCGAAGCCCGGCGCTGATTGGCCCGGGATTGCGGAAGGGGCTGAGCGTGCATCGCGGCTTCTCCTTCAGCCGTCCAAAAGCGCAGCGCCTAACATCCAGCAGAGCCAGATCGCAGGCGCGAAGTAAACCCCGAACGGCATTCGCGCCGTTCTCGACATTGGCCGCCTGCGTGCAAGGCTCGCCGCGACATAGGCCGCAAGTGCGCCAAGGGCCGCGATCTCCACGGCGACCGGAATGAGCGGCCAATCGAGCCATGTGCCCGCAACCGCTGCGAGCTTGACGTCGCCGAGCCCAATGCCGTGGCGGCGCCGGAGCCGGAAATAGATCTCGCGCAGGGCGAAGAAGACCAAGGCGGACGCAAGGCCCCGCAAGCCCGCGTCAGCAAGGTTTTGCACGACGGCCGCAGGCCCGGCGAGAGCAGCCGCCGCAAGGCCTAACGCAAAAGCTGCGGCGGTGAGGCTATTCGGAATGCGGTAGGAGCGCGCATCCGCGGCGGCGATGGCAAGCATGAGAAGCCCAAGCCCCGCGCCGAAAAGGCCAGACAATGACGGGGCCGCAAAGAGGCTTGCGGCGATGGCAAGGACACTTAAGGCAGCCGATGCTGCGGGGCGGATGAGCGTCGATCCTGTACGGCGCGTCCTCGATTCTCCGGCCGTTTGCAAGAGGCCGCGCTGCTCGTCAAGGCAGCTCATTACTGCACGAGCCCGAGCGGATAAGGTGTGATGGAGCCCGGCGGATGGAGCGTCCCGGCCTTGTCGCCCCGCATCTTCGAGCGCAGCTCCTCGGCGATAACCGATGCATCGACGCCATTTTGAATGATCTTCGGCCGGATGAAGATAATAAGCTCGGTGCGGGCGATGTTATTTGTATTGCTGGGTGTAAAGGCCTCACCGATGATCGGAATTTGATCAAGGACCGGGACTCCCGCTCGTCCTCGATCATGCTCTTCGCGAATTAGGCCAGCAAGCAGGACCGTTTGGCCGTCTGGCACAACGACCGAGCTCTTGACATGGCGGTCGGTGAACGATGGACATGGGGTCCCCCCCGCGCAGACGCTAGGGAGGGGAGAATTTGTGGCAATCGCGCTGATTTCCTGATCGATATCGAGATTAATATTGCCATTGGCGTGGGTGTGCGGCTGGAAACGCAAAATGATGCCGGTGTTCTGGTACGTGATGGAGTTGAAGACCGTATTGGACGCGACGGTGGCAGTATTGAGCACATTTGCTTGCCCGGTCGTAATCGGCACCTGATCGCCGACAAGGAGGGTCGCTACTTGATTATCGACGACGACTAGAGAGGGATTGGACAGTATTTTCGTTGTTGTATACTGATTCAAAGCACTGATGATGACGTGCGGAGTCAATTTATTGCCCAAGAAGAGATTAAACGCACCTGATACCGGACTGAATCCAATTGGGTTGATCGCCTGGACCCCAAGCTGATTGGTGCTTTGACCAACGGCGTTGCCACTTTGGTCGATGGCAAAAGTATTAAAGGGGGTGTGGAGGCTGCCTAGAAAGAACTGGACGCCATATTGGAGCTGATTGCTGAGCGTGACTTCGGCGAGGGTCACTTCAATCGCCACTTGGGCCCTCGGCCGGTCAAGCTGATTGAGCGCCCGCTCGATGATCCGGTAATTCTCCGCATTGGCATAGATCACAACCGAATTGTTGGGAATGTCCGGCAGGATCCGCACGCCCGAAAGGAGCGCGCGCCCTCCGCCCGCGCCCCCCGGGCCGCCGCCGGCCCCGGTTTCCGCCGCTTCCGCAGCGCCGCCCGGAGCCGCGGCCGTTCCGCCGGCCGCGCCGCCGCCGAGCGCCCCGAATGGGCCTTGCGATTGAGGCCCGCCGAAAGCGCCGCCGCCGCTCGGGCCACCGAGGGCTCCGCCGCCGCCAAGGCCTCCTCCGCTTGGACCGCCGCCGCCAAGGCCTCCGCCGCCGAGGCCGCCGCCCGGCGCTCCGCCGCCACCCCCGAGGCCGCCGCCCGGCGCTCCGCCGCCAAGGCCAGCCGCGCCCGGGCCGCCCGTAAACCCGGCCGTGATCGCCGCTGCTCCGGCGCCAGGCGCGAGCTGGCCGGCCGGAGTTTCAGCCGCCCCCGCTCCGCCTCCGCCACCCGTGAAGAGCTCGCTTAAGAGCCTCGCGATCTGGCGGCAGTCACCATAACGGACCTTGTAGACCTTGACCCCGGTGCTTGCGACCGCCGAGCGGTCGAGGCGGCCGATCCATTTGGAAGCGGCGCGCAGGAGCTCGGGCTTGCGCGCGACAACGAGAATCGCATTCGAGGCCGCAACGGGCTGTAGCTTCACCATGTGCTGACTGAGCCCATCCTCGCCCGAATCAAGAATTTTTTCGAGCTCGGCGGCGACCGGCTCAGGCGTCGTGTTGTGAATCGGGAAGATGCCGACCGACTGGCCGCGCATCCAGTCCTCATCGAAGCTCAAGATAGTTTCGACCGCCGAGCTGCGCTCGACGCCATTGCCCGCAACGATGATGAGGTTGCGGGACGGGTCGGCGCGAATCGAGCCTGGCTTTGCGGCGAAGCTGTCGAGAAGCTTGAGAATCGTTTGCGCCGAGACGTGCCTTAAGGGCACGACGGAAATTCCGTAGCCGGGCTCGGCCGTGCGCCCCTCGCCAGCGCGGTCCACGTGCCCGCTGCCGACCGCCTCGTCGGCCGGAACGATCCGGTAACCTCCGGCGTCATGGACGAGAACCGCGTTGCTCATGCGCAGCGCGGAATCGAGCACGTACAGCAGCTGCGGCTTCGGAATGGGCCGGCCGGACGATATTGTGACCGTGCCTTGAACCCGCGGATCGATCGCATAGCCGAGCCCCAGCGTATCGCCCAAGATGACTTTTGCGACCTCGCTTACCGGAGCATCGACGAAATTCAGATTGACGCCTTCGTTATTTGCCCCGGCCCCCGGCGGCGCCGAGCCCATGGTCGTTTCGACCGCCTGGGCCGAGCTGCCGTAATAGACTTGCGGGGCGGCCTGCCCCGTGCCGGTATCCGCCGTCGGAGTGGGGCGAAGAGCATGCGGGGTAAGATCCAGGCTGCGGACCCGGTCGACCGCGTCCGGCGGCTCATTGGTGCCGATCGCTGGCGGGCTCGCGCAAGAGCAAAGCGCCGCAGTCATCCCCCCGAGCAGGGCCGCCAGCCTGACACGGCCATCGATTAGGCCAACCCGGACGCCGAGGAAAAACGGGCGCATTTACTTTAAATCTCGGCAGACAGAATGTGACAAATAAAAACACCCGGCACTTGGCTGTGCCCTCAAAGACGAATGCCTTAGATTATGCAAGCCCTTCAGGGGAATTGCCCTAGACTTTGGTAAAGCACCAGTTAGGAAAGACAAGGTCAGCCCCGCGTCAAAAAACTCGTGTCTTACGATAATGTCAGCATAATGGCTCCGGCCAAGGGAGTTAGGCAAGCCTGGGGAATAGCGGTTGAGCGGAACCGGGAGGCCCGTTGCGGCCGGCACCGGCCAATCGAGAATGATAGAGAGCCTCCCCTTTGCCGCCGCTGTCTCAAGCAGGCCTGAACGCCAATCTTCCGGGCGCCGGGGGCCCTCCTTTGCGTTGCCGGGAGCCGCGAGCGTCCTCTTCCTGGAACCTGAAATAGGCGGCGCCGTTTTTGAGAATTGCGCCTGCCGCCGCGGCTCTTATTCCCGCAGGCGCTAAACCCGGAGCAGCACACCCATGGCCCAGCGCAGCGACAAGCTCGCGCACGAAGCAGAGCAAATTCGAAAGGAACTCGCGGCGACGATCGAGGAGTTGCGATACCGGACATCCCGCGCTTACTTCGTCGATCAGCTCGCCGGCCTTGCTCGCGGCGTTGGCTCTCAAATCGGGAGCGATCTGCGGCACAATCTCCGCAAAAACCCGCTGCCTTTCACGCTCCTCGGCGCGGGCGCTGCCCTGCTCGCCCTGAAGCCACAATGGGCGCGGACGGGAGCACCAGGGCCGCAGATGACGCCTGGTGAGCCCGGCTCCCCCTTGGCCAGCTCTCGTAAGACCAAGGCGGAACAAACGGCAAGGCCAACCCGCCAAACTTTGACGAGCGCCGCGAGTAAAGTCTCAAGTGCTTTGGGCGATGTTGCCAAGACGGCGAAGCGCCATCCTCTTGTTTCAACGGGTGCCGCCTTGGCCGCAGGCGCAGCGCTCGGTGCCCTGCTGCCTGCGAGAGGAGCGCGGCGAGCGAAACCGCGGGGGCCGGCCTCCCCAGGCCCAAGGGCATGGGAGGGGGTTGCCAAAGCGGGCCAATAATCTTCTTGCCTGACGCAAAAAAGCCGGGCTTTTGGCCCGGCTCGTTAGGATTGAGCTGCTCCTACGGGATAGGGCGGTCAGGGGCGTATTGGCTGCCTGTGGGCTCGATTGTGCCCTGTTCCCAATAGGGCTCAGTCCCGAAGTGCTGGTGCCAGCGCCGCTCCCACTCGCGGCTCGTGAAGGCGTCGTCACTGAACTCGGGCGCGTCTTTGAGCTGCTGCTCGGTGACGTTCGTCGTATATCCTTCCCGCTGCGTGTCGTACTTAAGGCTGTTCCAGGGAAGCGGATAATGGCTGTGGCCGAGGCCCATGAAGCCGCCAAAGCTCATCACGGCATAGCGCACATTGCCGGAGACCTTATCGATCATGAGGTGATCGATCTCGCCAATCTTGTTTCCGCTCGCATCGTAAACAGGCGTCCCTTCGACCCTTTCGCTCGAGATGAGGTTGAAGGTAGGACTTGCGGTGGCCATGCTGAACTCCTGCAGTTGTTATGCTCCCGCAGAGGACGCAAAGCGCGCGCGGGAGCATTATTTGCGCAAAAAACAAACGGCAGGAAAAAAAGGTTCCTGCCGCTGCTTAATTCACGCCCTGCGTTGCAGCCCGATCGTCAGCTCCGCCCGCTATTTGCAGGAAAGCGTATCAGAGCCGCCGCAGGCGAATCAGACCAGGCTGCGCTCGCGCTCCTCTTTGGCGAGATAGCTCAGCGTCACATCTTCGATATGGCCGTCGATCCATTCCGCCGTCCGCTCCTCCTCGCTCAACGATTGCCTCAACGGCTGCGCCGCGTTGCTCATGCCCGCTTTATCGCAAAGGACAAGGAGGGATTGTAGGCCGCGATTTCGTAATTCTCGAAGGCCTCATTGGCGAACATGTTTTTCAAAATCTCGCCACCTGCCATCGCATGTCCCATTGCGGTGAGGTTAGCCACCGCCGGCAGAACTGTATCTTTCATCGCCGGCGGCCTCTCCCCTGCGGCTGCAAGGCAATCTTCCAGCCGTTTGGTCTGCATCTCGGTCTCGCCAAGGTGCTGGCCGCAGGCGGGATTCCATCTCCGGCTGTCCGGTAAAGCCGCTCCGATTGCCGTTTTGCCAGGTCTCTTGCCTGAATCTCCATTGCGTGAGCGTTGCGCAAACCGGTGATGAATGAATCGCGCGCTATTTGCGAAGCCAAGCCGGCGGCTCTTCTCCCGGTGATCATCTCACGAGCAATAGCGCGCATCTACCTTCCCGCTGATAACCGGCAGGTTGGCATCCCAATTCGCCGCGATGAGATCAAGCGTCGCGCGAGTGCATCCATGCTGCGGGCGGGGCCTGCGCATGTTAATGCCCGCAAAATGCGCCCCGCAGCTCCCAAGATCGTTCCGGTGGAAGGGCAAAGGTGAGCAAAGCGAAACCTCGTTCAAAGGGACGGCTGCGGGCCTCCTCCGCCGGGAAACGGCCGCGATTTGCAGCCCCTGTTCATCCGCCTCGCCGTTGAGGCGCGCGTATGGCGCGCGCAGCAGCACGTCTTCGAGCGCGGCTTCGAAATCAAGGTCCGGCGGCGATCCGCGGATTCCGGCGGAGGCTCGTCGCCGCAAAACGGAGCGAAGACTCCGGCGCACAGCATGGTATCGCCGCCAAGCAAACAAAGGCCCGGGTCTTCACTCTCAAGCCAGTCTTGCATCGAAGGCGGCAGACTCCAGAGAATGCAGTCATTATCGAGCGCAATTCACTTTGCACTTTGCGCTGCGGCGCGGACGCATCGGCGCCTGCCGCAACGTGCCGCTTTACCGGATGTTCCGCAGCAGAGGCATCTCGCAGCCTGACGTCTCCGCCCGGCTCGCGCGAAGCAGAAACTTCTGCCCGCAACCTTGTGATTGACCGGAGCGTGCATCGAGACACCGCGAACCCTTGCGGAAAAGATTCAAGGATCAGGAGCAGGAGCATGGCATGCGAGAGCAAGGAGCACCGCGGGAAGGTTAACGGTCTCGGGCACGGCGGCCGCTTGAAAGAAAACCGTGAGGCGGGCCGCACCAAAGGCACAACCCCGGCACCCGCGCAAGCTCTAAATCAAGAACCCTTGTGCATTTCCTGCCGGCGGCGCTGGCAGTTCAAGAAAAGCAGCGCAGGCCGCGCCAATGTCCGCGAATGTGGATCTTCTCCCCATTGAGCCAGGGGCGGCAGGGCCGAAGGCCAGCACCGGCACGAATTCGCGAGTGTGATCGCTGCCGCGCCATGTCGGATCGCAGCCATGATCAGCCGTGACGATGAGAAGATCCCCCGGCCTCAGCTCGTTCAGGAAAGCGCCGAGGCGCGGGTCAAAAGCTTCAAGCTCGGCGGCATAACCGAGCGGATCGCGGCGGTGGCCATAAACCGTATCGAAATCGACGAGATTGGTGAAGATCAGGCCGCCATCTCTTAGAGTCGCGAGTGCTGCGCTCGCCGCATCCATCAGCGCGAGCGTGCTGTCCGCTTTCAAGACGCGGCCCGTCCCGCAATGGGCGAAAATGTCGGCGGTCTTGCCAATCGAAACGACATCCCGGCCGTGCGCCGTCGCGATCGAAAGGAGCGTCGGCCCAGGTGGCGCGGCGGCGTAATCACGCCGCCGCGGGGTGCGCGTGAAGGCGCCCTCCGTTCCGGTAAACGGGCGTGCGATGACCCGCCCGACCGAATATTCGTTGCAGAGCTCGCGCGCGGCCTCGCATGTGCGGTAGAGGCGGGCAAGGCCGAAGCTTTCCTCGTGCGCCGCGATTTGAAAGACGCTGTCGGCGGAGGTGTAGCAGATCGGCTCGCCTGTGCGGATGTGCTCGGCCCCGAAAGCTTCGATAATCTCGGTGCCAGACGCATGGCAATTACCAAGAATGCCAGCGATGCCCGCCCTGCGGCACAAGGCTTGGACGAGCTTATCTGGAAAAGCAGGAATTGTTTTCGGGAAATAACCCCAGTCGAAGAGAACCGGCAGGCCAGCGATCTCCCAGTGACCCGAGGGCGTATCTTTGCCGTGCGACTGCTCGGCCGCGGCTCCGTAACGGCCAATGAGCTGTTGTGGCAGCTCCAAACCCGAAGGCCTCTTGCCTTGGGAGAGGCGGGCCGCCTCACCGATGCCGAGCGCCGCCAGTGCCGGAACCGCTAAGGGCCTGCCGCGCACGCGGACACAATAGCTCGCGATGTGCCCCAGCGTATCCGCGCCCGCATCGCCATAGAACGCGGCATCCTCCAAAGAGCCAATGCCAACCGAATCCATAACGATTATGACCGCGCGTTTCATTGCCAATTTCTAAAAAATCCTGCCCGGCAGCTCGCTCGCGCGAGCTCAAAAACGGTGCCGTCCCATAAGCTGAAAGGCTGCAGCCCGCAGCGGTTAACGGCAAAGCCGGTTTCCCGCGCCAAGGCCCGGATCTCCGCACAATCGTCAACGTGCGCACGATAGGAATAGTTCATGATGAATAGCTGCCCGCCAGGGCGCAAGATGCGGTGCGCCTCTTGCAGGTTCGATTCCGTCACACGCTTTCCCGCGGCGGCGAGATAGGGGAACACGTCGATCGCAAGCACGAGATCGAAGCTTCCGCCGGGCAGCATTGGAAAGGCGTGCCCATTGCCATGGATGAGCTCGACATTACCGCAGTTTTTGGTGCGGCTGCGGGCAAGCGCCAGCATTTCTTGTGAGATGTCGATGCCGGCAATGTGAGAGAGTTCTGGAGAGAGTGCGGCAAGGAAGCGGCCAATGCCGCATCCGATCTCGAGCGCACGGAGGCCGCGGCCCAAAGCTCCCCGCGCCTTTAAATAAGCAACGATCTCCGCGGTGGCCTTTTCGAGAACGTCTTCGCGCCCAAGACTGTAAAGAGCAACGCTTGCCTGTGGAGAGAGCTTTGCAGCTTTGTCGAATCTTGCGGCGATGTTTGCAATAGGCGGGGATTGCGAGCGAGTGCCGATTTCCTCGGCGCTGATCGCGTTGATGAGCGAGAACGCGCCAGGCGTTTCTTCCCACAATGACAGGACATCCCGCAGCCGTTCTGATTCGGAAGGCACCGCGTGATCGAGAGCATTCAGGAGCGCTTTGCATGCTGCCGCCTGATCTGGCATATGGAGACAAAGATGCATGAGCGCCACATTGGGCGGCAGAGTTCCCGCCGCACATTCGCGCAGGGCTCTATGCGCAAGGCTCTCACCCGTCATCGGCCGGCCCGCGAATGAGAATGCGGCAATTGACGCGGTCCGTAGCACCCCATTTATATTTGTATGGCTCATTTCCTCTCAGAAAATGAAACTCCCGCGCGCCGCGCCGGATTGCGTGCTCGATGGCACATCCGATGAGAAGATTGCCTGGGCTGATCGAACCATAAGCCGGATCAAAGCCTAAGAGATATGCGTAGGCGCGCTCCGCATCGCTTAGGCCGTAGTAGACGGCAATGATCCGCTCGCCGAGTCTGCAGAGAAAAAGATCGAGCAATCCGGCTTGGCCAAGCTCCGGCATAGCAAGACGGTGAAAGCGCTTGGCGCGCCCATCGGTGAACACGCCGCCGCCCCGCCCGCGCCAGCGCAGGCCATGCAGCCTGATCAGTACTCCGAGCGCCGCTTGAAGCGCGCCCTCTCCTGCGCGCTCAATCTTGACGGCACCAGCGCGGGCGGTGCGGCGCCAAGCACTGCGGAGCTTCCGGCATTTTGGTGCGGGTACAATCTCGCTCAGATCCGCCGTGCCGGCCGGGATCGGCAATACTGGGCAGGGATCCTCCGTCACTAGCGTGCCCGCATGCCGGAAAATGCACGCTTGCGCGTGAGGCGCAAGCCCGCAGATTTCCCACTGCAAAGCCAAGCCCCGCAGCCGCATGGCCTCAAGCAGCATTTTGGCGGCTCCTCGAATGAATTTGGGGTCAATCATAATATCGAAATAATCGCTTACGGAGACTCCAACAGGCCGGGCCCGGCAGGCCTTATCCGTATAGAACGGCGCAAGCGCCACCAGTTCTCCGCCGCCGCGAACTGCAAGAACGATTAGACTCCCAGGCGCAAAAGCCATCCACCATGGGATGAGCCAGGCCGGGCTCGCAAATGGGCTTGCTCCCGGGACGCGCCGCCACAGGCTCCACCAGTCGGGAGCAAGCTTGCAAAATGCCGCTGTGCTGGTCAGCATTTCAAGCTGCAAACGCAATCCGGCCTCCCCCGAGTTTTGCGAGTGCGGCGTAAACTTTTAGATACGCGCCGAACATTTGTTCGCCAGAGAAACAGCGGCGCGCCCAGGCACGGCAGCATTCCGGATCGATTTCTTCCGCCCGGCCGATCGCATCTGCCATTTCTTCTACTGTGCTGACCAAGAATCCGGTCCGCCCGTTCTCAATGATGCCGGGCAGAGCGCCGCGCGAAAAGGCAATCACGGGTGTTCCCGCGGCCATCGCTTCGCGCGCGGCAAGAGAGCTGGTCTCGGGCACAGTCGAGGCAATCAGCACGCAGCGCGCGCAAGCAAGCAGAGCGCGTTTGCGCGCCGGGCCAACAGGCCCGATGCAGCGCAGCCAACGGCCAAGATGCGGCCGGATCTCGAGGTCAAAATATCGCCGGTGCTCTTCATAGGCGAAGGCGCAGCCAGCAAGGACCAATGGAATGCCAGCCTGCTTTGCAGCGCTGAGCGCCAAATGGATGCCTTTCTCCGGGCAAATGCGCGAGAGCATAAGAGCAAAGCGCCCCTTTGCGCGGTCTACTGAGTAAGCCTCGACGTCAATTCCGTTCTCGATGGGCGAATGAAGATTTGGCAGCCCGGCGGCATCCTTGTGCTGACTCTCTGACACGCAGACAAAATGCGTGTTCGTGCGAGAAGGACGAAGAGCTTGCCAGTCATACCATGCGAGCGGCAGATGGAGGGTGACGAGAACCGGAGGGCCTTCGGGCGGCAGATAGGAATGGAAATCGATGCCATGCATATGAATGACGTCGATTCTCTCGCGGGCCACGAGCTCGCGCAGCGCGAGCGCACATCCGGCGCGCACACGGGTCTGGCAGCTTGCATCAATAGGACCGTCATCGCTAGGCATCGGAATCAAAGTGCCCGTAACTTGCGAATCCTGCCTCGCCGCCACGAGCGAGCGGTGGCCGTCCCGGGCGAGCTTGCGATCGAGCAACAAAAGGATCTGCTCCGCTCCGCCTGGGGTGTCCGGGGCAACGCGAGCGAAGGGATAAGCAACACTCAGGATCGTCATGCCCATGGCGGCAAGCCAAGTTCGCGCAGCGCACCTTTCGCCAAAGGCTCCCATTCCGATGGCTTAAGTCCCCAATCATAGAGCTCATAAAGAACGCGTCCGCCATTGGGCAGCCCGGTGAAATCGTACTTCGGCGCTGCTCTAAAGCGCTCCATCCCTGTGCCGAAAGCGCGCAATACATGCCCCTGACTCTTATGGGCGTCCATCATGCTGCGTTTTGCCGCGGACTGAGAAGGTGTAAGTTCAACCGCTACGCCCTCTTCGCCGCCGCAGAAAATTTGAACGGCCATACCTTCGCCCTCGCGATGATAAAACGGCATCTCGATCAGAGATGGCGCAGATGGGCCAAGGAGTCGCGATGCTGCGTGCACGCAGAATGCCACTCCATCGTGGTCGGGATGTCCGCCTTCAAAGGCGTGAGTCAACACGATCTCGATGTTATGGACCTTAAATAAGTGAGCAAGCCCTTGTGTTGTCGCAACAAGAGAGCGGCAGACCTCCTGATCAGGAACGCCAAGGCGGATGAGCTGCGAGCCGTCAACCCCCGCAATGGCCAAAGCGGATCTGAGTTCCCCTGTCCGCGCATCGCGGTATGCAGAAAGGGACGAAAATCCAAGCTGGCGCGCATCGGCGCCGTTGCGCGGAGCGCCATCTGTTATGAGAACAACTGTTACATTCCTTAGCCGCGTAAGCAGCGCTCCGCATCCAATCGTCTCATCGTCGGGATGCGCGATGGCGACAGCCGTGCGATGGAGCCCGGCCAAGCAGCGCGAGGGATCTGCTATGTCTCGAAGAAAGAGCTCGGCGCGGTCTGGAACGGCCTCTTGGGGCGGTTCCGTGCTCTCAAACGAATCGCTCCTGCCGCTGCTATTTAAGAGCGAAATCGCGGAGCGGTAGCCGCCAAAAGTCCCAACGTCCACGTAAGCTGCGCCAGAGCGCACCCCAAACGCCTCCCCGCCTTGCGCCAGATAGGCGTTGACGAGCGAGCCAATGAACTCGTCGGACTTATTCCGCTCGAGCCAAATCCGGTGCAGCTCATGGAAAATGCGGCCAGGCATCTTGAACGCGCCCCAGATCCAACGGCAGGCGGTATTAGAGTTCTTGACTTGGATTTCCTGCACGCGGTCTTCGCGATTAAGGACGACGGCGTCAAAAAGCTCGGGGCGATCGACCGGGAATAGAAGGAATGAAAGCTGCCCATCGGGCAAGCCGCGCAACGCATCCTTGGGAAACCAGACCGTATCCGGCAGCCCAACGAGAATGTGCTCGTCATCGCGGATAAAGGGTGCTGGCCGGAAAACGGCATCGCACAAGCCGGCGGCCGATGGCTGGACGATATAAACTGCTGCGGCGTGCCCATGCCCGGCGCCGTAATATTCGAGAATGTCAGATTTTCCGGGTGATATGACAAAGGCGAGCTTATCGGCGCCTGCAATGATCATGCGCTCGACAAGATATTCGCTGACCGCGCATGGCCGTTCGTTTCCGCCATCGAGGCGGCTGCCGACCGGCAAAAGCTCTTTCGAGAATGCAAGCGGCTGAATTCGGCTGCCGCGCCCTGCGGCCGGAATGATGCCCCACATTGGCGGCCTCCTAGGCCACGCGCTGCGCCGTGTGCGCCGCAGAGGAAAGAATCCGTTCAAGCTCCGCCGCCCGGTGATCCGAAGTATGCTGGCTCAAGACGCGCTCACGCGCGCGGCGTCCGATCCTTTCAAGCTCTTGCGCTGGAAGGCCGAGTGTGCTTAGGACCTCGTCCGGTCCGCGGGCCACCAAGAGCTCGCGGCCTGGTTCGAAGAAATCCTCGAGGCCTGCCCACAAGTCGCTGATTACCGGCACGCCGCAAGCGGCTGCTTCGAACAGCCTGCCGGAGGGGCACCAGCCCATATCTGCCATAGCGTGCCGCGTTACATTCAATGTAAGCCTGGAGGAGCAGAAGAATGCCGCGTGCTCGCACGGGGGCAGGTGCCTCACAAAAAAAACATTTGGCTCCCACGGAAATTCGGGCGGATACTGGGCGCCGCCGATCACGAAGCGTAAGTCCGGTCTGCGCCGCGCAGGCTCAAGGAATAAGGAAATGAGCATTGGTTGCCGGTCCGCGGAATAGGTCCCGAGGTAAGACAAGCCGGAGGCAAACGGCTGCTTAGGCGCCGCCGGCCTATGCACTACAGGATCGGCGTGCCCGTAGAGCGCGAAAGCCTTACGCGCGCCTAATTCGGCGCAGAGCCGGCTCAGCGCCGCCCCGCCCGTAAAGCTCAGCACCAGATCATATTGCTGGAGGCCCTGCGGGCCGACGTAGCTTGGCCGCTTGCCGCGGTTCAGCTCGGCAAGGGTGACCGGCGTGTCGAGATCATAAAAGACACTTTGGCGCGGCTGCGTAGAGGCAATGAGCTCGCCAGCTAATATTGCATCGGGGCAATAGGAAGTGACGATTGCAACGTCGGCAGCCCGGAGATCCCGTTTCGCGCGCGCCTCAACGTCAGGCCATGAGTCATAAAGGACGAGGTCGCCGCCTTCTATTTCATAAAGATCGCGGCTTTGCGCGTAATAAGGAACATTGCGTTCGAAGAAAGTGCAATGCCATCCGCGCCGCGATAGCGACCGGATCAAGCCGCGCCACAATGTGGCGTGCCCGTTGCCCCACGTTGAGCTGATCGTCAGACCGAAGATCGCCGTTTTCATTGGCGCGCTCCAAGGCGCTCTTGCGTGCTGCAAGAGCTGCGAGCAGATGGCGCAGACGGACTCGCGCGCTTAGGAGTAAAGAGCCGGGCAGCGGCTTCTTGCAACTCAGCTGCACGAACTCGCGAGTGGCGTTGATGGTTCCCCCTCAGGCGCGGCCGGGCTTTGCGCGCCCTTTGAGCCTAGATCCCGGCCTTTAGGCGGAGCGGAACCCATTCACGTAAGGTTCGTTTGCCTCCGTCAACGCACATTCCCCGGTCTTTCCGGGGAGAGCACACGAGAAAAGAGGCGGCTCATGGAGCGATCCAGGGCTCGCTCCGGCGCTGAGAACGCAAAAGGCGGCACTTCCGACCTTGCCGCGGTCGTCGAGCGCAATATCGCCACGCTTATCGAGCGGCGCCGGAACGCAGAGTTGAGTATCGGCTGGCAAGAACGCCTGGCGAACGCCATCACGCGGCTCACCGGCAGTATGGCCTTTGTCTATTTGCACCTCGCTATGCTTGTCTTGTGGATCGTGATCAATTTAGGCCTCGTCCCCTCTGTCAAGCCGTGGGATCCAAGCTTCATCATTCTCGCCACGGGCGCCTCTGTCGAGGCGATCTTCTTATCAACCTTCATTCTCATCACTCAGAACCGTTTGGCCGAAGCAGACCGGCGGCGCGCCGATCTCGATTTGCAAATGAGCCTCCTCGCCGAGCACGAAGTGACGAAGGTCATTTCGCTCGTGTCGTCGATTGCCGACCACCTCGGCGTCAAAGCGGAGGTCGACCGGCATGAGATCGAGGAGCTCAAGCAGGACGTGGCTCCCGAGGCCGTGCTCGATAAGCTGGACAATTTGGAGCCGCCCTGAAAACGCCCGGTCCTGACCGGAACAAAGCGGCTCCTTGTGCGTTGGACGGCAAGCCACGCCAAGGGCTGTCTGCCGGAGGTGAAAGCGTGAAGGGCAAGAAGCTTCGCGTTGGAATTGTGGGCGTCGGGAACTGCGCCTCCTCCTTCGTCCAAGGCTTAACGTATTACAAGGAGGCGAACGGCAACGAGCCTGTCCCCGGTTTAATGAATGCGGTGCTTGGCGGCTACCGGATTGGCGATATCGAAGTCTCGGCTGCATTCGATATCTCCGCCGCAAAGGTGGGCAAAGACCTCTCCGAAGCGATTCTTGCTCCTCCCAACAACACCCATATCTTCGCGAAAGTGCCGCCGCTTGGCGTGCGCGTTGAGCGGGGGATCACGCTCGATGGTATCGGCCAATACATGGCAAGCGAGATTGTTGAATCGGCTGAGCCTGTGGCGGATGTTGCGCAGGTTCTCAGCAAAAAGCGCACCGACGTCCTCGTTTCCTATCTGCCGGTCGGCTCGCAGCGCGCCACCGAGTGGTACATGGAGCGCGCCCTTGAAGCTGGCTGCGGCGTGGTCAATTGCCTTCCCGTCTTCATTGCCTCGAACCCCAAATGGCGGGCGCGATTCGAGGCACGCGGCCTGCCCATTATAGGAGATGACATCAAAAGTCAGGTTGGCGCCACGATCGTTCATCGCATATTGGCAAATCTCTTCCGCGAGCGCGGCGTCAGGCTCGATCGCACTTATCAGCTCAATTTCGGCGGCAACGCCGATTTCCAGAATATGCTTGAGCGCGAGCGGCTAAGCTCGAAAAAGACGTCCAAAACACAGGCTGTCACGAGCCAGCTGGAAGTGCCGCTCGCGGCGGGCGACATGCATATCGGCCCGAGCGATTTCGTGCCCTGGCTCACCGACCGGAAGCTTGCCTACATCCGCCTCGAAGGCACAAGCTTCGGCGGTGTTCCGCTCTCTGCAGAAGTCAAACTTGAAGTATGGGATTCGCCGAATTCAGCCGGCGTCGTCATCGATGCGGTGCGCTGCACGAAGCTTGCGATGGATCGCGGGCAGGCCGGGGCGCTGATTGGACCTTCGAGCTATTTCATGAAGTCACCGCCGCAGCAATTCACCGATGCCGCTGCGCGCGAGCTAACCTTGCGCTTCATCGGCGGCGCTCGATGCGAGCCGGTTCGCAGTCTGCCGTGACAACAATATTTTTTCTTGTGCGCCATGCGGCGCACGACGCCAAAATATTGGCTGGACGCCTCAATGGCATTCACCTCAGCGAAGCTGGGCAGGCTCAAGCGAAATGCCTTGCCTCCCGGCTTTCGCGCGAGACGGTTGATGCGATTTATACAAGCCCGCGAGAGCGGGCGGCAGAAACGGCCGCCGCCATTGCGCGCGCCTGCGGCTGTGGAAATGTGACAGTGGCCGGTGCTCTCGACGAGGTGGATTTTGGCTCCTGGTCCGGGCATTCATTCGAAGAGCTTGAATCTGATCCTGCCTGGCAGTCCTGGAACAAGGCGCGCAGTCTCTGCCGGACTCCGGGCGGCGAGAGCATGCTCGATATTCAGCGCCGCGCGCTTTCGCTTATGGCAATGATCGCGGGAGAGGGCAAACGCAGTGCCATTCTTGTCACCCATGCCGAGGTCATCAGAGCGGCCGCCCTTTATTATCTTGGCCTGCCGGTCGACTCCTGGCCTCGCATTGAAATTTCGCCAGCTTCGATCACGATCATCCACGCGAACCGCCGGGCCGCCAAGGTTACGAGGTTGAACGAGGCCGCGTATTGAACACTTAGCCCAAGGAGCGCCAGGGGAACGAATGAGCTTGACCGCGGACGAGATTAGGGAGCGCGTGCATCAGCTTGGGCCCTGGTTCCACAATATTGACCTGAGCGGTGTGCCGACGGCCCCCGATCATTTTTTGGGCGATTATCCGCGCGTGAAATGGCAGCGCTTCGCGCATGCAATTCCCGCTGACCTCAGCGGCCAGAGCGTACTCGATATCGGCTGCAATGCGGGTTTCTATTCGCTGGAAATGAAGCGCCGCGGCGCAAGCAAGGTCCTCGGGATCGACCATGATGAGGACTATCTGCAGCAAGCCCGCTTTGCTGCCTCTGTTGCGGCTCTTGATATCCGGTTTATAAATCTCTCCGTTTACGATGTCGCAGTTTTGAATGAGAGATTTGATCTCGTGTTGTTCATGGGCGTGCTTTATCATTTGCGGCATCCCTTGCTCGCGCTTGATCTCATACGCGAGCATGTCGCAGGCGGGCTTCTGGTGTTCCAATCAATGCACCGGGGCAGCAAGGAAGTTGAAAACCCGGCAGAAGACCGTGGATTTTGGGAAACGGAAGTTTTCGACAGGCCCGGGTTTCCAAGATTGCATTTCATCGAACATAGCTACGCTGGCGACCCGACAAATTGGTGGGTGCCAAACCGCGCCTGCGCGGAAGCCATGCTGCGTTCTGCGGGGTTTGAAATCATTGGCCACCCCGAAGATGAAGTTTACCTCTGCCGTTGCGCGGGACTGCCGGCCGGCGGCGGCGCAGCCTATCCATCGGAGGGAACAAAAAGATGATCGAAGCGGCAATGATCTGGAACGAGCCGAACAACAAATCCCATTGGGATCCCGAGCTCGATCCAGAATGGTCCCTATTTGCCGATATGGCCATTAAAGCCGCCGATGCGATCGCCGCAGAGGACGCGAAGATACCACGGGTGCTTGGCGGCATTTCTCCGATCGATCCTATGTTCATAGCCAATATGAAGGCCCGCGGCGTGCTGGACCGGCTCGACGCCGTTGCCGTCCATGGCTTCCCGCTCGACTGGAACCTGTGGAAGATTGACGAGTGGCCTGCAAAAATCAAAGAGGTTCGCGACGTTACCGATCTGCCGGTCTGGGTGACCGAAGTCGGCATCTCAAGCTTTGGAGCCGACGAGGTGCAGGTCTGGGGCCTTGCGCGCACCGCGGAGCTTCTGATTGGCAAGGCGCCCCGCATTCATTGGTACAGTCTCTATGATTTGCCAATGGCCTGGGGCGCAACAACGCGTCATCGCGAAGCAGAAGGCTCGTCCTACTATCGCCACTTCCATATGGGTCTCCTGCACGCCGACGGATCTCCGAAACCGGCGCTCAAGAATTTCCACCTCTACACGCCGGAAATGGGCCTCGTGCAATGGTTTCATTTCGAGGATCCGCGTCTCGACGATGCTGTCGCCTGGATGAAGCGGCTCGGTGTCAGTTATATTCGCACCGGGCTTTCATGGGCGGACAGCTTCCGTCCGGATGCCGAAGCATGGTTCGGCCGGATGATGGCGGCACTTGAGGAGTTCGCTGTCACCGTCACTTTCTGTTTTACGCCCGAACACCGCGGACTGGCTCCCCACCACGCGAGTCCTCCCGTTGCGGCTGAGGAGTTTGCCGAGTTTTGCGCGCGTATGATCCGCCTTTACGGTGCGGCCCCAAGCAAGCCGTGCGCCTGCCTGAGTGTTGCCGCAGCGGCCGGTGAGATAAGCTGAGATAAGATGCTCAGTGGGTGAGGGCGCCTGACCGGGAGCTGGTGGCGCGGCGCTTTCTTGCCGCCCCTTGCCGGCGGCGTGCCGGCTCCAACCCCCGCTTTGCCGCGGCCAAAGCCTCCTCCTCGAAGTGCTTGATCGTCTCCCTTAGGCCTTCCTCAAGCGAAACACGCGGAGCCCAGCCGAGCACCTTACGCGCAAGCGATATATCGGGCCTCCGGCGCGGCGGGTCATCGGCCGGCAGCGGCCTGAACGTGATAGCCGAACGCGTCCCGGTCATCGCCACAACCAAATCCGCGAGATCACGAACGCGCAACTCATGCGGATTACCAAGATTTACGGCCCCGCAATAGTTTTGCTGAACGAGCGCGAGCAGCCCGGCAATGAGATCGTCGACATAACAGAAGGAGCGCGTTTGCTCGCCGCTGCCATAGATGGTGATGTCATCTCCAGAAAGCGCTTGCGTAATGAGATTCGAGACAACGCGCCCGTCATCCGCCCGCATCCGCGGCCCGTATGTGTTGAAAATGCGGGCAACCCGCACGTCCGCGCGCTTTGCGCGGTAATAGTCGAACACGAGGCACTCAGCGGCGCGCTTGCCTTCATCGTAGCATGCACGCGGGCCGGCCGGATTGACATATCCCCAATAGCTCTCCGGCTGCGGATGCAGCTCGGGGTGCCCATAGATCTCGCTCGTCGAGGCAAGCAGGAGCGGCGCCCTTGCTGCCTCAGCCACCTGCAGCAAATTGCGGGTGCCAATGATGTTGGTTAGCAGCGTATGTTCCGGATCTGCTTGATAATGCGGCGGGGAAGCAGCGCACGCAAGATTGAACACGAATGAGACGCAAGGCTCGATGCGCTTGAGAACCGGCGGCAGATTGATGACATCGGCTTCAATCAAATCGAAGCGCGGATCGCGCTCGAGGCGGTGCAAATTGGCCAGCCGGCCGGTTTGAAAATTATCAACGCAAATGACGCGCCACCCGAGCCCGAGAAGTGCATCTGCAAGATGCGATCCGATGAAGCCTGCGCCTCCGGCGATAAGGCCGACTGTTTGTTTTGCCTTCCTCATGCCCACTACCTCTCTGGTGCGGTTGGCTGCACGGTATCGAAAGCAATCCCCCGCCCAAAGCACGTAAGAATTCCAGCAGTTCGCAAATCAGCCGTGCCGGCCGCAGACGCCTGCACGTAGGATTCAAATTCCAAAGCCCGGTGCTCCGCCGTGTGCTGTCTAAGAACGCGCCTGCGCGCCCGCTCAGCCATCGCGCGGCGCTCAGCCTCAGGCATTTGCTCGAGCAGCGCCAGCACGTCCTCTCCGTCAGCCGCGGCGGCAATCTCGCCCGGTATCTCGAACAAGCTCGCTAGACCTTCCCAATGATCTGAGATGATCGGAACGCCGCAGGCAGCCGCCTCGAACAGGCGCACGCTCGGACTATAGCCTGCCTTGACCATATCTGCACGCGTGATGTTCAGAACAAACCGGCACGAGCAGTAGAATGCCGCATGGCGAGCCGGCGGAATATGATCCATGTGCGCGACGTTGGACGGCCAATCGATATCATCGGGGTATTGCGGGCCGCCGACGATGAAAGATAGATGCGGCGCCTTGCGCGCGGGCTCAAGGAGGAGCCGTTGGAGCGCCTCCTGGCGATCAGCGGAATAAGTGCCGAGATAACCAAGGTCGTAAACCGGGGCTTCGCCGGTTGGCGCATGGAGATCGGGATCGGCTGAGCAGTAAAGCGCGCGCGCCGCGGGCGAACCATAGTCCTGCATCAGCCGGCCGAGCACGGGCCCCCCTGTGAAGGAAAGATAAAGGCCATAGCGGGGAATAAGGCTGCGGGCGAGATAATCGCATGTGCCGCTGGCGAGCTTTGCAAGCGTGACGGGCGTGTCGATATCGTAGAACGCGGCAAGACCGCGGGCATGGCGCAGCACATAACGGCCGGCCTCGATGCCTTCCGGAACAAACGAACCTACGATCACCACATCGGCCTGCGCGATCCTATTCCGGAAGCGGCTGATCTCCGGCAGGCTTTGATAAAATGCGAGCTCGCAATAGCCGGATTTTGGCAGATCGCGATGGGCCGCATACCAGGGCTGATCGCGCTCGAGAAAAAGAACCGAATGGCCGCGCGCGGCGAGCGCCTTCAAAAGAGCCCGGTAAGTGCTCGCGTGCCCATTGCCCCACGACGAGGAGAGGCTGAGGCCCAAAACAACAATGTCGAGCGGTCTCACGCCACTGCCCTCTCCCGTTTGAAGGCGGCCGCTCGCCTCAATGTCTCATCGGCCTGCGCTCCGCGCTCCTCATAGGTATGCTCGGCGCGAACTCGCCGCAGGGCGGCTTCACCAATCGAGCGCGCGCGCTTTGGCGTGAGCGCCTTAAGATGATGCGCAACATCGAGCCCGTCCCGCGCAACGAGGACCTCCGTGCCGGGTTCAAGGAACATCTCGATTCCTTCCCATGCATCCGTAATGATGCAGGCGCCCGCGCCTGCCGCCTCGAAAATGCGAGTCGCAGGAGAGAAGCCCGTGCTCGCCATGCTCTCGCGCGCGATGTTCAATACCGCAAGCGGCGTTGCATTGAAGGCGTTGTGCTCGTGCGTGAAGATGTGACCGAGGATGCGGACGTTTGATGGCAAAGGAAAGCCGCTCCAGCCATTGCCGCCAAGCACAAAAGAGCAATTGGGCAGACGCGAAGCTGGGCTAGCGAAAAACTCCTTTACCCTTTCTTCCCGGTCAGGAAGACGGTTACCCATGAAGGCGAGATCGCATGCAAAGCGCGGATCGGCCGGAACCGGATGATGCGTGGCAGGATCAAGCGCATTGTAAATGGGAACGCACTGCGTAGCGCCGAGGCCTTCATAGCCTTCGATAATAGGCGGCCCGCCTCCATAGGTGAGGACAAGATCGAGCCCGGGAAGCATGCGGCGCACGATATGATCAGGCGCGCGCCGCATCTCCGCCAACGTTGCGGGCGCATCGACATCCCAGAAGATACGTACGGCTTCTACACGGGCAGCTGCAAAGATTCCCTCCATCAGGACGTCATCGAAAACGCCGACACCGCTCGCCTTAACGACAACATCGGCGGACGCCGCTTCCGCAATCGCGCCGCGCACGCCCTCGGCCGTTGCCGGATAGACCATCACACCCGCCCACTCTGGCGGCTCGATGTCGCGGTGCTCCTGGCGGCCAAATGCAGCGGGTTCGTAGAATGTGATCATATGGCCGCGCGCAGCAAGATTTCGCAAAAGGCCGCGGTAATAGGTGGCCGCGCCGTTCCAGTACGAGGACAAGAGGCTTGAGCCATAAAAAGCAATCTTCATGCGGCCGCCTCCCCGGCGCGCGGCGCAAGTTGCGCATAGATCGCCAGCAATTCCTTGGCCCGGTGCGCGCAGCTGTGGCGGGCGCGAATGACGGCAAGACCGTTGGCAGAAAGCCTGGCGCGCAGATCCCTATCATCGCGCAAGGCTGCCAGGCAGCGTTCCATGCCGGCTCCCGAGTGCGCGACGAGATAGTCGGTGCCAGCCCTGAAGAGGCCTTCGCTATCTTCCCAAGGGGAGCTCACCAGCGGAATACCGCACGCCAAAGCCTCGAAAACACGGATGGTCGGGATTCCTGGAAGAAGCGAGCTATAATAATGGCGCGGGACATGCACGCATGCAAGATGACGCGCATATGCTTCGGGGACGCGAGGATTGGCAAGCCAGCCGCGATAGCGTGCGCCATAGCGCGCAAGAAGGGCGAGCGCGGCGGGCGGATAGCGTACGCCATAAACATCGAGCGGCATTTTGGCACGGGCGGCTGGCCGCAAAAGGTATTCTTCGAGCTCCTTCGTCCGCTCCTCATCGCCCCAATTGCCGACCCATATAAGGCCTTGGCGCTCCTGCTCTTGTCCTGGCGGATGGAAGAGGCGCGTATCGGCCGCCTCATGCCAGACGAAGACGCGGTTGCCCCAGCCCCAGCGCCGGTAGATGGCGGCGAGCGCTGCGCCAAAAGCCAGCACACCGTCAAAGTCCGCAAGATCGAGGCAACGGATCGCCGCCTCGTCGCTGATTGCGCGATGATGCGTGTCGTGAAAAAGCAAGACGAACGGAGCTCCCCGCCCGCGCAACCGCCCGAGAGCCGCAAAGAGCCAAGGCTCATTCCACTCGTGGGCGATCACAAGATCCACTCCATCAAGCGCGGCTGAAAAATCGGTTTGCCGGCAGTAGATTTGCGCGCACAGTTCAGGGTAGGCCTGCGTGAAAGGCTCCCAGCCTGCTGAACCTTGATCTTCCAGGAGATTCTCGAAGCTCCACGAACCCTCCTGCTCGAAGGCCAAGATGGCGTGGCCAGCGCAAGCAAGTTCGCGCAAGACACCGCGCTGGAAATGGGAATTGCCGTGATTCCAGCACGAGCGCAGCGAATGCGTGAAATAGGCGATCCTCATGCGGCGGCTCCCCGCCGCGCCTCGCGCAGGCCAAGGAGCGCGCTATAGATGCCGAGCATCCGCTGCGTCATGGCCTCGGCGCTGTAAGCTTTTGCCCGGGCCTGCGCGGCTCGTCCCAATGCCGCGCGAAGGGGGGGATCTGCTTGAAGCCGTGCAATTGCCCGCGCAAAGCAATGCGGCTCGCGGACAGCGGCAAAAAGAGCCGTGCCCTGCCACAGCTCGCGGAAGGTTGGAATCCCGGAGAGCACGAGAGCGCAGCCCGCCTGCGCTGCCTCGAGGACGCTAAGGCCAAAGGGCTCGTAAAGCGATGCGCAAGCGAAGATAGGCCTGCGCGCAAGCTGCGCCCGCAGATCTGCCTCGCTTAGCATGCCGAGCGCTTGTGCATGCCTCAGCTCGATCCGCGCTCCATTCGGACCTTCCTCTGCGCCAGCCGCATATAATGGCACGTTTGTTAGGCCCGCCGCGGCGTCGAGAGTTGCAACATCCTTGCCTTCATCCCAAAGGCGTCCTGCGGTGAAGGCAAAAGGCGCGGGCGCGGCCAGGCCGGCGCCAGCTCCTTCGCTGCTTCTGCCATTGTGAACGGCAACCGCGGTGCGGCCGTAGATCGCGTTCAGCACGCGCGCGAATGCAAGACTCGGGCAGACCACAAGGTTTGCGGCTTCGAGGCCGCGCGAAAAGAACGCCGTGCGCCAGCGAAAATCCTCCGGCAGCGCCGTTCCTTTGACAGCCGCCCACCAGCTTGCAAGGCAAGAGTGTGCGACGGCAACGGCAGGGACGTCATAGCGCGCAATCGCCAGCGCGGGAGAATTGAGGTGAACGGCATCCGCACGGCAACTGCAGGCCAAGTCTGCCGCCGCCGCGGCAGCCCGGATCACGTCCGCCTCGCTTGTTGCCAGCCACTCGATCGCGAGCCCCGTTTCGATCACTCTGACGCCGCGCAGAGCACGCGTTTGGCCGCGCTGACTTGCATTCATTGCCGGGCCGAATATGGCGAGCGTAATCTCTACGCCGGCGGCGGCCAAGCCCGCGGCAAGATCAAGCGCGTATTGGAACACGCCGCCTGCCGCATCGGCCGTCATGAAGAGACGCAAATGAGTCAGACAGGTTCGCATTGGCCTTCGAGCTCAGCGAGCGTGAGCGGGCGCTCATCCTGGATGTCGCTAAAGCGGTCGAACTGCGCAAGGTAGTGCGCGTGCGCCCGCTCCCATGCCTTGCCGTCCGGCTCGCCCCAAAGGCGCCGGTATTCTGGCGAGGAAGGATAAGGATAGAGCGGTACGGGATCATTCGCCCAAACGCCTGCGCGGCGCAGCGACTCGCGCCAGGCTGCGATGGCCGCATCATCGTCACCCGCTGCCTTGATGAGATTGGCCTGGACGAAAGGCACACGCCGGCGGGCATAAATGAGGCGCTCCGAAAGCTCCCCGGTGCTCATCCGGCATTTCTTGCCGAGCGCCGCGCGCCCCTCAGCGGTCAAGCTCTCAACGCCCGCTTCAATCGACACGCAGCGCGCCTCGCCGAGGAGGTCGAGCATTTCCGGCTTCCAAAGATCAATCCGGGTCTGAATGCCGAATGGGATCTGCCGGGCGGCGAGCGCCTCCAACAGCGCCCTATCGGGCAGGAAGATTTCATCGATGAAATAGAGATAAGCAGCGCCTTGCGCGATGAGACGATCGATCTCCTCGATGAGGGCATGCAGCGCGCGGCGGCGGTAATGGTCGCGGTAGCCGATCTTGGCGCAAAAGCTGCACACGTAGGGGCAACCGCGGGAAGCTTCGACCTCCGCCCCCGGGCCGGCTGGCGCCGCATCAAAGCGGTGATGATGATGGCGGTGGCGCGCAATCCACGTGCCGGGCCAAGAAAGAGCGGCCATATCTGCGAAGGACGCGGCGCGGAACCCGCCGTTCACGCGCACAACTCCTTCCTGCACAAAGGCAAGCCCGGGAATGGATTCTAGATCGCCGCCCGCGGCAATATCAACGAGGGCCTCCTCGCACTCGCCCCGCACAACGATACTGGCGCCAAGCTTTCGCAGCACGGCTCCAGGCGCCGCCGTCCCATGCGGCCCAACCGCCGCCGTGCGCCCGCCGCGCCCGGCAAGCGCAACGAGGAATTCGCGCGGAACACGAAGCTCAGGTGGCGGACAGCGCCAGAAAAGATAAGACGGAGCAGTCGCCACGACCGTCAGATCCGGCGCAAAATGGGCAGCCTCGTCGGCCAAAATTGGCGAAGGTATGCCCATGAGGTGCCCGTCGAGCATGAGGACATCATGCCCGGCTTCCTCCAAGAGAAGTTTGGAGCAGCCAAGTTCGATTGGCAGATGCGGCTCGCGGCAGCCAAAGTAGATCGAGCGCTCAAAGCTCCAGGTCGGGTTGACGAGCGCGACACGCATGGCTCAGGCCCCCGCCATTTGACCCGCGCGCGCGGGCGCAGCGCCTCGCGGCAGGCCTTCCCCTTGCAGCCAGCCGGCAAGGCGCAAGACGCCTGTGCGCCAGGCAATTGGCGCCGGCAAGCCGAGCGCGCGGGCAATGCGGCGCGTATCGGCAACGAAGTAGCGTTGATCCCCTTTGCGCCAGCCTTGGAAAAAAGTGAGAACTCGGCGCCCAAGCAGCTCTTCGATGTAGGCGATGAGCTCAAGCAGGCTCACCGCGTTCTCAGGGCCGCCGCCGAGATTGAAAGCGCGGCCCGATATGGCTCGAATGCGCCGCCAGGCGCGCACATAGGCTTCGATAGCATCGTCAACGAACAGAAGATCGCGCACCTGGCACCCGTCGCCATATACGCTGACCGGCTCGCCCCTAAGTGCCCTTAGGAGGAAATGAGCCACCCATCCCTGATCCTCGGTTCCCATTTGGCGCGGACCATAGATGCAGCTCATGCGGATCACTGCGGCAGACAGCCCGAACGATCGCGCATAATCGAGCACATATTGGTCCGCCGCCCCTTTGGAGCAGCCGTAAGGCGTCTGGAAATCGAGCGGGAAGTCTTCGCTGATTCCAGTTGTTTTTAGACCGGGGGCGGCAGGCTGATAAGCATTGCCGTTGAGAAGAAGAGGGATAGGAGCCAAATCGCCATAGACTTTGTTCGTGCTGGCGAAAATGAGCGGCGCGCCCTGGTTTCGCTGGCGCAAGGCTTCAAGCAAATTGAGTGTGCCGCGCAAATTGACGCTGAAGTCTGTCAGCGGCTCGGCCAGGCTCGCGGTGACCGCTACTTGCGCTGCAAAATGAAACACTGCTGAGGCGGCCGAGGCAGCATCTCTGAGAGCACCTTCGTTGCGGATATCGTCAACGGCGATCGAGATCTTCCTTGGGTGCCGGCGCCTGAGCCACTCCGAATTGCGCTCCGCCCCCGGGCGGGTGAGCGTATCGAAGATCAGCACCTGCTCGCCTTCGCGCGCGAGCCGGTCGGCAAGATTGCAGCCGATGAATCCGGCGCCGCCGGTGACCAGGACATATTTCGTACGTGAGACGGCGGGAGAAGAGTTGGTCATGCGACGAGCCCCCGCTCTTCAAGCTCGCGCCTGGCATCCTCGCCACGGTCGACTGCCGTTTGCTCTGCGACCCATGCAGCAAGTTCCTGCAGGCCTTCAGTAAAGTTTTGCTCAGGCCGGAACCCGAGTTCCGTTGCCACTTTCGAAATATCGGCAAAGCAATGGCGAATGTCTCCTGCACGCATTTTGCCGATCACCTCGGGCTCGAGCTCTGCTCGGCCCATGGCTTTCGCTAGAAGCTGCGCCGCTTCGAGAACAGAGCGATCCTCGCCGCTGCCGACGTTGTAGACCTTGCCGGCTGCGGCCGGATGCTCAACGGCTAAGATAAAAGCCCGCGCGACATCTGATACGTGGACAAAGTCGCGCCGCTGATGGCCATCTTCGAAAACAAGCGGGCGCTTTTTGTTCATGAGACGTGAGGCGAAATTGGCAAGCACGCCCGTGTAGGGGTTGGATAACGCTTGGCCAGGCCCATAGGTGTTGAACAACCGCAGCGCGGTGCTCTCAATGCCGTAAGCGGCGCAGACGGTCAGCACAAGGCGCTCCTGAGCATATTTCGTGAGCGCGTAGACCGAATTCAAAGCAGCACGCTTCCATTCCGGTGTCATGACCGGAATTAGAGGACGGCCTTGAGAGTCCGCCGGCTCCCAGCCGGGCGGCGCGATTTTAGAACGCGCCGCATCCTCAACGTACTCTCCGTCCGCGGTGCGATAGAGACCCTCGCCATAGATGCTCATTGAGGAGGCAGCCACGATGCGTTCGACGGGATGTTCGATGAGCTGCTGCAGCAGCACGGCCGTTCCATAGTCGTTGACCGAGACGTAGCGCTCAACCGCGTACATGCTTTGCCCAACGCCTACTTCCGCGGCGAGATGGATTACACGATCGGCTCCTCGCAGCGCCCGCGCGACTGCGCCGGGATCGCGGATATCCCCTGCGATAAAGTCAATGTCTGGGTTGAACCGCACACTCGATTGATGGACTTGGGCAATGAGCCCATCCAAAACCCGCACATGGTAACCTCTTGCGAGCAGCGCCTTCGTAATATGGCGGCCAATAAAGCCAGCGCCGCCCGTGACAAGTACGGTCGTCATTGAGCGCCTCAATATGCTCGCCAGGAGCGGGGCCGCGCGGCTCTTCCGGACTCTCGCCGCGCCCGCGGTGCTCCGCGGGAAAATTTACTCCCGCGGTTTGTCACTTCATTAGCAATGGGCCGGCAAATGCGCGCGCCCGCGCCGCCGGTCCGTGTCAAAACTCAAAAGAGTTCACGAGTCCTTTTCGTCTGGCAAAGCGTTTGGTTGGATTCCAGCGGCGGTTCAACGGCGAGCGGCGGCAATGGTTCCCCAAACTCTGTGCGGTTGCCTTCAAGATACTAGCGCGCGCTCTGTAATCGCACAGAAATCTGTTTTGCTGCCAAGCTCGATTGGAGGTGCATTCCATCGAATGCCGCCAAGCCGGGGCTCGCGCTCAAAAGAAAGCATGTTGGGGCGCTCGCGGCTCTCAGCATGAGGCTGCTCAGCACCAATATCTGCCCTGCGGCGAAGCACTCTGGAGGTTCTCGACTCCTTGGCCGTGAATAGGGCCATTAAGCAGGAGATCTAGATACCGGCGCGGTACAGCGCCCGGTTCCGGGCTTCAGCCGATATTTGAAAAGCGGACTTTACGGCCGTGGCCTCTTGCGGCGGAACGGGCTGCGAGAGCGGCGGGCCGGGCTGTAAATGCCGCGCCCGGCCAGGAATTTGCCGCCCTGCCGGTTCAGCCGCCCTCCAGGAGTTCCCGGCGCAGGCAGGACTGCGGCAGCATCTCCAGAGCCTTTAAAACAGCGCTGGCGATTTTAACAGCCGCCCACCGGCTCGTCTAACCGGTAGCCAAGATAACGGACCGAATTGATGGGGTCGTAACCGAGATGCCGGCGCAACTTCTTGCGCAGCTTGCTCATATGGCTTTCAACCACGTTCTCTTCGACGTTATCGTCGAAAATCCCATAAATTGAATTAAAAATCTGCGCTTTGCTGACTCTGCGGCCACGGTTCTTGACGAGATACTCAAGGATCCGGCGCTCGCGGCGCGGCAGCGGCAGGGAGGCGCCGTTAAGCTGAGGGTCGCGGCCATCAAAAAAAACGCGCAGGTCCCCGATCACCGCACATTCTTGTTCATGCTCACAGCGGCGCCTGATGGCTCCGACCCTCGCGAGGATCTCCCGCACGTGAATTGGTTTCCGCACCACATCATCGACTCCTGCCGCAAAAAGATCGAGCGTTTGCTCGAGTGACGGTGTCTCGCTCATCGCAATGAGAGGGGCCCGGCTGCGCTCTTTGATGAGCTTTGGATAAAGCTGGCGCTCACGGCAATCACCGAGGAGAAACGCTTCGACCGCGATGAGATCGGCATCCGGCGCTGTCGTGACCCATTCCCGGAAATCAACAGGCCGGAATCCGGCGCTGGCAACCCCTTCGCTGCAAAAGCCGCTGGTGTAACCCGACGTGACTATGTCCCGTTCATCAATAATCACCAACATTGAAGCAACCCCGCGAACGTAACTCGTATAACGGGAGATTAACAACCAGCGGTTAAATGTCAACCATTTTTTAACGTAAAAGTTGTCTTTTGCGCGAGATTTCGCACGTTTTGGTTGCAGACGCCAGGCGGCCGGCCTAAGGCCGGCAAAACTCCCGGGCACCCGCCGTCCAAGCGCCAAACCCGGTCGCAACAAGATTGGCAATCACACGGCATACATATTGCTTCTGCGCGGGACCGTTGCCCGGCCCGGCATGGTAGCGCGCGGCTGCCATAGTCCAGCTGCCTTCGCGGACCCGCAGCTCTTTGAGGAGGCGCGCCGCGTAGTCGACATTTTCGCGAGGGTCGAACATCGACTCAATCGACCGGAAGTGGCTCGCATGGAAATGATGATCGATTTGCATGCAGCCGATATCGATGAGGCGCGCGCCGCGTTTTCGCGCCTCCTCAACACGCAGGACGGCCTCTTGCAAACTTGTTGGGAAAAAAGAGGGCCCCTCGATGTTGAGCGCGAAGGGCTGCAAAGATCCTCTGCGCCCGGTCTCGGTTAGTCCGACCGCGTAAAGCACGCCCAACGGCACATCGTACTTGTTAGCCGCATGGATCATTTCCCGCTCGCAGGCGGCGCTCGCCTCAGGAGAGGGCTCCGCGCGCGCGCCAAACGCGTTAGATATAGATGCCGCTAGGAGAGCCGTCGCTAGCGCTCTCCTGGTTGCGTTCGGCAGCCGGAGGTAGCCAAGGATTGTGCTCTCGAGCCGGGGGGCCGCCATAGCCTGCCTCGCCTCCTTGGTGTTGGCTGCTCTGCAGATCGTGCTCGTACGCCCCCAGATCTAAGCTTGCTGACGGGTGTGAGGCTTGCGGCTCAGAAAGCTGAATGAGAAGCGAATCCAAACTATATCCGGCCGCTTGCAGTTTGCTGCCGAGCAGGCCTTTTTCCCTCTCGAGGAGCCGCAACGTTTCCGGCTGCTCAGCTTCGATTCGAAGATCAAGAGCCGTTCCGGCAAGGCGCATTTTTATCGTCACCCGCCCTAAGCTCTGCGGCTCGAGCTGAATGCCCAAAATCTCGGTCTTCGCGGGCGGCCGGTGCTCAGGCTGCACATCGGCAGCCGGACGTTGCGGCGCAATATCTGCCTTGATATCTGCCTTGTCCTGCAGACGGCCGGAGAGGATCCCGCCAATCTGCTCTGCTGGCGGGAGCGCAGGCAAAGGCGCAAATGCGCCCCGCTTTGCTGCGCCTTCCGCGGCGGTGGACGGGTCTGCCGCGGCGGCTGGACCGTCCTTCCTAATCGCGGCCCCGGCCTTATGCTCTCCGGGCGTGCAATCGTATGTTAGCGCATTGGCAACGCCGTTTGGCACGGCCGCAGGGCCCTCAGCCCCGCCAGGCACTTCGTCAGATTGTCCCTCGGGCCAGGCTGCAGCCGCAGGCCGCTCCGCTGGGACATGTTCATGTGGTTGACCCGCCGGAGCAGGTTCAAGTGCTGGAAAAGAGCGCCGCTGCCCGGCAGAAGCCGCGGCAGGCAGAAGATGGCTTTGCCGCCCGGCAACCGAAAACTTTTGTCCCGGCACTAGGGTTTTGAGATCCGGCTCCGCTATGGAACGCAGGGCCTCGCCCGGGATGTTCCGGCTGGCTTCAGGGAGAGCGGGGCTAAGCTCGAACCGGCACGTCCAGGCGGGCTGCTCCCGGCCAGGCTTATACTCGGCTAGAGGTACGGACGCAACTTCGGAGGTCTTTTCCGGTCCCTGCGCGCCGGTGAGAAAATCACGCGCTCCGCTGAGGCCGCCGCTTGAGCTCAACCGCGTCAGCGGAAGTTGGGCGGAGCAAGGACCGGGCCGGGCTTCGAGTGGCGCAGGCGCGTAGTCACTCTTTAAAGCATGAACGTGCTCCAACGGCCTAAGGGAGGAATGGGGCTGAGCAGGTGCGCCAATCTCTGAACCTTGCGCCGGGTCGTAAGTCCCGCCTATTTGCGCGGCAGGCGGAGGGGCAAGAGTCTGCAAGACCAACCGCCCGGAAACATCATCGGCAGGGTCAGGCTTACGTGCAGCCGCCGGGCGAGGGCCACCGGGACCGGGCGTGGCGGACACTCGATCGCTCGCCATCGGGCTGCCCGCCAGCCGGGCTGCGGCAAGCCTTCCGGACTTGACGGCTGCAGCTTTGGCGGAAAAAGCATTTTGCAACACAACGCAGGCGAAGGAGTTGCCGGGTGCCTCAGGTCCAAAAGCTAGGCCGGCGCGCTCGTTCCCTTCCTGTATCAGACCGTCAAGATACCCGGCGAATCCGCCCGGCTTGGGCCCCGCTTCGGCCCCATTATCGGCGCCGGACACCGCAGCCTTTGGTCTAGGCACGCCAGCGGCATTGGAATTAAGCGATGGCTCAGGGTTTTTAACTGGTCCGCCAATCCCGTTCAAAACTAATTCCTTCTGAGCAGAGCATCCGTTTGTGCGAGCTTGTCGCGCGCGAAAGAAATCAAGGCCTCTGCGGACGCACTCTCGCCAGTTGTCCGGGGTCGCGGCTCCCCGGTTTCAGCTTGCTGCGGCGGGGCGGGGCCTTGCGCCTCCCCTAACGCCGGTCGAATCGCCGCGGCCAAGGCAATGACCGCATCCTTAAGCTCAGCATCTTCCTTGCCCAGGAGCGCCATCTCCGGCGCGTTTAACTGCTCAAGCCCAGCTTCCAATCCGTCGGTTAAGATGAGGGCAGCCGCCTCGTAGAGCTTCGAGCGGGCACGGGAGGCACTGCCTTCCGCCGACAGGGCGAGCCCCCGTTCCGCGGCAAGCCTTGCAATGCGAGGCTTGCCCCCGATGATCGCCCTTTGAGCAATTTGCAAATAAATCCGCAGCTGCCCAACCGAGTCGCTAACGCTCGCAAGCTGGTCAATTTTCGCGAATTTCCCGGGCTCGATCGCAAGCCCAAAACCCACCGCAGCGGCAGCGAGGCGCTCGCGAAAGCTTTCGAAATATACCGATTTAGGGAAGCGCCACTGGTATTCGCGCGATACTGCCTCTAGCGTTTCAACATCCCCAATGTCGGCAGCCAGAACTACCGACCGGCGTAAGGCAGTCTCTTCAATCAAAGTACCCGGAGCCAGGATGCGGGCCTGGCCGAGAAGTTTGAGGGCCCGCACGGGATCTTCTTTCGCCAGCAACGCCGACTGCACCAAGGCCAGATGGCCGCCTGCCAGCGGCGGTAATTCTCCGGGACCAATTTTCAGCAAAAGTTTTTTCGCCTCGGCCTGGTTTCCTTCGACATAAGCAAGTGCCCCGCGCATAAACTCCATTTCGGCAGCAGGGGCTGTGCCGGACTCGATGGCTTTCCTTAATATGCGCGCCTGGCCTCCGCTTAAGACATAAACGATTCCAGCCCGGACATTTTTCGCATCGCGCCAAACTGTGCTATCGGCGGCCAATAGCCGCGCCGCGAGCTGATCCAAAATAGCTGGCAACTTGGACTTCGCACTCGCATTGCCGAGCACGATTTGGTCTTGTATGGCCTCGATCGAGCGGACGATTTCGAATGGCTGTTTGCTCTCCTTGCGACTCCCTTCATTCGCTATTGCTTGGCGGGCCAGCGCAGCCGCGAGCGCCACTAGAACCGCCTGCTTCATCCGCAGCATTATGCCTTATCCTTGCGCAGCAAGATTTCGATGCGGCGGTTTTCTGCCCCTAAGGGATTGGCCGGCGACTTGAGGCGATGATCCGCATAACCTTCAACTCTGTCGATGCGCTTGTCGCTCACTCCGCCGCGCGTGAGCATATAGAGGGCCATTTGGGCGCGCGCAGCAGAGAGGCGCCAGTTATCATAAGGCCCGCCCTTAAAGGGCCTGCCATCGGTGTGCCCGCGAATCACGATTGAGCCTGGGCTTGCCTTAAGAATCTCGCCAATCCTTTCCATAATCCGGACAGTTTCCGGCCGTGGCTCAGCGGAGCCCACCGCAAACATAGAAAAGCCCGCTTCGTCTGTAAGGCTGATAAGAACGCCCTCGCCCGTATCGCGGACCTCTACGCGGGGAGATTGCTGGCCAAGAGCATATTCGCTCAGCGCTTGCGCGACGCTTGCCCGCAATTTCGCCGCCTCCCGCCCCTTGGCAGCCTGCTCTTCCATGGATCGCGTTTCCTTCTGGTTATCGGCTTCTTTGGGCGCCGGCGCAGAGGTTTGCTCGCCTCCGGGAATCTGTGGGGCCTGTGCTTTAGAAGAGGCTGTACGCGATTGGCTGTCCGGGATTGCGGGCGCTAAATTCTCGCGGTCATAGAGCTTCTCTTGCGCGGCGTCCGCGGCTTGACGGCCTGGTGCAAGGCTGGGCGCATCGTCCATAGTTTTTTGCGCATCGTCGGGCATTGTGGTGAAGGGATCTGTCAGCCGTTGCGCCGAATCATCCTGCTGCAAGTTGGTTTGCGCCGCAGCTGTTTTCGAACTCTGGCCGGGAGTAGCCGCAGCTATCTCCGCTAAAACTGCATAAGGGTCTCTAAACAGGGCGGCTTCACGGGCGTCTTGGGCCTTGATGCTCTTCTCAGGGCTTGACTCCTCAGTCTTGCCGGGAGGCGGGGTTCGTTTGCTTGAGTCAGATTCGTTTGGAGTCTCCTTGGGGTTCGGCCCCGATCCCATTTCCGTTTCCTTCGGATCTCGGAATCCTTTCTTCAAAGTGCTCATGTCGACGAGCTTCACCGGATTGAAGTACTGCGCGACCGTGTGCCTCGTCTTTTCGCTTGTAGAGCTAATTAGCCAAAGCACGAGAAACAGCGCCATCATGGCCGTCATGAAATCAGCAAACGCAATCTTCCACGCGCCGCCATGATGCGCCTCATGATCCACGGCATGGTGCCTTCTAATTAGGATCTCCCCGTGATCTTTCTCTTCTCCGGGCTCCGCCATCGCTCAATCTCCAAGCGGCCCAATCCGCGCAGCCCAGGCCGCAATCTGAGTTTCAATCACTGTTTGACCAGCCCTGACCTGAACATCGACCGTGCTGGCCAGCGTATATTGGATACAGCCACCGGCGTTAGGCAGCCTCTTTTGGAGAGCGGCGAGCACGTCTTCAGGCCCTAGGATTTCGATGACCGGCCCCTCCTTGCCGTCCAGCAGCGCAGACACGGCCGCAGACAAGCTGTCGATTGTCTTCAGGCGCAGTGAATGAAGAGCGAGAGGTTGAAGAACCCGTGCCGCGCTCTCGGCTATATTTGTCTCAATTGCTAAAAAAGCTGCCTCGATCTTCGCGCCAAGCTTTTCACTCTCCTGCTTTACCCATCTCTCACGCTCCGAAACCAGCCGCTCCTCGTTTGCTTGCATCTGCTCAGCAATTCTCGTTTCGCATTCGTGGCATGCAGCCGCATAACCAGCGCCATAGCCTACTTCATGCGCTTCTTTCAGAGCAGCCTTTAATTCTTCACCAGAATCATTCTCGCCCTCGCTTGCACCAAGGGCCTTGCTCTGCGGACCGCCGCCTGATTGGCGCGCGCCGTCAAAGCGGACCAGATATTCTGCAACCGGGCGTGCCATCATCCACCCTGATGAAGCCACTGCCTGAGAATCGCGATCGCTTGCAACTCATCGTATTCTATAATTTGCGCGAGGCGGCGCTGCGGTGAATGCCTTGGATTATTTGTTAAGTCCTCGATGAGGCTCGCATCCGGGGCCGCGGCAGGCCAGTTCGGGAGCGCTTGCCGGCTGCCTTGGTCACCTCCAAGCTCTGATAGATTCTCAAGCTCTGGCAAATCGGAATTTACGGCGCTGCCTCTTACAGGCAGGTTCAGAATAGCTTTTGTGGCAGGCCTTAAGCCGAACCAGATCAATAGAAGAGTGACTGCCAAAATGGTGGCGGCATTGACGATCGTCCCCGCCTGCCGGAGCACTATTTCGCCAATTCCTGGCGGCGGCTGCGGGGCGAGATCGCGCCCCGGATCTACGAAATCGACAGCGGTGACTTTGATGACGTCCTTGCGCTCCTTCCGAGCTCCTGCCGCTGACGCGATCAGCTGTTCGAGCTCCTGCAGCCGCTGATTGAGTGCCTCAGGCGACGGGTGGTCGCCGAGGGGGGCTGCGAGGCTTGCGCGATTGACCAGCACCGCAACGGAAAGATTCTCGATGGCATAGCCGCCGCTAACTGTTGCAATTGTTTTCGATGAGATCTCGTAGTTCGTGAGCTCCTCTTGCTTGCGGCTCTCCTCGTTCGATTGCTTCCCGTCCCCTCCGCTGCTGTTCTCTTGCGGCAGGTTCCGCTGTACCGATGCCGGCGAGCTATTGCTCGAGTTTTGCGATAGCTGATTCTGTTTCGTGACCCTGACCGACCGCTCGACTCTTGATTCAGGGTCATAAATCGTCTCGTTTGTTTGCCGTTTATCGGTATTGAGCTTGGCGCTCACGCTTACCTGGAAATTCGATAATCCAAGAAATGGCGTAAGGGTCTTGCGGACATTATCGAGAATTTCCTTTGAGACGGTTCTTTCAAGCGTAATCATTGCTCCGGGGGCGCTCTCACCCTGATCATCTCCCGCCGCGAGGAGAACGCCATCGGTGCTAAGGACGGTGACCTCCGCCGTGGTCATCCCGGGAACAGCGGCCGCAACAAGGTGGCGTATCGCCTTAGCCTCGACTGCATCGTCCGGCGTTTCCGTGCGCACGACCACCGATGCCGAAGGCGGCTGGCGCGACCGCCGGAAGGTACCTTCTTCGCCCAGGACGATATGCACACGCGCTGCCTTGATTCCACGCATGAGCTGGATGGTGCGCGCAAGCTCTCCCTCAAGCGCTCTCACCCGCGTGATTTCCTGCATGAACGACGTGAGACCCAGAGAGCCGAGCTTATCAAAAAGCTCATTGCCGGCGTTAGGGCTGTTTGGCAGGCCTTTTTCCGCAAGCAGCATCCTAGCGCGCGCCGTCTCGCCGTAGCGGACAAAAACGGTTGTTCCGTCGGGGCTTACGTCGAAGGATACATCTGCCTCCTTCAGAGCCGCGGCTATCCTGCCCGCATCCTGGCGGTCTAACCCTGAGTAAAGAACCTCTGTTGCTGGCCGGCTCAAGAAGTATCCGGCAAGGCCGGTCATCGCAAACACGGAGCCCCCGATGACGCCAAGCGTTATGAGCCGGCGTGAACCGAGTTTCAACAGGTTTCCCAAGAGATGCTCGGCCTGCTTCTTCCATGCCATGGTCAACCCCGGAAAAACAACAATGCTCGCGGCTTTAATCTGCCGCCCCAAGCTTGCCTGGGCATGAAAAAAGCCGCGCTTCCGGGAAGAGCGCGGCTTTAATAATCCGGCGAGTTGCGTTTACTGGAAGAGTTTCAAAATGAGCTGGGTGTTGGAATTGGCAATGCCGAGTGCCTGAATGCCCAATTGCTGCTGCACTTGCAGCGCGGCGAGCTTGGTAGCAGCTTCGTTCATATTTGCATCAACGAGGGAGCCGACGCCAGTCGTGAGCGAATCGCTAAGATTTGAGACATAAGTCTGCTGGGTGGTGATGTTGGTCGTAGTGGAGCCAAGGATGGACCCCGCGGTTGTAAGGGCGCCGATGGCAGTTTCGACGTCCTTAAGCATATTCGCAAGGTCACCCGCGGTCGCCGCGCCGATATTCATGGACAGAATCGAAACGCCAGAGGACGCGCCGGTAGCCCCGAGAATGCCCTGGGTTGCCCCGACCGTGGCATTAAAAAGCTGAGTCTTTGTCGTATCGATGGTCAGAAAACTTACGCCGTTCGTCGAATCATAAGAGGCAACCAAGGACACGTTTCCGGGAGCGGTCGTGGCAAGCCAATTCTGGCCGTTGAAATTTGCGGACTCGCCAATGCTGAGCAAGGAGCTTTGCTGGGCGGCAATATCCGACTGAATTGCATTCAGATCAGCGCCTGGGTTCGACGCCTCGACCAGATCGTTCTTGATCTTTTTAACGACCGAGATCGCCTGGCTCATTGCCGCGCTCATCGTCCCGGTCAGTGATGCGCTTTCGCTCAGTGCGTCATTGACAGACCCAAGCGCGCCGACGTTTGACTCCATCTTGGTAGCGATGGACCAGTACGAGGCGTTGTCGGCAGCGCTTGCGATACGTTTTCCGGTGGAAATCTGATTTTCCACCTGATTCAAGCTCGATTGTGTCTGCGTCAGAGCGGCAAGCGCGGTCATCGCAGACGGGTTCGTAAGCAAACTCGACATTTTGTATGTCCCTTAGGTTGATTGAAGGGGATGCGGGGACATACCGGATTTTCGCCGGTACGGCAGAGCGGCGTGATGCCTTTGAACTCAAATGCCCGGGTTCAATCTGCCGTGCGGCCGTTCTAGCAAAGCTTCGTTGATGCACTCTTAATTAAAGCAAGGAAGCCGTGGAATTTCCATTAGGCATACGAGCGCACGAGGCTTCCAATCAGCAGGTTCCAGCCATCGATGAGAACAAAAAATAGAATTTTAAGCGGAAGCGCAACTACCGAGGGCGGCAGCATCATCATCCCCATCGACATTGTGAGTGTCGAGACAATCATATCGATTACGAGAAAAGGCAGTGCCACTAAAAACCCAATCTCGAAGCCACGGCGCAGCTCGGAGATCATGAAGGCGGGAATCAGGACTCTGAGACCTCCCCTGGCCTCGTCTTTCATTTTGAAGTTATCTCTGGCCAAATCTTCGAAAAGCTTTAGGTCCTTTTCCCGTACTTGGCCCATCATGAATTCACGGAAGGGCTCGACGATTTTGCCAAACGCTTCCTCTTCGCCCAGGGTGTTGTCCATAAGCGGTTTGACTCCGTTCTGCCAAGCCTTATCGAAAGTCGGAGCCATTACATAGAATGTCATGAACAGGGATAGACTTATCAGAATCAAATTCGCCGGCGTGCTTTGCAATCCAAGGCCTGATCTCAGAAACGAAAGGGCGACCACGAAGCGCGTAAAACTGGTCAACATAACCAGCAACCCCGGTGCAACCGAAAGCACGGTTAGGAGCGCGACCAGCTGAACGATCCGGCCAGCGGCCGTTCCTCCAGCTTGCGGAACGAGGGTGCTAAGGCTTGTGACCTGCGCTAGGCCGGTGCCCGTTGTGGCGAAGAGAAGGCCGCAGAACAAAATAAATAGCAGGAGAAAATTGAGACATTGCTTCATGGGAGAATCACTGAACCACGAGACCCGCCAGGATAAGTTCGCGAACGAGCCCGCCCGAGCGCAGCAAAACACGTTCATTGAGATCCTCGCGCAGGTGCTGCAATCCGCTCGCCCCTCCGATTTGCGCCAAGGAGAGCGTCCTGATAAATCCCAGAATGTCCTCTCCGACTTGTGCGGCAATGACTTGCGGGCTCTGGACTGCCTTCCGGTCATAAATGATCGAGGCCTGTACTCTGACCCACGGCGAATCGGCATCTGCGAGATTGGTGATCACGGGCGGGACTTCCACCAGTCGCAAATCTGCGTCATATTTGGCAGCAGCTGCCTTAGGCTTGGCCGCACCATTATCAAATTTCGGAATCGCCGAGGCGACAGCCACACCAAGGAGAATTCCGCAGCCGGCTGCGCAGGTTGTGAGAGCGCCTATTGCCGCAAGCCAGGAAGCAAGGGAGAGCTGGTTAGGGGCAGGCGACCCATCCTGCAGCAAATCATCTTTAGGGAGCATCGCCACGATTGCCTCTCCCGCTAGCAGTTTGCTGAAAAATGCCGGGAATTGAAGCTTCTCTTGTTGTTTTGCTGGGCGGCTGATCGGATTTCGGCATGATTCGGGTATTTTGAACAGACTCCGCCTTCATGCAGCGATGAGCTTTGGAAGACGGATCAGGTTATAAGCGATGAGATTGAGCACGAAGCCGGCGCCGACACGTGCAACGCCGCGGTGCTTG
>Ga0209581_1000630_pt1 | contig 62127 bp, 65 predicted proteins | sample Coa_R2_FD_187160 | JGI IMG/M metagenome (GOLD analysis project Ga0209581, IMG submission 187160) | Surface soil microbial communities from Centralia Pennsylvania, which are recovering from an underground coalmine fire - Coalmine... | ecosystem: Environmental > Terrestrial > Soil > Unclassified ...
CTTTTCCTTTGCCTTGCCTTGGCGACTGGGTGCTCTCATCTCGTGTTCGTCTGCTACCATCACAGTAACAATCCAACGTCACCAGCACACCGGCGGTCAAGATGGCGTTCGTGGAACGCTCTCCTCCTCCCGGCGAGACTCTACAAGACACACTCGATATGCTCTGCATATCCCAGGCCGATCTTGCAGAACGGACTGGGCGTCCAAAGAAGACGATAAACGAGATAATTCAGGGAAAAGCCGCAATAACACCGGAAACTGCGCTTCAGCTTGAACTCGTGCTGCGCGTACCAGCCACATTTTGGTTGGCACGCGAATCCAAATATCGCGCTTGGCTTGCACGACAAGAAGAAGACGCTCGCATGGATAAGGATGTCGACTTCCTCAGCCAGCTACCTGTTAAAGAGATGATCGACTATGGCTGGATCGAAAAGACAAAAGACAAACGTGAACAAGCCAAAGCCGCACTCACTTTTTTTGGAGTTGTGAGTTCGGACAAAATACCTCTCGTAGAAGAAGCTGCATTTCGGCGCTCGGAAGCATTTGCTACAAATCCATGGGCGCTCGCCGCTTGGTTGCGCAAAGCAGAACTGGCAGCGCAGAACATCGCGGTCGCAAGCTACGATCGAGAGAAATTTGTTCAGGCACTTCAACGAATCAGGACCATTACTGACGAAAAACCTGCAACATTCGTACCGCAATTGACGAAGCTCTGTGCGGAAGCAGGAGTGATTATCGTTTTTGTCAGAGAGCTATCTAAAACGTCAGTAAGCGGAGCGACCCGCTGGCTCTCACATAATCGGCCCTTGATTCAACTTAGTTTGCGCTACAAAACTGATGACATGTTCTGGTTCGCCTTCTTTCACGAATGTGGACACGTCTATCATGAGCACGCCAAACGAGAAGTTTTGCTTGAGGATGAATTTGGAAAGTCGCTCGATCAAAGAGAAGTCGTAGCCAACAAGTTTGCTGCGGACATGTTGATACCACCGAACGAACTTGAACAGTTCCTGAAGCGACCCATTACTCAGGACTCCATACGAAAATTCGCTAAGCACCTTCAAATCGCCCCAAGCATCGTCGTCGGGCGGTTGCAATACGAGAAAAAAATTGATTGGAGCAAGTTCCGAGGGCTAAAAAAGAGCATCCAATGGAGTGACTGGCCGGACGAAGCGAAGCACTAGTCGGCGTGTAATGAAGCTACCAAACACTGCCAATTTTATTGACGAAAAGAGATGCGCGAACAACCGATTGACCAATTTCATTTCATCACCGAAGTCGCCGCCGCGGCAGCAGATTGGCAGGAATGGCTTGCCCAAAAACAAGTCGGAAGATTGCTCAAGGCAATTACAAATCTTCCCCCCTCGGTAGAGCGTGAAAGGACAATCCTACGCAGCCAGATCTATCGCGCTCTTGGCTTACGACAACAAGCTCGTGACGAATTTGTACACATGGACGTCGACGACGTAGATCATCAAACACTCTTGCGCTGGGCTGATTTGGCGCGTTATGCTGGTGCGGGGACGGAAGCAATTGCAATGATTAGCCGCGTGGTCGATCAGCTCACTGATCCAGCGCATCTCGAACAAGCACTAGACATAGCCTGGAGCATCGGTGACTTTGAACTGGCGGATCGCGTGCAGCAATCCCTCGGCAAGAAATCGCCGAACTCGACCGTGCCTTCCATGCGAGCGTCGGCGATAAGCCAGCACACGCCTATTGCTTCGTGGCTCCGCGAGCGGCGATCGATGATCAGTCCTATTCCGTCAGAGAAGCGCTCGATCTCCGACGTGTCACGGATCTCCATAACAATGGCCTGGACAGGGTAACTACCCCGGTATAGGTCCGAGCAGGCGGCCTGGCTTCATCCCTCTGGCTGAGCCTTCAGGAGGAAGCCGGGGGCGATTTCAGAGCAATTTGCCGCTGCTCGACAACTTGTGGAGCAGCAAGTGGAAGTACAGGAAGCCCGCATAAGGGGTCCATCGATCGACAATCTTCGCCAGTTGCTGTTCCGTCAGATCTTGCGCATTGAGATATTCAGCCAGTATGTTCCTGGTGCCGACGTCTGTCAGGGGAAACATGCTCAGCCTGCCGAGACCTCGCAGCATTATGTAGCGCGCGCTCCAGGGACCGATGCCGCGTATGGCGAGCAAGCGGTCATGCAGCTCCTGATCGGGAAGGGCGCTTAGCTGTTCGGGGTCCAGCTCTTGATCCAGAAAAGCTTGCGAGATCTCTTTGAGCGCCCGCGCTTTGTTGTGATTCAAGCCCAGCGCCCGCAGCGATGCCGCCCTGAGGCCGGCTATGTCCTCCGGCCGGGGAAAGGCGCGCAGCTTCGCGGAGCCGGCGGACTGCAGCCCGCACCGCTCCGTGAGCCGGTTGAGCAGCATGATTCCCACGTGCAGAGAAAGTTGCTGGCAGACAATCGCATTGACAAAGGCTTCGAACAGGGTGGGGAACCTTACCGGCTTCAGACCCCGGAACTTTCTCGCCAGCGGCGCCAGCTCGGTGCTCGTTTCCGCGACCCGGTAAAACGGCTTGAGGTCGGTGTCGATTCCCAGCGAATGCTGCAGGAATCGGGAGACGGCCTCCGGAACTGCAGGCAATCCTTGCGGGCGCTGGGCGGTCACCTGCAAGAGCCTGCTGCCCGACATCTGCAGCGCAAGCTGCACAGCGGTGCCGTCAATGACCAGAGCCCGTCTGTACGTGCGCCCATCCCACAGGTCGACCGCGTTTTCGGGACGGCGCTTGAGCGCCCAGGCCGTCAGATCGAGCCTAAAAGGCGATCGCGGCATGACCTCGAGCGACAACTCTTTCAGGGCGGAAATAACTGGCAACTGCTCAATGAGCCTTTTGGGCTGATTCTGCGTTCTTAGGCAACTCCGCGCACGTACAGTTCAAGTACATTGTCTTGGCAGAGTTGCAGCCCGGACACTTCCAGCTCTCCGGCAGAGAATGAAAGTCGACCCTTTCGCCTGCTTTGACGCCGTTCTTCTCCAGTGCCTCTTCGTAGATATAGTTGCAGACGGTACAGATATGCCATCCTGGTTTCATTGGTGAATCCTCCTTAGCGGCTCGTTGCAAGGGTTTACTTGGGTTCGACCGGATATCCCTCGTCGATCCAGGCATCCAACCCGCCCAGCAGGGCGTGCACATCCTTGAATCCCTGCTCCGTCAGTTCGAGCGCCATCCTGGCGCTTGCCTGCTCGTGCGGTCAAGTACAGTATGTGACTATCGGCTCTGTCCGGGGGATTGAGGGAAGCGCCTGCCAGAACTCCGAAAGCGGTATTCGCAGCGAGTCAGGGATCTTGCAGTCCGAATCAGTCCACGCCTGCGCGTTGCGCACATCAATGAACGTGAACTTCTCCCCCCTGTCCTGCCTGGCCTTAACCTCTTTCGCGCTGATTCGCGTGGAAGATTTTTGCTTTGTTTCCATGATCTTCACCTCCGCCGCTGCCTGGGAAACAACAATCAATTTCAGCAAATTGTCCGGCACAGCGCTCTTCGACCATGCCTACTCCATTGTAGTCCTACTTTGCCGCCCCGGCAGATCATTCGGAAGGATGATTTTTCAGGCGACCCCACCAATCTTGCCACCTCTTTACATTTGGCAACAGCGCTCATCGCGTCGCGATGCGCGGCGTTACGATCGTTACAGGAAGGCTGGCGGTGGCGTGTCGTCTGAGCCGGTTGTGCCGATCCCCAATGCGTCTTTCGAACGATGGCAAGCAGGCGGCCGTCGAGCGACGATTGGATCGGTGGAGCGCGAACCGGTCGTTCTACGCCAGTGGAGGAGGTGGATTCAAATGGTAATCGAAGTCACGCGGGTGTATGAGCAGCCGAAAGGCGAGGTGTCTACAAAATTTCTTGTAGACCGGTTGTGGCCGCGCGGAATGAGAAAAGAGGAGCTGGAGGGTGTCACCTGGGTCCGCGATGTGGCGCCAAGCGCCGCCTTGCGCAAGTGGTTCGGGCACGACCCGGAGAAGTGGCACGGCTTCATGCTGCGCTATTTCAAGGAGCTGGATCAGCACCCGGAGGTCTGGCAGCCGATTCTAGAGGCCGCGAAGGCTGGTCCGGTCACGTTGCTGTACGGGGCCAAGGACACGAAGCACAATCAGGCGGTGGCGCTGAGGAGGTACCTTGAAGCCAAGCTGAGGCACAGGCGCGCATCGTAAGGCGCGCCCGCGTTTTATTAGAGGTGGTAGTGGAGGATAGACGATATGAAAGCTACAAAGAGACACCCTGGCCTGCAGCCATTTTCCAGGGACCACGGCATCGGGCTCGTGTGCGCCCAGCGCCTGAGGAAGGCGGTTCGAGGCACGGGCAGCGATCGAATCATACTAGGCGAGCAGGTGCGGTCCGTCTGCTTCGAGATAATTGGTGCGTCTCTGGAGGATGAACGGCAGATCCTGACGCCGCTCATTGGAGACACCGCATTGACGCAGGCGTTTTACGAGCACCACAAAGAGATAGGGGATCTGATAGCCGAGCTGCGCAAGGTAGATCCAACAAGTGATCCTGGTCTTGGGCTGGTTTCCCGACTCGCGGACGCTCTGGATCGGTACGTGCGCTGGGAAGAGAATCGGCTGTTTCCGGTGATTGAGGACAAGCTGACTGCTGAAGAGCTGAAAAGGCTAGCCGAAGTTGCGGCGGCTTTAGAATCACATCGGCACCGGCCGACGCAAGAGCTGCACGCCTCGAGGGCGCTCGATAAGTTCTCCGGCAGGGCCGACACGTGCGGTTGCTCTCTTGCCCGGGAAAAAGAGCCGGTTGCTGAAGAACAATCTCGACAGCCGCGGGCCGACTATGATTGGAGAGGAGACGCTTGTTCGGACTGAAACGAACATCGGACTGTGTGAATGTGTTTTGATGCAGGCAGTGGAGGACAGCGCCATGATCATCTCACCAAATACAACTGTAAAAGAGATACTGGAAGCCAGACCTGATGCGATTCGGGTGTTTGAAAAGCACGGGGTGGACGTCCCGCTGGAATGCGACGAGAGCGTCCATGACTGCGAGCTTATGATCTGCGACAGCATGTGCCACATTGACGACATCGACGCGTTAATTCAAGACCTGCAGAAGTTTTTCGACACGGCACCTGCACCGGCGAAGGACTAGCAAGGCTCGTTTCAGAAAGGCAAACAAGGTGCAGGTGGCCCCTGGGAGGTGCCACATGAACGTAGCGTACAAAGATAGGACTGTCGGTGAACTGGTTGCGCAACGGCCGAGCAGGGCGCGTGTCTTTGAGACTTTCGGCATCGACTACTGCTGTCACGGCAATCAACCGCTTAAAGACGCTTGTGCTCATAAGCAGATCGACTTGACCAGGCTCATCAAGGCGCTGGACGACAACGACAAACGCGTGCCGGTTTCGGAGGAGAGGGACTGGACGAAAGCTTCGGTGGCGGAGCTGATTGATCACATTCAGTCGACGCACCACGCATTTCTGAAGCGCGAGCTGCCGAGACTGAGCTGGCTCGTGGACAAGGTGAGATCTGTTCATGGGGAGCGACACCCGGAGTTGCAAGAGGTCAAGGTCTGCTTCGATGCTTTGAGGGACGATCTTGAGTCTCACTGCCGGAAAGAGGAGGACGAGCTATTTCCCCTGTGCCTGAGAATGGTCCAGACGCAAGCGGGACCGATGAGAGCGGAGATAGCCAGGCAGATCCAGGTGCTGGAGGACGAGCACGAAGGCGCCGGGGAAGCGCTGGAAAAGCTGCGCGACCTCACAGGGGGCTACAAACTCCCGCCGGACGGCTGCAACACCTATCGGGCCATGCTGGATGGGCTGCAGGAGCTCGAAGTCGATCTGCACAGTCACATAAGCAAGGAGAACTACGCGCTTTATCCGAAGGCGGTGGAGCTGGCACGGGGATCCTCGAGCTTGCCCGGATAGAAATTGAAGGAGGGACGATCATGGCTGTAAAAGTGCGTCCGACAACCCATGTTGTAAAACTGAAAGACCGCCGCGAGATAGCGGATCGGACACTAGGTGTCTGGCTGGAAAAGCCCGCCGATTTCCACTTTGTAGCCGGCCAGTTCGCGGAGATTGCCCTGACGCAATGTGAGGATTCGCAGGAGGAGCAACTGGCTTTCTCGATGGCCAGCGCTCCTGAAGAAGACAGCTTGATTTTCGCAACCAGGCTGCGCGGTGGAGTCTTAAAAAAGGCGCTGGCATCGCTGCCCATCAACGGTAAAGTAAAGGTGGAGGGACCGTTCGGTAACTTCGTGCTGCACGAGGATGCAGCAAGGCCGGCTGTCTTTCTAGCGTGCGGAATCGGCATCACGCCTGTGCGCAGTATTGTGGTTCACGCCGCCAGAAGTAGATTGAAACATCGCATTGTCCTGTTCTATTCGAACAGGAGACCGGAAGACGCCGCCTTTCTTGAAGAACTCCAGGAGCTGGAATGCGAGAACCCCCACTACCGATTTGTCGGCGTGATGACCCAGATGGAAAAATCGAGCCGAACGTGGACCGGTGAGACCGGGCATATGGACTACAAAATGATCTCCCGGTACGTGGATGTTAAGACGACCCCCCTCTATTACGTAGTGGGATCGCCGGCAGCCGTCCAGGGCTTGCGGGCGATGCTCAACGACGCCGGCGTGACAAACGACAACATTCGGTCAGAAGACTTCGTTGGATATTAGGTGAAATGATGAGCAAGAAAGGTGTTATAGCTATTACCGGGAGCAGCGGGCTGATTGGCTCCGCGCTGGTCGAGCGTTTCGCGGCGGAAGGATACGCGGTGGTCGGTTTGGATCGCGCGGGTCCACCCGATCCGCCGCCCGAGGCTGAGCACATATCCTGCGACCTGACATCGGATGAAGGCACGCACGATGCCTTCCTCGCCATTCGGCAACGGCACGGCGCGGCGCTGGCCAGCTTTATACATCTGGCTGCGTACTATTCATTTTCCGGCGAGCCCAGCGATCTCTACCAGAAGCTGACCGTGGAAGGCACCCGCCGGTGTTTGAAGGAACTGCAGAATTGGCAAGTAGAGCAGTTTATTTTCTCCAGCACCATGCTCGTGCACAAGCCCACTGCGCCGGGGCGGAAGATCAACGAAGCGTCCCCGCTGGCGCCAAAATGGGACTACCCGAAATCGAAGGTTGAAACGGAAAAGGTTATCCATGAATGCCGGGGCAGCATTCCTTGCCTGATCCTGAGAATAGCCGGCGTTTACGACGACTGGTGCCGTTCCATTCCGATCAGCCATCAGATCCAGCGAATCTACGAGGAGCGTTTGACCGGTCACGTATTCCCGGGGGATGCCAGACACGGCCAGGCTTTTGTCCATCTGTCCGACCTGGTGGACAGTTTTGTCAAGGCGGTGGAAAGACGGAACGACCTGCCCCCCGAAACGACCTTGCTTATCGGGGAGCCTGTGACTTTCAGCTACGAGACGCTGCAGCGTCAGATCGGCTCCTTACTGCACGGCGACCACTGGCTGACGGAGTACATTCCCAAGCCGGTCGCCAAGCTAGGCGCCTGGATTGAGGGCAAGATGCCCGGGACGCGCGAGTTCATCAAGCCCTGGATGATTGACCTGGCGGACGACCATTATGAGCTGGACATCGCCAAGGCGAGAGCCTACCTGTCCTGGGAGCCGAAGCACAACTTGCACGGGACGATTCCGGTTATGATCGGCAACCTCCTCAAAGACCCGGTTAAGTTCTATGAAATCAATAAACTGCCGCTGCCGGATTCGCTCCGGAAGCGGGCAAGGGAGCAGGAGAAAGTCAGCTCACGCTGAGGGGGGCGAATGGAAAGCAGAGCAGGCGCGCCGTTGAGCCGGTGTGAAAAACGGGCTGTTCGGGCCGGTTCGAGCTTTCTGACAATCGGCTCGGGTATCGCTTTGCTAATCCTGTCAGCCACGCTCAATCACGGCTCGGCTGCAGTTATGCTCTGCGAGCTGGTGGTCGGGGGCATTGCCGTCGTGTGCGGCATCCTGCAATTGTGGAAGGGTGTAAGCCGGTTTCGCTGGATTGCGGGTCTGTCGGCCGTTTGGCTGCTCGTGACCCCCCTGCTCTTCCGAGCGCCGAATTTCTGGGACTACCAGGGCTGCACGCTGCTGGGCGCACTTTTGATCATCGCCTCCTTTATAGTTTCCGGGATACCGGGACACGCATCGGCACCGGGCGCGGTTGTGCCGCCCGGGTGGTCCTTCAACCCGTCCGCTTATGGGCACCGGACGATGATAATCATTCTGGCGATTGCCGCGTTTTTGGCGGCCAACTATCTGGCGTGCTTCGAGCTGGGCTACCTGCGGTCGGTGTGGGATCCGTTCTTCGGGTCGGGTACGAAAGCGGTGCTAACATCGAGAATATCCCGAGCATTCCCTGTCCCGGACGCCGGGCTGGGTGCCGTCGTCTATCTGCTCGATGCCCTGGTCACCGGCATCGGGGACCAGCGCCGCTGGTGCTCGGCGCCCTGGGCGGTCTTACTCTTTGCGTTGCTGGTGGCGCCGGCAGGGATCGCGGCGATCGTGCTGGTGATCCTGCAGCCGCTGGTTGTCGGTAGCTGGTGCACCCTCTGCCTGTTTGCTTCGGGTTGCATGCTCGGCATGGTGTCGCTGGCGTCTTACGAGGTGGTGGCATGCTGGCAATTTTTGCTATCGCGGAGGCGAGCGGGAAAGTCGCTCCGGAGAGCGCTTTTCAGCGGCGAGACGTTGGATGGCAGGCTGGTCTGAGCCCGGCTATCGGGCCGAGGAGGAGGAAGTGAGGACGGAGGTAGCGAGACTGGCAGGCTTTGTGACGAGGGCAAGTTACGAGGACTTGTCGGAAGATGCTGTCTTGCAACTGCGCATAAGAGTTCTCGATGCGCTCGGCTGCGCCATCGGTGCCCTGGGGGCGGAGCCGGTCGAAATGATAAGAACGCTCGTGCGGGAGTTGGGCGGCAATCCGCTTGCCACCATGATCGGTGGCGAAAAAACCGCGCCGGATCGAGCGGCCCTGTACAATTCAGCGCTCGTGCGCTACCTGGACTACAATGACAGCTATCTTGCCAGAGGAGAGACGTGCCATCCGAGCGATAATCTCGGAGCGATTCTGGCTGCCTGTGAATATGCCGGCGCCGCCGGAAGCGAGCTCCTTACCGCCCTGGCAGTCTCCTATCAGGTGCAGTGCCGGCTTTCCGATGTGGCCCCTGTCCGCAGCAAAGGGTTTGATCACACGACTCAGGGCGCCTATGCGGTGGCAGCCGGCGCCGCAAAAGCTCTGGCACTGGACGAAGCTCGATGCGCAAACGCGATCGCCATCAGCGGCACGGCCAATAACGCCCTCCGCGTCACGAGAACCGGCCGGCTGTCGCACTGGAAGGGGCTTGCCTATCCAAACACGGCGTCGTCCGGGCTTCACGCGGCTCTTCTGGCGAGGCAGGGAATTACCGGACCGGCCGAAGTGTTCGAGGGCAACAAGGGGTTCATGGAAGCGATAGCCGGGCGGTTTACGATCGACTGGGAAGCGGAGGATCTCGAGGCGGTCCGCAAGACGATTGTCAAAAAATACAATGCGGAAATTCACTCGCAGTCAGCCCTGGAGGGAATTCTGGAGTTGCGCGCTAACCACGGATTTTCGGCCAGCGACATCGAACGCGTCGAGCTCGATACCTTCGATGTGGCGTACAACATTATTGGCGGCGGCGAAGAGGGCGACAAGAGCGATGTGCGGACCAAGGAGGAGGCGGATCACAGCCTTCCGTACATGCTCGCGGTGGCGCTCCTGGACGGCGAGGTCGGTCCCGGGCAATATCGTCCGGAGCGCATTGCGCGCCGGGATGTGCAGAGCCTTTTGAGGCGGGTCTCCGTGCGCCCGGATCCGGAGCTCAGCGCGCGCTTTCCGCTGGAGATGCCTGCGCGGATAAGGATAGTCCTTACCGGGGGCCGGACGTTGAGCACGGAGAAAAAAGACTACGAGGGCTTCTTTACCCGGCCGATGTCCTGGAGCCAGGTTTCCGCCAAGTTTGAGAAACTTGTGGCGGAGCGCTGCGATGCATCGCTGCGGCGAGAAATAATCGACGCCGTCGCTCACCTGGAGGACATTCCGGTGCGCGGTCTCGCTGACCTTTTGTCCAGAGCAAGGGCCGGTAAGAAGCAAGGCGCCGCCAGCAGGGCGAGTTGATCCGATGAGTGGCGACAGGAGGATAAAGGATGAGTGATAACGACAGGGCATTCCCCTTCATAAAGGTGAATGAGCGCGATCGTAAGCCGCGAAAGCGGGGCATCACCGAGATTCGGGGACCGTATTACAGCCCGATGGGGAGGCGCTACCTGACCGACGTGCTCGAGACGATGGGCGATTACGTGGACAGCCTGAAGTTTGCCGGCGGCTCGTTTGCCCTGATGCCGCTAAAGGCGGTCAAGGAGCTTATCGATACGGCGCACGAATTCAACGTTCTGGTTTCGACCGGCGGCTTTATCGAGTATGTGCTTACACAAGGACCGGATGCGGTTCGGCAATATATCAAAGAGTGCAAGGAGATTGGATTCGACATCCTCGAGATCTCGTCCGGTTTCATCACCATTCCTACCGATGACTGGCTGCACCTTGTAGACGAGGTGCAGCGGGCCGGCCTCAAGGCCAAGCCCGAGGTGGGCATTCAGTTCGGCGCCGGCGGGGCGACGGCGGTCGAGGAGCTGGAGTCCGAAGGCGTGCGCGACGTGGAATGGTCGATAAGGCAGGCGAGGCGTTTTCTGGACGCCGGCGCTTACATGATCATGATCGAGTCGGAAGGCATAACTGAAAACGTGAAGCGCTGGAGAACGGACGTCGTGGCACGCATAATCAACGAGCTCGGGCTCGAAAAGGTGATGTTCGAGGCTGCTGATCCCGAGGTCTTTGCGTGGTATATCAAGAACTACGGGCCGGAGGTGAATCTGTTCGTCGACCACAGCCAGATCGTGCAACTGGAATGCCTGCGGTCAGGGATATGGGGCACCAAGAGCCTCTGGGGGAGGATAGTCACATACAAGGTCGGACAACCGGTGGCGAGCCGCTAGAAGAACAGAAAGCGGCCCTTTCTCTGGATCTTGGAAACGGCTGGTTGCGGACAGATGCCGGGGTGTTGTCGGGCTAAAAGTCCGAGGAGAAAATAAAACTGGGGCGCAAGGATTCGAACCTTGGAATGCGTGGTCCAGAGCCACGTGCCTTACCGCTTGGCGACGCCCCAATGAGGCCTGCTTGGAATTCTACATTATTTTTTCTGGGCGCGGGCCCAGGAGTCCTTCATGGTGACGATGCGGTTGAAGACCAGGGCGCCGGGCTTGCTGTCCTTCACGTCGACCACGAAATAGCCCTGGCGCTCGAACTGGAAGCGCTCGCCAGGCTTGGCTTCGCCGAGGCTTCTCTCCAGCTTGCAGCCGGTCACGACCGTCAGGGCATTCGGGTTGATCGCCTCCAGGAAGTCACTGTCCTTCCCGGTCGGCGGGGCTTCCTCCGACAGCAGGCGATCGTAGAGCCTTATTTCCGCGTCGACCGCGTGGCGAGCGCTCACCCAGTGAATCGTCCCTTTGACCTTGCGCCCTTCCGGGTTCCGGCCCAGGGTTTCCGGGTCGTACCTGCAGCGCAGCTCGGTCACATTGCCGGCGGAGTCCTTAACCACGTCGGTGCAGGTGATGGTGTACGCGTAACGCAGCCGCACCTCCTGCCCGGGCGCCAGCCGGTAGAAGTCCTTCGGCGGCTCGAGCATGAAATCGTCCTGCTCGATGTAGATCTCCCGGCAGAAAGGCACCTTACGGCTGCCTTCCCTGGGCACGTCATGCGGCCAGTAGGAGGCGTCGAGCTCCTCCACGTCTGCTTCCGGGAAATTCTCGATTACCACCTTGAGCGGCTTGAGCACGGCCAGAACCCGTGGCGCCTTCTGGTTGAGGTCGTCGCGGATGCAGAACTCGAGCTGGGCCATGTCCACGGTGCTGTTGGCTTTTGCCACCCCGACGCTGGCGCAGAAGGCGCGTATGCTCTCCGGCGTATAGCCTCGCCGGCGCATCCCGGCAATGGTCGGCAAGCGGGGGTCGTCCCAACCGCTCACGTGCTTGCCTTCCACCAGCTCCAGCAGGCGGCGCTTGCTCATCACCGTGTAGTTCAGGCTCAGCCGCGCGAACTCATACTGGCGCGGGCGGCTGGGGAACTTCGCGTATTCCATGAGATTGTCGATCACCCAGTCGTACAGCTCGCGGTTGTTCTCGAACTCCAGCGTGCAGATGCTGTGGGTGATGCCCTCAATGGCGTCCGAAATGGGATGCGCGTAGTCGTACATGGGGTAGATGCACCAGGCGTCGCCGGTCATATGGTGGGTCGCGTGGCGGATGCGGTACAGAAGCGGATCGCGCATCTTCATGTTGGCGCTGGCCATGTCGATCCTGGCGCGCAGGGTGTGCTCGCCGTCCTTGAACTCCCCTTTGCGCATGCGGCGGAACAGATCCACGTTTTCATCCACGCTGCGCTCGCGATAGGGGCTGTTCCGCCCGGGGGTTGTCAGGCTGCCTCGATACTCCTTCACCTCCGGATCGGTCAGGCTGCACACGTAGGCTTTGCCCGACATGATCAGGTGCTCGGCGTACTCGAACATCTTCTCGAAGTAATCGCTCGCGTGGTAAAGCCCGTCCCACTCGAAGCCCAGCCACCGCACGTCTTCCTTGATCGCTTCTTCGTACAGAGTCTCTTCCTTGGTCGGATCCGTGTCGTCGAACCGCAGGTGGCAGCGCGTAGCGCTGCCGGGCAGCCTGTCGCGGTACTCCAGCGCGAGCCCGAAGTTGAGGCAGATGGACTTGGCATGGCCGATGTGCAAAAACCCGTTGGGCTCGGGCGGAAAGCGCGTGACTACCTTCGTATGACGCCCGGACTCCAGATCATCATTGATGATCTCCCGGATGAAATCGACTGGTTTTGCCGGCGCCGTCGAGCTCACTTCCCACTGCCTCTCTGCCATGGCCCGCTGCCTTGCGTGCCGGAGCAGTTATTTTACTCCGAACCAGGTGAGCGCGGCAACTGTAAAACGAGCACCGGGGCGGCAAGAGAATGACTGTGCGGCTAGTTGCCGCCCTCGTTCGCCTTCTTTTGTTGATATTTATCTCTGAATCGTTTCCACGACTTGGCCAGCGCGATGACCGTGACCGATATGGCCAGGATCCAGAGGCAATTCGTCGGGTCGGCAAAGATATTCATATTGATTGGGACCTCCAGGAAGTGAAACTGCGGCACGCACGAAGCCAACGCCCACCGGATTCTCACTGCCCAATCAGGAATTGGTTGCGATGTGGTGATTCAGTGCCGGACTGACCGTGCAGCAAATGCCGCGCCGGATTCGGCGCGTGATGACAGTTTCGTTGGTAAGAACAGCTGCTCGGCAAGAAGCATTCAGGAACCTGAATGTCGAGCTGAATTCAACTGATAAGACCATTGTTAGCACACAAAAGCCGCTATGGGCGCGGAATTCGGGTTAATTGTCGGTAATGCTGCAGGCGCATTCCGCATGCCTCGATGGTCCCGCGCGAGACGAAGGCGGTGATACCGCAAGCGGTGGCATCTCCTGCCCGGGCTTGCCCGCTCAATCCACACCCTGGTCATCGAAGAAGTCGTGCTCGAAGACTTTGTAGAAGACCAGGACGATGCCGATGCCGAAAATCACCATGACGGTGCAGACTATCACGGTGGGTTGATGGAAGAAGCCGATTATGTGTCCGGCTACCCAGATCAGGTGCATCAAGTGCATTGCGGATTCCCGGGAAAGACGCTAAGCACTCAGTGTACCAACTGTCCGGGACATCAGCTAGACCCGCGGGGGCTGTCAGGCGTAAGCGAGCAGCCGCCGAGCCTCCGGCACGGCTGCATCCACCATGCGCGCGTAGGCGTACCTGTTGCGGGGGCGCTGGGATATAGCGGCCAGTTCGCCAGGGCTGCCGCAGCGCCCCTCGTTCCTTCTGAACTCCGAAAGCGCCACCTCCGCGTTTGTCACGGGATCGAAGGCCTGCCAGGGGCTCAGATTGCCCAGCTCGCCGCCCCGGTGCAACTGGAACAGCCCGAAGCTGGTGCCGCGATCGCCGACGGCCCTGTTGTTCCCGCGGCTCTCGACCAGCATGGTGGCTACCGCCGCGACGGGATCCACGCCCATCTGCCGGGCGACCCCGGCTACGATCCTGACGTTGTTCATCTTCGTCTGCCAATCGACTCGCCCGCTGGCGCCATTGTAAGTGGTGTCCCCGCCCGGTCCCCAGTTTGCCTGGTAAGTACGCGGACCATATTCCCCGCTCGCTCCCCCAAAAGGCTGCATATGCCGGCCCACCGGGCCGTATCGGCGATAGTGGTGGTGCCAGCGGGGATGCCACGGCTGGTGACCGTACGGGTTCCAGTGCCGCTGCCCGTGAGGGTTCCAGCCAACCTGCTCCTGCGGGCCGTAAGGTGCGGCGAATTCCATCGGCGGAAGCACGCCCTGGTTGATTAGCAGGTTACTGGCCTGCTGCATCTGCCAGGCGCGTATGGCGTAAGGATCGGCGAACTGGTTGTAAGCGCCCGGGTAGCCGGGAGCGGGCCATTGACGTTGAGCCATGTATGCCTCGGCGAAAAGCTGGCGTGCCGCGGCGGCGAAGGCATAGCCCGGGTATCCGGGGCGTGCTGGCATGAACTCTCGCTGGGGAAAAAACATTATAACAACGTGGTCCGTGAAGCGTCTGGCTTTGCTGCTGGTAAGGCGTGTCCACAGTCTCGCTGCTTTCCGTATAAAAATACTGTCAGTGGCGTAACAAAACTGTGACAATTCGACCGCAGCGAGCCACCTCGAGAGTACCTTCGCCTTGCGGCGCCCGCCATGTGGAATTGCGCAGGGGTCGATAAGGGCGAGAAGCCGGGCGGTCGGTCAGGCCGAAACCGGCGGCAGGTAGATGCCGATGAGCTCCCGCTGCCAGACCTCGCCGGTCTTCCTGCGCTGGGCAGGGCTTGTGAAGACGTAATCGTAAAGGAGCGCCCTGATGTATCTCGGCGGGGCTTGCGGGAAGGGATTCCTGGCCAGCAGCGCCAGAACTTCAGGAGATCCCTTGAGCAGGCGCCAGACGAAATTGAGAAACCAGGGGTTCTGGTCGGCGGTGGCGAGCGCCGCAAACCACATCTGCCAGTCGAGGCGCGGCTGGTGGGGCGCCACCCACGGCAGCGGGCGCGACGTATCGCCGGGCTTGTACTTGAACTCGTAGGGCAGCCAGGTCTCCAGGTCGTCGCTGCCCTCCACGATTATCTCCGGGCGCGTGGTTGTCATCACCGCGAACAGGCCGTAGGAGTTGACGAGCTGGAAGGGTCGCGTGCTCTCGTAGAATCTGGAGAGCCACCGCGGCAAACGCCGTGTCACCAGACGCAGAAGCGGCACGACATTGAGCAGCCCGAGTGAAGCCGCCAGCGGCAGGAACCACAGCTCGTTTGCCGGCTGGTGCGGGACGCTTTGCAGGAGCGGCGCCGATATCCGGGCCGGCAGAAGGGCTGCGAGCGTCTGGTTCGACAGCACCGGCAGGCAAAGACCGATAGTCAGCAGGTTGAAAAACGTATAGTTGCCGGTCAGCATGATGAGCGCCTGGAACCCTATCAGGATAAGGGCCGCCGCCTCTGCTGCCGGTCTGGGACCGAACAGGAAGAGCGGAACGACCAGCTCTATGAAAAAGACGGCGGGCACCGACAGCCTGTGAAACCAGAGCGGGAGCCTGTGGGCGTAGTAGGCGACCGGCGTGGGCAGCGGCTGGGTCTCGTAGTGAAAGGTCATGGCCAGCCACCGGCTCCATGCCGGGTCCTCGCTCAAGATTTTGACGGCACCGGACATGAACATGAGCCGGAACAGCAGCAGCCAGAAAAGCATAAGAACCGAGGCCGACGGGGCTGTGTCCGGCAGTCCCGGCGTTATCTTCCATTGCTCGAGGAATATTGCCAGGAAGCCCGTTTCCAAAAGCAGCGCGTCCCACTGGAAAGAAAGGAACGGGTCGCAAACCAGATCGAATGACAGGTACAAAGCCCACAGGCACACCAGCGCCGGGCCGGTCGCTATGTCCAGCATAACCAGCAGGGCGAGCGCGATGCCGGCCAGGCAGAACAGGCAGATGGCCCTGTCGGTGCAGCGGAGCCAGAACAGCGTCGGCAGCCGGAGGAAGCGTGCTTTGCCGAGCGAATCCCGCAGGCTGTTAAGTACAGGCGCGACCGGCACGATGCCGTTCTGCCCGATAAGACCGCGCGCCTGGACGGCAAGGGAGCAAAAGGCGATGAGGTAGACCGCGCCAAGCCAGCGGAGAAAAACCCAGCTTGCCAGGCTGAAATCCGCCGGGCGCACCGGAAAGGTTGCCCGGCCGCCGGCGCCGGCCAACCCGGCCAGCAAAGCGCCGGCCGCCACAAGAGCCAGACCGACCCTACCCGACAGGGCAAGCAGCCTTCTCTTTTGCAGCACACGAGCTCTCAGCCTTTTCATTCGTTGTCGGTGATACTCGTCCGCCGGCCGGGGTGGGCTCAAACCTCCACCGAGATTGGTCTTTCCAGGTCGAAGAGCTCACAATCGGCCTGCGAACCGTCTTCCCAGATGAGGCACGAAAAGTCAATCTCTTTGTCCAGAGCGGTCATTGGATAGTGCCAGATCCCGGGCTTGTAGCTGATCCCCTGGGCCCCTTCCACGAGGAAAGCCCTCAGCGAGGCTAGATCCGGGGCATCGCCGCCCAGCGCGACCACGACCAGATAACGCGCGTCGTGCCTCATGGGCAGAAAAACCTGCGTGGAAAACGGATGCCGCTCCAGCAGCCGTATCTCCAGGGGCATGGCCGCCGGCTGGCAGCGAAAGATGCAGAGATTGAGCGTCGCCGTGCCGGGGCGCAGGTTCCGCACCTCGCTCAGGCGGTCGAACCGGCGCGCTCTCCCCAGATTGGCATCCTTGAAGGCGCGCCCCCGGGCGGCAGCAATCACCTCGCCGTAATCTGAGTAAGCGGCGGCGTCTATCGGCTGGGGCTTGATAACTGACGGTGGTCTGGTCATCTGGCTGCCTCGACAAGACTATTTTAGACGCTCGGGCGCGCCACGCCGCTGCGCTAAAATAGACCTGCTTGCGACCACGGCAACAAGCGCGGCAAGATAGCCGGCGCGCGGACGAATCTGGGAGAAGGTGATGGCGCAGTCAGTCAAACAAGTTGAAGTCATAGGAAAGCCTGGTTCGGGTTTCGACGAAATCCTCACCCCGGAGGCGCTCCAATTCGTAACCGACCTGCACAACGAGTTCAACCCCACCAGGCAGGGGCTTTTACGCGCCAGGGTCGAGCGGCAGGCGGAGATAGACGCCGGGCGCTTCCCGGACTTCCTGAGCGAAACCGCCGCCGTGCGGCAGGGCGACTGGCGCGTCTGCGAGGCGCCGGCCGATCTGCTCGACCGGCGCGTGGAGATAACCGGTCCCGCTGAGGCAAAGATGATGATCAACGCGCTCAATTCGGGCGCCAATGTCTTCATGGTGGACTTTGAGGATGCGCTTTCGCCGGTTTGGACAAACGTCATCGAAGGGCAGCGGTGCGTGAAGGAGGCGGTGCGCAGGACGCTGACTTTCCAGAGCCCGGAGGGCAAGTCCTACAGGCTCAAGGAGAAGCCGGCCACGCTCGTCGTTCGCCCGAGGGGCTGGCACCTGCACGAAAAGCACGTGCTTGTCGGCGGTGCCCCGATTTCCGCCAGCCTCTTCGACTTCGGACTTTTCTTCTTCCACAACGCCGAGGAGCTGATAAGGAGGGGCAGCGGTCCGTACCTCTACCTGCCCAAGATGGAAAGCCACCTGGAGGCGCGGCTCTGGAACGATGTTTTCAACTTTGCCCAGGACCGGTTGAACATTCCCCGTGGCACCATCCGCGCCACCGTGCTCATCGAAACCATACTCGCCGCCTTCGAGATGGACGAGATCCTCTACGAGCTGCGGGATCACGCGGCCGGCTTGAACGCCGGGCGCTGGGATTACATTTTCAGCACCATCAAGAAGTTCGCGAAACACAAACAATTCGTCTTGCCGGATCGGGCGCAGGTGACCATGCGCGTGCCGTTCATGCGAGCCTACTGCCGCCTGCTCGTCAAGACCTGCCACCGCCGGGGCGCACATGCCATGGGCGGCATGGCCGCTTTCATACCGAGCAGGAGAGACCCGGCCGTCAACGAGGCAGCTCTGGCAAAAGTTCGCGACGACAAGGAGCTGGAGGTGTCGACAGGCTTCGACGGAACCTGGGTGGCGCACCCGGATCTGGTGCCGGTCGCCAGGGAGGTGTTCGACCGGGTATTTGGCGCCGAACCCAACCAGAAGATAAGGCCGCTGGAGGATGTGACGGTGACGGCGGCGGACCTGCTCAACGTCAAGATCGAGGGCGGCAAGGTGACCGAGCCTGGCGTCGTGAACAACGTCAGCGTGGCGCTGCAGTACATCGAGTCCTGGCTTCGCGGAACAGGCGCGGCAGCCATTTACAACCTGATGGAGGACGCAGCTACCGCGGAGATCTCCCGGGCGCAGCTGTGGCAGTGGATCAGGTGCGGCGCCAGCCTGGACGACGGCCGCGCCGTCACCGGCGAGCTTTACGCGCAGATAGCGGACACAGAGATAGCAGCGCTCACCAGAGATGGCTCGAGCCGCTTCGCCGATGCCAGGCGCCTGCTGGACAGTCTGGTCTACAGCGACAGGTTCCTGGAATTCCTGACGATTCCGGCCTACGAGCACCTGGATTGACAGATGCCGCCCGGGGCAGGCAATGCGCCCCGGCGAGTCACGCGGGAAGACTGACGTGGCCCAGGCGCTCTACCAGCTTGGCATTTTCCGAATAGTCGACGGGACAATCGATCACCGCCATCTCGTCTTTCCTCAGGCACTCTGCGAGTGTCGGCAGCAAGTCGCCGGCGTTCTCGATCCGGTAGCCGCGAATGCCAAAGCTCTCCGCGTACCTCACAAAATCCGGGTTGGTAAAATCCACGTAAGAGCTCCGGCCGAACTCCATCTCCTGCTTCCATTTGATGAGGCCGTAACTTCCATCCCGCCAGATCAGCGTGACAAAGGGAGTCCGCTCGCGGACGGCCGTCTCCAGCGCGTGTGAGCTCATCAAGAAGGCACCATCTCCGGTGACGGCTACCACCTTGCGGTTCGGTCTGGCCAGTTTTGCCGCGATCGCCCCCGGCACGGAAAAGCCCATGGTGGCAAGCGAGTTGGAAATCAGGCAGGTGTTGGGCTGGTAGCAGGGAAAAAGCCTTGCCATCCACATCTTCAGCGCTCCGGTATCGCACAGGACGATGTCTTCGTCAGCAAGTGCCTTCCTCAAGTCGCTGACGATGCGCTGCGGCTTCATGGGCACGGATCGATCATCGGCGAACTGCTCGAGCTCGGTGTCTATAAAGCGGCGCACGACCTCATGCACCGTGCAACTGCGTCTGCCCGGTTTTGTCTTTTCGATTAGCTGCTCGAGCGCGACCGATATGTCCCCTTCGATCCCTACACTCAGGTTGTAGAAGGCGTCCGGCTCCGCGGGACTTCTGTGAATGTGTACGATCCGTTTATCCTTCTTCGGGTTCCAGCTCTCGGGCGCATATTCGATAGGATCGTAGCCCACGCACACAATCACCTCGGCCTTGTCGAAGCCGAAGTTAGAGTAGTCGTGCCGCATGAAGCCTATGGTCCCCAGCGCCAGCGGGTGCCTGTCCGGTATGACCCCTTTGGCCATGAACGTGGTGGCAACCGGAATCGAAAGATGCTCCGCCAGGCGGGTGAGCGACTGGCCCGCCCGGCTGCGGACGGCCGTGTGTCCAGCCAGAATCACCGCGCAGTCGGCCTCTTCCAGGATCTTCGCGGCCCTTAAAATTTGATTGCCGTCCGGATGCTCCGGCCGTGGCTTAGCGCGAACGAGAGGGGCAATGTTCGTCTCTTGCCTCGCCACGTCCTCCGGCACCACGACGACGGTGGCGCCGGGCCGCTCCATCTGAGCCAGCTTGAAAGCCTTGCGGATGACCTCCGCGGTGGTGTCGGCAAGAACGATCATGTGCGCCCACTTAGTCAGCGGTTTGAACAGCGCCACCAGATCGACGTTCTGGTGCGATTCCTTGTAGAGGCGCTTCAAGGCCGCCTGGGCGACGATGCCTACCAGCGGCGTTCCGTCCATCTGGGCATCGGCGACGCCCAGCGCCAGGTTGATTGCTCCGGGACCGAGCGTCGACAGGCAAACGCCTGGCTCACCCGTGAGCCTGCCGTAGACGTCGGCCATGAAAGCCGCGTCCCGCTCGTCCCGCGCCAGGATGAAGCGGATGTCGGAATGGGAGAGGGCCTCGACCAGATGGATGTTCTCCTCGCCGGGCAACCCGAAGATGTACCGAACCTGCTCGTTCTCCAGGCAGGCAACAATTGTTTCGGCTGCGTTTTTCATGCGTTTGCACCTCATGCGCGGGGATGTCAATCTTCACCTGGTACAAGCGGGCGCCGGGAGTCGATCAGGTAGCCGCAGGTCGGCTGGCCCTTGAGAATATACTGCTGCCGGGAGATCTTGACGCCCAGCAGGCACTCAATCAGCCTCGGCTCGAGGATGCACAGCTGCCGGTAGCGGTTGGCCATCTTGTAGATTGCGCAGTTCTGATGGAAGAGGAAATAGTTGCCGTCGGCAAGCTCGATCCAGTCCGTCATGTATCCTCTGTCGGCAAAGTACCTGGCAACGCCGGCGATCCTCTCCTTGAGACCTAACCCTGAAAAGCCGGGCATCAGCGCCGCTATGACCCGGTTGTTGTTTGTTCTCAGGAAGTCCATGATGCCTTTGTGCCCGCCGGTCTCGAAGATGGTGTCCAGCAGCTCCTCGGCCAGGAAGTCGTAGCCGGTCGGAAAGTAAGCGCCGGCCTTTTCGCTCAGGCGGTACTTGTGCGCCGGCCGCCCCTTGCCATGCTCGCCCACGTGGGAGCTTATGACGCCGTCGGTGAGCAACGCGGACACTTGACGCCGCACGGCCGTGTGCGTCAGTTTTAATGCCCGGCACAGCTCTGCGACGGTCATTTCGCCCCGGAGCTTCAGTATGCGGATAAGCGCCTCTCGCGGCTTCTCCTGCGGCTTGCGCCTGGCAATTCTTGACGGCAACCTTTTCATCGGCCCATCTATTGGCTCAAATACTCTCTGTGCAATATTATTACACACTTATGTGTCATAAGCGTGGACATTGTCCTGCAAATGGCAATATGATGACCATGGTACAAAAACAAGGTGGCTCCGTGACCGGGTGCAGGCGCCGCATGGCGTGTATCTCTTCGCGTCGGGCTGTCTCGTCCCGCTCAGATGCGGCGGGCCCAAGAATAAGGAGGAAACCATGTCTTACACGATTGTTGCCGACGTCTGCGAAGGGGTCGCGGACTGCATTCCGGTCTGCCCGGTGGAATGCATTCACTGGGCGGAAGGCAAGACCAACGCCAAGGGGACCAAGTACACCTGGATAGACGACTCAGTCTGCATCGACTGCGGCGCTTGTCTGTCGGTCTGCCCGATCGAGGGCGCCATTCTGGACGAGTGGAAACCGGAGCTCCAGAAGCCGTAGCCAAAGAGCGCCTTCAAGGTCGTCTCGCCATCAGCTGCCGCGGTATGTCGAGTAACCGAACGGGCTGAGCAGGAGCGGGACGTGGTAGTGCTGCGAGGTGTTTTTGACCTCGAAGACTATGGCGATGTAAGGATAAAAGCTCTGCACCGCAAGGTCGGAGAAATAACGGCTCGTATCGAACGTGAGCCGGTAGATCCCGGCCAGCAATTCGTGATCGTCGGCGAGCAGGTCGCCGATTCTGCCGTCCTGATTGGTGGTGCCGGCGGCGAGCTTCTGCCAGTCGCCGTTGCTCATCCGCTCGAGGGTCGCGCAGACACCGGCTGCGGGGCAGCCTCTTGCCGTGTCGAGGACATGGGTTGTGATTGGGCTCATTTATAGTTTTTCCAGTCGCAGTCGCGTGATCTTCTTCTGTTCCTCGATTGCCGTCTTCAGCTCCTCGTCCGGCGGGTTGTCGATTCGCCTCTTGAGGATGCCCAGCATCTCGTAGGCCGACTTGCCGGTGGCGCAAACGATGAAGATGTAGCCGAACTTCCGTTCGTAGGCTTCGTTGAGAGCGGAAAGCTCCTTGAGCAGCTCTTCGGCGGCGCCGCCTACACCTGACTGCTCTTGCTCGGCCCAGGCTTTCGTCGAGCTGTACTTCTTCTTCAAGCTCTCGATGTCGCCTATCTTCGGGTGGGCGGCGAACGCCTCCAGCCAGTCGGCGGTGCTCAACTTTTGCCATGAGGCTTCGCACTGCCGGATGAGCTCGTCCTCGCTCGCGTACGGCCGGCCGGCAATCATCGCCTGTGCCCAGCTCCGGGAGCCGCAACAGCTCGAGAACGCCTCCTCGACGCCCGCTCTATCAAGCTCGTTGATACGATTTAAGTTCATCCGCTTTCTCACCGCTTGCCGTCACGCCGGGCACTTGAGCAATAAGGCCCATCACCCGGAAGCGACTGACGCCGCCATCGGGGGATATGCTCAGGCGAATGTGCGTGTAAGGTCCTTCCGACCGCAGTTCCTTCTCGAAGAAATGCCGGTGGTCGGCCTGCAATTTCGTCTCTGGCAGGATCTCCCGCCAGTCGAAACCGGCGGCGTTGAGATTGTCGATCTCCTGCCCGGGAGCATAAGAGCCGTCTATCCAGCATGAGTCGGGAAAGTTGCCCTTGTAGTGATTGGTGTCGACCTCGATCTTGCGGATGCGGCCCGGCTGCGCGAGCTTCACCACGGCCCAGTCGTGACCGGGCTCCCTGCGGCGCCGCGTCTCCCAGCCTTCGCCCATGTTGGCCGCCCGGCCGGGCATGATCATGTTGTTCTTGTTTCCAAAAAACATGTCATTGCACGCTGTCACCAGCCCGCCGTTGCTGGCTGCCGCCAGGTCGACGAGCTCGTCGGGCCGGCACAAGGACCAGTCTCTCCTTACGCGACCGTAGACCCTGAGGCGCGCCACGCCGCCGTCCGGGTAGATGTTCAGGCGGACATGCGTCCATCTGCGATCATCGGTCACCGCAAAGATGTTCTGCGAGCCCTGCTTGAGGGCCGACTTCGGCAAGATCTCGACCCACCGCTCCTTCTCAAGCTCCCGGTCAGCGACCTCGGATTCGAGGCAGAGCGCGTCGATGGAGGCATAAGGGGGATGATTGCCCAGGAAGTGATTGGTGTCGATATCCACGCCCTCGATGACGCCCGGCGCGCCCAGCTTGACGATGCACCAGTCGTGCCCGGGCCCGCGCTTCCTGCGCGTTTCCCAGCCATCCATCCACTTGCCGCGCTCGGTGTATTTGTCGGCGATGAACACGCCCCGGCCGGGTTTAATCAAATTCTCCTTCTCCGCGAAAAAGTCATCGCTTGCCAGCAGAACCTTGCCGCCCAGACCAAGCGCCGCCAGATCCACCAGCCCGGTGAAAACGGCGGCATCCAGATTGAATCCTCTTTCCATTACCTTACGCTCTCCACTGGTGCGCGCAAAAGCATCTGTCCCATCGCCTGACCCGCATGTTTGCCGTGATCGAACACCTTCCTGCCCCGTACGAACGTTTTCTCCACACGCCCGAAAAGGCGCCTGCCGTCGTAGGGCGTTACCTTGTGCCGGTGATGAATCATCGAGGGCTCGATGACCAGCTCCTCGTCGGGGCTCCACACGACGATGTCCGCGTCGCAGCCCGGTGCCAGCGAACCCTTTGTCTTGCTCAGGCCGAGGAACTCAGCGGGTTTGGCCGAGAGCCATTTCGACACGTCGGCGACAGTGGCGCCACGGCTCCTGGCCTGCGTCCAGACGGCCGGCAGCACGAACTGCAAAGACGAGATGCCGCCCCAGGCTCTGGCCAGGTCCCCTTCTTGCAGAAACTTGAGAGCCGGCAGGCAGGGCGAGTGATCCGAGACAACAAACTCGATGGTGCCGTCTAAGACCGCTTCCCAGAGCCGCTCCCTGTTCTCCCGCTCCCGGATAGGCGGCGCGCATTTGAAACGGGGGTCACCGTCCTCGATCTCTTCGGCGGCAAAAGTAAGGTAATGCGGGCAGGTCTCCACGGTGAACGGCAGTCCTTCGGCCTTCGCTTGCCTCACCAGCGGCAGCGCGTCCGAAGAGGACAGGTGAACGATGTGGACACTGCACCTGTACTGGCGGCAGAGCCTCAACATGAGCGCGATTGCGTCATTCTCCCAGCATCTGGGTCTCGAGGCCAGAAAGGCTTTGTAGGATGACGGCCTGTCGCTGAAGTCGGCCCCGTGGTCGTCGCCGCACAGCTCGGCGTGCACCAGAAGCGGCAGTCCATGCTTTTGCAGGATCGGCATGGCCAGCCGGAGATCCTCTTCCTTGACGGCGGGAAAATCGTCGATGCCGGAGTGGATGAGGAAGCATTTGAACCCGCTGACGCCGCCTTCAATGAGCCCTTCCAGCGACCCGGCGTTGCCGGGGATGACGCCGCCGTAAAAGGCGCAGTCGACGAAGAGCTTTCCGGAGGTGGACGCCAGCTTCACATCGAGAGCCTGGCGGCTCGTGGTCACCGGGTCCGAATTCAAGGGCATATCCGCGATTGTCGTGATACCGCCGGCCGCGGCAGCCCTGGTGGCGGTCTCGAAGCCCTCCCATTCCGTGCGGCCGGGCTCGTTGACATGAACGTGGCTGTCCACCAGACCAGGCATGACAACCGAGTTGCCGGCATCGACCAGCTCGCAGCCTGCCGGCACCCGATCCTGGTCGACCACGTCGTGCACCTTGCCGCCGTCGACCAGCAGGCAGGCTTTCTTGAGCCCATCCGGGGTCAAGACACGGTTGCTGGAGATCCCAAAAAGCGACGTCTTCATGTGCGTTCGGCCACCTCCGGTCGCCCCATTTTCGCATATGCGGGCATCGGCGCTGAAGGCTGCCGAATATTATCCGGCTTTAACAGCCTGGCGGTACAATCGTATGTCTACCGGCAAGCGAGGATGCAAGAGTGATCCGCACCAACACTGAAACCACGATGGAGCAGAAGCAGCGCCCCGGCGTGCTGGCGGCCAACTCCTACGGAAAGTCCCGGGTCAGGCTAACCAAGATCACGCGGCACGCCGACCGTCATGACCTGAAGGAGATCTGCATAGACATCCAGCTTCAAGGCGAGTTCGATAAATCCTATGTCACGGGCGACAACAGCCAGGTCGTAGCCACCGACTCGATGAAGAACACGGTCTATGTTCTTGCCGCCAACCATAGCCTCGCCGACATCGAGTCATTCGGGAAGAGCCTGGCCGGACACTTCCTTGCCACCTACGCTCAGGTGCGATCGTGCACGATCAACCTGTCCGAGGAGCTATGGCAGCGCATAGTTTCTGCGGACGGAAATCCGCACCCGCACGCGTTTTTTGGGGCCGGTGATGAGAAGCACGCTGCCGAGGTGCGGGCCGACCGCCAGTCCATATCGGTCGAGTCCGCCGTCGAGGGACTGAAGCTGGTTAAGACGACCGATTCCGAATTCTGGGGTTTTGTCCGTGATCGATTCACGACCTTGCCGGAGACAAAGGATCGCATCTTCGGAACGAGCGTGACGGCCAGGTGGACATACCGGCACGAGAATCCCGACTACCAGCGCTGCTATGAGACCGTGCGCAGCGTCATTCTCAGGGTGTTCGCCACCCACAAGAGCCTGGGGGTGCAGCACACGATCCACGAGATAGGCCAGATTGCGCTCGGGGAGCTCAACGAGCTCAACGAGATCACAATCATGATGCCCAACGAGCACCGGATACTCTTCAATCTGCAACCGTTCGGTCTGGAAAACAAGAACGAGATTTTCGTGGCCACCGATGAGCCTTACGGCTTAATCTCGGCCACCATCAAGCGCGCCCCGTAGAAGCGGGTGTTGCTCGCGGAGGCGAGCTTGAACCGCCAGGGCGGTTGCGCCGGTCGCCTGACCCGCCGGTGCGGACTCGAGGGCTGCGTCACCTGGTCCCGGGCTGGACGATGGTCGTTACCTGGGCGGCGGTCTTGTTGGCCGCCTCATGGCTCTGCAACGTCACTTTGAACCGGCCAAGCGAGGCAAGAACCTTGGCTTCGCTCCATGGCGTTATTCCGACGTCACCCATCCTGTAGACCTGCTCCTGCACCTTGATCCCGTCAAGATCGCGACTGAGCATCGCCTTCTCAAATTCGGAAATCAAGCCGGTGTTGTACGCCTGAATAATTTGCGCATCCAGGTCGTTCTCCATGATCGGTATCGGTCCGACCGCGGGCTGCCAGTTTGTCCAGCTGAACTGCGCGTTCGCAGCCAGGCCGGACGATGCGCCCAGTAATCCGACGCTCAGGGCGACAATGACCAATACTTTAGTAGTGCGAATCTTCATTTGTCGTGACCCTCCACAGACGGTCCCTAGTGGATTCCGCTTGGTTTCCACGAAGGTGCAGACGCGACCCTGCAAAGCGCAGTTCCACGATGTCCGACGATGTGAATGATTGCATCTAAAGATGAAGCATCATTAAGCCCGCACTACAGCAAGCAGGCTTACTGGCTTGGCGTTTGCTGCTGCTGCTGTTGCTGCTGCTGGCGCCGCCGCAACCTGTTCCGCAGCCTTTGCCGAAGCCGCTTTCTCGGCCGGAGCGGCTTCGTTTGCGATCCCTGCTCGGAGCCGGCCGACGGCGCGCTTCCCGCCGAGCCCTCCTGCCCGGAGCCGCCGGCGGATCCCTGGGCAAAGCCAGGCAGGGTGGCCACTACGAAGGTCGCGAGCAGCAGCGAGCAGAACGGCTGCCATCGATTGCGCTTGATTGGTCTTGACATGTCGAGCCTCCCGGGGCTGTAAGGTTGGAGCGCGTCAGACTTGACCTGTCGAAGGCAGGACGCCTGCGCGGGTTGCAGTATTATACGCAATGCCGCGTGAGCGTGGCCTATTTCTGGCTTTCGGCAATGATCGTGTTGATCCGGCTGAGCATCTGCTTGGCTTCGGCATCACGTTTGGTGGCGTGCAGAAGCTCGGCGTAGTTGCGCAGAATCCCGGCCAGGTTCGGGCTGCTCGTCCCGTATGCCTGCTCCTCGATCTGCATGGCTCGCTTGTAGAGCGGCTCTGCCTGCGCGTATTTCGACTGCTCCTGGTAGAGAAGCGCCAGGTTGTTCAGGCAAGGGCCAAGGCTCGGATGGCTCGGCCCGCCAATCTTTTCATAAATGGCGATTGCCGATTTGTATTGCGTCTCGGCCTGGTCGAATTTTTTCTGGGCGCGGTAGACCTCGCCGAGGTTGCTCAAGCAGTTTGCCACCTCCGGCTGATTATGGCCGAACTCCTTCTCGTAGATCGATAGCGCCGACTTGAACATCGGCTCGGCCTCACCGAACTGGCCTTGCGCGAAGTAGATGCTGGCCAGGTTGTTCTGCAGGTCGGCATATAACGTGCTGTCAGGTCCCGGGGTTTCTCTGGCGGTGGCGAGCGCCTTTTGAAACAGCTGCTTGGCCTCGTCCCAGACGCCGCCGTGGTAGTAGAGCTTGCCCAGGCTGTTCTCGCTCTCCGCGATGTCCGCTTTGCTGGCGCCGCCTTCTTCCCGGTCCGAGAGCGCCTCTTGCAGCACGTTTTCCGCTTCCTTGTACTTCCCGCCATCGACGAGGACCAGACCGTATTCGTTCAAACCCGTGGCGATGGCCTGCAATCCTCCCTGCTGCCGGCGTATATCCACCGAGCGTTTGAGCGTGCTCTCTGCCTCGGCGAACCTTCCCTGCCGCTCGTAGAGCTTGCCCAGATCCAGCAGATCGTCGGCCACCGCCATGGAGTTGTTTCCGGATTTCTTCTGGTCGATCTCCAGGGCCTTTTTCAGATTGGCCTCCGCCGAGACGAAGTTGCTGACCTTGATGTCTGTTTCCGCCCAGCTCCGCAACTGGTCCGGGCTTTGCCCGCATGCCGTCAGGGCAAGGGCCGCCCCCAGTGCCGTGGCTGACGCCAGCGCACCACCGTTTCTCCTTTTCATCGCCGCCTCCCGGCTATTGCCGCACACCGTGGTTTGCTCCCCTCGTATGACCTATCGCAGATGCTTCAACAATCCGACGCCGAGGCCGATTGCTGCGCCGACCCCGAGTCCTCTCCCGCCCATGTGGTGCCCGGCAGCCATGCCGAGCCCGAGCCCGGCAACCCCGCCGGTGGCCACGTCTTTCAGAATCGGGTGCCGTCTCATGATTACGCTGGAGCGGATTAATCCGACGCCTGCTCCGGCGCCGGCCCCTATCGCCGCGCCCCGGAAGACGCCCCTGCCGGTAACCAGGCCGGTCAAGGCACCGGCACCGGCGCCCACCCCCGCGCCGATCAGGGCAGCGCGCATCTTGGGATGCTCCTGGAAGTACGTACGTCGATGGTACGCATAATGTGGCCTGACCGCGGTCATCGGTCTGGCCCCGTATATGGGATTTTGTGTGTAGAAGGGAGGGGCGGGAGCGGCTGAGGGCACTGCCGGCTCCACCGCCGCCGCTGCCGGTTTAGCGGGCACGCCGATCGGCGCGATCGCCCCGTTCGGTCCCGATGTGTTGAGATCCGATCCACCCATCATGAGGACTGACGCTGCGTACGAGGCGCCCGTGTTACTCGATATCCAGAGCGCAACCAGCACCGCAGCAAAAACGCTCTTGCGAATTCGCGCAACCATGGCATTCTCCTTGTAGAAATACGTTGCGGGGGTTCCGGCGCTTATGACGAGAGATGGGCCCGGAAGGTTTCACGCCGCCGGCTCCGGCGACGGCACAAGATTGTAAATGATTGTCTTGAGGCGGTTGCAGGTTTCCACAGGGTGTTCAGGAGACGAGCAGCCGGGTGATGGTTCCTGCGGTATTAACGATCTCGGCCGGCCTCGAATTCTTCTCAGGACCTTGATTAAATGATCGCTTGCCCGGCACCTTCAGATCCCGGGAACGTCTTCCTGGCACGGCTGGCTAATCGTCGTGCTGAGGGGCAGGCGCATTTGATCCCCGGATGTAGAGGAGGTGGCAAAGCGCCATGCGAAGAGAATTTATCGCCGTTCTTATGGCTACTGCCTCGACGTTGCCCGTGCTGTTTTTCGGTGCAGGTCCCGCCTTGGCAGGCGACCAGCGACCGAGGCTGACCGAGGAGCAGGCGCCGATGGACATCAAGTTTGTCCGCACCGGCGGCTATCCATACGCCAAGCGGGGCTGCCGGATTGACACGCGAGGGCTGCCCGAGTCGGAGAGCCGCAGGCTGCACTATCTTATAGAAACAAGCGGCCTGCTAGGGGTCGATAAGCAGCAGATCTTCAATCAGAGCTTCAAGCACGACTACATTTACGACTTCACGGTCAAGACGGCGGCGGGCACCCACAAGCTGTCCATTGACGAGGCCAGCATGCCGGTCAGCTTCGGCCCGCTGGTTGATTACCTGGAGAAACGCTCCTTCGATCTCAGCCCGCACGGCTCGCCCTAGCCCCGCTCAGGATCTCTGGATGAGCAGAACCCCGGCGAACAGCAAGACCGTGCCGGCGATGCGGGCCAGGTTGATCGGGTGATGGTGAAATCCGATCAAGGCGAACTGATCGAAGACAAGCGAGCAGAGCATCTGCCCGCCGATGATTGAGGCGACCAGCGCCGTCGCCCCCAGTTTCGGCGCCAGGACGAGAGCCAGAAAGACAAGAACCACCCCGGCTATGCCTCCCGTCCACGCCCACCACGGGGCCTGGGCCGCCGCGGCGAAATCGGGCGGCGGCTGCCTGCTTGCCAGACAGACCAGGCTCATGCTGGCCAGGCTTACAATCAAGGAAACCAGCGTGGCGTAATGCGGGCTGCCCAACCAGGCCCTGAGCTGGGCGTTCACGCCGGCCTGCAGCGGAATAAGCATTCCGGCCAGGACCGCAAGCGCGCAATACCAGATATACATCTCCAATGCTCCCCTGGCCGTCTGTTTTCCCAGATCATTATTGAGTATAAAGAACGCCGCCGTGTCTGTACACGGCGGTGCTTGGTGCGCGTGTCGGGGAAACCCGGGAAAGGTTTAAGCTGCTGGCTGCAGTTGAGCCTTGTGGGAGAGAAATTGCTGCACGCCCTTGACCAGGACGCCGCCCAGACCCCAGGCGGTGCGGGAGAGGATAAGAAACGCGGCCGTGTAAACGGTAAGGTCGTTGGAAAGCGTCGTCGCGGCAACCGTCAGAGCCACGGCGGCAAAGCCGAGAGCGTAAACCAGCTCGATAATCGCCATCTGTTTGAATGTCTTGCTCATGGTAATCTCCGACCCCCGAATCCCGTCTTAACATTTCCAGCTTACGGAGATGGTGGGAAAAAGTTGTGGAATATTGTTGGACAAAATCGTGAAACGGCCGAATCAAACGTCCCCCGGGCCTTTTTCGTCGCCCTCGGTCAGGTGGAGGGTCCGCCGCTTCTTCCATAAGAAGAATGCCGCCAGCGGGGTGCCTATGGCGATGGCCAGGCTGGCCGCAAAGATTGCCGTCACTATGGTGGCCGTGATCTTGTGTATGAGCCTGTCCAGGTCCCTGAGCTGCGCCTTGAGGTCGGACAGCTGGTCCTCGACGGCCAGCACCGGCTTGTGAAGGTCCTCGATCGGCTGCTGGAGCTGCGATATCGGTCCTGCCAGCTCCTTGACCGGCGCGGTCAGCTCGCTCAGCTCCCCGCGGGCGGAGGTGATGTCATTATGCACACCACCCATCTGGCGCTGGACGCTGCCTATGCGCTTTTCCATGGCTCCCATCTGCTGTTGCATTCCCTGCATCCGCTCCTGCATTCCGGCCATCTGCTGCTGCATGCTCAACATCTGCTGTTGCATGCCGGACATCTGCCGCACCGCGGCCGCCATCGGTCGTTGCATGGAGATCATCGCCTCGTGCAGTTGCTGCATTGTCGGTTGCATGGCGGCCATCGGCCCTTCCAGGCGCATAATCTGCTGCTCCAGGCGAACGCTCTGCTGCTCCAGCATGGTTATCGGTTTGAAGAGGCTTTTGAGCGGGTGAAAGCCTTTCTCGGGCGGCGGCGTCTCGAGGTCTCTGGCGTTGAGACGCGCACCGGGAATCCGATTGACTGCCGCCGCCAGGCTCTCGTTCGCCTTGCGCTGCTCCGTTGTGGCGGCTGCGTCGGTGCCGCCGGCTCTGGCAGTCTGGGCCGATGCGGGCGGGCAGGCGCAAGGCGACCACAGCACGAATGCTGCGATGATCAACGCTGGCGCTTTGCCTTGAGACATCCCGATAGACTCCGCTTTAATCTGTTGGACTGGATAACAAGCATCCACCACCGGGATCCGGACGTGGTGGATGCTTGCGTGGTTCCCCCAGGCTTTCCATCGTCAGGAGCTTCGACTCGCTTTGCTCTTCTGCGGTGGCCATGGGGCGCTCCTCAATGTCAGTGCCCTTTCAGGTCAGAACAGGTTGAGGTGCAACAGGTGGTGTCTTACCTTCTCCTTGATGATCACGGGCGCGCAGGTCTGAGTTTCCACTACTGCTGGCGCCTCGATCGTCTTCTCGAGCAGAACCGGTTTCTCTACGGTTCTTTCAAGAAGGACCGGTTTTTCCACAGTCCTTTCAATAAAGACCGGCTTCTCTACCATCACTGGCTTTTCCACATATACCGGTTTCTCCACGGTCTTTTCAATGAAGACCGGTCTGTCAACCATGACTGGCCTTTCGATCATCACCGGCTTTTCAGTCACCTTCTCAACCGTTTTTTGAGAAATTATGGTGGTTCGTGCCGGCGCCCTGTAGGCGATCCGTCTGCGGGTGGCCACCGGCCTGTGCGCGACTGCCGCCCTGTGCATTGTGCGGCGGGCGCTCGACCGTTCTACGGTTACCGTTTTCTCGAATACACGCTCAGTTCTTTCAACTGTCACTGGCTTTTCGATCAACACCGGTTTCTCAATGATGGTTGTGGAAGAAGGTGCCGCCAGGTACTCGGTTGTGCTCGGCAAAGTCTCGGTCGTGGTGCACGTGGTGGTGGTCCACGCTTGAGCCTTCGCTGGGCCTGCGGTCAAGCTGATGGCTAATGCGGCGCATACAATCGCAAGAAAGCATGTCGCATTAATCAACTTCATATGAACCTCCTTTCCGACTGGGGTCGCCAGCGGATTCAGGCATCTGCTTCAAGCCCTGGCCTCTTCAGCCGCTCAGCCTTCAGGCGATCATGCCGAAGACACCAGGGTTGAGCTGACCTGAGCCAATCCTCTTTGTGAAGTGCGCTCATCTAAACTGCTTTAGAAGATGCTCAATTCGCCGAGAGGAAATATGCCCAGGTGAAAGAGATGAGGCAAGCCTGTCTTCTCGATGATCACCGGGCTGCAGGTGGATCTTTCGAGGATTACCGGCTTCTCCACCGTTCTTTCTATCACGGTCGGTTGTTCGATTACCTTCTGCACCGTGACCGGGGATTCGACCACTCTTTCCATGACGACCGGCGACTCGATCACCCGTACAGTCGAGCTGTCCGTGGTGTAGAGATAGTCGGCCCATGCAGGACGGGCGGTCATCGATCCAGCAAACGCCAGGGCAAGCCCAGCGAGTAGGATTTGGGTTACCTTGCTTTTCATAGCAGCTCCTCCTCTGGAGTGCTTACCATCTGCGTCGTCCTTCGACACCCTGCCTCGACGCCGGCTGACTATGCCGGGTTCCCTGGCCTCATCGATGTGTAACAAATGATTTCCCTCAGCCGAAGCCGATAGGCGACGATGTCAGAAATTGCCGGCGTCGGAGAAGCGCATGACGACAGCTTGCGCGAGGCCGCGTCGCGACTACAGTCCCATGAAATCTGGGCCGCTGCCCTGCTCCGTCGGCTTCACCCTCAGGTTCACTTGCGGGCAAACGACCTCGCAAGTCCGGCAGTGTATGCAGTTCTCCAGCGACATGCCGTGCTTTTTCAGGTCGCCGATGATGTCGATGCGATGAACCTCGGCCGTGCAGTCCGCCACGCACGGGGTTGTTTTGCCAAGCTTCTCATACTCCGCGATGCACTTCACGCACACATCGGCATTGAACTCGTCGATGTGCTTGTTGCCCTCGTGGTACTTGGTCGAGGCAAAGAAAACCGCGTCCGGACGCGAGTAGATTGTGTTCTTGTCGAAGGGCGGCTCCTCATACTTCGGCGGCACGAAGGCGGGGACGATGCTCTTGAAATCGGGCTCGTACTTGATTGGCCCGATGTCCTTCTTGCCCTCGATGAGCTGGAGCGCGCGGATGCCGTCGCCGGCTGCGCGAAACGGGTTTTTCAACCCCACTTTTATCATGCCGAGAAGCGGGTGTCCCGAGTCCACCCCGCCGGCGACGACCGGCAGGTAGTCGCCCAGCAGCCGGTGATTCTCCATGAACGCCCAGCGGAAGTACCGGTCTTGATACGCTTCTTTGACCACGAAGCTGTCGGTCAGCCTCTGCTGATAGGGGGCCAGCGCTTCCTCGCCGAGGTCACCTTTGCACAGCGCGTCGAACATCACCTCGGCGGCTACGTAGCCGCACTCCATGGCCCGGTCTATCCCGGCCAGGCGCTTGACGTCCAGCACGCCGAGCGCATCGCCGAGCAGCAGAGCGCCGGGCACGGCGAACCTCTTGGGCAGGCAGTAGTAGCCGCCTTCCGGAAGCAGCGCCGCCCCGTACTTCAGCAGCTTGCCCCCTTGAATCATGCTTTGAATCCACGGGTGTTTCTTGTACTCCTGCAGCTTCAGCTGCGGGTTCATGTTCGGATCCTGGCTGTCCAGCGAGATGACCATGCCGATGGTCAGTTTGTTGTCCTTCATCCCGTAGACGAAGCCACCGCCGAAGGTGCCCTCCAGGAGCGGCCAGCCCAGCGTGTGCCAGACCTTGCCTGCGTAGCTCTGCTGGCACTGCCACACTTCCTTGACGCCCACCGACCAGATTTGCGGGCAGTTCCGGAGCTTGTAGTAATCGATCACATCGCGAGAAATGAAGCCCTTGTCACCAAATGCAGTGAGCCTGGCGTACACGTAGTCCTCTTCGCTTCTGGGATTCTCCGCGACGGCCACGCCCACGACGCGACCCTCCTCGAAGATCACCTTGTGCGCGGAAAAGCCGGTGTACATGTCGACGGCGACGTTGGGGACTTCCTTTGCCTTCTCCTGCACCTGCCTGGCCATCCACGCCGTGCAGTAGCTGAGCGTCAAGACCAGATAGCCTGTCTTGTCCAGCGACGGCGGGTACATCCAGCGCGCCATGTCCCACTTCTCTTTCACGCCGAGAATGGAGAAGTTGCTGTCGTCGCAGACGGCCTCTACCGGAAAGCCCAGCTCTTTGTAATTGGGCCACACCTTTTGCAGCACGTGCGGATTGGAGACGGCGCCGCTCATCACGTGGCTGCCGAACTCCGGGCCCTTCTCCAGGACGGCTATGGTGAAGTCTTTACCGCTGTCCTTGGCCAGCTCCAGGAAGTGATAGGCAAGCGTCAAGTTGGACGGGCTGCCGCCCACCAACATCAGGTCGTATTCAATGCGTGCTGACAACTGTCCCAACCTCCTTCTCCGACTTCACCTTACCGAGTTGTCTTATCATCTCAGGGACAATCTGGTACAGATCGCCGACAATGCCCTGGTGAGCGAATTTGAAGATTGGGGCTTCCGGGTCTTTATTTATGGCGATAATGAGGCCGGACTTCGACATGCCCACGCGGTGTTGAATGGCCCCTGATATGCCGCAGGCGATATAGACCTTCGGGCGAACCGTCTTGCCGGTCTGACCGACCTGGTGCTCGTACGGCACCCAGCCCAGGTCGACGACCTTTCTGGAGGCGCCCACGGCCGAGTTGGAAAAGCAGGCCGCCAGCTCGTACATGAGCTGGAAGCCGTCCGCTGAGCCCAGACCGTAGCCGCCGCTGACGATCACGTCCGCTTCCTGCAGCTTCAGCCCCTTGCCGGCCTCCCTCAAGGTTTCGGCGACCACGAGCCTGTAGTCCTCCGGTTTCAAATTGACCGGGATGGGGACGATCTTGCCCTGCCGCCCCGGATCGGGCTTGAGCGGGGTCATCTGCCCGGGCCTGGTTGTGGCCATCTGCGGGTTTTTCCAGGGACCGAGGATGCGCGCCTTCAGGCTCTCGCCGAAGCTGGGGCGGATGGCGTAGAGGCACTCCTCGTAAAGCCCGACCTTGCTCGGGTCGACCTTGCTCTTGTGCTCGTAGGGGCCCACATCCAGCTCCGTGCAATCGGCGGTCAGCCCGGTCTCGAAGTGGGCGGCGATGCGCGGCGCCAGATCGCGCCCGGTGGTCGTGGAGCCGAGAAGGCAGATGTGCGGGGGCACGGCCAGCGACTCCAGGAGGTCGACCAGCACCCGGCGGTAGGTCAGGGTGCGGTACGTGTAGAGCTCGGGATGATCGGCCACGTAGACGACATCGGCCCCGCTGGCTACGAGCCGCTGCGGCATGTCCGCCAGGTTGTACCCCATGACCACGCAGGTCAGCTGCGAGCCCAGCTTGTCGGCCAGGTAGCGCCCGGCGCCCAGAAGCTCCAGGGTGACCGGCTGCAGCTCGCCAAGGATCTGCTCGGCTACGACCAGAACTTCTCCTTTGGGCGTAGCGATACGCTTCACTTCTTCGGTCATGCCTTTACAAACTCCTTCAGATTGCTGCAGCCAAGCAGCTCCTCCACCAGCACCGACGCCGTGTGTCCCTCGTGCATTGTGCAGTTGCCGCCGATCTCGCCGACCTTCTCGGTCGCGGCCACAATCGTCGGTGAGCCTTTGAGCCCGCAGCGGTCAGGATCGGCGCCTATCACATCGAGATCGACGGTCTGAATGTACTTCTTCTGCTCCACCTCGTTCCTCAGCAACTGCTGAACTCGCCAGGCGCCCCGGAAAGACTTGTATTCCAGCGGATGGTAGGAGTTGGCCACCGTGACCAGCACGGGCAGCTCGGAGTCCAGCTTTTGATAGCCGCCCTCTATGATGCGCTCGGCGTGCACCCTGTGGTCGTCGATCTTGAAGTCCTGACAATAGGTTATCTGCGGCAGGCCCAGGCGCTCGGCAAGCTGCGGCCCGACCTGCGCCGTGTCGCCGTCGGTAGTCTGCAGCCCGCAGAAGATGATGTCGAACCTGCCCACCCACTGCACCGTCTTGCAAAGGGCATAAGCCGTTGCCAGGGTGTCGGAGGCGGCGAGCCTCCGGTCGGAGAGAAGCACGCCCCTGTCTACGCCGTGCTCGAGCGCTTCCATGAGCACCTCTACGGCCGGCGGCGGGCCCATGGAGATCGCCGTCACGCGACCGCCGTATGTTTTCTTCGTATGCAGGGCCGCCTGGAGAGCGTAGCGATCGAACGGGTTGAGCATGCGCTTCGCTTTGGCGCGATCGATCGTTCCGTCGGGGTTGAGACCGGCCTTTGAGCCCTGGTCCGGTACCTGCTTTACGAGCACGAATATGTCAAAAGGATCTGCCATGCACGGGATTACCTGGAGGTAGACATCTCTAAATCTTAGCTGCCTTTTCTGAGCTTCATTACATTTGTGAAAAGAAATAGCTGCACTTGTAATTGAACCTCTAAGATTTGGTCACTCTTATTTTGTAATGGTTTTTTCGCAATTGCTGGCGGGAATTTGAGCCTCGAACCAGTTGGGAAAGGAGGAACGATGCGTCTTCGCTTGCTGGCGGCCGGGATGATGTGCGCGCTTGCGCTCTCGCTTGATGCATCTTGCGCTACCGGCATCGCCGCCGATCCACCGGGGGCTGCGATTGCCGCCAGCCCGCCGGAGTCAGCGCAGGGCCGGTTCGACCGCCTGGTCGACGACTATTTTGCCTACCGGTTTCGAGTCCACCCGACCTGGGCCACGGAGACCGGGGTGCACGATTATGACGGGCAGCTCGAGGACTTCTCGCAGCGCGCCTGCGAAGAGCGCATTAAAAGCGAGCGCGGCTTTCTCAGCCGGCTCGAGGCCGTAGAGCCAGGGCAGCTTTCCCGCCAGTCGCGACTGGACCTTCTCCAGTTGAGGACAAGCGTCCTTGGCAGCCTGCTCGAGCTGGAGCAGATCCAGATGTGGAAACACAATCCCGACCACTACAGCTCGACGCCCGCCGCCAGCATCTTCTCCCTCATGAAGCGGGATTTTGCGCCGCTGCCGGAGCGGATGCGGTCGGTCATCTCCAGGGAACGGCAGATTCCCCGGATGCTCGCCGAAGGAAGGAAGAACCTGGTCGACCCGCCGGCGGTCTACACGGACGTGGCGCTCGAGCAGCTGCCGGGAATTGTGGAATTTTTTCAAAAGGCGGTGCCGCAAGCGTTTGCGCCGGTCAAGGACGACCAACTGCAGGCCGAGCTTGCCCGGACAAACGCCGCCGTGGTCGACAGCCTGCGCTCCTACGAGAAATTCCTGAAAGAGGATCTCTCGCGACGTTCTCACGGCAGCTTCGCCCTGGGCGCCGATCTTTATCGCAAGAAGCTCCTCTATGACGAGATGATTGACGAGCCGCTCGATGCCCTGCTGGATCGAGGCTACAGCGAGCTGCGCCGGCTGCAGCAGCTTTTCAAGGACACGGCCCGCCGCATCGATCCGGCGAGGGACGCCGGCTACGTGTATGCCTCCATCTCGGCGGACCACCCGCGCCCGGATCAATTGCTGACAACCATAAGCCTCTCCCTCGAGGAGATCCGCCACTTCTGCGTCTCCCGGCCGATTGTAACCATTCCGTCCCGGCAGCGCGTGCGCGTCGAGGAGACCCCGCCTTTTGAGCGCGCGCTCTCGTTTGCCTCGATGGATACGCCGGGTCCGCTGGAGAAGAAGGCCACCGAAGCCTACTATTACGTCACCCTTCCCGAGCCCGGCTGGCCGGCAAAAAAGGTCGAGGAGCACATGCGGCAGTTCTGCCGGGCGGACGTGGTGAACACGAGCACCCACGAGGCTTATCCCGGTCATTACGTGCAGTTCCTCTGGATCAAGCAGGCACCCTCGAAGGTGCGCATGCTCCTGGGCTGCGGCTCCAACGCCGAGGGCTGGGCCCACTATTGCGAGGAGATGGTGCTCGATGAGGGCTTCCACCAGGCAGACCAGAAGCTCAGGCTCGGGCAGATTCACGACGCGCTTCTGAGAGCCTGCCGCTACATTGTCGGAATCCGCCTGCACACGGGCGGCATGAGCGTCGAGGAGGGCATCAGGTTCTTCATGGACGAGGGCTACCAGGAAAGAGCCAACGCCGAGCGCGAGACCAGGCGAGGGACGATGGACCCGACCTACCTTGTCTATACGCTGGGCAAGCTGGAGATCCTCAAGCTGCGGGAGGACTACAAAAAAGCCAGGGGCAAGGACTTTGATCTAAGAGAGTTCCACGACCGCTTCCTGGCCCAGGGCTGTCCGCCGCTGCCCCTGGTCAGGGAAGCGCTGCTGGGCAGTTCTAGTAAAATATCTCTAGTGAACCCTGCGCCCTGAAGAATCCTTTGATGCTGAAAATAGAAATGGAGCGATTGGCTGTCGCTGGCACGGCCGCGGTAAAGAGCGCGCGCTCGGGGGCCGTTCTGCTCGCGTTGAGCGTGCTTCTGGTCGGTTGCCCGGCATACTGCCAGGATGGGTCCGGGCCCGGGCACGCCCGGCGCCCCATCACCGGCCAGCGCCACCCCGGGGAGGGCGCCACCCTCATCGGCCAGGTTCCCGCCTCGCCGGAACATGCCGGCATGCTGCCGGCGCTGCCGCGTGGCAAAGCCGGGGAGGTTGTCTGGAACCGGGATCTGCCCGCCAGCCTCTCGGAGGCCCGCCGGGCGAACAAGCTGGTGCTGGTGGATGTGTACACGGACTGGTGTGGCTGGTGCAAGAAGCTGGACAGGGACACCTACACGGATCCCGGCGTCATCCAGATACTCAAGGCCTCCTTCGTCTGCGTGAAGCTGGACGCGGAGGACGGCGGCGCCGGTGAGTCGTTCGCCAGGCAGTACCGGGTGGACGGCTTCCCCTGCATCATGGTCCTCGAGCCCAGCGGCAAGCTGCGTGGCGTGACTTACGGCTATCGCAACGCCCAGGACTTCTCCGAGATTCTCAACAAGGCGATCGCCTCGCCGCAGTCGTAGCAGCCCTTTGCCGCTGGCCGTTTTGCCCAGGTCAGCGGCTCCCCGGCCCCCGGGGCTGGGCACGGCGAGCCCGCCTGCGGTAAGACGGCGCGGGTCGCGCCCGCAAGACGAGACCCGGTGAGGAAGCGGAGCCCGGGGGCGCCCCGCTCGCCTTCAGGAGATAAGGTCCCCTAGCCGCATGGCCGCAAACGCCAGGTTCAATGCCGGCTTGCGGATTGCCGGCGCGCTCGGCAAAAGCGACAGCAGCCGCGCGTCGGCCGGCATCGCGCGCCGGCGGCTGAAAATCTCGGACAGCGGGTGCTTCAGGTCCTCGATCAAGCCCGCGATTACGCGCCCGAGCACAAAGGCGAACGGAATGCCGTCCGTGATTGCCCCGATGAGCAGGCTCTCGTTGAAGCGCCTCAGCTGCAGAAACGGCAGCCCGTCGGCCGGAAGCATGAGGCTCGCCTTCCAGCAGTGCTCAATCGGGGGGAGCGGCACCTTGTGATGCCGCCTGGCCCAGTCGTAGAGCCGCTGAATATTCGGATCGTCGGCGCCCAGGACGGTCGGCGGAATAACGCCGGGAGACTCCTCGCCTCCCACCAGGACACGCCCGGAAGGCAGGTAGCGGACATAGTGGTACAGCCGGAGCGAGTCCCACATGGCGATCCGGTGCGTTTCTTTTACGAACTCGGCGATCTTGTCTGAAGGCTCCGTCACCAGGATGTGGCTGACCACGGGGATGCAGAAGTTCGCCGCGTCGGTCACCTCCCGAAAGAGGGCGCTTCCGGAGCCGGGGCACACTACCAGGTTCTGCGCCTCGATCGTGTTGCCATTGCAGGACACCAGGAACTTCTCCCCGTCGTGCCGCCAAGCATCGACCGGGGAGTCCTCGCAGACCTGCCCCCCGGCCCTTCCGACCGCCGACGACATCCCGACGGCGAGCTTCGCCGGGTGCACGGCGTGCTCGCCTGACAGCTCGAGGGCGGCGCAAAAGCCCAGCTTTGCTTTGTCAAGATGCCCCTGCTGCAGAAAGCTGGTCTGCAATCCGTATTTGTGCCGGGCTTCGCCTTCCTGCTTCAACAAAGGGATGTGAGATTTGCGTGCCGCCGTATAAAGCGAGCTGCCGGTCTGCCAGTCGGGTGTCTGGAGCCCGGTAGTGCTCTTCATTTGCAAGATCGAGTCCTGCAAGAAGAAGCTGAGCGCACGCGTGCGCTCTTCGCCGATGCTGTTTTCAACCGCGCTTGAATCAAGGGTGGTGGCAAGGGAGAGGATGCCGGCGTTCCAACCCGAGCTGCCCTCGGCGAGTCGCTTTGCATCAACGACAATCACCTTCTGGCGCGACGCCAGCGCCAGCGCCGTGGACAGACCGGTGGCCCCCGCGCCGACCACCACGGTGTCACACTTGGCGTCCGCAGAGAGCTTTCTCGGCCGCTCCGTGCGCTCAAGCTGCCAGAACGGCGCTACGGCCCAGGGGCGATCATCCGCGTTCTCTGCATATTGAGCGGCCACGCTACCCTCGCCTTTCCCCCGCCTCTTCCAGTCTAGCGCGCCCCCGGCTTGCTGCCAGCCACCAACATAAGCCACCGTTAACGCATCATCATTTACTCTTGGATAACCAGCGATAAGCCGTATGCCATAATCACTCTCTTCGAGGGGCGAACTCCGCAATGCAGGGCCGACAAGCGGAGCGCAGGGTTCCGAGGAGGAATCCGCAGCGTAGCGAAGTAGTGGACGCGCAGAGGGCGAGCGGCACGAGCCCGGAGCGCTTGAAAAATGAGGACGTTAGCACTTATGGGAATTGCAGTGGGCAAGAAGGGCATCGTATTCGGCGTGGCGAACGATCACAGCCTCGCCTGGTATTGCGCCAGGGCTTTGCACGAGGAAGGCGCGGAGCTCGCCTTCACGTATCAAGCGGAGACCCTGGAGCGGCGAGTCAGGCCGCTTGCCGAGAGCGTCAAGTCGACCTTTGTCGAGCAGTGCGATCTGTCCGACGACGCGCAGATTGAGCAGGTGTTCGCAAAACTGAAGAGCCACTGGGGTTCCATCGATTTTGTCGTGCACGCGGTGGCTTTCGCCAACAAACAGGACCTGGAGGGGCATTTCGTCGACACCTCGCGCGACGGCTTCAAGCTGGCGCTTGATGTCAGCGCTTACACGCTGACGGCGGTCGCCAGGCAGGCGGCGCAGCTGATGGACAGCAAGGGCGGCAGCATCATCACCCTCACCTATTACGGCGCCGAGAAGGTCGTGCCCCACTACAACGTCATGGGCGTCGCCAAAGCGGCTCTTGAAGCCAGCGTGCGCTATCTCGCCGCCGACCTCGGCGAGAAAAACATCCGCGTCAACGCCATTTCGGCCGGACCGGTTCGCACCCTGGCCGCCATGGGCATATCCGGCTTCCGCGACATGCTGAAATACGTCGAGCAGAGGGCGCCGCTCAAGCGCAATGTTCAGGCGGAAGAGGTGGGCAAGACCGCGCTCTACTTCGTAAGCGATCTGTCGTCCGGCGTCACGGGCGAGGTCGTTCACGTCGACTGCGGCTACAGCATTATGGGGATGTAAGGGTTTCTACCCTTCGCAGTGGGCGACGCGCACCATGGTATTCAGCGCTGACGCCGCGCCCCCGCAGCGGCGGATGAAGTCGCGCGCCACCTGCTCGATGATCGCCATATCTTTGAAGTTCGGCACGAAGCCGTGTCTGGCCGGCCTTGACGTCGACAGCAGGTGCCGGACGAAGCGCAGCCCCGGCTCGGTCATCTCGTGATTGTGCGGGCCGCCGCTGCCCTCGACGATTGTTCTGACTATCGTGGCCTGCGCGACGCTCGGCAAGATCAGGTCCAGCGGCACCTCCACGAAGTTCGGCTCGGGGCTTGACTCGAAAGATCCTGGATCAAAGTTCATGACAGGTACCCGGCAAAAAATGAAGAAAACATTGCGACCTCGCAGTAATCTATCAGTCTTGCCGCGCTTGGCAACTAAAGATTCGCTAAGGGACGATATGCGAGGGTTATGCGACAGGGCTCCGCGCGCTATGCTGGCGCCTGTAAAAGCGCATGAGTGCTTGAGCTTGATGAAAGAATATTTCGGCTCGCCGCCGGGTAAACTAATGTTCCAATATGAGGGTGCAGGAGCGGGACGTCCATGTCCGTATCAACAGAGGCTGCGGCAACCACTTTGCGGGGCAGTGAGGGCGAGAAGGCACCGGCTGCCGGGAAGACCGGAATCAAGAAACAGATGAAACCGATGCAGTGCCTGGTCAAGGAAGACCTCTTGAAGGAGGGGCTCACCCTTCGGGCGGACGTGTCGGAGCCGGCGGTCGGCTTTGATCAGGTGAAGATCAAGGTCGTGGCCACCGCCGTTTGCGGAACCGACAAAAGCATCTACCAGAGCGACAGGAACGAGGGCATTCGCCGCGAGATGCAGCGCTATCTGCCGTCGCCGGATGCCTACAAGCCGATCGTCATCGGTCACGAGTTCTGCGGCATTGTCCAGGAGGTGGGCCAGGGCGTCACGGCTGATCACTGGAGTGATGTCCCTTCCCGCCTGATTATCGAGCCCGGCGACTACGTGACGGCGGAGATGCATCTAGCCTGCGGGCATTGCTTGCTCTGCCGCACGGGCAACGAGCACATCTGCGTGAACGTGCGGGTGAAGGGCGTCCACCTGGACGGGTGCTTCGCGCAGAGCGTGGTGGTGCCTTACAAGAACGTCATCCTGCTGGGAAAGGGCGGCGACACCTCGCAGATCCCCCCGCGCGTAGGCGCCATGCTCGACGCTTTCGGCAACGCCGTTCACACCGTGCAGGAAGCCGACGTGAGAGGCAAGTCGGTGGCCATACTGGGGGCCGGACCGCTCGGGTTGATGGCGACCTTCCTCTGCCGCTCCTTCGGAGCAAGCAGGATATATCTCACGGAAGCCGCCGATTCCGATCGCCGGTTCGAGATTGGTACTGCCTTTGGTGCCACCTTGTGCTTCGATGTCTCGAAAGGCTCGCAGAATCTGTATCAAGCCGTGGAGAAGTGGGAGACCGGCGCCAACGGGGTTGATGTGGTGATCGAGATGTCGGGCTCGATGCCGGCTTATCAAGACGCTTTTCGAATAGTGCGGAACGGCGGCGTGATTCTCCTGCTTGGAATCGCCCGCGAGCCGCTGCCGAAATTTGATATCGCCAACGGTATCATCTGGAAGGGCGTCACGGTCAAGGGCATTTTCGGGCGCAAGATGTTCGACACCTGGGAGACCATGCTGAGACTGCTGCGATCTGACCAGTTCGACATAAGGTCCCATCTCGATCGCATCACGAGCAAGCGCAATTATCGGCTCGACGAGTATGTCGAGGCCTTCGACGTTCTTAACTCCGGCAAGGAGATGAAGCTCGTCTTCACGCCCGACGGATCTGCCATTTAGGGCGGGACCGAAAATAAACAAGGAGCAATGCATCGCCATGGTTACCTCGACCCCGCAATCGATAAGAACGGTCAAGGATCTTTACGCCGCGCTGGCAGCGGAGCTAAATAAGGCCAGGGAGACAAAGACGTACAAATACGAGGTGCCGATCGAGGGCGAGCAGGGCGGTGTCGTAACCGTCGCCGGACGCCAGGTGGTGATGCTGGCGTCCAACAACTACCTGGGACTGGCGAATCACCCGCGCATCAGGCAGGCCGCCCGCGACGGGCTGGACAAGTGGGGCTTCGGCATGGCGTCCGTCCGCTTTCTCTGCGGAACCCAGCCTATCCATATGGAGCTCGAGCAGAAGATCGCCTCGTTCTTCGGCTGCGAGGACGCGATCCTGCACTCGTCCTGCTTTGCGGCCAACGAAGCGTTTTTCACCGGGCTGATCGCCGGCGACCTCGGTTTCAAGGATTATAAAGACGTGATCTACAGCGATCAGCTCAATCACGCCAGCATCATCGACGGCATTCGCCTGTGCCGCATAGTCGCCAAGTCTACCGATTCCCGGCCCTATCCTCACGTTCAGATCGAGACGCTCAAGAAGTGGCTTGAGGAAGACAAGGACAAAGGCTATCGGGTCCGCGTAATCGCCACGGACGGCGTCTTCAGCATGGAGGGCGATCTCGCACCGATCAAGGAGCTTGTCGACCTGGCGGCACGATATCACGCTCTCCTGTTCGTCGACGAGTCGCATGCCACGGGCGTCCTGGGCGCGACCGGGAGGGGAACCCCAGAGGCTCTGGGCGTGCACGGGAAGATCGACGTCATCTCCGGCACGCTGGGCAAAGCCCTCGGCGGCGCTGCCGGCGGCTTCATCACCGGCAAAAAGGAGCTCGTCGAATTCCTCCGCCAGAAGTCGCGCCCCTACACGTTCTCCAACACGCTGCCGCCGCCCGTTGTCTGCGCGGCGATCGAGGCCTTCCGGATCCTCGAGGAAGACACCTCGCTTGTCAGCCAGCTCCACAAGAACACCGAATACTTCCGCCGCGAGATCAAGCGCCTGGGCTTCAAGATCATCGAGGGCACGCACCCCATCGTCCCGGTCATGCTGGGCGAGGCCTCGCTGGCCATGGACATGAGCCACGATCTTCTGGAAGAAGGCGTCTACATCAAGGGCCTCTGGTACCCGGTCGTCCCCCAGGGAGAAGCCAGGCTGCGCGCGCAGATCTCCGCTGCCCACACCACATCGGATTTAGATCGTGCCTTGAGCGCCTTTGCCAGGGTCGGAAAGAGATTGGGCGTGATCTAATACCCGTTCCACCAGTTCCTGAGGGTTACCTTGAGCTTGCTCAGCGTGTGCGAAAGCTTCGCTCGCCAGGGCCTCGCCGGCGGCGAGCCGCTGTCGTAGGCGGTGCCGTAGTTGCCCCCGTATTGCCCGCCGTATCCGCCTGCGTATCCCCTTGCCGGGCGTCTGGACTGAGCAAGCTGCCTGCCGGGGCGCACGGGTTGGTTGGCGGCCAGCATCGATTTCAGGCGGTCGATACGCACCGGTATCGGCTCGCTGGGAGAGATTATCAGTTGGGGACACACGGCCAGCTCGAGCTGGCTGAGCCGCAGGAGCATGGGTTTCTGGGGGCTGGTGTGCCCGAAAACCTTCATCTCCAGCATGGCTACCTGGCTGACCACGGTGCCGGGGCGCGTGGCGCCGGGCCGCCGCCCAGGCGCCACCGGTGGCGCCTTTTGTGCCACTCTGGTGGGGCGACCGGGCGGCGTTTTCGCCCGAGCCCAGGTCCTGATTCCTTTTTGAGCGGTGGCAAATTCAGGCTTCCTGGCATAGGCCGTTTGTGGAGGCCGCTGGCCGTAGCCGTAGGTCTTGATGCTCGGGAAAGCGGGCGAGTAGGCTGCCTCGACCGCCCCCGGTGCCGGGCGTGGCGCAACCGGCGGTTTCGGGCGCGGCGGGTTGCTCACCGGCTTGCTTGCCACGACCGGCTGCCGGGATAGCTGCCTCTGCCTGGCTGTGCCCGCCGGCGAAGCAGGCGGCGGCAGGGAGGGGCTCTCTACGGCCTGCAGGAGATAAGCGGTTCGCTGCACGGCCGGGCCGCTGCGAACGCTGCCGAAGACGAGCTTGTCCAGGCGGTCCAGCCGCGTGTTCAGAGGCTGGCCTTTGTAGTCATGGTGGAAGAAGTGAATCTCCAGCGCCGCCACGTTGTCCGGCAACGACCCGGGCGCTGCCGGCGCCGGTGCCCCTGTCGTCAAAGTCAGACACAGGCACGAAGCAGCCACCAGCGGGCAAAATCTGAGTGCACGCATTGGATTGAACAACGCCGGATTAAGTCAGGCTATTTGACGACCGGCGGGAGGGTTTGTTTCCTTGGTCCCGGGTCCCCGTGCCGGTCGGGCAGAACGGTGTGAGAGACTTACAGGCGCGAGCGAGCCATGGCCCATACGATGTTGCGCCATTGCGACCCGACGCAAGCATTTGCCTTAGCGAGCTTCCTCGGCGCTGAGGGTACTGTGCGCCGATGGTGCCACCACGGTTTGCCCGAACGCCGTATTTGCCGCTTCGGGGCCGGACATCTCCTGAACCAGCGATTCGGCGCAGGCAAGCAGCACCGGATTTCTGGTCAGGACGGCGACGTGATAGTTGTCCACGGCCAGATGCGCCTCTTCGGTCAGCGTTTTCCAGCGGCTCTCGAAGCGCTTGTCGAGATAAAGCTCCTTGAGAATCTTGGACTGCTCCGGCCCCCCTGTCGCCATCACGAAGGTGACCAGTGCGGCTTTGCCTGCCGCGCCGATGAAGTCGGGAGCCATGCCTGCCACCCCGAGAGCGGTTTCGACGACGTGGGCCGAAACTCGCGCGAACGCGCTGCGGTGGTTGTATTTGTGCAGGCGCCTTTCAATCTCCTTGACTACCGGGTCGTTGTCCAGCGCGTGCTCGACTACCGTCTTCAATTTTTCCCGGCGCTGGTCCACATCCCATACGCCCTGGGCGTAGATCGACTCGGGAACCGATACTTCGCGGGATGTTGCCACCAGCACGGTCATGGTCTTGTCCGCTTCCCCATCTCCCACCAGCCCCTTGAGCGAGGTGAGCCCGCTTGATGTGACCTGCCGGCCCCGCGCGCGATCGGACATCCCCAGCCCCATCGCGATCTGCATCACGCTGGCTGTGATCTTCACGTGCAGCTCGTCGATGTGCTTCTGCCTGGCGTACTCGGCTGACGCCCGGCTTTTGAGCTTCAGCTTCTCGCCGAGCACAATGTCGGCGGCCTCGCTCGAGGGGCCGAATCCCTGGTAGGGAACAGAAAAGTTGGCCGCGTCCTTGCCTTGAGCGACCATGCGCATCGGGATGCTGCGGAAGTGGGCGGCTGCTTTATCCAGAACCTTGGTTTGCGGATCCCGTTCCAGGGCGGCATCCAGCAGCTCGTCCACGCGGCGGCCGATTCTGTTGCTCTCGTCCGCTACGGTCACGGAGCCTGTGAGCTCCTTGTGCCTGGCACCACCAGCGGTGCCAACTACCGTTCCCTTCTTGTCGAGTCGCCCGCACATGGGCAGCAACCAGAACGCCTGTGCCGACGAAGGCTGCTCCAACGCTCCATTGATTGGCGCCGACAGCCCCGCCGGCCCGCGGGTGGAATTGCCCGCCGCAGCCGGGTTCCACAGCGCGGCCGTTGTGGCAAGGAGAACCGAAATTGCAAGGAGGCGGCGGATTCCGGATGAGCGCATTGAGAGCCCTGGTTATTGACAGCTGGACCAGCCTAGCAGATTCCAAGGGCCAGCGGGGCGCATCTACTGACATTGCGTCTAAAAGCTTTCTCAGACCCGGCGCTTTACAACCGCCGGGGAGATTACCGGACCAGTTGAGCCTCCCACTCGCCGCCGCCCTGGGTTTCCCCGCGCATGTACGGTCCCTGATAATCCTTGGCGTTCACCATCTGCACCTTGCCGCGGAAGATCATAGTGCGGTCGGAGGCGGCGCCGCCTTTCCCTTTCTTGTATGTCCGAACGATCGTCATATTCGGGAAGCTGTACCATCCTTTTTGAATCTCGAACTTCTCGTTGGTGTTCTGATCCACGCCGCGCCCGCTCAGGTGCCCGCCGTCCTGCTCGAGGAACATCGTCGACTTTATGGTCTTGAAATTCCACTTGTACGCCACCAGCCACTTGCCGGACAGATCCGGGGCTTTGGCTGGCGCCTGCTCGCCGCCGCCCTCCTCGCTCGGAGAAGGCGGGGGGGTGGAGGCCGTCTGCTCGCCGCCTTGAGAGGAAGCCAGCTGTGCTTCGAAGACGTCCCCGACCTGCTGGCCGTTGATGACGGTGTTGTAGTTGCCGTTCATGTACGGGCCCTGGTAATCCTTGTCATTGACCATTGTCAATGTGCCCGCGTAATTGACCGGCGGCACCGGACCGTTTGCTCCCGGCGCCTGGTATTGCTTTGTGAAAGTCACGTCCTGCCCGTTTACCGTTCCCTGGACATCAAAGGCCCGTCCGGAGTCGTCATCGGTGCCCGACCCGGTAAACTGGTTGCCCTGCTGCTGAAGCTGCATGGTCGCTTTCATGACCTGATTATTGAACTTGAAGGCGATCTTCCAGGTGCCGCTCATCGGGTTGGCGGTAGCGACCGGCGCGCCGCCTTGCTGCCCCCCGGTTGCTTGTCCCGACGGGGCGCCCCCCGGCTGCTTCGGCCCCAGGGAGATCTTGGCGCAGCCCGCCAGGGTGAGCACCAGAGTTGCCACCAGCAAGCTTCTAGTAAGGGACGACCGATCCGTCATGGGACTTATATTACACGCTCGGACCGCTTCTGCCCCAGCGCTGGCGGCTATGGCAGAGCTGCGATATAAAGGATATATTTTCTATTGCTTGTTGGTGAACGAGGTAGGCTTAGATGTCGCTGGATAAAATCAAGAAGGCCATTGCGGAGCAGCAGTTGCGTTGTCCGAGCTGTCAGGGCGCCATTCTGAAGTACGACAAGTACATCGATACGGTCGACAACATCTGGGATGGCGCCGGCGACTCGAAGATCGAGTTTAGCGGCTGCAAGGTGACGCTCATCTGTGGAAACGGGGATTGCCAGTGGCGGGAGCGCACGGATTACTGGCAGGAGTATCTTGCAGGGTAGGCACGGCAAGAGGGGGACGTCATGGCCATTCCATTGCGGACGCACGTAACCGTACTGCTCATGAGCGGCGAGCAGGTCGAAGGCGAGGTGGCCATGGCCGACCAGGCTACCTACCTTTGCCTGCAGCGCGAAAGCGAAACCCTTTACCTGCCCTGGACGGCGATCAAGTGCGTGCGCGGGCCCGTGCTGCCGGAAAAGGCGGCCACCACCCCTTACGCGCGACCGGTGTAGGCGGCTGGCCGGTTGTCGTGATCACCGGAGCGGCTTTGCCCGGTCACCTCACACGCAGGGCGCCAGCCAATAGGAAATCATGGATTCTTCGGCAGATAATCTTTGCGGCGGAAGACGTCTGTCTTCAGGGACGCGACGCGGTCCAGGAAGAGAAGCCCGTCGAGGTGGTCGTATTCGTGGAGGATGACCCTGGCCTCGAAGTCAGAGGCTTCCAGGCTCAGCTCGCCGCCGTCCGGCGTCAGGGCCCGAAAGGCGATGCGCTGCGCGCGCTTGACGTTGGCGGTCAGATGCGGCAGGCTCAAGCACCCCTCACGCCCCATAACCTCTCCCTCCTGCCATTCGATGACCGGATTGATTAGCACCATCCGACCATGGTTGGGCACCGGCTTGCGCCCGCGCGAGGCGTCGACGACGATGATTCGTCTGGTCGTGCCGACCTGCGGTGCGGCAATCCCCACGCAACCCGGGTTGCTCTCCAGGGTTTCGACCAGGTCGGCGATGAAGCGCAGCACTTCTTCGTCCAGCTGCGCCACCGGCTCACAGACGGTCTTGAGGATGGGGTCGGGGTAGAGCAGAACGGGAAGGATGGCCATGTCTAGAGCTCATAAACCTCGATCTGCTGAACCGAAACGTCCACCTCCAGGTCCTTGCCGATCTGGTGCAACGCCGCTTCCAGAGCCTGCTCGGGTAATGCCTCGGGTACGGTGACCTCGAGCATCATCACGAAGATCTCTTGCTCGCCGGCGTGCGAGTACTTCGTCTGGACGTCGGTGATGTTGATCCCCATCTCGGCAAGCGCTCGCGTGATCCCGGCCACGATGCCGGGCTTATCCGCTCCGTAAACCGAGATCATGAAGGGGTTAATTGGCTCGGCGGGCTCTCGCGCCTCCTCTTCGCTGAGCTCCCGGGCGGTGATGGTCAATCCCATGCGCTCCTCCACCCCGGAAAGCGCCTCCTTCAGGTCCGACACGGATTTGTCTTCGGGCAGCTGCAACATGAGGATGAGGGCGAACTCTCCCCGCAGCAGGGTCATGCTCGAGTCGAGAAGATTGCAGCCGAGCTTGTACAACTGATCCGCCACATCGGCTACTATCCCGACGCGGTCCCGTCCGACTCCGGTCAGAACTACAGTTTTCGACACCTTGTCCTCCTTTGGCGCCGGCGGTGCTCGTGTCACTCCGGCGGCGTGAAGTCCTCGATCTCTTGTTCTCTGGCGATCATATTCGCCGACAACCACTGCCTGACGCGCAGCCGCACCCGACTGTTCCGGAACTCTTCCCACCTGTCGCATTCGCCGGCGCTGCCGGACAGGACGCTTCTGACTGCTTGCAAGGGGGTCGGGCTCTCCAGGGCTACGTCAAGGAGGCGCGCGAGACGGGGATCGGTCACGGTGCCGGCGAAATCGAGGAGATCCTGGCGCAGCTGGCCGGGGCTCGGTTTCGGAACGTACAGATACCGCTCGCGGTGACATTCGATCTCGTCGGTGAGATCGCGCAGGTCATAGAGCCCCTGCTGCACGAGCTCGACGTTGCCGGACTCTTTGTCCAGGTAATAGGCATTGCCGGGGGAATCATCTTCCCAGGCCAGCACCAGGGCTTCCATGTCTATCGGCGGGTCGCTCACTGCTTTTCTTCCCGGTGCGAACAATCAACCAGTCAGTGTACCGGATCGCCATGACGGCCGGCAATTTCCCCCGCCTATTATAGGGGTCCCGGAGGTCTGCGCCTAACTCGGCCGTCCCCAGACGGCCTGCAAGCGGTCCATATCTTTATGCAAGCGGCGTTTCTCCTGATTGTCCCGGCACGATGATGCCTCCCAGTAAAGTTGCCACCACTTCTGGTGCGCTCTCTTTTTCCCCCGCGCCGCCTCTTCCGCGCACACGAGATACAGGCGGTCCAGAAGCTCGTTGGCCTCCTCCTCCTCGAGGACGATCGGTTGCTTGCTGAAGTCGGACGGACGGACGTTCTGCCGGCCTTCGGCGAAGAGCCAGCGCAGGGTGGTCTTCGTCCCCGGATCGAGGTTGTCCAGATTGCTTGTGAATCTGTCTTCCCGCCGCCGCCCGCTCTCCGGATAGAACTCCAGAAGCCCTTTATCAGGCCACTGGTTGCCGGCTTCACACGGCGTGGCGTCGTCGTTCGCGTAGACCAGAAAGTAGCCCGGGGTCGACGTCACCAGGAAGTCATAGAGGCTGTCGCGCACGCGGGACCAGGCCTCGCAGGAGATCCGCGGGCCGAGCCGGGGCTCCTGGCCCTCCTCCGCCGACTGCAAAGCCGCGTCCACCGTGTGCAGGGCCGCCATCAGGTGGAACAGCTCCGGGTTCTCCTCCCGCGCTTCCAGGCGGCGGCAATAATGGTAGGCGTCGTCGAGAGCCATGCTCAGTCTGCGCTCGTGCTGTGTCATTCTCGAATCTTCCTTAAGTGCTGCCTTGAGCCCCAGGCTCCTCCTATATACCCCAGTTTAAGGCGGTCGAATCCCGGCCGCTGCAGGCGGGCGCGGGCACCCCGGCTGCCCGAACGAATAAGTTGTAACGTGCTGGCGGACGCCTCAGTGGCAGTAATGACTGAAGGCCCGGGTATAGTCGCCATTGGACGGATCGAGCTGGTGCGCTTTGCGCAGCTCGGGCTCGCCCTGCTTGCGCCAGCCGTAGTGCTCGGACAGGAGCATGCCCAGCCTGTAATGGGCTTCCGCATCGCCGACGTTCAGCTCGATCGCTTTGCGGAAGTTGGCCTCGCCCTCCTTGTATTTCTTGTAGTGCGAGACCTGTAGCCACCCTATGGTGGTTAAGATGTGTGAATTGCCCGGGTCGGCGGCCAGCGCTTTTTGAAACTCCTGCATGGCCTCGCCGTAAGCCTTCTGCCGGTCGACCAGGAGGCGGCCCAGGTGGTAATGCGGCCGGGCACTGGCGGGATCCAGCTTGATCGCCTTCTCGAACTCCTGGCGCGCTTCGTCGTAGCGTTCGAATCCGGTGCTCAGCAGGAGCCCGAGCTGGTCGTGGGCCACCGGGTCGTTCGGGTTCAGGCGCAGCGCTTTCCGCAGCTCGTCCTCGGCGCCCTGAAAGTTCCTGTAGAGCTGCATGTAGACCATGGCGACTCCCACGTGGGCGGCCGCGTTCTTCGGATTCGTGGTCAGCGCTTTGCGAAACTGCTTGTCCGCCTCGTCGTAGCTGTTTCTCTGGGCAATCAAAAGATTGCCCAGCCCGACCCGGGCATCGTCCAGACCGCAATTGAGCTCTATAGCCTTGCGAAATTCCGCCTCCGCCTCATCCACGCGGCCCCCCGAGACTTCCAGAAACCGGGCGAGGTCGAGGTGGGCGTCGCCGCTGTCCGGGCTCAGCTCGATGCCCTTGCGCAGCTCTTTTTCGGCTTCCTCCTGTCTCGATCTGTCATGGGCGAGGATGGTGCCCAGGTCGCTGTGGAGCGCGGAGTTGGATGGGTCAAGCTGTATGGCCCGGACAAGCTCGGTCTCCGCTTCGGCATACTGCCCCTTCCTGCCCAGAAGCCTGCCCAGGGCGAAATGAGCTTCCCAGTCGTCGGCGTCGCTGGCAACGGCGCTGCGATAAAGCTTTTCCGCCTGATCGCGGTCGTTGCGCTCGCTTTCCAGCAGCAGTCCGAGATTGACCAGCGCCCGCGTGTTGAGCGGGTTCAGCTCGAGGGCCTTGCGATACTCCTGCTCGGCCTGATCGACTCTGGTGAACTTGTGCTCTTGAATATATCCGAGCAGGTTGTGGGCCGCCGAATTGGCCGGGTCGAGGGTGACGGCCAGTTGAGCCTGGCGCAGCGCCTCACCATACTCGCCCGTGCGCAGGTACGCTCGCGAAAGAGCCTCATGCCCCCGCGACGAGTCCCTGTCGTTGATAACCGCCCTTTTAGCCGCCTCCAGGGCCTGGGGATAGCGCCTCTGCGCGTCGTACACGTCGGCGGAGACGATATAGGCTTCCACCGAGCCCGGATTGAGCTGGGTGGCCTGCTCCAGCTCATGAGCCGCGTCCCAGAGCTTGTGCCTGGCGATCAGCTGATTGGCCAGCCTCATGTGTTGAGCGTAAGAGACCAGGCTGGTGCCCGGAGCGATCTTCGTGCCTGCCGGAGCTTCCTGCTCGGAGGGGAGCACCAAATACGGTGCCGATCGCGAAACCGACGGCGGAACCCCGAGCATGAGCGGCGGCCCGACGAAGGCGCTGGCCATGACGGGTGTTTGCATCTCCCCCTTGTCGCGCAGAACCTCGGCTTGCACGCGCTGCCTCATGGAATTGAATGCCTGCTCGACGGACACCTTCCCTTCATTCGACCTCAGAGAGTCGACCAGATATTTCGTGAAGTAGCTGTTCTTCAACTGATCGGATTCCCAGGAGCGCTGGTCGGGCGAGCTCGATGAGATGACCATGCTTCCGATTCCCTGCGCGACCTCCTGAGTGTCCACGTTCGTGCGCGTGATCCCTTTATGGCCCCCTTCGGCCCCGGCGCCGCTGTAACAGGTGTCCATGATCAAGACGATCCGGCTGGTATGGACTCTTTCTTTGATCGTGCGCATCAGCTGCTTCATCTCCAGCCCGGTCGCGAACAGTTTGTCCACCTGCGTGTCATAGGCGACGACATAATTTACGCCGCGAATGTCTGCGCCCGCCGGCGAGCCGTGAGTCGACAGATAGATGACGACCAGATCTTCCGGCATCGCGGCGTGAGGCAGAAAGGAATCGCCCAGCGCATCCATGATGTTGACCTTGGAGGCGTTTTCGTTCAGAAGAAGCCTCACGTGATCTTTGGCGAAGCGGCCGGCGGACGGATCGATCAGATAGTTGTAAAAATCCTCGGCATCCTTGGCCGAGTACTTGAGCGCCGGCACCTTGGGATCGGCGAACTGGCTGATGCCGACGACAACCGCCCATTTATCAGCCACCCGGCTTGCCGCCTGTGCCACCGGCGGCCTGGCTGCGGCCGCCGGCAGCCCGATCGCGGCAAGGCTCACCACCGCCAGAGATATAGCCCACAGACAGAGCCACAGTCGCGAAAGCCCGGCGTTTGTGATTCCTCGTCTCTTCATGCCGACCCCCGATATCTCTCTCTACCCGCAGCGGGAAAAAATTACTCGATGAGCAAGCCGTCCCGCCTGCAGCATTAAGAATGTTATTGTTAGGGTAATCATGACGGACCTGCGAATTCCCGAGGGCATCAATTACGAGTGCACAGGCTGCGGCAACTGTTGTCTCGAGTGGCCTGTTCCGGCGACGGCTGAAGACCAGGCCCGGATTTCGGTGCTCGCCGGCTCGTTCCAGCAAGGCCGGCTCGATCCGGGCAGGCTCTTCCGCAAGCTGGGCAGCAACGATGCGAAGCTTAAGTCTTTCACGCACACTCTCGAGAAGCGGGCGGACGGCCGCTGCGAGTTTCTCACCGAAGACAACCGCTGCTGGCTCCACCTCAACTTCGGGGCGGAGGCCAAGCCGGCGATGTGCCGGCTGTTTCCCTATACCTTCACCCGGACGCCGAGCGGAGTGTATGCTTCGGTCAGCTTCGCCAGCACCGGGGCGCTTTTGAACTCGGGGCGGCCGCTCACCGAGCAGCGCGAATTTCTCCAGGACAGGTGGGCATTGTTTCAGCGCCTCTACCCGTCTGTGACGTCTGACTGGTCGCAGACCCAGCTTGTCGACGGGCAGCCGCTCGCCTGGGACGACTACCTGGTGATCGAAGAGGATCTGATGACCGCCGTCCGGGCACGGGGCGGCAAAGGCGTGGAGCGCAGGCTGTTCCGGCAGGTGCCAGAGGTACTGAAGCGCCTTCCGCCCGGGTGCAACCTGGAGAGGTTGCCGAAAATGGAAGCCCGCCCCAGGGTGGTGGATCAGCTCCTGCTCAAGGAGTTGCTGCGGCTGTACCTGCCGGATGATCCCTTTGCCTCCGGAGCGTCCGATCTCGACGCACAGGCGCTGCTCAAGCAGCTGGTCGCGCCACCGCCGGCAGTGCGGCTTGCATCCGCGGGCGCCAGCTACGGCTTCCAGCAATTGAGGGATTTCCTGCTCGGAGAGCTGGATGAGGGGCTCGACGATCTGCTGTCGCGCTACATTTATTGCCGGATTTTCAGCAAGCTCTACTTCGGCAACGGCCTTGCCGGCTTGAGCCTGCTTGCCGGGCTGCATCATCTGCTTTTCCTGCTGGTGATCGTGCGCTTGAAGATCAAAATGACCCTCTTGCGGGAAGGGCGCGATTGCCTTAGCATGCTGGAGTTGGCTGAGATGGTGAGAACGCTCGAGCGGCGCCTTACGCAGGTCAGCTTCTCCCGAGAGTCCTCGGCAGTCCTGGAGGTTCTTCTTCTCAGCCCGGAACGCGCGGAACGAGCGCTATTGCTGGCCGCGTGAGCGGCTCTCGATGGCAGCGCAAGGGCAGCGCCATGAAGGTGGACAGCGGCGTTCCGGCAAGCGGCACCGGCCTGGCCTTCGGGCAGCCGGTCAGGCAGAGTTTCCCTGACGGCAATAAGCTGGATTTCCGTGCCGCGGACGCTTTCGATCTGCTCCACCGTATGCGGTGCTGCCTCGCTCATCTACATACTGGCGCACGACCGGGTGGGGCCGCTCTCCGGCCGGCGGCAGTGAGCGGCGCCAGTCACTTAATGTGCGGCCGCTGTTATGATCAAATTGTTCGCATGGAGAGGGTGCCAAAGATGAAAAGTGTCAGCGAGACAACCCCGACCACCAGCGCGCCTGCGCGCAGAGGCAGCCCCGCCGCCTGGTTTGTCGCCGGGCTGGCGGCCGCCGGCCTGAGCTTCTTTGCCGGGCACCAGTTCTGGCCGGGCGGTTTGAGCACGACGGGCGCGCCCCCGGCCGCCACCACCCTGGCCCCTGCCGGCCCCGCGGTTGCGGGCCAGCACGGGCTGCCGATCGGCGAATCTACGATCGCCGACATTGCCAGCGACGCCGTCAAGAGCGTGGTCAATATCGACACCCGTACCAGCGTCGCCGTCCCTGACTTTCCCTTTCACTTCGGCCTGCCGTTCGGCGGTCTGGACTTCTTTTTCGGACCCGGCCCGCAGCCGTTCGGCGACCAGCCGAGAAAATTCGAACAGCAGGGCACCGGCTCGGGCGTGATCATTCGCCCCGACGGTTATATCCTGACCAACAACCACGTCATCCGCCGCGCCCAGGACATCAAGGTAACCCTGGCCGACAGGCGCATGTTCAAGGCCCGCGTGGTCGGGCGTGACAGCTTCACCGATCTCGCGCTCCTCAAGATTGATGCCAGCAACCTGCCGGTTGCCAGGCTGGGCACGAGCAAAGGGCTCAGGCCGGGCGACTGGGCGATCGCCATCGGCAGCCCGCTCGGGCTGGACCACAGCGTCACCCTGGGCATCGTCTCGGCGCTCGGGCGCTCGCTCGGGGACGGCAAGAGCAACGTCGAGCTGATCCAGACGGATGCGGCGATCAACCCGGGCAACTCCGGCGGGCCGCTGCTTAACATTCACGGCGAGGTGATAGGCATCAACACCGCCATCCGCAGCGATGCCCAGAACATCGGATTTTCCATTCCGGTCGACGTGGCCAGGCAGGTGGCGGACGGCTTGATCGCGCACGGCTCGGTTCCCCGCCCGTACGTCGGCATCTACATGCAGGATCTGGACCCGCGGATGGCCAAATCGCTCGGGCTGCCCGAGAGCACGAAAGGGGTTCTGGTGGCCCGCGTTGCCCCCGGCTCCCCGGCGGAGCAGTCCGGCGTCGCGCAGGGGGATGTCATCTTGCGAATCGAGGGCAAGCCGGTCGCCTCGGCCAAAGACGTGCGGACGTTTATCCGCAGCCGCAACCCGGGCAGCACGGTCCATCTGCTCCTGAACAGGAACGGCTCGCTTATGGCGCTGCAGGTGAAGATCGGCGAATACCCCAGCGAATCGAGCGACGAGTAGACGGCTGCCTGAGGCGCAAACCTGAGCCCGGTTTCGTAGGAGTACCAGGGGATGGGAGGATCACCATGTTCCTGCCTCGCGGGCTCCGGACATAATCCACCTGATTGGCACGTCACCGATCGGGTATCCCTTCATGGACGTATCCGCGCCCAAACGAGAGCTAGAGGTTATCGGCACCGGCGTCGCCGGGGGGCTGGCCGATGCCGTGAGCAGCGCCTGGTCGAACCTGAAGGCCGGGGCTGCCGATCTCGTCCATCATCCGCTTTCGACCAGCGGGCACTACCTTGAGAACCACTGGCAGGACGCCGTGGCCGGGGCGGCAATTGCCGTCGTCTGCCCGCGGGGGTTCGCGGCCAATGCGCTCGTCGCCGCCTGGTCGGCGCGCGGGCTGATCGAGCGCACCGCCGAGATTGCCCAGCTGGCAGCCCGACCAGGGGCCGACCAGGCGGTTCTCACCCGGGAGATGCGCAGCGCCGTCGGGCAGGAGGGCGCCGCCTTTGCCGGAGCGCTGCCGATGACCATGGCAGGCTCGATATTCGGGCGCGCGGCCGCCGACGCAGTTTTCGGGCGTGGTCTGGGCGTCGGTGATCTGGCAGGCGGCCGGGTGAGCGCCGGTCAGGTGAAATCTAATTTGCTCGCCATGCACGACGCGATAAGCCCGCCCAGGGTCAAGCTGGTGGTCACGGATCTCGACGGCACGCTCTGGCAGCTCTACGACACGCTGGTGCCGGCCATGCAGGAGAACATCGACCGCCTGTCGGCCGAGAGCGGCCTGAGCAAGCTCGAGGTGGCCAAACAGATAGGCAAGGTGATGGACGAGCGGCGCATGCACGAGTACCCGTGGACCCTGGAAGAGTCTGCGCTGGCGCGCAGCTTCCCGGGCACCCCGCAGGAGTTCACCGACCGCTATTCGCGCCCCTACTGGCAGACCATGGACGAAAAGCGCCTGGAAAATCTCCAGCCTTTCCCGGGTGTCGTGGAGACGTTGCAGGAGCTGACGCGCAGGGGCGTGAACGTGGCGGCGCTCACCGACGCCCCGATGTACATGGCGCTTGCCCGCACCACGCAACTGGGGCTGGACGGTCCTATCCAGAGGCTTTACGCGATGGATGTGCCGGAGCCCAGCCCGAGCAGGGTCGTGTCGCCGGAGGCCCTCGACTACGGGCGCCAGCGCGTGCAATCGTTCCTGGCGCAGCCTTACAGATTCCAGTCCACGACGCTTCTGCCCCGCGAGTTTGAAAAGCCGAATCCGGACGGGCTGGATCAGATCCTCAAGGACTACAACGCGCGCCCGCCGGAGGTCCTCTACATAGGCGACAGCCGGGTGAAGGACGGCGGCGCGGCCGGCAGCCGGAGCATACGCTACATCTGGGCCCGCTACGGGTCCGTGCTCACGCCCGAGCAGGAGGAGATGATCTCCAGAACCCTGCGCCCGACCCCGCTGCCGCCCCCGACGAAGGCGGCGGCAAGCGCGCCGAAAGCTTATGCGCCCATGATAGCCCAGGCCGACAGCTACTCCGAGCTGCTAAAACACCTGGAGCCCAGGGCCGATTACCGGGCGGTTGCCCGCAATGTGGCCGGGGCCCTCAAGGTTCCGCCCTTGCTCCGCTCAGCCTGGGGATACAACCTCATTCCCGGCGGCGGCAGCCCGGACAGTGGATCGACCGGGACCGCGGGCGGCCGCTGACCTTGTCAACGGGACCGGCTGACTGTCTTTCCGCTATAGTAGGGCGTATAGAGGTCTGGAGTCCCCCGGCGGTCGAACATCGCGATGCAGCCATGCCCCCAGTGTCAAACGCTTCTCGAGTCGTGGGAGGTCATCTGTCACAGCTGCGGCAAGGTGCTGTCGCTCGAGCAGGTGCCGGTGGTCGGCGACGTCGCCGCTCCCGAAGGCGGGCTCAAGGAGGCGCTTGAGGACTGGCTGGACAAAGGCAGGGACGCTCTGGCGCGTAAGGAGTACGATGAAGCCGCCGTTTGTTTTCAGCTCGCCCTTAAGCGGGGCAAGGGGCTTGCCGATCAAGACAGGCGCGAGGTGGAGCTAAGGTCCCTGCTGGCGCAGGCTCTGGAGAAGGATGGAAAGCTGGCTGAGGCTGCCGAGCAATACCGGGTGATACTGGACAAGGCGGCGGACCTGCCCGGCAAAAGCGAGATGGAGCAGAAGGCGAAGTTGCTTCAGGACAACGCGGTGGTGGACGCGCTTGTCCCCACCGGGGGCAATAGCTTCCAGGCAGCCGAGGCTTTCGAGCTGAAGGTGGTGCCTCTCTACTGCGGCTGCTGCAAGCGGCGCCTGACCGAAGCGGAGCTCTACGGTTTCCGCAAGGGGCTTGTCGCCAGCCCGCGCTGCCTGTGCGGTCATGAGGGGCCGCCCATGGTGAAGCGCACGGTGGAGCACATCGAGGCGCTCAAGGAGGAGGAGCGCCGCAGCGCCCGCAGGAAAAAGCTCATCGAGGCCGCCTCCGGACGCATCGAGGGGGGCAAGAGCCGCACCGTCGCCGCCATGCTGGCCATCTTTGCCGGCTTTGTCGGGGCCCACAAGTTCTATCTGGGAGAACGTGCTGCCGGCATCTGGTCGGTGGTCTTCTGCTGGACATTCATCCCCTGGCTCGTGGCCCTGTTCGAGGCCACAAGCCTGCTTTCGATGTCCGACGTCGGCTTCAATTTGTCCTACAACGTTCCGCTCGTGCTTGCGCGCATCCCTGCCGAACCGGCTCCCGAGCCGGTTGACGGCGGCGTCTTCTCCATGGAGATCACCGAGGATCCCGACGACTTCGTCGACGAGCTGACGCATTAGGCGGGCGCACGCTATCAATCTTCCTGGCAACCTGGAAACGGTGAGCACGGCACCCCGGCATTGATGTTTTGCTCTTCAAGATTTGTGTCCAATCAATTGGTGGCATAACACTTCTCAGCACGCAGTTTCCCTTCATCAAGTCGAAGCACCTGAGGGTGCTGCGTGACATCCGTTTGACAAATTCAATCGGGCATGGCAATATTTAACGGTATGGTTAAACATTATTCTGAACAGCTGGACAGAACATTCTTTGCTCTGTCAGATCCGACGCGCCGAGCGATCATAAGCAACCTCGCGGCGAGAGGAACGTGCACAGTCTTGGAACTTGCTCGTCCTTTCGACATGTCATTGCCCGCCATCTCTAAACACTTGAAGCTGCTCGAGAATGCAAACCTGATCACTCGTGAGCAACAAGGGCGGGTTCACTACTTGAGGCTGAAGTCTGATCCCATGCGCGAAGCGGAAGAGTGGCTCTCTGCCTACCAGCGGTTCTGGCAATCGCAGCTCGATTCGCTCGAAGATTACTTAGCTAATGAGAACGCACAAGGAGAAACGAAAAATGACTCAGACACAACAAAAAGTGACCGTGGAAGTAAGAAAGGTGATAATCGCTCCCGTCGACCGAGTCTTTAAGGCTTGGACTGAGCCAGATCAGCTCAGCAAGTGGCTTGGCGGTGGCGCGGTAGCAGGTGTTCGCGCCGAGCAAGACGTGCGTGTCGGCGGCAACTACCGCGTTGACTTTGACTATGCGGGATGCGAGGGTAAGTCTGGATTTATGACCGGCATCTACAAAGAGGTTGTGCCGAACAAAAAACTGGTCTTCACTTGGACAAACAGCTCGGATGAGTTTCCCGCCAAAGATACAGTGGTGACGGTGGAGTTCATAGCCCGGGACAAGGGTACAGAAGTCATCATCAAGCATACAAACTTCATTGCGCAAGCAACGGCGGATCGGCACAACAACGGTTGGGAGCAATCACTCGAAAAACTCGCCAGTCTGGTTGCGTGATCTGTGCAGCCTGACTTGTCCTGTGACCACCCGTACTTTCAAGCAGTCTCGATCTTCAGCGATTATCGCTACCGTACCTCTGCGTACGGCGATCGTGCCATGCGGCGCCTTAATCCGGCAGGTCCCATTTGCATGAACAAGCAGCTCCCCTTGATCCAACAGCAGATCACCATGTTTTCCGACCTTTAGCGAGCACCGCTCTGATGATCTCAAGTCTGCAGTTGGCGTCTGTGCTGTACGCAAGATCAGACCTGTCGTTGACGTTTCCACCAGAGGCTGAACAAAGCTAACTGGTTGGAAGTCCGACTCACTGCTTTCCTCAGCGGTCTCTTCGTCCTCCTCATCTTCCCCGTCCCGCTTCCAGGCTGTAGTTGCTGATGCCCTATTCGACTGCTTTAGCTGCTGGCCGGGAGGCAGCGTATTCGTCAAACCAGGATTATTGAACTGTCCGGGCGGAGGGCCACCACCCAGTTGCCCTGGCGGTGGCACGTCATTATGCCCAGGATTGCTGGGCGAGCTTCTTCCTGGAGCGAAACTACTCGCACGTGGACCAACGAATACTGTCGCGGCAGGCGTGAGTGTCCGAGGACGTTCCGCTCGAATTCCGTTACCATGTGAATAGAAACTTGCATGCCCGTGCATAATGGAGTTGAGATTCTTCTAGCGCTCAATCCGCTAATGATAGATCCCCCCGACATACCGGAAGAGCCAGAACGGCCTGCGCCCCCACAGCCACAAACGGAGTCCGAGATGGACGGTGGCGGTCCGCCGCGCAAGACTGCTATAGGCACCACGGGTCCGCGCCCAAGAGACCCGCGGCGCGGGCTAGATGTGGAGAAGCTACTTCAAAAAAAGAAGGAGTTTGACAAACGGCCGAAACGTCACGAATACATCGTATTTGCCCGGGAAGCTACCAAAGTCCATTTAAATAACAGTGCTAGCCTGACCTCAACCATGCGCTTGCTGCAACGCTCCCCCTCGGCTTATCAGCAAGGCGCACTGTCCGGATGGTCATGGTGCACATTTCGAGCGACGCGAGGACTGAGGAAATCCGGGGTCGAAGGATTCCGAGTACACACTGCCCCAGCTAGGAATAACTGAGACCTTGCCGACATTAGCTCTCATGTCTTTGAACGGAAGGGAGAACAGACCTGGTACATATCTCATCAGCACCAACATATCGTTATGCGAGTAGTCATCGAGGATACCTACCGATAACTCCAACCTGGGCAATGTGGGGTCTGCCTCTCTTCTCTTTGAATTGGCGGCTTGGATGAGTACAAGCTCTTCTTTTCTGGCTTCCGGATCAGCCAACCGGTCCAGGTCGGCTTTTATTGAGCAGCCGTGCCCACGTTCAGCGTCCAACGTCAATCCCATAATGTCCGCCATGGTTCGCTCCTCATGTCCGGTCCACAGAAGGCATAATAAGCAGCAGTTGTGATTGACGTCAAGTAAAATTGAGTGCGGGAATTACGATGGCAGGTCATGGGCATGCGTAAGGTGTGCGCCGACCGCCCCATCTGGACTTAGTACTTCAAAGACGTGCTGACCAGATTCCCGTCAGGCAAAGACCTCGCAAATCGACGACTTCCTCCCTGATCGCTGGTTGCAGTTGAGGCAGAATCGGACTGAGTAAGCATAACCCCGCTGCCGGCAATATTCTCGCGTGCGCGAGGTTTCGTCAAGTCCTGTGTAAAAACTGTCAGGCGGCATCCTCTGTGCGTTTCTCCTCCTTTCTCCTGATCCCGTCGACGTAACGCGCTCCAGCAAGAACTTCCTTGAGAAGCTTTGGCGCCTTC
>Ga0209581_1000633_pt1 | contig 61754 bp, 46 predicted proteins | sample Coa_R2_FD_187160 | JGI IMG/M metagenome (GOLD analysis project Ga0209581, IMG submission 187160) | Surface soil microbial communities from Centralia Pennsylvania, which are recovering from an underground coalmine fire - Coalmine... | ecosystem: Environmental > Terrestrial > Soil > Unclassified ...
GCCCTGCGCGGCGGCGGTGTCGCTCGCGCCCGAAGGCAGAATCTCGACCGCGCCGTCTTCCTCGCGAAAGCGACCGCTCCAGACGCGGCTCGCCTCGCCGTCAACGTAGCCCGCGCGCCGGAGGATTTCGGCGAGTCGTTCGGGCGTCAGCTTTTGCCCGGCCCGAAGCACGCGCGGCGCGGCGTAGATTCCGGCGCGGCTCGTCAGGTAACCCGCGGCGAGTCTTTCGTCAACGATCTTCGAGTAGTGCGCGTAGAGATAAGCGAAGGCCGCGGTCGTCGCGACGACGGAGACGACGACGAACGCGGCGAGTACGCGAAGCGAGAGCGAGACGAAGCGCGGCGGGCGCGGCAGTTTGCGGATGAGGAGGCGGACGCGACCCGTCCCTTCGGGGCGCTCGAAGCGCCACGCGCCGCGCCCGGTCTCTTTCCACGCGCCGCGCTCGATCCCTGCTCCGCGAATCCCGGTCGCCATTCAATTCCTCCGCGCGCCGAGCCACACTCCGACGCGGGAGGCGCGCAAGGTCTCGCGCGCCCCGAATCCGGGCCGAGTAATTTCGCTCGCGTGTGAGGAAAGTAAATGTTTAATCGCCGCCGATTTCTTGTTTCAGATTCGCGCCGGGGCGCGCGCAGGCGGCGTTGAAGACCGACGCGGGCCGCGCCGTGCGTCAGCCGAACAACTGCGCGATGGCCGCCGTCGAAACGGCGAGCGTGGCAGTCAGCATGATGATTGCGACGAGTTTAATAAAGCTGTCGGCCATCTCCTTCACGACCACTTTTCCCCCTGCTCTTAAAACTTCAGTACGCGAGATGACCGTGCAAGGCCCATGCCGACGACGACGCGCGCGCACGCATCCGCCGGCTTAACTCTCCAAGCCGCGACTCGTTAAAGACTTAAATGATTTTGGCCGCGATGACGTGCCTCAGCGACGGCGTGCGGCCTTCGCCCGCTTTCGATACAAGGCCGCGCGGGCGAGTCGGCGACTGCGTTTTTAAATGATTCGTCTTTGAAAGAGGCGGGACGTGCGGCGCGCAAACTCGACTTTTACCGCTGGCCGTCGCCGGTTGTCGTGAGTCTCAGAGCATTCGCGGCGGTGTTGAAGTTGAAGCGGCTGTGTCGGAGACGAAATCAGTCGCGCGCGTGATGCAGTTGGAGCCGGCTCTCGTCTTCGGAAGGACTCTGTTCGAGCAGTTCTTTGACGGCGGGAATCGCGGCGCGCGCGGACTCTATGCCTGCGGCGATGAACTCGTCGGTGCGCTTCATCTCGTCCCAGCGGAGGTGTCCGACCGCCGGGCTGATGCAAACGTCGGCGAGGCGTCGCTCGTGAAGCACGGCGGTCTGCTGCACGACGACCATTGACTGAAGCAGCACGCCGACCATCGTCGCGGGCTTGCCGAGAAACTTCGCGCCCTCGTAGTTCACGTCAACGGCGACGACCGAGTCCGCGCCGAGCGAGCGCGCGACCGAGACGGGGAGGTTCGCGACCAGACCGCCGTCAACCAACTGCCGCCCCTCCGGGTCGGTGACGGGCACGTACCAGCCGGGCAGCGCGCAGCTCGCGCGGATGGCGAAGGCCACGTCGCCGCGGTCGCGCATGACGACGGCCTCGCCCGTGTGCAGGTCTGTCGCGACCGCGGCGAAAGGAATCCTGAGTTCCTCGAAGCGCGTCACGGGGAAGCGCGCGCGGACGTAGTCTTCCATCAGCGCGCTCGACTGGATGCCGAGGCGCGAGAGCGTCATGCGACCGAGGTCGCGCCAGCGCATCCCGCGCGCGATCTTCGCGATCTCTTCCGAAGTCATCCCCGCGGCCAGCGCGCCGCCGACGAGCGCGCCCGCGGAAGTCCCGGCGACGCAGTCAACGCGGACGCCCTCCTCCTCGAAGACCTTGAGCACGCCGACGTGCGCCATGCCTCGCGCCGCGCCGCCCGAAAGCGCGAGGCCGAGCCGCGGCCTGCCGTCCAGTCGTGCGAGTCTTTGAGTCATGCTGGAAAGATGCTCAGCGGCGAGGGGGCGTTGTCGCTTTGCTCCGCGCCGCGCCTTGCGTTTGAGTTCCGCCGCCCGCGGGCTTCGGCCCCGCGTCGGAGAGCGACGGGTCGAGGACAGTTATCTGCGCGGTCGAGCGCGCCTGTTCGAGAAAGTCGTCGGTGTCGGACTCGACCTTGCGCTCGACCATCTCCTTCTGAATCTGGTCGCGAACGTCTTTGAGTTCGGGGACGGCGCGACCGGGCGCCCGCCGCCTGAACCGCGGGACGAACGTGTCGCGGTAGTAAGCCTCAACGTCCGCCTGCGTGACGACGGTGAAGGCGCGGAAGCGGAAGTCGAGGTACTTCTGGATGCGGACTCTGTCCTGCATGATCTCGCGGAACTGCGTGGCGTCCTCGCCGAGTCCGACGCGCGCGAGCCGTTCGAGGAAGGCCGTCTGCGACGGGAAGAAGCCGATGACGCGCTTCTCCTCGTCTATAATTTCTTTATCGGTCGGTGCCGCCGAAGGAAGCTTCTCGGCCTCTTCGAGGATGAGCCGCTGGTCGGTGACGAGGTCGAGCGCGCGGCGCAAGTCCTCCTGCCGCGGGTTGTCGAGCGGCACGTTCGGCTGGAGCGCGAGCTGCCAGAGCAGGTCGGAGTAGGTGATCAACTCACGGTCGTTGACGATGGCGACCATCCTGTCCACGACTTCCTGCGCCTTTGCGGAAGGCAAAAGTAAAAAGGCAAAAGGCAAGAGTGAAAGGGCCGCCGCCACTCGCGCGAAGACCACGGCGCGCTTCACTCCGACCATTCGTTTACGTGTTGCCGCTGCCCCTCTCATCGTCTTACCTTTTTTTGCCTTTTTCCTTTTTACTTTTGCCTTCTTCAGAACGTCTGGCCGAAGCGGAAGTGTATCTGCGCGCGCTTCGGGCGGATGATGGCCGTCGCGCCGCCGAACTGCGGGACGATGAAATCGGGCGGGTTGAGCAGGTACGCCCAGTCAACTCCAATCGAGCCGAGCGGCGTCTTGAGCCGAAGGCCCAGCCCTCCCGTGTGCGTCCACTTCTGGCAGAGGTTCGGGTCGCGGCCCGCCTCGCAGTTGCCCGGATGGAAGAGGTCGCGCGCGCGGTCGAAGACGTTGCCGCCGTCGTAGAAGGGCACGACCTGAATCTCGCGCGTGGCCTGAATTCTCGCTTCGAGGTTGACGACCGCCATCGCGTTGCCGCCGATGGGCACGGTGAACGGGTTGACCGTGACGACGTTCCCCTTCTGGTCGCGGAACGTCCCGCACGGCGGCAGGAACGCGGGCGGCGGGTTGCCGTTCGGCACGGGGGCGGCTTGCGGCCCGAAGGTGCAGAACGGCGCGACGACGCGCGGGCCGGCCTCCTCGAAGCCGAAGCCGCGGAGCGAGGTCGAGCCGCCCGCGAAGAAGCGCTCGCTGATCGGCAGGCGCAAGTCCGCGTCGTCAATCACGCCGTTGCCGTTGCGGTCGTCGGGCGAGAGGATGTTCGCCACGCCCAACTGCACGCTCCCCGCGAGTATCGTCTCGCGCGGCAGGTGGCCGACGCGCTGGTAGCGGCGGTAGGTCAGAAGCATCTTGTTGAAAGAGAGGTTTCCGCCCAGGGCCTTGAGCGCGAGCGCGTAGTCAACGGTCAGGAACTCGCCGCGCGTCGGGTCGAACTGCTGGTCGCGCGTGTCGCGCGCGAACGACGCGCCGAAGCGCGACAGGCGCACGTGTTCGTCGGGCCGCAGCACGTCCGAGATCAGGAGGCTCTCGATGTTCGAGAGGCGCACGTCCTCGTAGTTGTAGCGCAGGAAGACGGTCGTGCGCTTGCGCTGCGCGCCGGAAGTCGTGAACTCCGTTTGCAGGTCGCGCGACGTTTCGAGGTTGAAGGTCAAGCGTCTGATCGAGGGCGCGGCGACCTGCTGGCCGAACTCGTCAATGAGGTTGCCCTTCGCGTCGAAGCGCTGGACGATGCCGTTCGTGCCCTGATCAATCGTCGAGCGGAAGAACCGCGTCACGCTCGTGTCGCGCTCGTACTGCACGGAGAAGGTGAGCGGCGCGAAAGACTTTTTTCCGTAGCGGCGGAAGCGCGGGTCCGTGTACTCGAAGCGCGCGAGCTGTTGGAGTTTGCTGAAGCGCGTGCGGATCGCGCCCTGCTTGAGTTGGCCGAAGAGGTTGGAGTCGCGCACCTCGAAGCCGAACTCGCCGCCCGTGTCGGTCGAGTATCCGACGATGTACTCGGTCGTGATGTGCTTGCGCTCCTGGATGTCAATGATCACGTCCTTGCGCTTGAAACCGCCCGCGGTCACCCCGGCGTCCTCGGTGCGGATGAGCACCTGCTGGAAGGCGTCGGACGAGTTCAAAAGGACGCGCTCGCTCTCGGCGAGTTCGTCGCCCTTCAGGACTTCGCCCTCGCGCAATGGTATCGCTTCGAGCACCGCCTCCTTCTTCGTGTTGACGAGTCCGGCGACGATGATGTGGTTGATGAAGACCTTGTCGGCCTCCTTGATCGTGTAGATGAGCCGCACCTGCTCGTCGCCGTTCGCCGCGTCCGGCAGCTCGTCCACGCTGGGCTGCACCTCGGCGTCAACGTAGCCGTGGCGGACGTAGAAGGCCCGCATCCGCTCGCCGTCGGCGCGCGCGCTGGTGCGCGAGTAGGGGCCGCCCTCGACGACGCAGCCCTGCTCGTCGGGGCCGAGGTCTGCGGGGCAGCGCACGTCGCGCAGTTGCGCCGCGGTGTAAATCTCGTTGCCGCGCGTCTCGACGCGGACGACGCGCGTCAGCGGGCCTTCGGTGACGGCGAAGGTGATGATGAGGTCGTCGCTCGCGAGCGAGACGCCCTGGCGTGCCGACACGTCGGCGTTGCGGAAGCCGAGGTCGGCCATGCGCTGCTTGATGACGCGCACGTCGTGCGCGAGCGCGTCCTCGCTCGTGTAGCCGCGACCGTAGCCGATGAGCGGGACGAAGCCGAGCAGGTTAGCCTTCTGGCTGCTGAGGTCTGCCGCCACGTCCGGGTACGAGAGCTTGTTCGTGCCCTCGATGCGAATGTCCGTGAGCTTGAAGCGGCGTCCTTCCGCAACGTCGTAGGTGATGGCGACGCTGTGGCCCGCGAGTTCTTCCGGGTCGAGTAGCTCGCAAGGGTCTGTCACGACCGCCGGAGCCTGCGCCGCGTTTGTGCCGACGGTCTGAGTCGTGCCCGCGCTCTGCGTCGCGCCCGTCGTCGGCGTCGCGACCGATGCTTGCGCCACGCTTGTCGCCAGAGTGGGCGCGGCGGGCGGCGGCGCGAGCGGCGGATTAACCGAGCAGGACGGCGTGACTTCGGCGAAGAAATATCCGTCCTGCTGCAACTGATTCCTGATTCGCCGCGCGCCCTCGATGATCGCGGAGTATTCGATTGTGCCCTCGCGCTCGACGGGCAGCAGCGTGCGCGCCTGCTTGTCGCTCAGCTTGTAGCCGCGGATGTTGACCGTCACCTTCGGGCCGATGCTCCCTTTGAGCGCGACGCTGACTTTGTTCGTCGCGGGGTCGAGCGTGACCGTAGGCTCGTCGAGCCGCGGCGCGAGGTAGCCCTGCGAGATGAGCGCCTGTCGAATGCTCGTCACGTCCGAGCCGAGCGCGGCCAGCGTGAAGCGCGCGCCGGGCTGGAGTTTGAGCGTGCGGCGGACGCTCGCCGGGTCGAAGCCGTTGATCTGGATGTCGAACGTGTTGACCGTCGCGGGCTGGCCCGGATTGACGTTGAAGACGACGGTCGCGCGCGTGCGCGTCGGGTCGAGCTGCTGCGTGTAGGTGATCTCGGCGCGGTAGAACCCGCGGTCTCGCAGGTAAGCCTGCACGGCGTCGGCGTTCTCGCGCAGCGACTGTTCGGTGAGGCGCTTGCCGGGTTCGAGCAGCGTCACGCGCGAGCGCAACTCGTCCGACGTGATCTCCGCGCCGTAGTCCGCGCCGATCTGGAACGAGACGCCGCTGACGACGACCTGCGGGCGGACGACGAAGCGGAGCGCGACGCGCGGGCGACCGTCGGCCCCCGCGCCCGGCACGTCGCGCGCCTCGACGCGCGCGTCGGCGACGTGGCCCTGCCCGTTGCTGAAGAGCGCTTCGAGCGAGTCGCGCACGGCGACGGCGGAGAAGGGCTGGCCCGCGGCGACGCGGATGCGCGCGCGAAGCTCGGCGAGCGACGCCTCGTCGAGCGAAGCCTCCTCGACCGAGAGTTCGACGCTCTCGATTGTGCGCCCCTCGTAGCGGCTCAGGTCGGGCGCGAGGCGCGGCGAGTCCTTCGCGCCCGCGAGAGGCGCGGCGGCGAGAAGAACGATTGCTATCAGACAGAGACGGCGGATGCCCACGAAATTTGCTTGACCCTGCTTGCTTGATCTTCCGGGCCGCGCGTCGCGCGACTCTTCGACGCCGCGCCGACGCGCCCCCTCAGTATCTCTTCCTGAACCGCAGCTCGAAGCTGAAGTTGTTGTTGCGCGAGCGCAGCGTGTCGGTCGAGCCTTGCTGGTACTGCGCGACGAACGACAGGCGGTCGCTCACGCGGTACTCGACGGCGATGATCTGGTCGGGCACGCCCGTCACGTTCGTCGAGTAAGTTATCGCGAGGTTGCGGTTGACCTGCCGACCGACGGTCAGGCGCGCGGTCGTGTTCTGCCCGCTCTGGCCCGAAATTATCGGGTCGAACTCGAAGCGGTTAAGCCCGAAAAGCTTGTCGGTCGCGCGCTGGATGGGCGCGTTAATCAAAGTGTCTGTGAGAAGGCTCGTCGCCGTCCCGATGCCCGTCTGCGCGACGGTCGAAGCGCCTTCCGGCCCCGAAGAAAGATTGCCGGTCGTGATGAGCGCGATCACGTCGGCCTGCGGCAGCGCCGGGTCGGACGTGGCCGTCGTCGTCAAGCCCCCCGAAAGCGGCCCCGACATCGTGACCGTCACGCGATAGCCCTTGATGTCGGACTGCGCCTGAAGGTTGATGACGGGGTCTGCGTCGGCGCGCGGCGGAAGTTCAATCACGGCGCGCTGCACGTCATAGCGGTTGTTGCGAAACGAGACCGTGCCGCGCGTCGCGGTGATGCGGCCCGAGATGACCGGGTCTTCCATCGGCCCGAACACTCGGAGGTTGACCGAGCCGACCATGTCCGCGAGGTTGTTGCGGACGACGAGCGCGTCCTGCCCCTGAATCGTCAGGTCGAGCGAGGTCTGCGCACCGAAGAGTCCGGGGCCTCCGCCCCCGCCCTCGGTGATGGGCGTCTCGGCGCGGCGGTTGATGATGTCGGCGAGGTCGATGTCTTTCGTGTACTCGCTGCGGCGGACGTTGACGTTGCCGCCGATGACGACGAGCTGGCGTTCGAGCGAGCCGCGCACTTCGAGTTCGGCGTCGGCGGTCGTGCTGAAGTCTTCGGGGAACGGGACGGTGACGTTCGTGCCGCGCGCCGTCAGCAGGAACTCGCGCGGCCTGAAGCCCGCGAGCGAAGCGCCGCCCGACGCGGTGAAGCGACCGCCGCCGAGTCGGCCCGTCAGAGTCTCGATGCTCGCCTGGTCGGCGTTGAAGCGGACGAGTCCGTTGATCTCGCTCGCCGTCAGCCGCTCGTCCGAGACGAGCAGCGCGAGCGAGGCGTTCGTGACCGAGGCCGTGCCGATGATCTGCGGCGCGTCGAACGTGCCGCCGAGGCTGACGCGCACGCTCGCCACGCCCGCGAGGAAGAAGTTCTGCTGCGCGTTCGACAGCACCCTCATGTTCAGGTCGCCGTTGATGGTCGCGTTGTTCGTGCCGCCCGCGGCGAGCGCGGCGGTGCCGCCGACGGTGATGTTCGTCCCCGGCCCCGTGAAGTGCGTGCGCTCGAACGTGACTTCTTTGCGCGTGAAGGTGACGACGAGCGGGTTCTCTGCCGTGAGCGGCACGTCGGCGACCTGCACGCTCAGGTCTGTGAACTCGGCGCGGCCCGTGATCCCTTCGGTCGTGAACTCGCCCTCGTCGCTCAGAAGATTTCCGGTCGCGCGCAAGGTTCCCGTGGCGCGGCCCGTGACCTGCACGTTCGGGTTGTTGAGCAACGTCGCGAAGAGCGGCGTCAGGTCGGCGTTCGTCAGGGTCGTCTCGGCGGTCGTCGTCCAGTTATCGCTGCCGAGGTCAACGACGGCGTGGACGACCTGCGGCTGTCCGAGGAGTCCGGTCGTCAGGTCGGCGGTGAAGCGCTGCCGCTCGTCCATGTGTCCGACGAGCGTGAGCTGTCCGGCGGGCTGGCCGTTGATTGCAACGTCGCTGCCCTGCGCGTTGATGTCGGCCTTGAGCGTGCGCGGGTCGAGCATGTTGCCGGAGAGCGTGGCCGTGAAGTTCGCCGTGCCGGAGAGCTGCGGCAGGTTCGCGCCGGAGAATCCCGCGAGCAACGCGAGTTGAACGTTCGTGCCCTGCACGCGGAAGTCCCTGACCGTGACGTTCGGCAGGCCGTGCCCGCCCTCGCCAAGTTCAAGCGCGCCCGTCGCCGTGATGTGCCCCGCGCCGAGCCGCATGTCGAAGTTGTCGAGCGAGACGTTCGAGCCGTTGAAGCTCGCGCGCGCGACGATCTCGTCGTAAGGCCGCCCGCCAATCTCTCCGCCCGCGACGCGCACGTCCGCCGTGCCCGACATCGCGCCCGGCAGACCCGTCACGCTCAGCTTGCCCGTCGCCGGGCCGAGTCCGGCGAGGCTCTGCGGGTTGAAAGACTTGAACGACGAGCCGAAGGCCGCGGCTAAACTTCCGACGTTCGCGTTCGTGAGCGTCGCGTCGAGCGAGACGTTGTTCTCGCCCGCGCGCGGGATGACGGCGGTGAAGGTGACGCCGCCGCCCGCCTGTTTAAGAGAGCCGTTGTTGACGCGCGTCGCCGTCGCGTCCGACGCGATGTCGGCGGAGAGAGCGCCGAGGTCTTGCCCGTTCGCCGTCAAAGACGCGAGCGCGAAGTGGCCGTTGACTACGGGCGAATCGAGCGCGCCCGTGACCGTCCCGTCGAAGCTCAGGTTTCCGGCGAGTTGGATGCCGAAGTCTTTGGCCTTCTGCTCCACCGAAGGCAGAAGGCCCGTCGCGAGCACGACGTTCTGGAACTCAGCCGCGTCGGTCGAGTTGAGTTTGACGGCGAGGTCGCTGCCGCCCTCGAACGAGAAGCGGCCCGTCGCCGTCAGGTCGGTCGCACCCGCGTGAAGGTTCGCGCGCTCGATGTTGAATAGTCCGCGGTCAGCCGTGACAGCTATCGCGCCGGTCAGAGGCGTGCGCGCGGTGGCCTCTTTACCCGTCGCGCCGTTGAAGGTCGCGTCGAGTCGGCCAGAGGCGAGCTTGAAGTTCGTGCCGGGGAAACGCAGGTCAACCGTGCCCGTCGCCGCGCCAGTCAGCGGAACGGCGTTGCCCGAAAACATCGCGACGAGTCCGCCCGCGTCAACGTTTTCAAAGCTCGCGTTGACGCTCGTCGTCGCGCGCCCGCTCGTGGCGATGGTAGCGTTGCCCTTCGCGTGGCCGCCAAAGATGTCGGCGTCGAAGTCGCTGAGTTGAATCTGCCCGTTCGTCGCGACGACCGCGGCGCGAGCCTTGCCGAGATTCATCGTGCCGAGCACGCCGCCGCCGAGGCTCAAGTCCATGCTCGCGCGGTAGCGACCGCCCGGCTCAAGCGTGAAGCGCGGGCGCGCGAGCCGCACGTCGTCAACGCGGCCCTGCTCGGCCTCGCCGCCCTTCGTCGCGGGCGGGACGGTGAAGGCGACCGTGCCCGCGTTGATGTCGTCGGTCGTCCCCTCGACGCGACCGCCCGAAGAGACTGCGAGCCGCACGCCCGCGATGTTGATGCTCCCCGTGCGCGCGCCCGCGGCGTTCAGGCCCGCGACGAGGACGCGGCTGACGGTCACGCTCGCGGAGTTGTCGGCGTTGACGGTCGCGTCAACGCCCGAAGCCTGCACGCCGCCGACGTTTGCGCCCTGCGCGACGACCGAACCCGCGCGCAAGCCCGCGACCGTGGCGTGCGTCACGCCGTCGCGCCCGCGCGAGAACTTCGCGTCGGAGACTTGGACGCCGCCGAGGCGCGCGCCCTGCGTCACGACAGACGACGCCGATGCGGACGCGGCGCTCCCCGAAAGCTCGCCGTCGCGCATCTCGGCGACCGCGTCTTTCGCGATGAGTCCGACGACGCTCGTCGCGCCTTCGCGCGCGGCGGCGGCGCGCAAATCGCCGAGCCATTTGAAGTCCGTGCCCGTGCCCGTGACGCCGCCGGCGATCTGCACGAGGTTGAGTTGGAAGTTGCCCGCCGTCAGAAGCTCCGCGACGGCTTTCCCTTGCGCCTCGTAACTCGACCCTTGACCGGAAGCGTTCGCGTTGACGTTCAGCGCCTTCAAACGGATGTTGTCGGCGGCGAGCGCGTCTGAGACGACGCTGCCCTCGACCTTGTATTTGTCGCCCTCGCCCTCGACCGTCCCGTCGAACTTGCCGGTGCCGCGAAGCGCCGTCTGAAGTTGCAGCGCGTCCGAAGTCTGCGTGAGGTCAACGTTGGCGTTGACCTTCATGTGATAGCTAAGCGCGCGCCAGTCGTCGAGCGTGCCCGACAGCGTGGCCTCTGTTAGCGGCGAGCGGATGACGAGTTGAGTGATGTCCGCGCTCGTCTGGTTGACGCGCGCGTGCGCTTCAACGTCAACGGGGCTGACGGGGTGGCCGCTCGTCGTGAAGGTAGAGTTCGACATCGAGAGGTCAACCACGTCCGAGATGCTGTCGGCGGGCGCGTTCGGATTTTCGGGACGCACCGTGACACGGAGGTTCTTCGCCTCGCCGCTGATGTCGTAGCGTCGGTCGTCGTAGTGGACGACGCCGTCGGTGACGGCGACGTTCGCGGTCGAGTAGGCGAAGAGGATGCGCTGGTTCGGATCGGGCGGCGGGACTTTCAGCCCAGCGAAGTTCGAGCGCCCCTGCGCGTCGTACGTGACCCAGATTTCCGGGCGTTCGATGGTCAGCGATTCGAGGTTGACGTTGCGCTTCAGGGACAAGGCCCACATGTCCTCGACGCGGACTGTGGCGACGATGCGGCTGATGTTTCCGATGGGCGCGCCGGTGACGGCGTTGTAGAGCTTGAGGTCTTTGATCTCGGCGGTGCGCGGGCCGATCTGCGCGCGGAACGAGCCGATCTCGGCGCGGATGTTGTAGTCGGCGAGCGTGCTGATGATCTGTCCCGCGATGATCTGGTCAACGCGGCCCGAGCGGTAAAGAACGAAGATGATGAGCGCGAGCGCGAGTACGGCGACGACGCCGACGATTGCCGTCACGACGGCGTTGCGGCGGTTGACGACGCGACGCCATCCGCGTCGGCGCGTGCGCGGTGTGTGTGCCGCGCCGCCGGTCTCTGCGGGCGCGGGGGTTTCGTCCGGCGCGTTGGGCGTCGGCTGAGCGGGTTGCTCGTCGTGCTCGTCAGCGGGCATGGCTCTTTTTCGAGAAATGCCGTCCGGGAGATTTGACGGCGGTGAGTGCGAACAGTTTTAAGGCAGCGCCAAAGTTAAATGATGAATGCGGAGTGATGAGTGATGAATGTGAATGTGCGGCTTCCGGTTTTAATTCATCATTCCGCGTTCATCGCTCATCATTTTCTTTCACTCCGCGTTCGTCGTTCTCTTCTCTTCCCGCGCGGGTGTGCCGAGCGGCACGCTCCCGACCAGTTCCAGCTCGAAGCCTTCGAGCGCCGAGACTTTCGGCGGGTTGTTCGTCAGGAGCAGTATCCGGCGCAGTCCCAACTCGTGGAGTATCTGCGCGCCGACGCCGTAGTCGCGGTCTTTGCCGTAGCCGGTCTCGACGCTCGCCTCGTCCTTCGTCAATCCCTGCTCCCGCATGAGCTGATAGGTGCGGAGCTGGTGGACGAGGTCGAGGTTGTTGTGCCGCTGCCGAAGATATAGCACGACGCCGCGACCTTCAGCCGCGATGCGTTCAAGTGCGGCGTGGAGTTGGAAGCCCGTGTCGTCAACGAGCGAGCCGAACATGTCGCAGGTGACGTTCTCGGTGTGGACGCGCACAAGCACCGGCTCGTCCGTGCGAACGTCGCCCATGACCATCGCGAGGTGTATCTCGTCGTTGATGATGTTCTCGAAGGCGACGGCGCGGAACAGGCCATAGACGGTCGGCAGGTCTGTCTCGACCGCGCGGCGCACGAGAATCTCCTTCCTCATGCGGTAGCGCACGAGGTCTGCGACCGTAATCATCTTCAGGCCGTGAAGCGCGGCGAACTCTTCGAGCTGCGGCAGGCGCGACATCGTGCCGTCCGGGTTCATGATCTCGCAGATGACCGCCGCCGGGTACAGGCCGGCGATGCGCGCGAGGTCAACGCTCGCCTCGGTCTGACCGGGCCGGACGAGCACGCCGCCCTTCTTCGCTCGCAAGGGGAAGACGTGGCCGGGCCGCGCGAGGTCTTGCGGCTTGGTCTTGGGGTCAACGGCGGTCAGGATTGTGGTCGCGCGGTCGGCTGCGGAGATGCCCGTCGTCACGCCTTTGCGCGCCTCGATGGAGACGGTGAAGGCCGTGCCGAGGAAGGAGGTGTTGTCGGCGACCTGCATCGTCAGGTGCAGCTCGTCGCAGCGCTCCTCCGTGAGCGGCATGCAGACGAGTCCGCGCGCGTGCGTCGCCATGAAGTTGACGGCTTCGGGCGTGACGAGTTCGGCGGCGCAGACGAGGTCGCCCTCGTTCTCGCGATCCTCGTCGTCCACGATGATGATCATGCGGCCTTCGCGCAAGTCAGCGGCGGCCTCTTCGACGGAAGCAAAAGGCATAGGGGTCTCGCCCGTAAAACTCAACTGTGGAGAGCTTTTGTAGTCGCCGGGTATGTTACCTGAAAGCGCGCCTTTTTGCGAACGGATTGTCGGCGCGGGCGAGGAGGTCCGACTGTCCGTTAAGAAACAGACGCGCCTTCTTCGCGCCCTCCGCGGTTGAAGAGGCTTGCTTGCTTGACCGCGGAGGGCGCGAAGAAGGCGCGGAAGCGTGTCGCAGAGTTTCGGCCTCTTACTGGCCGCAGAAGCGCGCGCGGTACTCGCTCGATGTGATGAAGGCTTTGACCATCTCGGCGCGGACGTAGTCGCCGCCGAACTCGTCGAGCTTACTCAACCAGAAGTTATAACCGCTCATGTCGTGGTCGGGCGCGTCGTCGGGGTTGCGCCGGAGGTAGCCGAAGTATTGCATCAGGACGAAGGCGCGGTTGAACTCCCTCTGCCGGAAGCCCGCGTCATCGGCGACGGCGCGCAGGACTTCGGCGCGGGTCTTGTTGCCCGCCGAGAGGTCTGCGACGAGCGCGTCGCGCGCGCCGGTCGCGGGCGTGATGCCTGCGTTCGCGAGCAGGCGGTCAACGTACTGCGCGTCGGAGAGTTGATCGAACGCGGACTTGAAGTCGGGGCGGCTCACCCATTCGTCGAGCAGCGCGCGCGTGTTCGCTTCGAGCGTCGCCTGCCACCCCGCGGCGTTGACGATCACGCCGCGCGAGGCGGCGCGCGCGTCGGGCAGAAACTCCTCGCGCCGCGGCGCGCGACCGTAGGAGGCCACGTAGAGGCGGTGGACGAGGTAGCCGGTCTGCTGGAACTCAATCGAGAGGAAGAAGGCGGCGGAGGTGTCAACGCGCTTGCGCTCGACGCAGGCCGCGTCGCCCGCGGGGCAAGCGGCGGTCAGGTTGCCAGTCCAGAAGCGGAAGCCCTGCGCGTCCGGGTCGCGACCGAGGAAGTCTTCGTAGTGCCGCCAGACGAAGACCGACGCGTCGTCCGCGGGGTTCGACACGGCGTCCGACGCCGGGCCGACGACGAACTGCCTGCTCGCGACGAACGTGCCGCGCGAGTTGAGCGTGAAGGTATATGTGCCCGGCGCGAGCGCGCCGAGGTCGTAAACCTGCTCGGCGAACGTCTGCATCTGGATCGAAAAGCCCGTCCAGCGCTCCGCCTTCACGTCAACGGAGAAGTTGCCGCCCGCGCCCGCAGCCTGTCCCCAGTCGGTCACGCGGTAGCCGCCGTCGTTGAAGGTGAACTTCACTTTGGCGAACGTCCTGCCGCCGCACGTGAGAACGTCGAGTTCGGTCTGCTGCGCGACCGGTGTGTAAGAGACCCACGTCTCGGACGGGGTTTGCGCCGAAGCGCGCCGGAGCACGACGCCCGACGCGGCGAGCAGCAGCGACGCGACGAATAGCGAGAAGAAAACGGATTTATTTCTGACGAGAAGTCTGGGCACGATTTTCATGAGGAGCCTCCTGCGCGGCGAATTATTCAACGCGCGCGGCGAGTTGTAAAGAAAATTTCCCGCGGCGCTTCCGCGGCTCGATTCGCGCGGGCCGCGCCGCGCTACTTGTAGCCGAGTTCGGCGAGCCTTTCCGCCGTGACGGAAGTGCCGCCCGACCCTCCGCGCGCGCCGAAGAAGAGGATGCGCTCGACGTACTTCGCGATGATGTCGGCCTCGATGTTGACGGGGTCGCCCGCGCGCAAGTGCGAGAGGTTCGTCACGCCCCACGTCTTCGGGATGATGGCGACCTCGAAATAATCTTCGGCGAGTCCGGCGACCGTCAGGCTGATGCCCTCGACCGCGACCGAGCCTTTGAAGACGAGGTAACGCGCGACCTCCGCGGGGTAAGCGATCCTCACAGTCCAAGAGCCGCCGTGCTCCTCCGCGCCGAGGAACTTCCCGCGCGCGTCAACGTGGCCCTGAACGATGTGGCCGCCGAGCCGCGTCGAGGGCGTCACGGCGCGCTCAAGGTTGACGGGTGAACCCGCGCGCAAAAGGCCGAGCGTCGAGCGCTGCAAGGTCTCGCGCGAGCCGTCCGCCGCGAACGAGTCGCGCCGCACGTCGAGCGCCGTCAGGCAGACGCCGTTGACCGCGATAGAATCACCGTCGCGCGCGTCCACGGTCACGACTCGCGCCTCGACCGTGAGGCGCACGCCCTCGCCCCGCCGCTCGACCGAGCGCACGCGCCCCAACTCTTCGATCAGTCCCGTGAACATCTCGCGGCCTGGCCTCCTGCTCCTACTGAGTTCCTGTGCGCGCCTGACGCTCGCGGACGACTTCGAGCATACGTAGGAAGACCTCTTCGATGGTGAACTCGGTGGTGTCAATGACGACGGCGTCGGACGCTGCGCGGAGCGGCGAGTCGTCGCGCGTGGAGTCGCGTTGGTCGCGCTCGTTGATGTCGGCGAGAGTCTCCTCGAAGGTCTGCGTCTGGTCGCGCGCGCGCTCCTCGTCGAGACGGCGGCGCGCGCGCTCTTCGGGTTTGGCGGTGAGGAAGAACTTTACGCCCGCCGAAGGGAAGACGACCGTGCCGATGTCGCGACCGTCGAGCACGACGCCGCCCTGCGCGCCCATCTCGCGCTGACGCCGGACGAGTTCGCGCCGCACTTCCGGTATCGCCGAGACGACCGACGCGGCTTGACCGACGCCCTCGCCGCGAATCTCCCGCGACACGTCGCGACCGTCGAGCACGACGCGCAGAGAGTCGGGGTCGCCTTCGAGTCTGATCGAGGCGCGGCGTGCGACCTCGGCCACGCGCGCTGAGTCCGAGAGTTCGACGCCCGCCGTGACGGCGGCGAGCGCGACGGCGCGATACATCGCGCCCGTGTCAATGTAGAGCAGCCCCAGCTCGCGCGCGAGGCTTCGGCCCAGAGTTGACTTGCCCGCGCCCGAAGGGCCGTCAATGGCGATGATGAGAGGCTTCGACATAATCTCAAACAAACGTGGCGAAGACTTCGTTCGAGAGCAGAGCGCCCGCCGGGGTCAGGCGCAGCACGTCGCCTTCGAGTTCGACGAGGCCGGCCTCGTCGAAGCGCGCGATCTCTTCGGCGTAGTCGGCGCGAACGTCCCTCCGAAAACGCGCGCGGTGTTCCGACAGGTTGACGCCGCGCGAGAGAAGGCGCAGGCCGAGGAAGAGTGCTTCGGCGCTGCGGTCGCGCGCGTCCAACCCTTCGCGCCAGACGACGGCGCTTCCCTTCTCTTCGACCAGCGAAACGTATGCGCGCGTGTCGCGCTCGTTCGACCAGCGCGCGGCGCGTCCGTCGAACGAGTGCGCCGAGCATCCGAAGCCGAAGTACGGCTCGCCCGTCCAGTATTTCATGTTGTGGCGCGACTCGCGCCCCGCGAGGCAGAAGTTTGAAATCTCGTACTGCTCGTAGCCGGCGTCGCGCGTGCGCTCGACGAGCGCGCGGTACATCTCGGCGGCGAGGTCTTGGTCGGGCGCGGCGTAGCGGCCTTGCCTGATCTGTTCGGCGAGCGGCGTGCCCTCGTGGACTTCGAGCAGGTAGAGCGAGAGGTGTTCGGGGCGGAGCGCGAGCGCTTCGTCGAGGTTGCACGCCCAGGCATCGAGCGTCTGTTCGGGCAGACCGGCGATGAGGTCGAAGCTGATGTTGGTGAAGCCCGCCTCGCGCAGCAACGCGAGCGTGCGGCGCGTGTCGTCCGCGGTGTGCGTGCGCCCCAGACGCTTGAGTTCGCGTTCGTCGAAGGTCTGCGCGCCGAAGCTCGCGCGGTTGACGCCTTCGCCGCGGAACGCGCGCAAAGCTCCGGGCGTGACGGTGCCCGGATTCATCTCCATCGTCACCTCGGCGTCCGCCGAAACGTCGAAGCGGCGACGAACCGAGTCGAGTATGCGCGAAGCTTGCGCGGGCGTGAGCAGGCTCGGCGTGCCGCCGCCGAAATAGATGGTGTCAACCTTGGTGACAACATCGCTGTCGGCTTCGGTGCGCGAGTCGTCAACGTCCGCGCGCGGCACGCGGAGGCCGAACGATTCGATCTCGCGCGCGACGGCGCGGACGTACCTGTCGGCGAGCGCGCCTTCGTAAGCGCCCGTCGCGAAGTCGCAGTAGGAGCAGCGCGCGCGACAGAAGGGTACGTGTATGTAGATTCCGGCCCGGCTCATCTCTGAAGAGTTCGTGTCCGACGAGTTTTGAAATTATAGCACGCGCCCCTCAGGCGGCCCCGTCGCGTGTGCGCCGGAAGACAAAGGCGGCGCGCGGCGTGTACGTTTTTTTGCCGACGCCTGTACGACTTTAATTTGGGCGGAATAGTACCAAGCCCGCGCGGGCGTCGCGCCGCCCGCATCGGTGCGCCGCGATTAGCGAGCAAAAGAAGCACGGCCCGAACTCCGAGACTGTCGCCGCGACGCGCAGTCCGAGTGGCATGAGTTTTGTTTCTGCCAGAGCGGGAAAAGGTATAAGTGGGTGAACGCGCGAGACCGCACGGCTTTCTTTCCGTTGCTGCGTCTGCGCCGTTCATCTGTCGGCTCACGACCAACACATACAATGGAGGAGAGAGTCATGGCAGATAACATGGAAGGACAGGGCGGCAGCGGCTCTGGCGGCGGCGGCACTTCGGGCGGCTCGTCGGGTGGTTCTTCTGGCGGCGGCGGAGGCACGGGCGGAGGCGGCAGCACCGGCGGCGGTGGCGGCAGCTCGTCCGGCGGTTCGAGCGGTGGTTCGAGCGGCGGAAGCTCCGGCGGTGGCGGCGGCACTTCGGGCGGCGGATCGAGCAGCGGCGGCGGCGGCGGTTCCAGCAGCGGCGGCTCTTCGGGCGGCGGCGGCGGAAGCTCTTCGGGCGGTTCGTCTGGAGGCTCGTCGGGTGGTTCGAGCGGCGGCAGCTCAGGCGGCGGAAGATAGTAGTCACGCCGCGCAAAAGGATTCAGCCCACTGCGGCTGAATGCGTCAAGGGGGAAAGGGCGGGCGCTGGTTTCGACTCAGCGTCCGCCCTTATTTTGTGAAGCGTAAACTGTGCGCCGGGAGCGCGGGCAAAGGTGTACGCGTTCCCGGCTAAGGCGCGTCAACTACTTCGTCTGAGCGTCGAGCCGGCGCAGGTTCCCCTCGCCGCTGATCTTGCGCCGCTCGACGCGGGCGACGCGCTCGACCTCGGCGAAGGCGCGCATGAAGTTGCCGCCCAAGATTTTCAGAATGTCCTGCTCGCTGTAGCCGCGCCGCAGAAGCTCGTATGTGATGCTCGGCAAATCCTCTACGCCGTGCATCCCGGCGGGCAGCGTGACGCCTCCGTCGAAGTCCGAGCCGAGTCCGACGTGGTCAATGCCGGCGACCTTCGCGATGTGGTCAATGTGGTCAACGAGCACCGAGACTGTCGTCTCCGGCAGAGGGTTCGCGTCTTCGAGCTTCTGCAACTCTTCCGCCAGACGCTTCGGGTCGTTCTTGTACTGCGCGCTCAAAGCGTCGCTCTGCGCCTTCAGCTTCGCGTCGCGCTCGACTGAAGCCTGACGAACCTTCTCGTCGAGGAAGACCGAGTAGAAGTTGACCATCACGACGCCGCCGTTTGCCCCGATGCGCTTGAGCAGGTCGTCGGGGATGTTCCGCTTGTGGTTCGAGATCGCGCGCGCCGAAGAGTGCGACGCGATGACCGGAGCCTTCGACACGTCGAGCGCGTCCGACATCGTCTTATCGGAGACGTGCGAGATGTCAACGAACATCCCCAGGCGGTTCATCTCGCGCACGACATCCTTGCCGAAGTCGGTCAGCCCGTTATGACGCGCCTCGTCGCAGCAGGCGTCGGCCCACTCGTTCGTGTTGTTGTGCGTCAAGGTCATGTAGCGCACGCCGAGCCGGTAGAACTCGCGCAGCGCCGAAAGCGAATTCTCAATCGCGTGCCCGCCCTCGATGCCCATCAGCACGCCGACCTTCCCCTCGCGCTTCGCGCGCCGTATGTCTGCGGTCGAGGTCGCGAGCATCAGGTCGTTCGGGTACTTCTCGACCATCCTGTACGTCACGTCAATCAGGTCGAGCGCGCGCGCAGCCGAGCCGCCCTCGACGACGTAGTGCGTGCTCACCCAGTCGGGCGTCGCGTACTGCCGGTCAACGTAGATCGAGAAGAACTCGCCCGTCAGCCCCGACTGCTTCAGGCGCTGCAAGTCCGTGTGATACTTCCCCGCCGAAGGCGTGCCGAGGTCGTAATTCTCGTCAACCATGACCGACGGGATGTCGTTGTGCCCGTCAACGATGATCGCCTTCCGGTGAATCGCCAGAGCCTTCTGCCACAGCCGCTCGTCCCGCTGCGGCGTGGCCGAGGTCTGCGGCGTCGGAGTCGCCGAGCTTCGCGCGCCGGACGAAGCTTGCGCGCCCGACTTCGACGCGGACGCGGCCTTGCCCGAAGTGAATGAGAGCGACGAAGCGGCGAGCGCGCAAGCGACGACGCCGACAAACAAAGCGACGCGAAGAGTCCTGTTCATCTGCTGTCCCTACTTTTTCCGAAGAGGTCTTCACCAGCGGAAAGCGCGCAGGATTATAAGCCCGACCGGAACGGTTCTCAATTAAACGTGTGAGGTAATGCTGACGACGTACTCTAAATAATCGCGGGGACGCGCGGACACTCAACGCCCGCGTGCCCCCGCACGTTCGAGGGATTCGCCTAAATTATTTTACTTCGACTCCCCTCCGTTCCCCTTCTTACGTTTCGAGGGGCTTTTATACTCCAACTTCTTCTTCCTCCCCACTGACGCCACCTGATCCGAGTTCGAGCCGAACTGCGCGTCCACCTGCACCTTCGCGTCGAGCATCGCGTTGTGGAACGCCCACGCCGCCGCGATCTCCGCGTCACGCTTGGCGTCGGCCTCGGCCTGTGCCTGTGTCGCCTCGCGCTGCGCTTCGTCCAGACGGTCGCGCAGGGCCTTTATGTTCGTCACCGTATATGCCTGATTCGCGGGCGCGTAGTTCTCAATCCCCTGCAAAGCGTCGAACGCGTCGCGGTCAGACGCAAGTTGCGCGGATGGTAATCTCCTCGTCTGATTCTTCGCCATAAGTTTTTCCTTTCGGCATGAGGTTAACGGTTTGACGAGTCTCAATGAGGCTCGCCGTAGGCAGTGCGCGCGAGTATGGCGCGGATTCTACGCCCCCCGCGCCGCCGCCGCAAGACTTTTCTACGCCGCCGCCCCCTGCCGCGACGCGACACGCCCCGCAATCAAGCAAACACGCCCTGCTACGACGTAATCACGCCCTGCTACGAAGAAATCGCACGCTGCTACGAAGTAATCACGCGATACTACGCCCCAACAATCCGTGATTACGTCGCAACACGCGCTGCAATAAGCCAATCACGCCCTGCTACAAAGCAATTCCGCCCTGCAATAACATATTTCCGCGCTGCTACGACGCAATTTCGCCCCGCAACGACCCGGAAACGCCTCTCTCCACCCCATTTTCCCCTCAACCACTCACAACCGCGCCCGCGCCCCCGCAATCATCTCCCCATACCCCGCTACGCTCCCCCGCGCCACTGAGCAAGCGTCGCACGTACTACATTGGCATTTGGCGACTCAATCTGCTCGAAAATCTCAAGCGCCGCTTCGGCGTGCGCGATAGCGTGTGCGCGGTTGCCAAGTTCGTCGAGCGCCAAACTAGTGTTGAAGAGGTCAATCCCCTCGCCGCGTCGGTCGCCGATTTCGCGATCAATGATTAATGCCTGCTTATAGAACTCGACGGCGCGGCGCGTCTCGCCCAACGCCGCGTAGGCGCTGCCAAGATTGCCCAGCGCATTCCCCTCGCCGCGCCGGTCGCCTATCTCTCGCGCGATTGCAAGGTCTTGCTCATAGAACTCGACGGCTCGCCGCGGCTCGCCCAAGCTTCTGTAAGCGACGCCGAGATTGCCCAGTATTGCCCCCTCGCTGCGGCGGTCGCCGATCTCACGCATGATAGCTAGTGACTGCTCGTGGAATTCGACGGCTCGCCGCGGCTCGCCTAAATTTTTGTAAGCAACGCCAAGATTGCCCAGCGCATTCCCTTCGCCGCGCCGGTCGCCTATCTCTCGAACGATGACTAATTGTTGCTCGTAGAACTCGACGGCGCGGCGCGTCTCGCCCAACGCCGCGTAGGCTAGGCCAAGATTGCCTAAATTTTGTCCTTCGCCGCGCCGGTCGCCTATCTCTCGAACGATGACTAATTGTTGCTCGTAGAACTCGACGGCGCGGCGCGTCTCGCCCAAATCCGCGTAGGCTACGCCAAGATTGCCCAGCGCATTCCCTTCGCCGTGGCGGTCGCCTATCTCTCGTGCGATTGCGAGAAGTTGCTCGTGGAACTCGACGGCGCGGCGCGTCTCGCCCAACGCCGCGTAGGCTACGCCAAGATTGCCTAAATGTCTTCCCTCAGAGGCACGGTCTTTAAGTTGACGCGCAGCCGCCAACGCAGCTTCGAGCCAGACGATGCGCTCGTCGCGTTGATGTTGGCGCAAGTCAAGCACGAACACACCGGCGTCAGGATAAGCATTACACAACCGCGCGGCTGTCTCGTCCCCGCCGGATTGCCCGCACGCCCACTTCTGCCCGACCTCTATGTTCTGTCGCTCGGCGTCAAAGAGCGAAAGCCCGCTCCTGATTGCATCGCCGCCCCGCAAATAGAACTCGTCACACTCTCCGAGCACTCTCAGGTAATGCCAAGCGTGACGCATCAGGCTCTCGCTTCGCTCCGCCTCGCTCTGGCGAGAGTCCGCGAACAGGCGCGCGAGGTCGTGCAGGCGATAGCGATGCGTCTCTGTGTTGTAGAGTACGAGGCTGCGGCGGACGAGTTCGCTGAGATGTTTGTGCCCCTCGTCTTCACATATCGCTGCTTCCGCTCCGGCGTCGAACGTCGCGGGGAAGACCGAGAGACGGCGGAAGACGCGCGCGGCGTCCGTCGAAAGACGCTCGTAGCTCAGGTTGAAGGAGGCTTCGACGCCGATGTCAACGCCCTCAGTCCCGATATTCTCAAGGCGCGTGCGCTCGTCGCCGAGTTGCGCGGCGTACTCTTCGGGGTCGAGGTCAACCGTCACGTCGAGCAGGCTTCCCGCCGCGCGTATGGCGAGCGGAAGATAGCCGCACAGGTAACAAACACGATCCGCAACATTGTTGGGGACACGCGCGCAGATTCCCGTTAAAAGTTCGCGCGCTTCCGTCGCGTTCAGTTGGTCGAGCGTGACGCGCGTCTTCATGCCCGGCAGCACAATCGCGTTGCGCGAAGTGATGAGCAAGGCCGAACCCGCCGGCGGCAGAAGCGGGCGCACCTGCGCGCTGTCCGAGGCGTTGTCGAGCAGTACAAGAGCGCGCTTGCCTTCGAGGACGCTCGTGTAGAGTTGTTTTAACGATTCGATGTCGTCGGGCAGGCGCTGCTCGACGCCGACGAAGGCGCGTATGCACGAGGCGAGCGCGTCCGCGGGGTCGCGCGGCGCGTCGCTCGTCCCGCGCATGTCCAGAACGAGTTGCGCGTCGGGGTATGCGTCGCGCAGGCGTTCGGCGACGTAGAAGGAAAGCTCTGTCTTGCCGATGCCGCCCATGCCGCTGATGCCCGTGATGGCGGCGCTCCCGCCGCGGCGCAGCGTGGTGAGCAGTTCGGCAATCTCCTTCTCGCGCCCGACGAAGTCACCGACGGGTGCGCGGAGTTGATGCAGGGTCGGAATGACGGGGCGGGGCGCTTCCTGGACAATCTTGTTGCCGCGCACCACGTCTCCCGCCGCATTTTCCACGACGACGTTATCGTCGCCCGTCACGGCGAGGTTGTCGTCTCCGCTGACGGCGACCGAGCGCGCGCCCGTAGCGATGTTGAATCCCGCGCGGCGCAAACTCGACAGCAGGTTTTGATCGAGGCCGCTGAAATCTCTGATGCCGTCGAGCAACTGTTGAGCCTCGGCGCGCTGCACCTCGCCGCGCGCCGCGCGTTCCAGCAAGGGCGTCAGAAAGTCTTTGAAGATTAGATTGTGAAGGTCGGCGGCAACGTCGGCGGCGAGTTTGCCGGGGCTTGTGAAGTCGGGGCCGATGATGTGGTTCGTGCGAAGTTCGTGTTTGAGCGTGTCGAGCTTTGCCGTCTGCGCCGCGTCGGTTTCGCGCAGGTCGTCGGGGATTGTAGCGTCCGACTTGAAGTAGATGAGGCACGGCAGGCCGCGCTCGCGCGCGCGGCGGTATTCGTCTTCGGTTATGCCTGAGCCGTAGCGGGCGGCGAAGATGCCGACGTAGATGCTGCTCCGGTCAACGTCGTCGAGCGATGCGCGGCGCGTCGTCTCGTCGCGGCTGCCGAAGTATTCCATGCCGACGAACTGCGTCTCCTTCATCCGCATGACGGCTGCGCGGACGGCGTCGCGCTCAGGCTCAAGGTCAAGCCAGGTCGAACTGACGAAGACGGGGAGGATGGGCATTGCCATTAGCTCGCTCCTCACGCGAAGGTTTTTGTGAGTCCGTGCGCGCCGGGTCGCGTGTCAAGGTTCGGCGGCGGCTGCGGCGGCGTTGAATGTCGCGGGGCAACGATACAGTCGCAAGCGCCTGTTGTAAATGGATTCGACGCGCGCCTGGTGCGTGCGCGAGAAAGATTGCGGGCGGCGCGATGCGCTTGCCGCGCGGGGCGGTTTCTGATACACAAGCAGCCACGCGGTTAATTTCTCAGACGCAGAAGGGCGCACGTGGTCTCCTGCCGCGCGCGTCCGTCCAGTTCTTCGAGTTGAGGTTTTAAGGCGAACATGTCTTCCGTCTCGACCAACATCGAATCGGTGCTGCACGAGGAGCGCGTCTTCCCGCCGCCGCCGCAGTTCTCGGCGGGCGCGCACGTCAAATCAACGGACGAGCTGGAGGCCCTGAGGCGCGAGGCGAGCGAGTCGCCCGAAGAGTTCTGGGCGCGCATGGCCGAAGGCGAGCTTCACTGGTTTAAGAAGTGGGACGCGGTTCTGAAGTGGAACCCGCCGCACGCCGAATGGTTCGCGGGCGGGCGCATCAACGTCTCGTACAACTGCCTCGACCGTCATCTTTCGACGTGGCGGCGCAACAAGGCCGCGATCATCTGGGAGGGCGAGCCGGGCGAGCAGCGCACGCTGACTTACGCGCAACTCCACCGAGAGGTGTCGCGCTTCGCGAACGTCTTGAAGCGCGCCGGTGTTGAGAAGGGCGACCGCGTCGCGCTCTACATGCCGCTCGTGCCCGAACTCGCCGTCGCGATGCTCGCCTGTGCGCGCATCGGCGCGACGCACTCGGTCATCTTCGGCGGCTTCGCCGCGCAGGCCATCGTTGACCGCGTCAACGACGCCGGCTGCAAGCTCGTCGTCACGGCGGACGGCGGATACCGTCGCGGCTCCGAGGTCAGACTCAAAGACACCGTTGACGAGGCGCTGAAACACACGCCGACGGTGAAGGGATGCATCGTCGTCAAGCGAACCGGAAGCAAGGTTCAGATGAAGGCGGGGCGCGACTACTGGTGGCACGAGGTGATGCAGGCGGTCGGCTCGGAGTGCGCGGCGGAGGAACTCGACAGCGAGCACCCGCTCTACATCCTCTACACTTCGGGCACGACGGGAAAGCCGAAAGGCATCCTGCACACGACCGCAGGCTATCTTCTGCAAACACACCTGACGACCAAGTGGGTCTTCGACCTCAAAGACGAAGACATCTACTGGTGCACGGCGGACATCGGTTGGGTGACGGGCCACAGTTACGTCGTTTACGGGCCGCTCTCGAACGGCGCGACCGTTCTGATGTACGAGGGCGCGCCGAACTTCCCCGAACCGGATCGCTTCTGGGACATCATCGAGCGCCACCGCGTCCAAATCTTCTACACCGCGCCGACCGCCATCCGCGCCTTCATCAAGTGGGGCGAGCAGTGGCCGCTCAAGCACGACCTCTCTTCGTTGCGACTGCTCGGCACGGTCGGCGAGCCGATCAACCCCGAAGCTTGGATGTGGTATCGAGAGATCATCGGCAAGGGCGACTGTCCCATCGTTGACACCTGGTGGCAGACCGAGACGGGCGCGATCATGATCTCGCCGCTGCCGGGCGCGACGCCGACGAAGCCCGGCTCCGCGACGCGGCCCCTGCCCGGAGTCGAAGCGGCCATCATGTCGAAGACGGGGCAGGAGGCGGGCGCGAACGAGGGCGGCTATCTTGTGATTAAGCGACCGTGGCCTTCGATGCTCAGAACCATCTGGGGCGACGACGAGCGCTACCGACGCCAATACTTCGACGAGATCGAGGGCGTCTATTTCGCGGGCGACGGCGCGCGGCGCGACGAGGACGGTTACTTCTGGATCATGGGGCGCGTTGACGACGTGATAAACGTCAGCGGCCACCGGCTCGGCACGATGGAGGTCGAGAGCGCGCTCGTCTCGCACGCGGCGGTCGCCGAGGCCGCGGTCGTCGGTCGCCCCGACGAACTCAAAGGTCAGGGCATCGTCGCCTTCGTCACGCTCGAAGGCGAGCGCAAGGCTTCGGACGATTTGAAGAACGAGCTTCGCCAGCACGTCGCGCACGAGATCGGCGCGCTCGCACGCCCCGACGAGATACGATTCACAGACGCGCTCCCCAAGACTCGTTCCGGCAAGATCATGCGCCGCCTGCTTCGCGAGATCGCCTCGTCCGGCGCGGTTTCCGGCGACACGACGACGCTCGAAGACTTCTCCGTGCTCGAAAAGTTGAGAACGCATGAAGAAGAATGATGAGTGCGGAATGATGAGTGATGAATGATGAATGTGGAGCGGCGGGACTTGTTTTCAATTCATCATTCATCACTCATCACTCATCATTTCCCCAAATTCCGGCGGCTTTAGCCGTTTATTTCTAACGTCCGAAAGTTCTGATTCCAACGGAGGCTCGATCATGTCCGTCCACTTTACCGAACAGCGCTTGGGGCCGCGCTACCTCGTCCACATCAGCGTGCGCGCCGAGTGGGACGACGAGCGTTCTGGCGAGCACGTCGTCGCCGAGGGCGAGACCGAGAACATCGGGCCGACGGGCGCGCTCGTCCACCTGGAGCGCCTGCCGGATGTCGGAAGCCGCGTCCACCTGACCGTGCCCGACCCCGAAGGCAAGCCGCTCGAAACGGTCGCCGAGGTCATCAGGTTGGAGCGCAACCCCGTCCAGCCGCTCGCCGCGCTGCAACTGACGGGCGAGACCGACGAGTGGCGCGGGCTGGTCTGGGAACCCGCAGGGATACGCGAGCAGCAGCCGGACGAGAACTACGAGGACTACATCGAGTAGCCGCGCCGCGCGCCGGTCGTGCGTCGCAGGCCCGACCGCGCGCCGCCGCCGAAGACGACGAACGCCCAGCCGCGCTGTCGAATCAGCCCGGCTGGGCGTTGTTTTCGCGAGGCGAGTTGGTGCATCATGGCGGCCAAGTCGAAGCGCCCGGCGGCGGGTCTCGAAAGCTCAGGTCAGTAGCGTTGAGAGTTCGGGCGTTAGAAGGAGACCGAAGTTGGCGAAGCAGAAGGAGGTCACGCGGCACGGCAACGTCGTCCGCGAGGACGAGCGCCGCGACGCGGAGTCGAGGGCGGCGGTCGCGCTCACGGAGGCGAAGGCGCGCGTCGTGCTGCGGCTCGCGACGCGCTCGGTGCTGTGGCTCGCCTTCCTCGTCCTGATTCTCTACTACCTGTTCGAGGCCGCGCTCTGGGTCGTGGACACGATGATGGGCATCCTGCTCGTCATCGTCCTCGCGATCTTCTTCGCGTACCTCATCGCGCCGCTCGTCGAACTCGTGCGCCGGCCCTTCAACGCGCGCGGGCGCGAGCGCGTGATGCCGCGCTGGCTCGCCATCGCCGTCGTCTATCTGGCGATGTTCGGCTCGTTCGCCGTCGCCGCGTGGGTTCTCGTCCCGCGCGTCGGAGTACAGATGGCCGAGATCACGACGAACGCGCCGCAGTACATGACGAACGCGAAGACGCGCGCCGACCGCCTGAATAAGATTTACGAAGACCTCAACCTTCCGCCCTCCGTCCGCAAGGCCGCGAACGACGCCGCCACGCGCACCATCAACGAGGCCGGGGCCTACATCACGGGTCAGGGCTTCGAGAGCGCGGTCTCCCTGCTCGGCTACCTGCCGTGGCTCGTGCTCGTGCCGATACTCGCCTTCTTCTTCCTCAAAGATGCGGACAGCTTCCGCCGCTCCGCGCTGATGATGCTCCCGCAGGGGCGCATCCGCTGGCGCGGCGACGAGTTCTTTCAGGACGTGAACTCGACGCTCGCCGCCTACATCCGCGCGCAGCTCATCGCGTGCCTGCTCATCGGGAGCATCTGCACCGCCGCGTTTGCCGTCGCGCAGGTGCGCTATGCTTTGGTGCTCGGCGTCGTCGCGGGACTGTTGGAGTTCATCCCTTTGCTCGGCCCGCTCGTCGTCGCCGTCATCGCGGGCACGGTCGCGGGCTTCGACTCGGCGTCGAAGGCCCTGCTCATACTCCTCTTCCTCGGCGCGCTGCGGATCGTGCAGGACTACGTCCTCTACCCGCGCATCATCGGCTCGGGCATCCACCTCCACCCGCTCGCCGTCATCCTCGCCATCCTCGCCGGCCACGAGATCGCTGGCGTCGCCGGAATCTTCCTCGCCATCCCGGTCATCGCCGTGCTCACGGTCACTTATCGTCACTGGCTCGAACACCGCGGCAGCGCCGGACTCGTCGCCGAACTTCTGAGGCCTGCCGAGACGCCCGCCGTCGAGACGCCGCCCGCGGCGGAAGAGATCGCCGGAGCGGAGAAGGCTTCGTCGCCCGCGCTGCAATCTTCGTCGCCCGCGAAGAATGTTGGTACTGCGGACGCGCCGCCGCAGCCCGCCCAATAAACTTGTTGATTATTTTTCCGAATTGAGGCTTAATGTCCGCTGTTCCAGGTCGCCCGCAGCAGACGGAAGCACGTTCACTTCCGTACAGACAAGGGGGCGATTATTCTTTAGCTTTGCCCTTTGCGTTTCGCGCCCTGACTTCCACACTCTGCCGGACAACAGATTTAAGGAGTTCCCCCGGATGTCGCATCCCCGCAGGCGCATCCTTTGCGCCGAACCACACGAAGACACGTGTAGCCTCATCACCCTGCTGCTCGAAGAGCAGGGCCACGAAGTAGTCGCGGCCAACTCCGTCGCCGAGTGCGTCGCGCTGGTCGGCCACGAGCGCTTCGACCTCTACATGCTCGACGACGAGTACATTGACGGGTCGGGCATCGAACTCTGCAAGCGCCTGCGCGAGATGACGCCGGAGACGCCCATCCTCTTCTTCTCGGCACAAGCCTTCAGCCGCGAGCGCGAGTTGGCGTTCGGCGCCGGCGCGAGCGCCTACCTGACGAAACCCAACGACCTTTTCGAGATCGTCCAGACCGTTAACTCGATCCTCCTGGGCAAGGCGACTCGCCGCGGCCCGGCGAACGAGGCCGAAAAGCCTTGACGCTCGCCGCTTCTGCGTTTAAATTTACACATCCCCTGAGCTTCCCCTTTTTTCTGACTCTCTCTTCGTCGGGGTGTGTCTGATGCAAGGAGGAAAGCGGCGCATCCTCTGCGCCGAGTCGAACAAGGACGTGGGCGACCTGATCGCCCTGATGCTCACGCAGAAAGGCTACGAGGTCGAGTCGGTGCAGACCGCCGCCGACTGTCTGAAGCTCGCGATGACCGAGCGCTTCGACCTCTACATCCTCAACGACACCTACATTGACGGCGACAGCCTCGAACTCTGCCGCGAGCTGCGCGCGCTCGACCCCGCGACGCCCGTCCTCCTCTTCTCGCTCGAAAGCTCCGGCCCGAACCGCGACAAGCCCGTCCAGACCGGCGTCAAAATCTACCAGAGCAAGACCTCCGACTTCGTCTCGCTCGTGCAGACGATTGACCGGCTCCTGCGGTCGTAGAAGAGGGCGAAGGCAAAAGAAGGCGAACGGGAAACGGCGCGGCCCTCAACTTTCAACGAGGGCCGCGCCGTTCCTTGTCTGCACTTTTGCCTTTTGACTTTGGCCTCAGCCCGCGACGCGGGACTGCTCCATCAACTCGATGAAGCGGCGGAAGTGGTGCTCGGCGTCGTGCGGGCCGGGCGCGGCCTCCGGGTGGTACTGCACCGAGATGATGGGCAGGCTCTTGTGTCGCATCCCCTCGACGCAACTGTCGTTGAGGTTGACGTGCGTGACTTCGACATCCGCGGGGAGGCTTCCGGCCTCGACCGCGAAGCCGTGGTTGTGCGAAGTGATCTCGACGCGGCCCGTGTGCAAGTCCTTGACGGGCTGGTTGCCGCCGCGGTGCCCGAAGCGGAGTTTGTAAGTCGCCGCGCCGAACGCGCGACCGAGCAGTTGATGACCGAAGCAGATGCCGAACGTCGGCACGCCTTCGCCCACGAGCTTGCGAATCTCCTCGACGACCGCCGTCATCGAGGCCGGGTCGCCCGGCCCGTTCGAGAGGTAAATCCCGTCCGGCCCCATCGCGAGGACTTCCGACGCGGGCGTCGAGGCCGGAACTACGCGGACGCGGCAGCCCGCGCGCGCAAGCTCGTTCAGGGAGTTGCGCTTCACGCCGAAGTCGTAGCAGACGACGCGGAACTTCTCTTCGCCGACCGCCGCGACTTCGTAAGGCCGGCTCGTCGTCACCACGCTCGCGAGTTCCCTGTTCTCCATCGGCGCGGACGCGAGCGTCTTCTCAAGCAGACTCTTCTCGTCGAGGTCAACCGTCGAGAGGCACGCGCGCATCGCGCCCTTGTCCCTGATGTGGCGGACGAGAGCGCGCGTGTCCACGCGGTCAATCGCGGGGATGCCCCAGCGCTTCAGGTACGCGTCCAGACTCTCCTCCGAGCGCCAGCTCGACGCCACGGCGCTCGCCTCGCGCACGACGAAGCCCTCGACCCAAGGGCGCGATGATTCTTCGTCGGCGCGGTTCACGCCGTAGTTGCCGATGAGCGGGTAGGTCATGCAGACGATCTGCCCCGCGTATGAAGGGTCGGTCAGGACTTCCTGATAGCCCGACATCGAAGTGTTGAAAACCATCTCGCCGCAGCGTTCGCCTTCCGCGCCCCACGCGCGACCGCGGAACGCTCGACCGTCTTCGAGCACGAGCAGCGCCGGCCTGTTCTCTCTGTTTGTCATCCCGTTTGATTCAAAGCTGCGTGATTCCTTCAAGCCTGTGTCCGCAAAAATTGCTGGGCCTCGTTGAGCCAGCGCTTGTCGGCGCGGTACTTGTAGGCGGGCGCGGTGCGGACTGACTCGACGCAGCGCTGCATCCACTCCTTCGCCTCGCGCGGGTTGCCGAGTCCGAAGACCGCGCGCCCCATGAGGTAAAGTCCCTCGGGGTCGGAATGGCGGCGTTCGAGGAAGCGCCGCAATGCGTCGCGCGCGTCGGCGTACTGCCCCGCCGCGAGGTAGGTCGCGCCGACCTCGCGCCAGATTTCGTGTTGGGCGTGCGCGTCGTCGCGCGTGACCACCTCGCCGAAGTGTGCGATGGCGTCGGGCAGGCGGCCTTGCGCGCGCGCGATGCGGCCGAGCTGGTAGTGCGCGTCGGTCTCTTCCGGGTCAATCTCGATTGCGCGCTGGAAGCGCTCGCGCGCCGCCTCCAACTCGCGGCGCTGCTCGTGAAGTAGTCCGAGGTTGTAGTGCGCCGACGCGTCCGCGGGGTTGAGCGTCGCGGCTTCGAGGTTCTGCCGGAACGAAGCGCGGGCGCGCTGGCCGCGCATCAACTCGCCGACGTAGCCGCGCAGGAAGAAGAAGAGCAGCAGGATGATGAACGGCGCGCCGAGCAAAGAGGTGAGGATTCGCAGCACGAGGGGCGAGAGGACGAACATCAGGATCGTGCTCAACACGACCACGAGCAGCGCCTTGAGCCACGACACGCGAAAGACCTCGCGCACAGCCGGCACGGCCCACAGGCTGAAGAGCGTCAGCGGTTGAATCAACATGAGCAGCAGGGCGTTCCTCAGCACGCCCATCATCTGACTCAACTGATTCATCTGCTCGGGCGTCAGGTCGCCGGAAGCCGGGTGGCTGAAGGCCTGCTGCGCGGTCTGTTGCGTGGCGGCGAGCGTCTCCACCACCGCCGCCTCGTTCAGGCCGGCGGCACTCGCGACGTAGGCCAGCGGGATCGCGATGATGCTCGCGGCGGCCAGCGCGTAGAAGGTCGCCGAGGCCATCGGCGCGTACTCCTGTCGCAGCACGACGCCGAAGCTCGCCCGCCGCTCGAACAAGTTTGTCAGAAGAATCGCCAGCGGGACGAAGACGAGCGCGACGATGAACAAGTACCCGGCGGAGGCGAAGAGCGCGCTCACGAACGCCAGCGCGCCGGAGAGCGCGGCGACGCCGGCCAACAGTTGCCACTGTGCGAAGACCGTGTGCGCCGCCAGAAGCAGGAGCGCGAGCAGCGCCGCCGGGCCGAGCGGAGCGCGGTCGCGCACCTCGGCCATCCCGCGCGCGGGCGCGTAGAACATCAGCAGCAATGGTCGCAGCCAGTCGGACATAAAAGCAGGCGGCAGTAGGCAGCGGGCAGACGGCTGTCGTTAGTTTGCAATTTCAAGTTTGAAATTTCAAATTCAAAAGCCGGGTCGAATGCCCGGCTTCGTAAAAATCAGAGCCTGAAATGTTCGGCCCGGAATCGCCGGGCGTCGAAAGCCGGTCGGCAGTTCGCCGCCTCTCCCGCGAGCCGCGCCGACGCGCTTCCGACGGCTTGTGATTCTTCCGCGTCACTCGTCCGACTCTTCCGCGTGCTGCGCGCGGCGGTCGGGGACGCCGGGGTAGTCGGTCTCGTGGCGGATGATGCTGGCCTTCGAGAGCGGCCAGTAGCGGACGAGCGCCTTGCCGTAGATGTACTTCTCCGGCACCAGCCCCCACGAGCGCGAATCGCTTGAGTTGTCGCGGTTGTCGCCCATGACGAAGTAGTAGTGCGGCTTGACGTAGGTCGGCGGGCGGTCTTCGTCGGCGACGTTCAGGGTCGGGTCAATGTAAGGCTCCGGCAGTTCCCTGCCGTTGATGTAGATTCTCCCCGCGCGCATCTGCACGGTCTCGCCCGGCAGGCCGATGACGCGCTTGATGTAACTCTTCGAGGGGTCGTCGGGGAACCAGAAGACGACGATGTCGCCGCGCTGGATTTCGGGCAGGCCGTAGTAGATGAGCTTGTTGACGAAGATGCGCTCGCCGTCGTGCAGCCGCGGCAGCATCGAAGTCCCCTCGACCTTCACCGGCTGCGCGACGAAGACCAGCACCAGCGACATGATCATCAGCGCGAAGACCAGGTCGCGGAACAGCAGCCGCGCCTCGCCCCAGAAGTGCGCGCGCGATTCGTCCGAGAGGCGGCGCACCTCTATGTCGCGGTCGTCGCTCGCGTCAACGTCGCCGAACGCGTGCGTGCGCCGGCCATTTCGTCCGAAGAAGAGCATACGTGTTTTCAGATGCGCCGGCGGACTGCCGCATCACGGCTGCGCCGCACGTCCGAGGTTAGTCGCGGCGCGCACGCCTTGTCAAAAGCAAGTGAGCGGTGAGCCGCAAGCGGTGAGCAGTAGTCAGCGACTGCGGGCGTCGGGCGTTCAACTCCTTGACTGCTTACCGCTCACTGCCCAAGCCTTGACAGCCGTCGCGGGGCGTCTCTATTATCGCGACGCGGAAAGCGTTGGCATCATTCGACAAATCTCTCTCCCCGAAAAGTCGAAGGCGGAGGCCGAAACCAGGTGATTAAACTCGACATCGTGAACCGCGTCGCCGAGCGCACGGGCGTGCCGAAGATGAAGGCCGAGCAGGCCGTTGACGCACTCTTCCATTCGATGAAGGAGGCGCTGGCGCGCGGCGAGCGCATCGAGCTTCGCGGCTTCGGCGTCTTCGTCGTCAAGCCCCGCAAGCGCGGCGTCGGGCGCAACCCGCGCACCGGCGAGGAGGTCGCCATCCCCTCCGGCAAGACCATCCGCTTCAAGCCCGGCAAGGAGCTTCAGGCGCACGGCTTCCACGTCGAAGGCGACCACGAGGACGACCACGACGGGCACGAACGGGACGCGCCGGGCGCGCCTGCTCACGAAACGAATTTCTAACAATGCAGAGGTCAGAGGCCGGGGGTCGGAGGTCAGTGAAAAGCCGCCTGCTTTCTACTGACCTCCGACCCCCGGCCTCTGACCTCTTTTTTTTATGGCCGAATCAATCCAGGGCGTCCCGACTTTCGCGCCGCGCGCGGCCACGCTTGCGCGCCGGGCGGCGCGACCGACCGCGCGCGAGTGGACGCTCCACGCGGCACTCTTCGCGCTCACCTTCCTGACGGTCGCGTGGGCGGGCATGAGCATCATGATGCCGTTCGGCGACGTGGAGCCGAGCGTCGCCGCGCCCGCCGCGCCGCTCGACTACCTGCTCTACGTGCCGCGGTATTACGTGCTCGCGCTCGCGGCCATCGGCGCATACGCGCACGCGCACCCGCAGTACATCTTCGACGGGCTGAAGTTCGCCGCGGCGCTGCTCTCGATTCTGCTCGCGCACGAGTCTGGGCACTACGTCGCGTGCAGGCTCTACGGCGTTGACGCGACGCTGCCGTTTTTCATCCCCGTGCCGCCGCCGTTCCTCGCGGGCACGCTCGGCGCGTTCATCAAGATCAAGTCGCCGATCCCTTCGCGCCGCGCGCTCTTCGACATCGGCGTCGCCGGGCCGCTCGCGGGATTTCTGGTGTTGATACCAATCGCCGCCGTCGGACTCCTGACCGCCGTGCCGTCGCCGCCCGTCCCGTCCGACGCGGGCGCGATCATCTTCAACGACCCGCTGCTGCCGCGCCTGCTCGCGAAACTTCTCGGCGCGCGCGACCCCGCCGGAATCACGATCAACCCCTTCTACTTCGCCGCGTGGATCGGGCTGCTGGTGACGAGTCTGAACCTGATGCCGGTCGGGCAGCTCGACGGCGGGCACGCGACGTACGCGGTCTTCGGCAGGCGGTTTCACCGCCACGCGGGCCGCGTCGCGTTCGCCGCGGTGGTCGTGCTCGCGCCGCTCGGCCTCCTCTGGCACGGCGCTCCGAGCGGGTTCCTCTACGCCGTCCTCCTCTTCATCATGCTCCGCGTCCGACACCCCGAAGCCCTCGACGAGAACGACACGCTGGGCACGGCGCGCACGCTCGCCGCCGTCGTGACGCTCGCGGTCTTCGTGCTCTCGTTCACTCCCTTCCCGATTGCCGTGAGGTGAAGACGGCCCGCGCGCCGCCGACGCGAGGCGAAAAGGTTTGACGACTAAACGGCGAGAGGGCGCGCCTCGCATCTTTCGAGGCGCGCCCTCTCCGATTATTGACTGACGGCTGTGTCGGCTACGGCCTGTTGGAGTTGCCGGGCCTGCCCGTGCCGGTGTTGGTGCCCATGCCGCGGTTCGAGTTGGTGCCGGTGCCGCGGTTCATGTTCCCGCCGGTCGTGCCCATGTTGCCGTTCATATTGGTGCCGGTCGTCGTGCCGGTATTCATGTTCGTGCCGGTGCCGGTCGTGCCCATGTTGCTGTTCATGTTCGTGCCGGTCGTCGTCGTGCCGGCGTTCATGTTCGTCCCCGTCGTGGTCGTCGAACTGTTCAGGTTCGAGCCGGTCGTCGAGGTGTTCACGTTGGCGTTGCCGGCGTTCGCGTTATCTCCGCCCCCGTTGCACGCGCCGACGAGGCCGGCGGCGGCGAGGAGAGACAAGAGAGCCAAAGTTCTTCGCATTGAAATTCCTCCTGTGATTTCGGTAATGCGCGGCGATGTTACTTCACACGCAGGCCGATGTCTGTCCCTTCGCGGACAGACAAAGAGGCCGCGCGCGAATATGCTGTCGGCGTGTTGGCGCATCAACTGGTTCACACCGCCGGATAGCTTGTTTCTCCTGTGACCGGCGTTCGGCAGGAAGCCAGAAGTGCGGAGGGCGCGGAGTTCGCGACGGGACTCCGCTCCCGACTTTAGAGGTACAAAAGCAAACGACAGCCGCCGTCAATTCAAAGACGGCGGCTGTCGTTTTTTGCGCGCGGGTTGTTATCGCCAGTCCGCGTCTTGCGTCTCCCGCGGAAGTAAGCCGTCACTCTTCCTCACACAGTCGCAACCGAAGGCGAGTCTGCTTTAGTGCTTAACCGTTTATGTACTTAATAGTGCAGAAGTGAGTCCGCCGAGTTATGTAACATAACTCGGCGGGCGGCAGGTCAGGGCAACTAACCCGCCCCTTGTGGGCCAGGGTTGAAACCGGCCTAGCCGCCCGTCCTGTAACGTAGGACGCTCATCGCCATCCGCCGGTTACGGGTGTTGGTGCTGCGCCCCGTGGCGTTCGGTAATAACGTTTACGAGGCGTCAAGCCGTCGCAGCCGAAGGCAGAAGACCCTTTATCTCCCTGACGATTCTCTGCGCGTCCTCCTGGTCGCGGAGGGCTATCATAAAAAACTTGTAACCCTGCTGGATGCAGATGACGCCGTTGGCGAACAGCCACACGCCGTCGAGGACGGGGTTGCCGCCGAGGAGCCAACTGACGGGCGCGCCCACAATCGAGCCGGGTCGAAATATCTGCGCCCACATCGCGACCCCCGCCGCGCAACTGAACGCGCCGAGCAGCGGAGCGCCGACGTAGCGAACCATCCGACGCTCGAACTCGACGCGCTTGCGCTCGGCCTCTTCGAGTTCGCCCTCGGCGACGAGGCGCTCGCGCTCGCGCAGGTACGAGTCGAACTTCTTCGCGATGCGGCGCACGGCCCACACGGGAAGCGCCGAGTGCGTGAACCAGTGCGGGTGCGCGCCGAGGAAGACGGCGTCGAGTCCGGGGAACGAAGCGCCCGCGCGCACGCCCGCCGCGAGCGAGAGCGTGACGACGATGGCCTGCTTCGGGTTCTGACGCGCCCAGTCGTATGCGCGAAAGAGTCCGACCGACGAGGCCGTCGTCAGGCGCGTCGCGCGCACGCCGATGTTCGCGGCGCGCGCGGCGTTCCGGTAATGCTTCTTCGCGCCGCCGAGAACGTCGCCCGCCGCACGCTCGGCCTTCTGCCCCGCGTCGCGCACGCGCCCCCCCACCTCGCGCGCCACTCGCGCGGCCTCTTCCGCCGCGCGCGACGCCTGATCGCGCGCGCCCTGCGTGCGTTCGCGAACGTCCTGCGCGCGGTCGCCGATCTCCAAGTCTTCGCCGAGCCGCTCGGCCTCGGCGCGCGCCCTCTCCGCGCCCGTCTTGACCGCGTCCGCGCCGCGCTTCGCCGCCTCGCCCGCGGCTCGCGCGCCCTCTTCGACGCGCTCGCGTATCTGGTACTTGTCGTCCAGCTCGCGCGCCTTGCGCCGCGCCGCCTCGCGCCACTCTTCAAGCTTGTCCCGGTAGTCAGCCATAAGTAAGTTCCTTCAGAATTTAGAGGTCGGAGGTCAGTTGAAGCCGACTCAGCAGTTATCCGAGATGAATGTGGGCCGAACGGCTCACGCGACTACTGACCTCTGACCTCCGACCTCTAACCTCTGCTTTGGGATACGCTGCCCGTCGCCGTCAGGTTCGACGCGGCGGGAGCGAAGGCCACGCGGTCGCGACCGCCGCGCTTGGCCTCGTAGAGCGCGGCATCCGCCGCGGCGCGCAGCCCTTCGCCTTCGCGCGCGCACGAGGGCAGTTCGGCGACGCCGATGCTCGCCGTGATGCGACCGACGCCTTGCGCGCCGAGCGCGGCGATCTCCCCGCGCAGGCGCTCGGCCACTTCGAGTCCGCGCGCGAGTCCCGTCTCCGGCAGGATGACGGCGAACTCGTCGCCGCCGATGCGCGCGCCCGTGTCTATGCCGCGCGTGCCGGACTGGATGACGTTCGCGACGCGCCGTAGCGCCTCGTCGCCCGCGTCGTGGCCGTTGGCGTCGTTCACCTCCTTGAAGTTGTCCACGTCAATCAAGAGCAGGCAGAACGGGCGACCGTAGCGGGCCGTGCGCGCGACCTCGCGCTCCAACTGCCGCTCGAAGCGGCGCAGGTTGGCGAGTCCGGTCAGGTGGTCTGTGAACGCGGCCTCCTGGCACGAGTCGAGGTACTGCTTGAATTCGAGCAGCGTGCGCGCCCGCGCCCTCAGCAGGTCGAGGTCGGTCGGGTCTGTGATGTAGCCGAGCGCGCCCAACTCCGAGCCGAAGCGCACGTCGCGCGACTCGTTGCGCGCGGCGGACTGGATGATGACGGGGATGAACTTCGTCTGCGGGTTCGAGCGCACGCGGCGCACCATCTCGTAGCCGTCCATGCGCGGCATCATCACGTCGGTGACGATCAGGTCGGGCTGGCACGCCTCGACCGCGGCGAGGCCCTCGACGCCGTCGTCCGCCGTGTGGACTTCGTAGCCCTCGCTCCGCAAGGCGAAGGCGAGCAGGAGCCGCTTGTCAGGCTCGTCGTCAACGACGAGGATGCTCAAGTTGCTTGTCATAAATTTTGCAGCAAACAGGTCTTGCGCGCGCGCGCCCTTCGTGCTATCGTGCCGCCTACTTCAAAGGGACGGTTTCTCGCTCGTTGCGTTTAACTTTTCCTCATCGAACAACGGTTAGGTTAAAAACAGCCTCGTGACTTTGAAGGATTCCGCGCAGCTTTAACTCCCTTCTCCGGTCAAGATAGCTTTAAGCCCCGTTCTTCCGGTCTCGCGCGCCGCGGATTCCCGAACGCATGCTCTTGAAAAGTTCCCCGACTCCGAAACGAGGTTCCCCCGTCATGCAACAACCGCCGACGCGCGGCGACTACGCCGCCGACCGCGAAGAGATTATACGCCAGTCCGAGATAGGCGACGGACTCGACGACGCGACGCTCGCGCTCCTCGCCGAAGCCTCGGACGCGGTCGAGTTCCGCCGCCGCCGCTTCATCTACCGCAAGGGCGACACAGCCGACGCGCTCTACGTCATCGCCGTCGGTCGAGTCAAAATCTGCTCGACCGACGACACGGGCCGCGAGGCCGTCATAGACATCGTCGGCGCGGGCGCGCTCTTCGGCGAGTCGTCGCTCTACTCGGCGGGGGTGCGCGAGAAGAACGCCGTGGCCTACGAGAACGCACGCCTGCTGCGAATTCCCGCGGGGGTTTACAGGGAGGGGATGGCGGCGAGCCGCGAGCTTTATGATTACACCTTCCGCATGGTCGGTCAACGCCTTTCTCGCGCCGAGCGCCGCGTCGTTGACCTCGCGCTCGACGCCATCCCCGCGCGGCTCGACAAACTGCTCGCCGACCTCTCGGAGCGCTACGGGCGGCCCGACCCCGAAGGCGTGCTGATTGACTTGGCGCTCCCGCACCGCGAGATCGCCTCCATCGTCGGCTCGACGCGCGAGAGCGTGACCGTCCGCTTGAATGAGATGCGCCGCGCCGGTATCATTGACTTCGTTGACCGAAAAATTTTAATCAAGACTCCCGCCGCCTCGGCTGCGGCATGAGAAGCTATCAGCACTCAGTCGTCAGCTTTTCAGCCGAAGCGGAGGGGGTTGATTTGTTTTAGCTGAAAGCTGATTGCCGATGGCTTTAAGGAAGTGCCCGTCCTGCCACAGACCCGTCAATTGGGAGAACAACCCTCACCGCCCGTTCTGCTCCGAGCGCTGCAAGCTGATTGACTTCGGCGCGTGGGCCAACGAGGAGTACGGCGTGCCCGCCGAGGACTCCGCGCCGTCGCTCGAAGAGTTGGAGCGGGGCACGGCGACTCCCGAAGGCGACTCCGACCAAACAAACCCGGCGCCGAGACGCTGAGTCGTCGCGCGTGCCACGCCCGCGCGCCTTCGTGTAGAATGTCACGCGCACGGAGGAGTTGGCAGACCATGCGAACGAGAGTTACAGGTAGTTTCCGCACGCGGCTCTTCGCGGCACTCGCGGTCTTCGCGCTCGCCGCGCTCGCCGCGTCGTGCGACCTCGACGGCGCGTCGAAGAAGCGGGCGATGGAGGCGAACGCGGCGAAGGACTCGACCGCCGCGACCAGACCGCCGCGCACGAACCTGCCGATGCCTCCGGTCGAGCCCGCACACGGCACTTCCGCGGTCGTGCCGCGCGGCGCCTGGACGCAGCTCGACGGTCGCCACTCTTCGCTCGAAGACTTGCGCGGACAGGTCGTCGTGCTCGACTTCTGGGCGACCTACTGCCCGCCGTGCCGCGAGGAGATTCCGCACCTCGTCAAACTCCAAAGGCGCTTCGGCCCGCAGGGCTTCAAGGTCGTCGGCCTCAACGTCGGCGGCGAAGACGACCAGCCGAAGATTCCCGACTTCGTCAAGCAGTACGGCATTCAATACCAACTCGCCAACCCCGACGAAGACACCGTCAGCCTCTTCCTCGCCGACGACGACCGCATCCCGCACACCTTCGTCATCGACCGCCAGGGCCGCATCGTCCGCGACTTCGTCGGCTACGACGAGGACGCCGCCGCCGAACTCGAACAGACCATCGCGACCGTGGTCGCCTCGAAAGCGAACTGAAAGGCAAGTAAGCAGTGAGCGGTGAGCAGTCAAATCGCTCGCTGCGACTGACTGCTCACCGCTCGCTGCTCACTGCTCACTGCTTACCGCTCACCGCTCACTGCTCACTTGCTTCCGTCGTTGACTATTCGCTGGCGGAGTATTACAACGGCTTCAGTCGTCCAACGAAAAATCATCAGAGGGGTCGCCGAAGGTGAGGAGAGCCAAGATACTTGCCACGCTCGGGCCAGCCTCGCGCGAGTCGAGCGTCATCGAGTCGCTGCTCGCCGCGGGCGCGAACGCCGTCCGCATCAACATGTCGCACGGCACGCAGGAGGAGCACGCCGAGACGATCAAACGCGCGCGCGCCGCCGCCGAACGCCTGAAGCGACCGCTCTCCGTCCTCGTTGACCTCGCGGGGCCGAAGATCAGGACGGGGATGCTCAAAGGCGGCCAGCCCGTGCAGCTCGAAGCGGGCGCGGTCTTCACGCTCACGACGCGTTCGGTCGTCGGCGACGCGCGCGAGGTCTCGACGAACTACGCCGGGCTGGCGCACGACGTGAAGCCCGGCGCGCGCATACTCCTCGACGACGGCGCAATCGAACTCGCCGCCGAGAGCACGACCGAGACGGACGTTGTGACGCGCGTCGTCAACGGCGGCACGCTCTCCGAGCGCAAGGGCATCAACCTTCCGGGCGTCTCGCTGCCCATCCCCTCGCTCACCGACAAGGACAGGCGCGACTTGAACTGGGCCGTGCGCGAGCGCGCCGACTACATCGCGCTCTCGTTCGTCCGCCGCGCCGAGGACTGCGCCGAGGCCAAGTCGCTCATCCGCGCGACGGGCGGGCGGCAGCCGCTCGTCGCCAAGATCGAGATGGCCGAGGCGATTGACAACCTCGAACAGATCGTCGCGACCGCCGACGGCGTGATGGTCGCGCGCGGCGACCTCGGCGTCGAGACGAGCGTCGAACTCGTCCCCGTCTATCAGAAGCGGATCATCGGCGAGGCGAACCGGAAGGAGCGCGTCGTCATCACGGCGACGCAGATGCTCCAGTCAATGATCTCGGAGCCGCGACCGACGAGGGCCGAGGCGTCCGACGTGGCGAACGCCGTGTGGGACGGCACCGACGCCGTGATGCTCTCGGCGGAGACAGCCGCCGGCAAGTACCCTGTCTCCGCGGTCGCGACGATGGCACGCATCATCGAGGCCGCCGAGACTGGGAAGCCCACAGCCCTGCGGGACAGGAGGCGTTTCGAGGGAAGGCAGTCGGGGCGCGTGAGCCGCGCGCTCTGCGAGGCCGCTTCGTTCGCCGCCGAGGAGATTGACGCGCGCACCGTCGCCGTCATCACCGAGTCGGGGCTGATGGCGCGGCGTCTCTCGAACCTCCGGCCCGCGCAGCGCATCGTCGCGCTGACGACCGAGCGCGCCGTGTGCGACAACCTCTCGCTCGTCTGGGGAGTCGAGACGCTCGTCCTCCCGCCGTGCGACAGCACCGAAGAGATGCTGAAGACTTGCGAGCGGATGCTGCTCGAATCCGGCATCGCGCAGCACGGCGAGACCATCGTGCTGATGGCGGGCCGACTTTCCGGCCTCGGCCTCTCAAGCTCCGTCACGCTCTACACCATCGGCGGCCCTCTGCCCCGCCAACTCTGAGACGGATTCTGGAACAGAGTCGCGCTTAGAGGCTGCGACTGCTTGTCCGAAGCCGTACTGTCAGCGTGAGAGCCGAAGCCGTCACGTTGATTGACCCACGCCGTTCAGGTTGACAGGTCGGGCCGCCGTTCACTCCGCTTTCCTCAAATTTCCCTTCAAAAGCGCGCATTCGACTCGCGGCACGTCGCTCGCCTCTACGGACGCCGCCGGGCGTGCGCCGGGCAAGACTTTTAGTCTTTGACGACAACAGATTCGACAAGCAGGTATCTTGAGATGAAACCGAAGACTCCCTCGTCCCTCGTTAAGTTATTCGTTTCAGCCTCGTTGGCAGCATCCATTTTGGTGGGCGGAGCCGCCACAGTCCACGTCGGGGCGCAAGCCGAGCGCAAGACCACGCAGCACACGCAGCAGTACCCTGTGCTCTCGCGCTACGCGAGCGACCTGACGCGGCTCGCGCGGCTCGGCCAACTCGACGCCGCGGGCCACGAGTCCGACGCCCGCAAGGCCGTCGAGATTCTCTCGCGCGTCTCGAAGAACAACCCCGTCCTGCTCGCCGAGTCCGGCGCGGAAGCTTCGGCTGTCGCGCGCGGCGTCGCCGTCGAGCTGGCGTCGGCCCAAGCGCCCGCCTCTTTGCGCGGCGCGCGCGTCTTCGCGCTCGACCGCGACGCGCTGACGGCGGGCACGAAGACCGCGGACGAGTTCGTCGCGCGCCTCAAGTCCGTGCTCGAAGACGCGGCCTCTTCGCGCGGTCGCGTCGTCCTCTTCGTCGCGGACTTCCACCAGTTCGCCGGCACCTACACGTCGCGCGAGGCGTCCGACCTCGTGCGCTCGGCCCTTGAGCGCGGCGACCTGCGAGTGATCGGCGCGACCAACCCGGAAATCTACGGCGAGCACGTCGCGAAGGACGAGTCGCTCGCGAAACTCTTGCAGCCCGTCCAACTCTCCGGCGGCGGCGACGCGCGTACCGACAGGGACGAGTCTGCCGGCGTCACCCTGTCCGACATGAGGCTCTCGCCCGACCTGCGCGAGATGGTCGGCGGCGCGAAGCCTGGCGAGCGCGTCGGCGTCATCCTTCAGGCCGACGACCTGAGCAACTCCGAGCTTTCGTCGCTGCTGCGCCGCTACAACGCCGACGTGAAGTCGCGCATGGATCAGCTCGGCGCGATGCGCGTCGAACTGCCCGCCGAGGCTTTGAAGGAGATCGCGAAGAGCGGCGCGGCCAGCTACCTCTCGCCCGACCGCCAGATGCTTCCGCTCGGCCACGTCACTTCGACTACGGGGACGGACGCCGTCCGCAACGGCGGACTCATCGCCGGACTCACGGGCACGACCGTTGACGGCACCGGCGTCGGCATCGCCATCCTCGACTCCGGCATTGACGCGGCGCACGCGGCCTTCTCCGGCGGTCGCATCAAGTTCAAGAAGGATTTCACGTCCGAGGCGACGGACGGCAGCAAAGACCCCTACGGCCACGGCGCGCACGTCGCGTCTTCGGCGGCGGGCGTCAGCACCGTCTCCGGCGGCACCTACGAGGGCATCGCGCGCAACGCCAACATCATCAGCCTGCGCGTGCTGAACTCGCAGGGCGTAGGCAAGACCTCCGACCTGCTGGCCGCGCTCAACTGGATTCTCAGCCCCGTTGACCCGACCAAGCCGCTCAGTTCGTCGAATCCGACGAACGCGGTGAAGTTCAACATTCGCGTCGTCAACATGAGCCTCGGCGCTCCCGCCGTTGACTCTTACAAGAACGACGCCGTCTGCCTCGCCGCGCGCAAGCTCGTTGACGCCGGAATCGTCGTCGTCGCGGCGGCGGGCAACAACGGCAAGGACGCCAACGGCAATAAGCTCTACGGCCAGATTCACTCGCCCGGCGACGAGCCTTCGGTCGTCACGGTCGGCGCGGCCAACACCTTCGGCACCGACGCCCGCTCGGACGACGGCATCGCGACCTTCAGCTCGCGCGGCCCGACTCGCGGCAGTTGGACTGACGGTGCAGGCGTCAAGCACTACGACAACCTGATGAAGCCCGACCTCGTCGCCCCCGGCAACAAGCTCATCTTCGCCGAGGCCGACAACGGTGCCAGCGGCTGGAACTACCTCGTGACGCAACACCCGGAACTCGACACCGGCATCACGACCAGCGACAACAAGAAGCTGATGTACCTGTCGGGAACTTCGATGGCGACGCCGATTGTCGCGGGCGCGGCGGCGCTGATGCTCCAAGTCAACCCGAAGCTGACGCCGAACATGGTCAAGATGATCCTGATGTACACGGCGCAGCCGCTCGCGGGCTTCAACGAACTCGAACAGGGTTCGGGCGAGTTGAACGTCGTCGCCGCCGTGCAAATGGCGAAGCTCGTCCGCACCGACCTCGGCTCGAACCCGGCGCAGGGCACGCCGCTGCTGACGACCTCGACGCTCCCGACGCCGCAGACGACCATCGCGGGCTACACGTTCCCCTGGGCGCAGGGCGTCATCCTGAAGCAGAACTACGCGACGGGCACGAACCTCATCGCGCAGTATCAGACCGTGTACGGACTCGGCATGGTTCTCGGCGACGGCTACGTCTCGACGGACGGCACCGTTTCGGGGAGCGGCATCATGATGGGCGACGGCATCATGATGGGCGACCAGATAACGACGAGCGCCGGCATGGTCATCGGCGACGGCGCGCCGTTCATGCCCTGCGGCATCCTGTTGGGCGACGGGATACTCATGGGCGACGGCATGGTCGTCGGCGACGGGATACTCATGGGAGACGGGATGGTCGTCGGCGACGGCATCCTGATGGGCGACGCCGCGCTTCAGGCGATGTCGGCGGCGGTCGGGGGCGACCCCGGCCCGGCGATGCAGCCCGCGCCCTAGCTGCCGCAAATTCATCCGTCCCGCGCGCGCGGGGCCAACATCAACCCCCTTGCCTCCTCGCGGGGAAGGCGCTTCGAGCCGAGGCGTCTTCCCCGCGTCCCAAATCTCACCCGAACAACTTTCGGCAATTCTTCCGACTCGTCGAACCGACGCGTGAAGGGTGCGGCCCTCGCCGCGACGAAGATGAAGAACGAACGGGCAAAGCTCATCAAGTTCTACCAGTGGTCGGTCGTCGCCGCGGGCGCGGTCGTCGCCGCCGCGTGCGCGTGCCTCGTCACGCCCGCGCGGCTCGACCTGCGCTTCGCGCTGCTGGCCTTCGTCACCGTCGCCGTCAGTTCGCGCATCTCGGTCAAGATTCCGCGCCACGACTCGAACATCACGCTCGCCGACACGTTTGTCTTCCTCGCCGTTTTAATCTACGGCGGCCCCGCCGGCGTCCTGCTGGCCGCGGCGGAGGGCGTCTCGTCGGGCCTGCGCGTGAGCCGGCAGAAGAAGCCGCTCACGATCCTCTTCAACGCGGGGATGATGGCCTGCTCGACCGCGGCGGCGGTCGGCGCGCTCGCGCTCGTCTCCGGCGGCGTCGGGGACTTCTGGCGGCACAGCCTCGACCGCCTGCTCATCGCCGCTTGCGCGCTCGGACTCGCGCAGTTCGCGGCCAACAGCGCGCTCATCGCCGTCGTCCTCGCGCTCAAGACGGGACAGCCCGTCGGCCAGACCTGGAGCAAGCACTGCGCGTGGCTCTCGGTCTCGACCTTCGTCGGCGCGGGCGCGGCCTCGGCGATTGCGAACTTCATCAGCTCGACGGGCTTCTACGCCCTGCTCGTCGCGCTGCCGATCATCTGGCTCGTCCGCTACACCTACGACAAGTACCTCGAAGACATCAAGACGACCGCCGCGCAGGCCGAGCGCGCCGAGCACGCGCGCGCCGAGGCCGAGCGCGAGCGCGCCGAACTCGCCGAGCGCCACGTCGAGGAGCAGCAGCGCTACATCGCCGAGCTTGAGCGCGTGAGCCGCGAGCTTCAGGAGAGCCGCGAGCACTTCCGCCACGCGGCCTTTCACGACTCCCTGACGAACCTGCCGAACCGCGCGCTCTTGGCCGACCACCTGCGACTCGCCATCGAGCGCGCGCGGCGGCACGACGGCCACCTCTTCGGCCTGCTCTTCCTCGACCTCGACCGCTTCAAGACGCTCAACGACTCGCTCGGCCACGCGGCGGGCGACCGCCTGCTCGTCGAAGTCGCGCGCAGACTTGAGCGCTGCTCGCGCCCGACCGACACGGTCGCGCGCCTCGGCGGCGACGAGTTCGCCGTGCTGCTCGACGGACTTGAGTCGCAGTACGACGCCGTGCGCGTCGCCGAGCGCGTGCAGGACGAACTCGTGCGCCCGTTCTACCTCGGCGGCCACGAGGTCTATACCGCGGCGAGCATCGGCATCACCCTGAGCGCGCACGGCTACGACGACCCGGAAAACGTCCTGCGCGACGCCGACACGGCGATGTACCGCGCGAAGGAGAAGGGCAAGGCGCGTTACGAACTCTTCGACGCCGAGATGCACGCCGACGCGCTCGCCCGCCTACGGCTTGAGAACGACCTGCGCCGCGCGGTCGAGCACCGCGAGTTTGAAGTTTACTACCAGCCCATCGTCGCGCTCTCGACGGGCAGGCTCTCCGGCTTCGAGGCGCTCGTCCGCTGGCGTCACCCCGAGCGCGGGATCATCATGCCTTCGGAGTTCGTCCCGCTCGCCGAAGAGACGCGGATCATCTCCGACATCGGCGAGTTCGTCCTGCGCGAGGCGTGCCGGCAGTTGGGCGAGTGGCGCGAGCTTCTGCCGCTGCCACAGCCGCTCACCGTCAGCGTCAACCTTTCGAGCAAGCAACTGACGAAGCCCGGCCTCGTCGAGAGCGTCCGCCAGATTCTGCGCGAGACGGGGCTGCCCGCCCACTGCCTCAAGCTCGAAATCACCGAGAGCGCCGTGATGGACAACGCCGAGTCGGCGGCGACGCTCCTCACGCAACTGCGCTCGCTCGGACTCCAACTCTCGATTGACGACTTCGGGACGGGCTACTCGTCGCTCTCGTACCTGCACCGCTTCCCCGTTGACACTCTGAAGATTGACCGCTCGTTCGTCAGCCGCATGGGCGCGGGCGACGAGAACGCCGAGATCGTCCGCACCATCGTCACGCTGGCGTCGAACCTCGGCATGGTCGTCATCGCCGAGGGCGTCGAGACCGAGGAGCAGCACGCGCGGCTCGAAGCGCTCGCGTGCCAGTACGGGCAGGGCTTCCTCTACTCGAAGCCCGTTGACGCGGAGTCGGCCCTCTCGCTCATCCGGCGCAACCAGAGCGCGCCGCTTTCGCCCAACCCCGCGCGGCCCGCCGACAACTCGCTCGCGCGCCTCTCGCAGATACTCGCCGCGTGACGGCGCGGTACCACACACATCCGCTCGCGCCGCGCGCTCGCCAAAGCAGCCGCGAACATTAAAGACAGATTTTTTTTCCGCGCGTCGCTGGAAGGCGACGGCCTTTCACCCTTTCTTCAACTTACAACTACAAAAACCAAGGGAGACTGTCATGAGCCGAATTCTCGTCAAGTCAGTATTTTCGCTGGCGGCTTTGATTCTCATCGGCCTGAGCGCCGGCAACGCCTACGCCGACGGCATCGTGTTCGTCGGCCCGGACCCATGCTTCCCCGCGGGAGTCGGTCGCGGCTGCGGCCCCGACCGCGCGCCGCACGTCCTTTCGGTTCAGTCGCCGGGCAGTAGCGTCAACGAGGCGGGGGCGGTCGGGCGCTCGATCTCATCGTCGGGCGACGTGCGCACGGGCGACTGGCTGCGCGGGAGCAACACGCAGACCGTCTCGCTCTCGCAGATCGGCACGACCAACGCCGGCCAGATTCAAATCTACTTCGACGTGAACGAGCCGAACGGCGGCGGCGTCAGCGACCTGACGCTGAACTCGCTCGTGCTTAACGCGTTCGACGCGAGCGGCAACAACGTCTTCAGCGCGTCGCTCATCGGCGGGCCGTTCACGCTCCAGCAGCTCGGCAACGGGCAGGGCCATTCCGACTACGTGTTCGCGCTGGACGCCGCCGCCGCCGCGCGGCTTCAGGCGGCGATCAACGCGCACCCCGACCTGCTCCTGGGTCTCAGCGCGGGCCTCACGAACGCGCAGGGCGGCCCCGAAAGTTTCTTCATCGGCAGCGCACCCGCGGCGGTGCCCGAACCGGCCACGATGCTGTTGCTCGGCACTGGACTCGTCGGCGTCGCCGCCAAGGTTCGACGGAGGCGCAAAGCCTGAGCTTGAATGCGCGTCCGCCGCGGCTGATTCAACTTCGCGCAGTCCGCGGGCGAACTACAAAAGGGCAAGCCGCCTTCACGACGGCTTGCCCTTCATCTTTATCCGCGGCCTCCGCGAGTTTACGCGAACGCGCCGCGGAAGAATTTAATCATCTCGCCGAACGCCTCGTCGGTCGCTACGGGGTCGTAGCGCGGCCCTTCGTCGCGCATGAAGGCGTGCTCCGCCGCGTAGAGCTTCACGTCGAAATTAACGCCCGCCGCGCGCAGAGCTTCGACGATCTTCTCGCGCCCTTCTGCCGGCACGTGCGGGTCAGCCGAGCCGAAGACGAGCAGCAGCGCGCCGCGAATCTCGCCCGCGCGCGCCAGCGTGCCCGCGTCCTCGTCGCTGCCGAGTTTCCCGTTGTGAACTCCGGTCGGGTAGAAGCAGACGGTCGCGCACACGTCCGGCTGCAAGGCCGCGCGAAACGCCAGATGCCCGCCGATGCAAAAGCCCGCCGCGCCGAGTTGCCCTCCTGCGACGCGCGGGTGCGCGGCGAGATAGTCGAGCGTCGCGCGGCAGTCTTCGTCGAACTCCGCGACCGAAGTCCGCGCAGCGTCTTCGAGTCCGCGCGTGCGCCCCGCGTCGTCGAAAGGGATGGCCGTGCCCGGCGCTTCGATGCGGTGGTAAATCTCCGGCGCGGCGACGACGAAGCCGTAGCCCGCCAGCCGCGCGCACGCGCGCACCGTCGGCCCCGTCAACTGGAAGATGTCCGAATAGACGAGCACGCCCGGATGCACTCCGTCGCCTTTCGGCGCGAACACCTGCACGCGCATCGCGCTCCCGCCGACATCAATGTCAACGTGTTCAGTCGTGATAACCATCAGCTCGCCCCGCGAGAAAGGATGAAGGCGGAAGGATGAGGGATGAAGTGAAGACAACGCTTCTTTCATCCTTCACCTTGCAGCCTTCATCCTTCTCTCATGCTGCTCCGTATTTCTTGAACCATGCCTGAAGGCGGTTCCAGCCGTCGGTCGCGGCCTCCTTGTTGTAGGAAGGCCGGTAGTCGGCGTTGAAGCCGTGGCCCGCGTCCGGGTAAACGACGAGTTCCGACTCGTGCGCGGCCTTCGACTTCGAGTTCTTCAGCGCCGTTCGCATCTGCTCGACCGTCTCGACCGGGATGCCCTGATCCTTGCCGCCGTAGAGTCCGAGCACGGGAGCTTTTAACTCGTCAACGAGTTCGATGGGCTGCTTCGGCGTGAGCGGGGTCGGCTTCGCGTTGGGCGCGGCGACGAGGCGACCGTACCACGCGACGCCCGCGCGAAGATTCGGATTGTGCTCGGCGTAGAGCCAGACGATGCGACCGCCCCAGCAGAAACCTGTGACGGCGAGCTTCTTCGCGTCGCACTTCCCCGTTGACTTCGCGTAGGCGACCGTGGAGTCTAGGTCTGACATCACCTGCTCGTCGGGCACCTGCGCGACGATCTTCATGATGTCTTCCATCTTCGCCTGCGACACGTCGCCCTGCCGCGCGTAGAGCGACGGCGCGACGGCGAAGTAGCCGAGCTTGGCGAAGCGGCGGCAGATGTCTTTGATGTGCTCGTGGACGCCGAAAATCTCCTGCACGACGAGTACCAACGGAAAATTCTTCCCCTTCGCGGGCATCGCGCGGTAGCCGGGAATCTCTCCGTCGCGCACGGGAATCTTCACCTCGCCCGCTTCGAGTCCGTTCGCGTCGGTCGTGACGACGGTCTGCGCCGTGACGGGCTGGACGGCCAATGCGAAACCGGCGGCGAGGCTCGTGACGATGAAGCCGCGGCGCGAGACCTCTTCGGGCAAAAGTCCGATTAAATCTTCGTGCATCTGTTTTAAGTTTCCTTTCCGAAAGAAGGTTTCGCACAACTCTATCGCAACCGCGCCGATGTTGGAAGACTCCGTCTCAAATTTTCTCGCCGCGGCTTCAACGAAAGTTAACCGCCCGCGCCTTGAAAGCGCGCGCCGCGCGGCGTAGATTTGCTTCCGCCTTCAAGACTCTTCAGAAACGGGAAAGGAAATTTTTATGAGCATGTGCGAACCGCTGGCGGCGGAGTTGCAACACGAGGCCGCGACGACGAGAAGGTTGTTGGAGCGCGTGCCGGAAGATAAGTTCGGCTGGAAGCCGCACGAGAAGTCAATGGCGCTGGGCCGACTCGCCGGCCACATCGCGGAGTTGCCGTCGCTCGTCGCGCCCGCGCTCACGCAGGACGAGCTTGATTTCGCCTCCGGGAACTATCAGCCGTTCGTCCCGACGAGCGTCGCCGAACTGATCGAGAAGTTCGACCGCAACGTGGCCGCCGCCGTCGGACTTCTGAAGGAGCAGTCCGACGAGCGCATGAACGACAAGTGGCGTCTGCGGAGCGGCGACACGGTCATCTTCGAGTTGCCGCGCGCCGCCGTCGTCCGCACGATGGCGCTCAACCACGTCGTCCACCACCGCGGCCAGCTCTCGGTCTATCTGCGCCTGCTCGACGTGCCGCTCCCCTCGATCTACGGGCCGTCGGCTGACGAAGGGCAGCGCGCCTCCTGAAGGCCGAGGCCGGGGCGAACCGAACTTGAGTGAAGCGCTGACTAAGATCGGCTGCTGCGGCTTCCGCGCGTCGCGCGAGTCTTACTACCCCCTGCTCGACGCGGTTGAAGTCCAGCACACCTTCTACCAGCCGCCGCAGGTTCCGACGCTCAGGCGTTGGCGCGAGGAAGCGCCGCGCGGCTTCGAGTTCACGCTCAAGGTCTGGCAACTCGTCACGCACCTGTCTTCGAGTCCGACCTACCGGCGACTCAAGCGGCAACTCGCCGAAGAGGAGAAGGAGGAGGCCGGCGCGTTCCGCCCGACGAAGACGGTCGCCGCGGCGTGGGAGTTGACGCGCGAGTGCGCGGCGGCGCTCGAAGCCCGCGCGGTTCTGTTCCAGTGCCCGGCGAGTTTCAAGCCGACCGCCGAGAACGTCGCTAACCTCCGAAAGTTTTTCAGAAAGGCGAAGCGCGACCGCCTCAGCTTCTGCTGGGAGCCGCGCGGCGGGTGGCCGCGCGAGACGGTCAGAGAGTTGTGCGACGAGCTTGACCTCTGGCACGTCGTTGACCCTTTCGCCGAGCGCACCGCGACGCCGCGACGCTGCTACTTCCGCCTGCACGGTCGCCGCGGCTGGCGCTACAAGTACGAGGACGGCGAGCTTGAGGAGTTGCGCTCGATGCTTCCGCGCGGCGAAGTCTCTTACGTCTTCTTCAACAACGTCGAGATGCTCGACGACGCCGTCCGCTTCAAGGAGATCGTCGCAGCCGAAGCGTGACGCGCGACGCAGCAACCCGACGCGCGATGCATCCGTTCGCCCGCCCGCCCTCGTAAGTAAGATTGCACTGAACCGAAACCGAAAGGAGCAAGAGAGCATGAGCGATCAGGACAACTCGAACGTGGTCAGGCAGGCTTACGAGAACTTCAAGACCGGGGACATCGGGACGCTTCTCGGACAGATGTCGGAGGACGTTGACTGGCGCTTGCCCGACATCGAGGGCGTGCCGTTCGCGGGCGCGCGGCGCGGGGCGGGGCAGGTCGCGGAGTTCTTCTCGACGCTCGGCGACGCGCAGGACGTTCTCTCATTCGAGCCGCGCGAGTTCGTCGCGCAGGGCGAGCATGTAGTCGCGCTCGGCGAATACAAGTGGCGTGTGAAGAAGAACGGGCGCGAGTACGGCGGCGGCTTCGCACACGTCTTCACCGTCCGCGGCGGCAAGATCGTCGCCTTCCACGAGTACATGGACACCGCATCCGCCGCCGACGCGTACAAGTAAGACGCCTTTGTGTCCCTCTGTGAAATCCTTTGTGGCCTCTGTGGTTGAGTTCGGATTCTTTAATCACAGAGGCCACAGAGGTATTCACAAAGGGCACAGAGGGATTAAAGCTGAAAGCTATTGCAGCACGCGCAGGTCGCGCTCGCCGACGATCTTCCAGCCGGCGGGCGTGCGTCGCCAGCGAAGCTCTTGCAGGACTGCGCCGCTGCGCCCCGAAGTGCCGCTGCCGATCTGGTACTGCTTGCGGAAGCGCATGACGGCGGTCTGCCCGTCGCGGCTCAGGCGTATGTCGGGCGCGGAGGCGCGCACGTCAACCGAGTCAACCTTGCCGAAGACGCGCGCCTTCTCCGCGCGCACCGCCTCGCGCGAAGCGTTGCGCGTGAGGTAGTAGTCTTCGACCGTCGGCGCGTAGTATTTCATCTGCCTGTTGATGTCGCGCGCGTTCGTCGCCGCGACCCAGTCGCCGAGCGCGGCCTGCAACTCCCCGCGCGTGCCGGCGTCCGCCTCCGCCGTCGCCCCGCCCGAATCGTCGCCTTCATTCTTCGGTGGAGACGAAGCCGCCGCGCCCGCTGCGTTCGCATTCGCCGCGGCGTTGTTTGCAGTCGCGTCCGAAGGCTGCTGGCTTCCGCTCGCGTCGGCGCTCTGACTGTTCGTCGAGTTCTGCGCGTCCGTCTTCGACGGCTGTCCGGGCGTCGTCGTCGGGGCCGTCGCCGACTCGTTGGCGTTAGCCGCCGTGTCGCCCGCCGCCTGCTGCTGGGCGTCGCGCGGGTTGTCCCTGAAATAGTAGGTCAGTCCGAAGCCGACGAGCGCGCCGCCGATGAGTCCGACGGCGACGCAGGTGACGACGACCGCGAGCGGCCACGAGCGCACGCGCGTCCGCAGGTTGAGCGGGACGGCGGCCCTCGCCGCCTGTACGGATTTTTCGTCGAAGCGCGGCGTCGCGAGCGTCCTCTCCGGGTCGTTGGGAATCGTCCTCTCCGTTGGACTTACAAACAAGCCGCCGTCTCTGCCCGCCATCTCGCACACTCCCCCTTGAACGCAAGCGATACACCGATTCCTGAACCTGAGAGCTAAAGCAATAACCAGTCCAAAGCCGCGCGCCGCCGGACGAAGCCGCGTGAAGTCGGCGAGCCTGCTCCGCGCGGCTCCGCCCTCCTCGTTTGACTCTCCGGCGGATTTGGCGTAGATACTTTTCGCTCCGTCAGCCTTCCGAGAGAAAACAAAATCATGAGAGCCGCGCTGCTGACATTCGTCATCCTCCTCGCCTTCGTGCTGCCGCAGGCGGGCTGCTCGCGGAAGCAGTCGAACCAGAACGCGAAGCAGTCTTCGTCCGACGCGGCGGGCGGCGATCAGCAGGGCGCGGCGGGCGGCGACGCGCGCGCGTTCTTCGACCGCGGCATAGACGCCTACAAGAACGACCGCGACGACGAGGCGGTCGAGGACTTCAAACACGCCGTCGAACTCGACCCCGACTTCGCCGAAGCCTACTACCGACTCGGCATCGCGCAGCACGTCGTCGGGCAGGAGGACGAGTCGAAAAAATCTTTCGAGCAGGCGGTCGCGGCCTACGAAAAACTCACGGATCGCGAGCCGAAGAACTCCGACGCCTTCTACTTCCTCGGCCTCTGCTACGAACGGCTCGACGAGTACGAGGACGCCGTGGACGCGCTCAAGGACGCGGTCAAGACTTCGGAGAAGGACGACGACGACAAGTATTACGAGCTGGCGCTCGCGCAGTACAAGCTCGCGCACTACGACGAGTCGGTCGCGGCCCTGAACAAGGCGCTTGAGATCAACCCCGACAACTTCCCCGCGCAAGACCTGCTGGAGAAGGCGAAGGCTGGCGCGTCGCGCGTCGCCGAAATGCGAAAGCACGAGGAGCAGCTACTCAAGCAGAAGAACGCCAACGCGAACTCCAACAACTCCAACGGCAACTCGAACGCGGGCGCGAACACGAACGCGAACTCCGCCGCCGCGAACAAAAACGCCGCGACCTCTCCGCACGACTGAGCGCGCCGCGCTCCTTAAAACCCTCTGCCCTTCTTTGTGCCTTCGCGCGAAGTGAACTCCCGCCGCGGCGCAAAGAAGCGAGGCTCACGAATTACAATTTTTTTACATGGCCGGGTTTGACCCGCGCGCCGGAAGTTGGGAAGAATGGTCGCGCTCTGTTCCGAACGACACACAGGAAAATCAGGCCGCAAGACTCCGCGCATGAAGAAACTTCTCGCACGCACCCCGTCGGTCTTCCTACTGCTTCTCCTCTTCCTTCTCGCGCCCGCGACGCGCGCGCAGCAGCCCGCGACGACGGACGCCGCCGAGACCGAACTCGCGCTGCGCCAGCTCGGCGTTGTCGGCAGCGTCCTCTACGTCGGCGCGCACCCGGACGACGAGAACACCGCGCTCCTGGCTTATCTCGCGAAGGGGCGCGGCGTGCGGACGGCTTACCTTTCGCTCACACGCGGCGACGGCGGGCAGAACCTGCTCGGCTCGGAGAAGGGCGCGGAGCTTGGGCTTGTACGCACGCAGGAGCTTCTCGCCGCGCGACGCATTGACGGCGCGGAGCAGTTCTTCACGCGCGCGATTGACTTCGGCTTCTCGAAGTCGCCCGAAGAGGCCCTGCGAATCTGGGGGCACGACGAAGTGCTCTCGGATGTCGTCTGGGTCATCCGCCGCTTCCGCCCCGACGTGATCATCGCGCGCTTCCCGACGACGGGCGAAGGCGGCCACGGCCACCACACAGCCTCAGCCATTCTCGCGGGCGAAGCCTTCGACGCGGCGGGCGACCCGACACGCTTCCCCGAACAGCTCAAGTACGTCGAAGTCTGGAAGCCGAAGCGGCTGCTCTGGAACGCCTTCACCTTCCGACCGGGCGAGCGACCGAAGGACGCCGACAAGATGTTGAGCGTTGATGTTGGCGACTACAACGCGCTGCTCGGAAAGTCCTACACCGAGATCGCCGCCGAGAGCCGCACGATGCATAAGAGCCAGGGGCAGGGCACGCCCTCGCGCCGCGGCTCCGCGCTCAACTACTTCGCGCTCATCAAGGGCGAGCCGGCGACGAAAGACATCTTCGACGGCGTTGACCTGACTTGGCACCGCATCAGAGGCGGCGACGCCGTCGGACAAATTCTCGCCGACGCCGCGCAGAAGTACGACGCCGCGAACCCGCAGGGCGTTCTGCCGCTGCTCGTCCGCGCCTACACGCTCCTGACCGGCATGGAGACTTCCAAGATTCCCGCCGACCCGTGGGTCTATGAGAAGCGCGACAAGGTCGGCGAAGTGATTCGCGCGTGCGCGGGACTCTGGATCGAGGCCGTAGCTTCCGACCCTTACGTGACGCCGGGCGGTCAGGTCAAAATCACGACTACGGTCGTCAACCGCTCCGACTTCCCTCTCAAGCTTGAAGAGGTCGGCGCGTCTTCGGCGGGAGTTGACGTGACGCGCGTGGAACTCAAAAACAATCAGCCGCTGACGCGAGAAGTCACACGGCCTGCTCCGACAGACCTGAGTCAGCCCTACTGGCTGCGCGACGAGCCGGGCAAGGGACTCTACACGGTTAAAGATCAAACGCTCATCGGCTGGCCGGAAAACTCGCCGCCGCTCGACGTGTTCGTGAACATCTCGGCGAACAACGGCGGCGATAACTTTTCCTTCGACGTGCCCGTGCTCTACCGCTGGACTGACCGCGTGCGCGGCGACCTGTACCGACCCGTCGCGGTCGTGCCGGAAGTCGCCGTCGGCGTCGAAGAGAAGACGCTCGTCTTCCCCGACCGCGCGGCCAGGCGCGTGCGCGTGACCCTGAAGAGCAACGTCGCCGCCGCGACCGAAGGCACGCTGCGCTTGAAGCTTCCCGCCGGTTGGACTGCCACGCCCGCGCAGGTGCCCGTCGCGTTGAAGAACAAGGACGAAGAATTCAAGGCCGAGTTCAACGTCACGCCGCCGCAGGGCGCTAGTGTTGCCGAGCTTGCCGCCGAGTTCGAGTCTAACGGAAAAATCTTCACGCGCGGGATGGAGGAGATTGATTACCCGCACATCCCGCGGCAGACGCTCTTCCCACTGGCCGACGCCAAACTCGTGCGCGTTGACTTGCAGCGCCGCGGCAGCCGCGTCGGATACGTCATGGGTTCGGGCGACGAGATTCCCGAAGCGCTCCGGCAGGTCGGCTACGACGTGACGCTGCTTTCGGACGAAGACCTCGCGGGCGCAGACCTCTCGCGATTCGACGCGGTCATCACGGGCGTGCGCGCCTACAACACGCGCGCGGCGCTCCGGCAGAATCAGCGGCGTCTGCTCGAATACGTCGAGCGCGGCGGCACCCTCGTCGTCCAGTACAACACGCCCGACCGCACGCTCGAAGGCGTGCAGCTCGGGCCTTATCCATTCAAGCCGGTGAGCGACGAGCGCGTCACGGACGAGGACGCAGGCGTAACGGTGCTCGCGCCCGAAGACCCGATTCTGAACGCGCCGAACAAGATCGTGCCGTCGGACTTCGACGGCTGGGTGCAGGAGCGCGGACTCTACTTCGCGCACGAGTGGGACGCTCGCTACACGCCACTCTTCTCCGCACACGACCCCGGCGAGCACGACCTGAAAGGCTCGACTTTGGTCGCGCGCGTAGGCCGTGGCACATACGTCTTCACCGCGCTCGCCTTCTTCCGCCAACTGCCCGCGGGCGTGCCCGGCGCATACCGGCTGTTCGTCAACATGATTTCGGCGGGCGCGAAGTGACTTTGTCTGACGAAGAATGCCGTAGGGGCAGGGCTTGTCCGCGGCCCGTGTCGTACCGAAGGGACAACGTGAATTGTAACGAATGACCGGCAGGGACAAGCCCTGCCCCTACAGACATGAGACACGGATGCAAACCGCCCACGATCAGATGAGACACGAGACGGACGAAGCGCCGCCGTTCGGTCGCAGTTGGGCGACGCTCTACGCCGTCGTGCTCGCGACGCTCGCCGCGCTCGTCGTGCTCTTCTACCTGTTCACGCGGGTTTTCGGATGAGGCCGCTCGACTGGATAGTTCTGTTCGCCGCGCTCGCCGGCATCGTCGCCTACGGACTCTGGAAGGGGCGGCGCACACGCGACCTCGAAGACTTCCTCGTCGCGAGCCGACGCCAGCGCTGGCACCACGTCGCGCTCTCGATCATGGCGACGCAGGCGAGCGCGATCACCTTCCTCTCGACTCCGGGCCAGGCGTTCACGGACGGGATGCGCTTCGTGCAGGTCTATCTCGGCCTGCCCGTGGCGATGGTCATCATCTCCGTGACCGCCGTTCCGATTTACCACCGGCTGAAGGTTTACACCGCATACGAATACCTCGAAGGCCGATTCGACCTGAAGACGCGGACGCTCGCCGCGCTCCTCTTTCTCGCGCTGCGCGGGCTTTCGACGGGCGTCTCGATCTACGCGCCTTCGGTCATCCTCTCGGTCATCATGGGCTGGGACATAAGATTGGTCATCTTCATCATCGGCGCGTCCGTGATGCTCTACGCCTCGACGGGCGGCGCGCGTTCTGTTGACAACGCGAACTTCCTGCAATTCCTCATCATCATGGGCGGGATGATCGTCGCGTTCGTCACGCTCGTCCGGCTTCTGCCCGCGGACGTTTCGTTCCTCGAAGCGACGCACGTCGCCGGAAAGCTCGGACGCCTCAACGCAATTGACTTCTCGTTCGACATCAAAAATCAATACAACTTCTGGTCGGGACTCGTCGGCGGCTGTTTCCTCTCGCTCTCGTACTTCGGCACCGACCAGTCGCAGGTGCAGCGCTACCTGACGGGACAGTCGGTCGCGCAGAGCCGGCTCGGCCTCCTCTTCAACGGCATGGTCAAAGTGCCGATGCAGTTCTTCATCCTCTTCATCGGAGCGATGGTCTTCGCCTTCTACCAGTTCACGCAGCCGCCCGTCTTCTTCAACCCGGTCGAGGCCGACCGCGCGCGCGCGGGCCAGCACGGCGCGCAGTTCCGCGGGGTCGAGTCGGAGTACGCGGCGGCGTTTGCGGCGAAGCGCGACGCGGCGATGAGCTACGTCGGCGCTCTGCGCTCGGGCAACGAGGCGGCGACCGAGTCGGCGGCGCAAAACCTGAGGGCGGCGCAGCAGCACGCGGACACTGTGCGCGAACGCGCCGTCGGAATCATCAAGGAGTTCGACGCGAAGCCCTCGGACGCGAACTACGTCTTTCTGAATTTCGTCACGACCTACCTTCCGGCGGGCGTCGTCGGGCTGGTGCTCGCGGCGGTCTTCCTCGCCTCGATGTCCTCGACCGCTTCGGAGTGGAGCGCGCTGGCCTCGGCCACAATCGTTGACATCCAGCGGCGTCTCATCAAGCCGAACGCGGGCGAGCGCTACTACTTCATCTCGTCGAAGGTCGCAACCGCATTGTGGGGCGTGTTCGCCGTTTCGTTCGCGCAGTACGCCGGACACCTCGGCTCGCTCATCGAGGCGGTCAACCGTCTCGGCTCGCTCTTCTACGGGACTATCTTAGGCATCTTCCTGCTCGCCTTCTATTTCAAGCGCGTCGGCGGCACGGCGGCGTTCGCCGGCGCGGTGGCGGGCGAGTTGGTCGTGCTCTACTGCTTCTTCGTCACGAACATCGCCTACCTCTGGTTCAACGTCATCGGCGCGCTCGTCGTCATCGCCGCCGCGCTCGTCGTGAGCGCGGCCACACCAAAGCAGAATCGTTTAGCCGACGGAGTCGGCGGCGGAATGTAGCCCGCGGCGCGAGGGAATGCGACGCGCAAAAATAATCGAAGCCCCGGAGGGGCGAAAGAGCTTCGAGGCGTTGAACATCAACGTACCTTGAAATTCTGTCGCCCCTCCGGGGCTTCAATCTTTTTATTGTCGCTCGTTCCCACGGCTCGCGCCGCGGGCTACATTCCGCCGCCCCTAAAGGGGCTTTCACTCTGCCTCCGTCACATCGTTACGGAGAAAGCGTCGCTTCTCACATCTTCGCCTTCCAGTCGGCCACGCGCTTTTCGAGGTCGGCGATGTTGTTCGGGCTGACGCCGGAGTCGGGGGCCTTCGCGAGTTGCAGCGCGCGCTCGGCTGTGGCGACCGCCTCGGCGTTCTTGCCCTGTCCGGCGAGGACGCGCGCCTTCGTGTAGAGGTTGGCGAAGTTCTCCTTGATCTTGATCGAACGGTCGAGCCACTGCCACGCCTCGTCGGTGTTCGAGAGGTTGTTCTGATAAACGTAGTTCGCGGCCTGAAGCGGCGTGCGCCAGTCGTCGGGCTTGGCGGCGGCGACCGCGGCGCGCATCTTCTCGACCGCCAGTGCCTTCACGTCCTTGACCACGACGGTGAAGGGCACGAGCACGTGCTCCCAGCGGATGTTGACCTGCGCCGAGTTGTCGGTGACGGGGTCGAAGGTGTAGATGAGATTCTCCTGATTCTCAGCGACTCTCTGCGGCTTCGTCTTGACGCGCAGCACGTCCTTCTTCGAGTCGTAGGTGAAGCTGCCCCACTGGCCCGCGTCGGAGTTAAAGATAATCGTCCACTCGTCGCTGCCGGGAATCGTGTGCAGGCTGTAGGTTCCGGCCTTGAGCGGCTGGCCGTTGACTAGCACGTCGTCGGTGACGATGAACTGCGTCGCCTCGTTCGCGCCCGCGCGCCAGACGTGGCCGTTCGGCTCAAGCGGGAAGTCTTTGCCCGCGCCCGGCGCTCCGTCGAGCGTCGCCTCGCCCGCGGTGGCCGTCGCGCCGAGAGCGGTCTTGATCGTGGGGAGCTTGTCGGCGGGCACGTCGCCCCAGATTGTGCGCCCTTTGACGGCGGGGCGGCTGTAGATGATCGTGATGTCGGTGACGCCGACGCTCTGCATCACGCTCGCCTTCTGGCTCGGTCGCGGCGTGCGGAGCTGCGCCTGCGCGCAGACGCCCAGGAGCGCGACGAGCGCGGCGGCGAAGGGGAGGAATTTTCGTTGTGACTTCATCTCTTGACTTCTCCTCGTCTCGTTAAAATTTCGGGTTACATCTTTCCGGCCTTGATGTCGGCGAGCTGCTTCTCGAAGCGCGTGGTGTCAACGCCGTCGGCCTTGCCGCGGGCGATGGCCTGCTCGGCGACGGCGATGGCCTCCTGCTTCCGGTTCATGTTGAAGAGGAGGTTCGCCTTCGTCCGAAGGTTCTGGAAAGTCTCCTTCACCTTGATGGATTGGTCAACCCACTTCATCGCCTCGTCGAACTTGTCGTCGTTGAAGTAGGCGTTGCCGACGGCGAGCGGTATCTGCCAGTCGTTGGGGTTGGCGGCGATCTGCGCGTTGATCTTCGCCATCGCCACCGCGTTCACGTCCGGCACCTCGACCGTGAACGGCACGGCGACCTTCTCCCAGCGGATACGGACCTGCGCCGTGTTCGCCGTCACCTGCGGGATTTCGTAGGAGAGGACTTCCTGCGACTCCTGAAGCCAGACGGGCTTGACACGCACGCGCAGCGCGTCCTGCTTCGCGTCGTAGCGGAAGCTGCCCCACTGGTCGGCGGTCTTGTTGAAGATGATCGTCCACTCGTCCTTGCCCGGAATGACGTGCAGGCTGTACGCGCCCGCCGCGAGCTTCTGTCCGTTTATCAGAACGTCGTCGGTGACGGTGAACTTGGTCGCCTCGTTCGCGCCCGCGCGCCAGACGTGGCCGTTGGGTTCGAGCGGAAAATCTTTGCCGCCGCCCGGCGCACCGTCGAGCGTGCCTTCGCCCGTCGCGTCGGGGCCGACCGCGTTCGCCTTGATGAGCGCGGCCACCTTGTCGGCGGGCACGTCGCCCCAGACCGTCCGGCCCCTGACGGCTGGACGATGGTAAACGATTGTGATGTCGGTGACGCCGATGGTCTGCGAAAGTGTGGACGCCTGACTCGCCTGCGGCATGCGCACCTTCGGGGCCTGCTGCGCGGCGGCGGCGACGGCGAGCGACGCGAGCGCGAGCAGAGTGGCCGCGGCGCGGAGCGAGAATCTTTGCAGGGGTTTCATCTTGAACTTCTCCTCTTCGGAATTTGTCTGACGGAAGTCTCTGACGACGGAAGCTTCGGGCGTCGGCGGACGCACCGCCCCGCAGCGTTGTTCGTGTGACCGCGCATGGTATCAAAAAGCGCGCGGAACTTTCTTGCGCTGATGTAAAAAATTGTAACCGAACCACCCGAATGCCGTGCGGCGGATTTCCGGCTACAGATTTTGGATCAGTGGCCGGCGCTTGGTTAAGGGGCACGCGCGCGAATATGATTGGCGCATGACTTCTCTTCCCAATCAACAGCCGTCGCCGAACCCTCTGCGCGGCGCGCGGCTCTCGTTCGTCGGCGTCGGCGTGATGGCCGAGTCGATGATCGCCGGACTCCTGCGCCGCCGTCTCGTCGAGCGCTCGCAGATCGTCGGCAGCCACCCGCGCGCCGCGCGCCGCGAAGAGTTGCAGACGCACTACGGCATCCGCGCGGTCGAGTCGAACCGCGACGCCGTCTCGCCCGCGCCGGAACGCGAAGCGGCGTCGCCGGCGCGTGAACCTGCGAACGATGTGGCGACTCGCGAGGGCGAACGGCAGGACGAAAGCGCGCCTTCCATCGTCGTCCTCGCCGTCAAGCCGCAGCGCCTGAGCCGCGTGCTCGGCGAGATCAAGGGCGCGCTCGGCCCCGGCCAACTCGTCCTCTCCATCGTCGCGGGCGCGCGCGCCGAGGCCGTCGCCGAAGAACTCGGCCAGGCGGCGGTCGTGCGCGCGATGCCGAACACCCCGGCGCAGATCGGGCAGGGCATGACCGCGTGGTTCGCCACCCCGCAGGTCAGCGACCGGCAACTCGAAGAGGTGCGCGCGATGCTCGGCGCGCTGGGGCGCGAGATGAGGGTCGAGAATGAGAACATGATTGACATGGCGACGGCGCTGTCGGCGACGGGGCCGACCTACATCTTCATGATGATGGAGGCGCTCGTTGACGCCGGAGTCCACATGGGATTCTCGCGCCACGTCGCCGAGGAACTCGTCATCCAGACGATACTCGGCTCGGTGCTCTTCGCCCGCGAGTCGCACAAGCACCCCGCGGAACTCCGCAACATGGTCACGTCGCCCGGCGGCACTTCCGCCGAGGCCATCTACCAGATGGAGAAAGGCGGCCTGCGCACGGTTCTCTCCAAGGCCGTCTATGCCGCCTACCAGCGCGCCGTCGCGCTCGGTCGGAAGTAAATGTAAGGAGTCCTTCGATGCCTGAAGATAATGAAGCCCCGCAGTTTTGGAATTACAACGTCACTTCGGAATACACTCCCGACGCCGATGCTGTTATCGCTCCCGGCGATTGCCTTGTGACTCTGGGTAGGCTGCCGAGCGGATTAGCCAAACTCGTCATCACGTCGCCGCCTTACAACCTCGGCAAGGCTTACGAGAAGGTGACCGAACTCGACAAGTATCTCGACGCGCTCCGCCCCGTAGTCGAAGAGATTGTGCGCGTTCTTTCGCCGGAAGGCTCTCTGTGCTGGCAGGTCGGGAATTACGTTGAAAGCGGCGAGGTCTTTCCGCTTGATATTTTCTATTACAGGCTGTTTAAGGAGCGAGGTTTCAAGCTCCGCAATCGCATCATCTGGCATTTCGAGCACGGGCTACACGCCTCCAAGCGATTCTCCGGGCGCTACGAAACGCTCCTCTGGTTCACGAAGAGCGATGACTATACTTTCAACCTCGACCCCGTGCGCGTGCCCTCGAAGTACCCCGGTAAAACTCACTTCAAAGGCGAGAAGAAGGGGCTGCCCTCCGGCAACCCGCTCGGCAAGAACCCTTCAGACATCTGGCGCATCGTCGCCCACGATTTCGAGACCGCGCTCTGGAACATTCCGAACGTCAAGGCCAACCACCCTGAGAAGACCGTCCACCCGTGTCAGTTTCCCATCGAACTGGTAGAGCGTTGCGTCCTCGCGTTGACCGACGAGGGCGATTGGGTTCTCGATCCTTTTTCGGGCGTCGGCTCCGCGCTCCTCGCCGCGCTCAAGAACAGGCGCAGGGCCTTCGGCTGTGAGAAGGACGACGAGTACGTTCGCATCGCGCACCAACGGATCGCCGATCTTGCTTCCGGCAAGTTGCGCTACCGGCGACTCGGCAAGCCCGTACACCAACCTACCGGGCGCGAGAAGGTCGCCCAAGTCCCCCTCGAATGGCTGACGAAGGAGGCGAACCAATGAGGCTCGCCGCGCAGTTTTCGTTCAAAGGCGGTCTTGAATCAATCAAGGCGCGCAACCCACAACTGCTCGACGAAGTGCTGGACGCGATCCGCTCGATAGACGCTTCGCAAGCGCGGACGAA
>Ga0209581_1000634_pt1 | contig 61733 bp, 57 predicted proteins | sample Coa_R2_FD_187160 | JGI IMG/M metagenome (GOLD analysis project Ga0209581, IMG submission 187160) | Surface soil microbial communities from Centralia Pennsylvania, which are recovering from an underground coalmine fire - Coalmine... | ecosystem: Environmental > Terrestrial > Soil > Unclassified ...
ATCTTGCTGAGGAGCCTTCTTGTGGAATGCATTGTGGTAGATATATTTCCAAGAAGTGATCCTTAGCTTTTTCTATTAACTCAACTTGTCACTATGGTAAAATGGGTTGGAATTGTGCCCAACCCTCGTTTATACGCAATGCTCTATTCGAAGAGGTTAAATGCTGTCATAAAATTTTAACATTCCGTGATATTCAAATATTCTGAACTTGAAAAGTTTTTCAAGTTTATAAAAGAGCGATACACCGTCACCAATTTGGGAGATTGGGATGGATCTAACTCTATCATCTTACGACATGATGTAGATTTTGATATCAAGGCAGCATATGATTTGGCAAAGCTTGAAAAAGACAATGAGATAAAATCTACTTTTTTTCTGATGGTAACAAGTTATACATACAATCCATTATCTGTTGAAAACAGAAGTATGATAGCGTCTATTAACGAATGGGGTTTTGAAATCGGTTTACATTTTGATCCATCCATATATGGACATATCAACGATGCGCAACTTGAAACAAAATTAAATGAAGAAACAAAAGTTCTATCTTCTGTAATAAATGATAAAATCAAGTCTATTAGCATTCATAACCCCTCTGTTCACGGTAAATTCCCTTTTTTCAAAGGGTACCGTAATGCCTATGATGAAAAAATATTTGCAAATGGCCGATACATATCTGATTCTAGAATGAAATTTCCAACTGATATTTATCAATTTGTAGAAAAGGTGAAAGAACATCCGATACAAATTCTGCTTCACCCTATGTACTATACCCCTGAAGGTAAAAATATGCCAGATATTTTTTACAATTTTATTTGCAAATTTGTAAATCAGGTGGATAGCAATTATAGGGTTAACTCTACATATCGTGAATTAATGGCCGATGATCTTTTAACTCACATTACAAAAAAAACTATTGAAGAAAAACGATGAATGTTTACATACTAAATACTTTGATTGCCGGTATTGATACAATAAACTCACTCAAAAATCATATAAAAATTAAAGGAATTATAGGACTTGCGGAAAGAGAATCTGACGAGGGGATATCTGGCTATATCTTTATGAGGAAATTTTGCAAGGAAAATGGATTTGATTTTATTCCAGTGCAAACGTATGGATTGAAAAATGAGAGTGATAGGAAAAGATTAGAATCATTGGAACTAGATACTCTTCTAGTTCTAGGCTGGCAACGTCTTATTCCTAGCTGGCTAATAAAAAAGTGTAAGATTTGTGCTATTGGTGTACATGGAAGTCCGTATGGAATAACTATGGGGAGAGGACGTTCTCCACAAAATTGGGCTCTTATGCTAGGGAAGAAAAAATTTCACATATCGATTTTTCGTATTGATGAGGGTATAGATTCAGGAGATATTATTGATACCGCCACATTTGAACTGGACCAATTTGATGATATCAAGAGTTCATATCACAAAGTCGGTATACTCACTTCTGCAATGATAGTTAAGAATATCAAGAATAGAAATATAGAAAGCAAAAAGACAATTCCGCAAAAAAAACATGCTAGGTATTTGCCGCAAAGAATACCTGAAGATGGCGCAATTGATTGGAAACGTAATACTACTGAAATTCATAACTTTGTAAGAGCGCTATCGCATCCATATCCTGGAGCATTTAGCAGGATAATGAATTCAAAGATTATTGTCTGGAGGACAAGGCCATTTAAAATACAAAATAATTCTAAATTTAAGGCAGGTCAAATTGTCAAAATATTTGTCGGAGGTGATCTTTTAATACAAACAGGAAATGGTTTTCTTTTAATAGAAAGTTATTCTACAGTACCAGATCGTTTTAGAACTAAAATTAAAGCAGGCATGATTCTAGAGTCGGTAAATTTTAAAAATCAGATAAAAAGTATAATAAAACGACATTATGAAAAGTACCCCAACAATAAACTTCATAACGATATAATTAAACTAACAAAATGAGTTATGCATCTATAATGGTGCTTGATTATTCAATAAGTTAATACTCTGGAGCTTTAATTTCCACGTTGCGGGGGTCGCCTAGCCTGGTCAACGGCGTAAGGCTCAGAACCTTATCTCTTAGGAGTTCGTGGGTTCAAATCCCACCTCCCGCATTAACAAATTTCTGCAAATTAATGAAAAATTTATAATCCATTGTTCAATTGTTGGCTTCATGAAAAGGGTAGAGGCTGTTGTATCCAAAGATAAACTCAGCGCAGTAGTTGAAGCTCTACAAAAGATTGGGGTTGGTGGTATTACCATTTTTGACGCAAAAGGATGGGGGCGAGCAAGCAAGATGACAAGAGATTCTAAAAAATCTCCAACATCATACGAAAAATTCAACGTGAAAAGCTATGTGCTTACCGTAGTCGATGATTCTATTGTTGACAAAGTGGTCAGTGCTATTCTGGATACTGCAAGTACTGGATCTGTGGGCGATGGAAAAATTTTCATTGACAACATAGACACAGCAGTAGACATAGGGAGTGGCCAAAAGGGAGTACTTGCAATATGATGCTAGTTTCCTTTTGAACTTGTAGCAATTTGCGATCTTATCTTGTCTTCCAACATTTGACTTATTCTCTGACCGTCAGCCTTTCCTCGAAGATTTTTCATAGCAAGCCCCATCAAAGGACCTATGGCCCTCTCGCCTTGTTGCTCTATGATTTTGATGTTTGACAACACCAATTTGTCCAACATACCGTTTAGTTCATTATCATCTATGGATGTTATTGCATTTTCTTGAATCGCATCTTCAATGGTGCATGTCTTACCGCTCATTATGCTCTCAAAGATTATCTCAATTGATTCCTTTGCAACCTTTCCTTCTGCCAAAAATTCAAATGCTTTTGTGATATCAGAATTTTTCAATAATTTGGAATCCAGACCACGCCTTTCAAGATTAGTGATGGTTCCACAAAGAACTGATGCCACAAAATTGGGAGAAGCTCTTTTGTCTCTACATATGGATTCAAACAAATCTAGGTATTCAGAATCAAATATTTGCAAAGCAAGCTGTGGATTCAACTCGTACTGTTTCTGAAGGTCAAGCAAGCTCTCTTCCCATGATTTTGGCACCTTCTTTTTTGCTTCTTCTATCTCATTTTTGGCTACAATAATTGGAGGTATGTCTGTTTCTGGATACATTCTTGAAGCACCTGGTCTGGGTCTGAGGTAAACTGTCTCTCCACTGAGTGTGGCAGCTCTTGTCTCTGCCGGTATACCAATTTTTGCCTCCTCTATTCTTCTGATTATTGATTCTATTACTACATCTAGTTTCCACGGCTCTCCTGCAAGAACCAAAAAACCATCACTTTGCTGTATGTCAAGAATCTTTTTTACTTGCTGCATCTCTGTTTCTTCTATTCCATAATTTGGAAGTTCATCTGAATGAAAGACACCGCCCAAACCAAAAAACCTGACCAATTCTCCAAGTTGTTTACCAAGCCTGATGCCTGGATACGGTTCAAAACCAAACATGCCTGCAAAATTTTTTACTTTTATTGCCTTTACGACTGCACCGCTATCGAGTGCTTTCTGTATGGTCTTTGATTTGCAATTTCTAAAGGCTTCGGTTACATCTTTTACATCCCTCTCCTTGGCGATTCGTTCAGTGTCTATCTTTTGTAATTTTTCCTGAATTATCTTGAGGCCGTGTTGTCTTTTAGCTTCATACTCTACTACTTTTTCAAGCTGTTCAAGCTTTTGAACCCCTTTGACTTCGACGACCCCGCCGCCCTCAATTGAGACGTTAACATCTTGTCTTATTGACCCAAGTCCTCTTTGAACTCGCTTGGTTGCACGCAACAAACGGCCTATAGTCAACGCAATTTTTTTGATTTCTTGAGGTGTACCACTTACAGGTTCAAGCGCTATCTCTACTAACGGAATTCCTAGTCTATCTAAGGTATACTCTCTGAGCTCAGCCGAGTCGTTGAGGAGTTTTGCAGCATCTTCTTCTAGGCAGATGCTTTGAACGCCTACATTTCTTCCATCTACCTCCAGATTTCCTCCAAGGCCTACTAGCATAGTTCTTTGAAATCCCGAGGTGTTTGAGCCGTCTATGACCAACTTTCTCATCACATAAACCTCACTGAAAATGTTTGTCTTCAATGCAGAAGCTATTACCAGAGTAGTCTCTTTTGCGTCAGGACTTAGGTCATGTGGCGGTTCTTCGTCTTGTTCTACGAGGCAACTGCTTTCAGGATTTGCATAGTATAATATGGTTTTCTGTTTGCTGGTTTCAAATAGCGCACTGGGATCAAGTTCTCCAAGTTCGCTTTTTGTAATTCGTAGTCTTCGAGTGAATTTGATGGGATAGTCTGTTGACTCTATTGAGGCGCAATTACAGAACAATTTTTTTCCAGTTCCGAGCTGTTGATGTATTTCCAGTCCTACCTTGAGGCCAATCTTATCTATCTGAATCTCAGACACTTGTAATTTTATCGTCATACTTGTTTTAAATCTTAGTCTGAAATTTCTTGAGCAACATTCTCAGTCATTACTTTTTCCATTTCATTGACGTCTTTAGTATTGGCCAAAGCCCACATGGCTTTAACAAGGGCGGTTTCTGGCACCATGTTTCCAAGCGGGATTACGCCAAGGCTTAGCAGGTCCCTCCCACTATCGTATACTGTCATACGTACCATTCCGTCTATGCACTGAGATGTCATACCAACAAACAATCCTTTTCTTTTTGCATGCTGTATAGAATCATACATCACCTTACCTACATGTCCAAGACCAGTTCCCTCAAAAATGATTGCCTTGTAACCTGTGCTGATTGCATTATCAACCAAGATGGGGTCAAGTCCTGGATAGTATTTCATTAGAAGCACTTTGCTGTTGAAATTAATCTTGGGGGTATATGCCTTTTTTAGAGGGTTAAATGATGGGTTTTTCTCAATATTTTCTTTTTTTACTATGAAGGCAGGCATTCCTCCTACTGTCTGAAACGCATTTCTTTTGCTTGTGTGGTTCTTTCTTACTCGAGTTCCCCAATGACAAGCAATTTCATCATCACTTGTAGAATTGTGCATTACAACAAAAACTCCAGTGGCATCAGTTTTGACCAAAAACCTAGCTGCCGATATTAGGTTTAGTGCGGCATCCGAAGAAGGTCTGTCAGACGATCTCTGTGAACCGACAAGAGCTACAGGCTTTGGAAAACCAGACAGGGAGAACGAAAGTGCTGCTGCAGTATACTGCATTGTATCAGTTCCATGCGCAACTATGATTCCCTTGTATTCTGATCTAGAACATGAATCAAGTTTTTCTGCAATCTTTGTCCAGTGTTCTGGCAAAAGATTTTCAGAATACTCTGAAAATAATACTTCGGTGTCTATGTTAGCTATTTTTGATAGTTCTGGCACGCTTGCATTAAGTTCTGCAGCTGTTAATGCCGGTGTTACTCCTCCTGTTCTGTAGTCTATCCTGCTCGCGATAGTGCCACCTGTTGATATCAATAAAATCTTTGGTAATTTTGGATCTGCATGTGGCTGCAAATTAGTTTCCTTTTTTGTAGGAGGTCGTGATTCTATTTCAATTTGGGATATTTTTTCAATCTCCAATCCTATGTTGTAACCATTTTTTAGTTTGAGAACAATGTGACGGTCATCACTGTGCTCGTATCTTGGCATTACAATTCCTGAATATTTGACATCTGCCTGAACCTTGATAAGCGTGCCTACCTCTATCTCATTCTTCTTTAGAAATTCGAGGCTCTTTCCCCAGTAGCCGCTATAAGACATTTGCTAGGATTAGAAGTGTTATTTTATTAAAATTACCTATTATGATTAAACTAGATTTTGGCTAAAAATACAGGATAGATCTTGGTTGTATGGATTTCGTGATATGGCCACTTGTTTGAATTAATTCGTATCCTCTTAAAACAAGCCCTTAATCGTTGTGGAAGTTGGCGGTAAACCAATTCTCCTACGACAAAAATTCCAGAATTCCCAAGTATTTGCATTTTTGCCGCAAGATTAATTGGTAGACCGATTATGTCTACATGGGACTTGACCTTGTCAGATCCATATCTCACTACGTTATTAATTCCAAAATCCGCACTAATTTTTATCTGTAAGGCAGGAAGCATTTCTTTTTCTAACAGCGGATTTACGGAATCGCTGATTACATGATTCATTGCATAGGCACAGCAAGCTACCTTCGTGGCAGTTTTATTCGATTTTCCATCTGAAGGAAAATATCCTATAACCGCATCCCCGACGAATTTTAAGACAAGCCCCCCATAATGCTCTATAACGTATGCCATCTCTTGTGAAAACATCCTGATTATTTTCGCAAAGTCTTCTTGCGTCAAATCTGAACTCATGATGGTAGACTTGCCAAGGTCCACAAAGAGAACAAACATCTCAATTTTCTTATCGCTGTGACGTCTAAGAAAGGCATTTGACCTATGTACGGCTAAATGGTGATATTCAAATTCTTCCTTAAAAAGAGACTCGAGTCTCTTTTTTGATTTATTCACAAGCAACCCTACCTCGGTTTTTTCATTTCTTGAAGGTGTTAGAAAATTGACCATTTACCCATTTAGCATTGAGATAAACGTGTTAAAAAAGATAAGATGTGAGTATACGCAAGAAACTTTGTAAAATGGATTAGGTTTTTGGCATTTTTGTTTTGTAGATCCTTGTAATGACAAAGTATACCGCCAATCCAATTGCTCCCCATAATAATGAGGCAATCTTTGCAGTGTTACTGAGATAGTAAATCAGCACAACGCAGCATACCAGTCCTATAATAGGAAGAACTGGGTAGAGTGGTACCTTGAAAGGTCTGTCTGTTTTTGGTTCCTTTTTTCTTAGTTTCATAAGAGACATGTGAACAAAGATGTAAGTTAACAGGCTTCCAAAATTGTAAATGGATGCAATCTCGCCAATATTTTTGAAAAAAATTCCGGCGAGAACAGCAATGGCAGTTCCTCCGATTAGGATTGAAACATAAGGGGTTCCAAACTTTCTGCTGATTAGATCTAGTTGCCTAGGTAAAACTTTGTCCCTTCCCATGACAAAACTCGCCCTTGTACCACCAATTATGGAACTTAGGACTACCGATCCAGTTGCAACAACTGCAGAAAAGGATACGATGTCTAGAAAAATCCTATTTTTTGAAATGCTTGAAGCAAGCTCTGACAATGGTGACGGGTTGTTTCCAATTGTCTTCCAGTCCAACATTCCAACTAATATTATTGCTATGGCAATGTAAAGTACAAAACTTACAAAGAAAGCTAGTAGTAGAGCCTTTGGTATAGTTTTTTGCGGATTTTTTGTTTCTTCTGACATCATGGAGACAGTATTGAATCCCAAAAAGGCAAAGAAGATTATGGCTGCGCCGTTAAGTGTACCGCCAAAACCGTTTGGGAAAAATGGGTGAAAGTGTGTCAAACCTAGATGCGTCGAGAGATAAAATCCGCCAAGCATTATCAACAGAACCAATGCAAAAATCTTGATGAACACCATTATCATTGTAGTATGAGTTGCTTCTTTTACTCCAATCAAGTTCAATGCAGTCAAGACTATGGGGAGTCCAATTGCGGAAAGAATCAAGGCAGTACCTCCTTCCAATCCTAAAAGTTCCGTAAAATACGCCGCAAAACCAATTGAGACTGCGGCAGCACCAACAATATAATCAAAGTAATTAAACCAGCCAACAACAAAGCTCCAAAATCTTCCAAATGCCCTTTTTGTAAATGCATAGGAAGCACCAGTTTCGTGTACGAAAGAAGAGAGTTCAGCATAAGAGAGAGCAGCCAACAAAGCAATGGTCCCAGCGATCAGAAATGAAAAAATGACAGAGGGCCCAGCTAAACCTGCCGCAACACCGCTTATCACAAAAATTCCAGCACCTATTATGTTGGCAATTCCAAGCGATGTCACAGCTAAGAGGCCCAAATTCCTCTTTAGCTGAGGAGGTGATTCTGTCATTGCTATTTGATCACTTCTTAACCGTATGGCGAAGGCAATTCACTATGAGAATGCGGTGGTGTTGCAATCTGTTTGATAGCAAGCTTTTCAGACAAAATAGATATTACAAATATGGAAGCATTACGAACCATTTTTAGTGATTCCATAAAAGATGTCCTTGTCAAATCTTGGATGTAAAGCTCCTTGACAATTACCATATCAGAAAAATTACCCGAAATACTGTACTCTACGCCAAGCCTTATTAGATCTCTTTTTAATTCCTCAAGAATCTTGATTTTTTCCGTCTCAGCAAATGACATAAAGGCTTGTTGAATTGGTGGAGAGTTACGAAGCTTGGTACCAAAAACAATGATGGATTTGCCTGTTAGTTTTGATATGTCAACCTGCAAACCTAATCCAAAAGCATTTGATAACTGTAAATGAAAATCAGTAAATTTAGCAGTAACCTCTGAAGCCTTTATCTCGTCTTCTGTCAGCCAATCTTTGAGGTCATTTTTTAATTTCTCAATTTGGAACATAGCTCCGTAAATAATCCATCAAATAAAAGGAACTGGGAAATTATCAAACATGATTTTGGTTATCACAAATGATATTCATGTTCCTTTTTTAAATAAGATCATGACTACATTTGAGACATGACGCTAGATGTTGAGTCAATATACGACGAATACATCTCAAAACTAAGACAGGCCATGCCAAACGTAGATCCCAATTTAGTACATCGAATTATCTTTCTTGAAAGAAAGATCTCGGAGCAAGATGTTTCCGAACCTGATGTGAGTGCAATTATAGAATACAAGCCAGGTGTGGACGTGGATAACAAGGTGAATGGGCTGCGTGAAAAATATTCATTGGAAGTGGAACATGGAGATTCTAATAATGTTCTGCACGCTATGGGTCGCATGAAAGTAAGCAAAATCCAAGAGATTTCCAAGGACCACGATGTTGTAAAAATTTCAGGCAAGGCAGATCCTGGACTGGGTGAGTAATTGCCCATACTTTCATTTTGTTACCAAAAGAAACTTTCTAGCTTAAAATTTAAAATTTCGAAAAAGGAAAAGTAGGAGTTTTTATTCTTGTACAAGCTCAAAAAATTCTCAAGGATCTTAGTGGCAATAGATGGTTCTCCACAATCTATTGAAGCTGCAGAACATGGTATTTCCATGGCAAAGAAGGACAATGCCGATCTTATTGTTATGAGTGTAATTCATACCATATATACAGAAACTTCACATCCAATGGAAGTGAAAGATCTTATTGTTATGAGTGTAATTCATACCCCCGCATCTATATTGATATATGCCACTGAAAAAAACTTTAGAGAATTTCTAAAAAAGTGTAAGGAAGACACAGACAACTGGTTTGATACAATTAGAAAAAAAGCTACCGAAGTCGGAGTACCTCTTAGGACAGAGACGGTGGAGGAGATTTATTCCATACCAGGTGCAATCATCAAGTATGCAGAACAAGAGAAAGCTGATGTAATTGTAGTTGGAGGTACTGGGAGATCTGGCTTCAAGAAACTATTGCTTGGTAGCGTGTCAGGAGATGTCGTAAGATACGCCAGATGTCCAGTAATGGTAGTAAAATGATTTTGCTATAATCATCTGTCTTTTACATTTGATATACTTGATCAACTAAATCTAATGAACATTCACGGCTTGTGAATTTAGATTGTTTATCGACTGACGGAATTCGTTGGTTCTCTTATCCATAAAATTCCCCTTACTGCTAATGGAATAGATAGTAAGGCCACTATTACTACAATTGTCTGGTATTCCTCTGATTTTTGTATTGATGGGAACATCCATAGAAATTGGACAGGCAAGGCAATAAAAAACCACACTAGAGAAAGACCTACAACAACCGTTAGAGTTCGCTTTCTTTGTGGGGAAATATTTAGATCGCATATTTTTATCAATTAAAATTATTAAAATGGCACAATGATTATCAGATTTGAAATTTACAAATCGGTTTTAATAAAATGATCTTAATTGATTTCTTGTGAAAACAGATACGAAATTCTCAAGAATGCTTGTTATAATAAACAAGGACATTAGCCCAATAACACTAGTAAGAAAGATTACTCATCTGGTAGATGAACATAGGCAACAAATCTAAGCCCTGCAATGACTTCAGTCTTGACTAGTCCAATACAGGATAAATCTTTATGATTTCTTTTCAAAAAATAATGAGGAATTATGGCAAATCAGATTAGATCTTTTACAGTAGAAGAGATAAAAAAAGCCAAAATTGAAGATCTTTTTTTGAACTTTTCTACAAATAAAGAAGGCATAAGCTCTCAAGAGGCAAAAAAAAGATTACAAGAGTACGGTTACAACGAGATAGAAGAAAAAAGAGTAAATCCCGTACGAAAGCTTCTCGGATACTTTTGGGGACCCATACCATTTATGATAGAAATAGCTGCTATACTTTCAGCTCTGATTTCTCACTGGGAAGATTTCTGGGTAATAATCTCACTGCTGTCTATAAACGGAGCTGTGGCATTCTTCCAAGAACACAAAGCAGATGATGCTATCAACCTCTTAAAGAAAAAGCTAGCCCTGCAAGTTAGAACAATTAGGGACAACACATGGGGGGAGATACCAGCAAAAGAGCTAGTTCCAGGAGATGTAATAAGAGTTAGGCTTGGAGATATCATTCCTGCAGACGTTAAGCTCTTCGAAGGTGAGTATCTTCTTGTTGACGAGTCTGCACTTACAGGAGAGTCATTTCCTGTCGAGAAGCTTGTATCTGACGTAGCATACTCTGGTTCGGTGGTCCAAAAAGGCGAGATGACTGCGTTGACAGTATCAACTGGCATGAAGACCTATTTTGGCAAGACTGCAAAACTTGTTGAAGAGGCAAAGACAAAAAGCCATTTTCAAAAAGCCCTGATAAAAATAGGAAATTATCTAATTGCGTTAGCAACCGCACTAATTGTTGTTGTCTTTCTTGCTGCGATGTTTAGGCAGGAAAGCATCCCTGAAACCCTCCAATTTGCCTTGGTATTGATGATTGCCGCAATTCCTGCAGCCCTACCTGCAGTACTTTCGGTGACCATGGCAGTTGGTGCTACTGTGCTTGCAAAAAAACAGGCGCTTGTTAGCAAGCTTGTAGCAATCGAGGAGATGGCAGGAGTTGACATTTTATGTGCAGACAAGACTGGAACTTTAACTAAAAATGATCTCAGCGTAGCTGAACTGGTAACATTTGACAAATTCACAGAATCTGACGTTCTATTGTTTGCAACTCTAGCATCAAGAGGAGAAGACAGGGATCACATAGACAACGCAATAATTGCAAAATCCAAAGATTCGAATGTATACAATCAAACAAAATCTTACAAAAAGATCTCCTTCAAGCCATTTGATCCATTAATAAAAAGAGTTGAAGCAGTGATAGAGGATGTGTCAGGAAGCGAGTTTATGGTCTCAAAAGGTGCACCGCAGGTAATTCTTGAGCTTGTATTGAAGAAAGATCACATGTCCGAAAGATTAGAAGAAAGCGTACGCAATCTTGCGTCCAAAGGATTTCGTTCCCTAGGCGTGGCAAAGACAAATTTAGAAGGCAACTGGGAATTTGTGGGCATTGTTTCTCTCTACGACCCTCCACGAGAAGATTCCAAAGACACCGTCAATGTTGCCAAGAAGATGGGAATCAGCATCAAGATGGTTACTGGCGATCATATCGAAATTGCAAAGGAGATTGCAAGAGAACTGAACCTTGGCACCAACATACTTGCTGCCTCGCAAATAATTGACAAGAGCGATGAAGAAATACAAAGTATAGTTGAAAGGTCTGATGGCTTTGCCCAAGTCTTTCCAGAACACAAGTACAAGATAGTAGGATTACTACAGTCAAAAGGCCATATTGTAGGAATGACGGGAGATGGAGTCAACGACGCACCTGCATTAAAAAAGGCAGATGTCGGAATTGCAGTTTTTGGTGCAACAGATGTAGCAAAATCAGCAGCACACATTGTTCTGACACAACCAGGTCTTTCCGTAATAATTGATGCAATCAGGGAAAGCCGTAAAATATTTCAAAGAATGAACAACTATGCAATATATCGCATTAGCGAGACAATTAGGATCCTCTTCTTCCTGATTTCCTCAATACTGATCTTCAGTTTCTACCCTATAACGCCACTTATGATTGTCCTATTAGCTATCCTAAATGATATTCCTATCATGACTATTGCTTATGACAATGTACGCATATCCAACAATCCTGAACGATGGGAAATGCGGAAGGTTCTGGGAATAGCTACAGGACTTGGATTGATAGGTGTGGTTTCATCATTTAGTCTACTTTACATAGGAATGAATATTCTCGACTTGAAAACAGGACCTCTGCAATCACTAATTTACCTGAAATTATCAGTGGCTGGACATCTCTTGTTCTTTATTGCTCGAACACGTGGTCATTTCTGGACTGTCAAGCCAGCTTTGCGTCTATTTTTAGCAATTATAGCTACACAATCAATCGCAACTATAATTACTGCTCAGGGGATTATAGTACCAGCGATAGGATGGTATAATGCTCTGTTTGTCTGGATCTATGCCTTGGCATGGTTTGTGGTAACTGACTTTGCAAAGGGATCGATCTACAAGCTCTTAGAGAATGTGAAATTGCGTAGATGAAGTACTATGTTCTCATAGTTCAAAATCCAATCTGATACTTTTCCTTCGATTGATGGTTGTCAAGATTGAGAATCTACGAATTATTATAATACAACAAACGCTTGATTCATCTGCATGTCAAAATGTAATTGCGATCCAAAACATTGCAAAGGTGACGATAAAAAGAACCACAAACATGAGAATGACCAATGCATACATCCAGACGGTGTAAAGCACAAGATACACAAAAAATAACTATGGGATTATTACAAACCCAAACCGAAAAGAACTACCTGCAAGGTATGCTACAATTCCTGTCTACATGTTAACATTCTTATCCATCCAATCATAACATGTTGTAAATATGAAATTTTTTGGCAACAAATTCAAGTGTGAGCAATGCAAATCAAAGTTTTCAGAATATGAAGAACTGATAAGCCATGCTAGGCACGTACACCACCATGAAATTGTAAAGTGTACAGGATGCGGAAAAGAGTTTATCCACGAGGCAGACAGGCTTCACCATGTAAGAAAAGAACATGAGGAAAAGATGGAAAAACGTATACACAAGTCGGAACACAAGCACGAAAACAAGTCACTTTTACCTCAAGATGAGGTAGACAAGCACACAAGAAACTTTAGCGACAACTTTTGATATAGCCTCATTGAAACAGTTATTTTTAATAAGGATTTTTATAGCTTATAATTATCTGTAGTAGGGCACAGCTACCTTCTCGCCTATCTTTAGTTCTTTTTGGGTTTTTACCTTTCGAACAGCTTCCTCAAAGTGTCTCATGGTTACTTTGGCATCTGCTGCCTGCTTTTCTGCTTCTTTCTGGTCTGGATATTTGGCAAGAAATTCATGTATGACAAGTGAGACGGCTGTATTTGCAATGGATGCTACATCTGCTCCGCTCATTCCATCGCTTGATTCTGCAATCTTGTCTAGATCTACATAGTCTGGGTTCTTTACTCCGTCTATGGTAGCTTCCCTTACAACTGGGATATCCTTTGCATTAATTTCCAATATCTTCTTTCTTCCTTCTTTGTCAGGTAGAGGTACCAAAATTATCTTGTCAAATCTGCCTGGTCTTAGTAGTGCTGTATCAATCATGTCTGCTCTGTTTGTGGCAGCCAAGACCACTACTCCGCGTAGGCTCTCTATTCCATCAAGTTCTGTTAATAGCTGACTTACAACCCTCTCTGTTACTGCTGTTTCTCCTCCCACTCCTCTGACTGGTGCTATCGAATCAATTTCGTCAAAAAATATTACACAGGGTGATGCCTGCCTTGCTCTTCTAAATATCTCCCTTATTCCGCGTTCTGATTCTCCTACCCATTTTGATAACAATTCAGGACCTCTTACTGATATGAAGTTGGCCTCACTTTCAGTAGCGACAGCTTTTGCAAGTAGCGTCTTTCCAGTTCCGCTTGGTCCGTGTAACAATATTCCTCTTGGCATTCTGTGACCGAGTTTTGAATATAGCATTGGATATTTCATTGGCCATTCGACTGCCTCTTGCAGTTCACGCTTGACCGTCTCTAGCCCTCCTACTTCTTCCCAGCTTACATCTGGATTTTCAATAAAGACTTCACGCATTCCAGAAGGTGTTACCTCCTTGAGGGCGTTCTGATAATCTTCATCGTTTACAACCAACTTGTCGAGGGTTTCTGGAGGGAGCTTTTCATCTTCCAAGTTGAGTTCTGGCAATAGTCTTCGCAAACATTTCATTGCAGCTTCCTTACACAAGTATTCCAGGTCTGCACCAACATAACCATGGCTTATTGCGGCAATCTTATCCAAGTTTACGTCATCGCTGAGAGGCATGTTTCTTGTGTGAATCATGAGAATGTCTTTCCTGCCTTTCTTGTCTGGTACCTTTATCTCAATTTCTCTATCAAACCTGCCAGGTCTTCTAAGCGCAGGATCTATTGCGTTGGGTCTGTTTGTGGCAGAAATTACTATGACCTTACCTCTCGCTTCCAATCCATCCATAAGAGATAACAATTGTGACACTACTCTTCTTTCTACCTCTCCTGTCACTTCTTCTCTTTTTGGTGCTATTGAATCAATTTCATCAATGAATATTATTGATGGTGATTTTTCCTTTGCTTCTTTGAAAATCTCTCTTAGTCTAGCTTCGCTTTCACCGTAGAACTTGCTCATTATTTCCGGGCCTGAGATGCTGATAAAGTGAGCATTACTTTCATTTGCAACAGCTTTTGCAAGTAGCGTCTTTCCAGTTCCTGGAGGTCCATACAAGAGCACGCCTTTTGGAGCTTCGATACCTAATTTTTCAAATATTTCTGGATGTCTTAGCGGGAGTTCTATCATTTCACGGACTTTTTTGATCTCGTCGGTGAGTCCTCCAATATCTTCATAGGTTACCTGCGGAACACCGCGTAAGGTCTCTCCCTTTTCAGCAATATGAAATACGGTCTTTTGGGTCACAAGCACTGCATCGGCTGCTGGTGTTACACCTATTACTTGAAAAGTGAGCCTTCCACCAAAATATGGTACCATGACATTGTCTCCCTTTATCAGAGGAACGCTCTCTAAAGCATCTGCCAAATATCTCTCATCAATTGGTGGTATTGCTTCAAGCGGTGCAACTACCACCTTTTCGGCAGCAACCGCTTTTATCTTGCGTACTGCAACCGTATCACCAATTGCAATACCTGCGTTATTCCTTACAAGTCCATCCACTCTGATTATTCCCTTGCCCTCATCGGATGGATAGAGCGGAAGACATTTCGCTACTGTTCTTCTCTTGCCCTTTATCTCAATAACATCTCCAGTGGATGCGCCAAGCGAATCCATAGAGTCATAATCAATACGAGCTACACCCCTTCCCACATCACGTGTATATGCCTCAAGTACCTTAAGGGAAAGCGTGTTCTGGCTCATAGTTTAAACACCCTCAAACTAATTTTTATACCTTTGTTGTCTTTGATCTAGGACAAATAGATCAGAAGATTAAAATTTACAAGAAAGGGCACATTCGATGCTTTGGGTAAAAGACCACTAGTGAGAAGACGGGGTAGAGGCGGGATGCAATTTCGTGCAGCATCTACTGGAAAGTTGGCTCCAGCAAAATATCCAAGGTTTGCTCTCTCAGAACAACATGAGGCTGAGGTAGTTGATCTAGTCCATGAGACAGGTCGAGATGCTCCTCTTGCCAGAGTTAGATTTGAGAATGGTCGATTGTCTCTTGTTCCATCTGTTTTAGGTACTAAGATAGGCTCAAAATTTCAATTTGGATTAAAGTCAGAAATTTCTTCCGGAAATGTAATCAGCATACAAAACATTCCAGACGGCACTTTGGTGTGTAATGTAGAGCGACACTTTGGGGATGGAGGTTCTCTAGTAAAATCTGCTGGAGCATATGCAACGGTCTTTTCTCACGGCAATGAGGGTGTAACAATAAAACTACCGTCAGGCAAGTTTACCACGCTACATCCTCAGAACAGAGCCATGATAGGAGTCCTCGCTGGTGGCGGCGCAGGCGACAGACCTTTTATGAGAGCAGGAGTGGCTTGGCGAAGAATGAGATCAAAGGGTCACAAGTATCCGATAGTAAGAGGTGTTGCACAAGCTGTCTATGTACACCCACATGGTGGTGGTAGACACCAACACGTTGGTAGGAGCTCTACTGTTTCAAGAAACGCACCTCCTGGACGCAAAGTTGGTAGCATAGCTGCAAGAAAGACTGGAAGAGCTAGAGTAAAAGAAAGAGACTAGTTTCTTAAAGCTAATTAATAGTTGAAACAAAACTAAATCTGTGGCAAGAAAAAGAGTTCATCTCTATGTAAGCGGAAAGGTTCAAGGAGTTTACTTTCGACAGGGGATGAAGGAAACTGCAGAGAAAAATAATGTACTAGGATGGGTTCGAAATCTTCCAGACAAAAGAGTTGAAGCCATCTTGGAAGGCGAAGAATCTAACGTTGATGCTGTAATAGACTGGAGTGCTTTTGGTCCACCCGGGGCAGTAGTAGAAGAATTGAAGGTAGTAGATGAAAATAATTCTGAAAGTCTGAATGACTTTGAGATTCTTCTCTAGCGTATGTTTGAGTAAGCGTCCAAGAGAAGACTTTTGAGCTCGGCAAGACTTTGTTCTGGTTTTATCTCAATCTCTTTCATCGGTTCCTTCCTATCCCTTCTTATTTTTGCAATTACTGATTCCCGTTGGGGCTCGATATCTGCAAAGTACCTAAATGTCATGGATTTGCAAAATACTATCCTGTGCATGCGTACATCTTCTAAGATGTTGCTGCCAAGTGAGAAGCAATATCTTCGTATATCATCAAACAACTACCTTACCTGAGGTGACAATTGTTTCTTGAAATCATCGTACGTTCTTTTATGGCCAGAAATTAAACTATCCACGCATTTCATTTTGTCACGCAATATTTAGAGGTAGCAGCTCTGCTGGTTCCAGTCTAGGCAGATGACCTCATCCCAAGTCCTGCAAGATCCGCCACGTAGACGACGCAGCGTGGATGCTCTACCTTAGGATTGCTCCCTCCCGGACCTCATCCCTTTCGGCAGTTAGAACTTGAGAACCATCCCTTCGGACAGTCTCGGTCCTGCATCCACCCGCTTCGGCGTGATTTCATTTCCGCAAGTCAAGCGAGTATCATCCATCTAGAGATTTACCCAGCAGTTACCGATCTCTGCATATAGCCGGTTTCAGAGACAGGGCACGGCTAGCGCCCCGATCTTCCCTGCTACCATTATACCGTTATGATAAGATCCTTATGTGCATTAGGGTCAGCCCAATCCTAAATTTAATAACGTATTGCATACAGCACACCTATTGCCTGTACACTCTGAGCCACAACTTGAGCAAGTCCTCCACTTTTTGCCTGATTCATCTCTTGTCTTGGAAGAAACCTTCAAAATTGATTTGTACATGTTGTTCTTGATACCAATATGATTTTTTTCCAACAAGTTGAGAAAATTTCGTATCTCGGTTCTTATCCCTTCATTCATGTGAGGGCATTCTTCCGATTGAAATGGAATCTCATTTGTAAAAGCATAAAAGACAATCTCATTTTCATAAATTTCGCAAAATGGCTTGATTCTTCTTGCTTTTCTATCAGTTGGCTCTGGATCCATCCATCCTATCTTATTTGTATCACCTGAGAGAAGGTTGATGATAAACGTCTGAATGAAATCATCTAGGTTATGGCCTGTTGCCACCGTATCTACTCCTAATTCCTTTGCACCAAAATCAATGGCCCGTCTTCTTAATATGCCGCATATGGAACAAGAGGAAATTTTTTCTCCTTGTCGTAGCTCAAGTGACTGTTCCAAAGTTGTACCAAAAAGTTTTTTGTATGAATAAACATTGTGCTTTATTCCTATCTTGCTACAAAAAGTGCGTACTAGTTCTAGTGCTTCATCCCTGTATCCTGGAATTCCTTCATCTATTGTAATTGCTTGAAGCGTAAAATTGTGATTCAATGAAATTTGTTTTAAAACATATAAGAGGGACAGAGAATCTTTTCCACCCGAAACTGCAACCCCTACCACATCTCCTGACTGAATCATTTTGTATTTTGAGATGGTCTTTGCAGTCTTTCTTATGATTGATTTTGAGAAGCAATTGGAACAAAGATTTTCTCCAGCATACTTCCTAGAATAAACTACTGCATTGTCACAATAGCTACACTTCATGGACCTGTTTTTTCATTCCTTAATTTAGCCTTATTTTAACAGTGTTGTTTAAATTGTGATGAAACCAGACTTGACTGCAGATAGTGCTATGTTTAGTCCAAATAATACAAAAGTAAAGACATACAGTCCTAGCATGGTGCCTTTTAGAGCTCGCTCTGACATTTTCTTTTCGATTATACTATGAACGAATTTTCCTCCATCTAGTATAGGCAGAGGCAGCATGTTGAATATACCTATGAAAAATGATAACATCCATAGCCACAACAAGAACATGAAAACTTCCGGGCTCCAGTGTATGTAGTAGGGTACGATAGGTTGGTAGGAAGGTAATGCAGCGCGCATGATTCCAAGCATTCCTTTCTGTGGATCATCTTTTGAAGGTGTTGTAACCACTGGTATTTGCAGGGTCTGACCTGATCTTGTAATTGTTACAGCTGCAGTCTCTCCTGGCTTTAGCTTGACTTTGGCAAAATCCTGCGGGAGGGATATGTGAACTCCGTTGATCTCAGTTATCACATCATCTTTTTGCAACCCTGCTTTTTCAGCGCCTGAACCAGGTTCTACGGAAATGATTGGCACACCTAGTGGCTCACTATACAACATATTTCGTATTCCGTCTGGCATTATCAAAGCAAATGATGGGTTGAAGAGAAGAAGGCCTGCAATTATGAACGAGAATATGACATTTGATGTTGCCCCAGCTCCTATCACTCTAAGTCTGGATATTTTTTTGGCTTTGGCAAATTCTTCTTCGTCTGGCTCAACAAAGCCTGCAAAAAGTGCAATAAAGACTGCAAACCCACCTGTCTTGATCTTTATCTTTTCAAGGGTTGCAACTATTCCGTGCGCACCTTCATGCATAACAAGCACGATTGGAACTGCCAAAAGAAAATATGCGATATTTGCACTTGATTGAATAGTAACTCCTGGTATGAGGACGGTCATCTCTGCAAACGATTCTGGCTTTACAAAAAAGTTGGATAGATTAGAAATTAGGTACCAAAAGCCGGCACCCATCATTATAAATCCTAGGACTACGCTTGTATTTGAAAAAATTCTTGTCGCACGCTCTGTTCTGCCAAGAAGTCTGGTCAAAAGCAACTGAACATTTTGATTCTTGTAGGTCAGGCTGTACGGCTTGATCTCAAAACCGCGCTTGTCTAGTTTTGATATTTTTGCAATTGCAAATATGATAAACCATGCGATTAATACGTAAATAATAGAATTTTGCTGCAAAAATCCAAGTGCCAAATTAATTGAATATTCTTTTTAGTCAGGCAAATTTATCAGTTGCTATGGGAATAGTGATAGTTTCGATATATCCTGACAAAAAATCCATCGCTAAAATTGCAGACGCTGTTGTAAATAAGAGACTAGCGGCATGTGTCAATTACACAAAAATCAATTCTGTATACACATGGAAAGGAAAGGTGGAAAATACGGGAGAGTTTTTGGCCCTCTTCAAGACTACCACAAAAGCAAAAAAACAACTCAAAGAAGAGATAGCAAAAACTCATCCATACCAAGTTCCAGAAATTGTAGAACTACAAATGAGTTCTGTAAATGCAGCATATCAGAATTGGCTTGTGGATTCAACCAGTAAGGGCAAATCTAAGAAGCGAAACGACTCCGCCAAGAGATGAGACTCTGAGTCCAACATCTGTAGTTGAATCAACAGCGTACACTTCCGCCCCTTTGCCCTCAGCGTGATTCAAGAAAGCGATAACCTTGTCCTCATCTTGATTCTCAAAAATCTTATCTGAAAACACCAGCGATTGCACTGCCCCTGCTTCACTTGCCCGTACAGTTTCTTCAAAGCCCATACTGAACTTGTTAATTTTTTTATTCACCATTAGCATTATCTCATCTAATATAGCAGACACTTTGGCAATCTTGCTTTTGGTCAATGCCTGTCTCATAGTATCAGATTTGATGAATGTGTATATCCCATCCTCTCCACTTGAATCAATACCGTCAATTACACGTATTCCGTGTTCTTTTACAGATGGCAACTCGGAAAGAAAATTACCTAATCTCCTTTTTGTCTCCCCGGGACCAAATATTATGATCTCGTCATTTTCTCTTATGGATGATGATATTGCACTTTGGACGTCTGAGAAAAAGTCTTCAATGTTGAATTTTGATTTGTATCTTTTACCACTTGCACCTGAATACAGATTGGGCATTAGTTTAAGATGAGTCCCAGTAAGCCTCCCTATTCCACAATCGCTTGTATCTATTGCAACAAGCAAGAAACTGCCGGTGTCTTTTCTTCCAAAAAGCAATTTTTTCTCAATATCATTCCAATTTCTTTTGATAAGAGTAGCTGGTTCTCCAATTTTCATAGTCATAGAATGATGCGAGCCCTTGCTTACAGACTCGTTGTCTGATTCTGCTATAATTCCCTGAATTTTTAATCTATCCACAACATCATCGATAGATATCTTTTCGATATCAAATGCGATTCGAATCTTGATTCTCTCCCCCCTGTCAGGTCTTGCAAAATCTTTATCTTGTTTTATTACTCTAGTAGTGTCTCCTACAATTCTATCTCCTTTTCGTATGACTCTGCGTAATGTAAAGAGGTCATCTGATTCTTCAGGTATGAGAGCTATTGTATTTTCGTCAATCTTTTTTGTAATCAACTTACATCTATAGGAATTTACAATAATAAAAAAGAAGAGTAATCTAGTTTGTTAGTTCGTCTGCATTAACCTGCTTCTCTTCTGCTTTTTTCCTCAGATAGTTTTGAACCCATTCTTGGGTTAATACGCCAGCCTCGGTCAAGTTTACTAGTGTATTGGTTGATGCTTCGCCAGTTACCTTTCCCATTGCGCGTCTTACCTGTCTCCACTTTAGGTTCGTATTGCCGCTCTTTGATGAATAGATTATACCAAGCACCTCTTTTGCGTTTACAAAAGTCATATCGCGGATTTTCTTGAGCGTTACCTTGTCTGCAGCCTCAACATAGATTAGGCCAGGGGAGGTCTCGCGTTCTGGGAATACTTCATAATCCTCAAAGTAACTCTCAGGAATAAATGAATTACAAGTACTTAGAATAATGAATTTCCTGAAACTTTCAAGTGAACAGGCTGCATCTATTGTTACCATTTATCTGGTTGTTGCATTCGCCTTTTATCAAGCTTCTTGAAAGACTCAATTAGGAACAAGAAAAATTACTTGATGCAGGCGTTGATGACCAAATCCCTTTGATTTGATGAGAAGGATCTTGAGTTCTGAGCCTGCACTTGATTTTTATGAAATAAGAAATTCTATCATATTGTGAAATCGCTCACTGAATATCTGACATTCAACGTCCCATCAAGACGGGGATTTGTAAATATCACTCCCGAAGTGCGAAAAATAGTACAGAAGAGCAAGATCAAAGATGGACTGTGTCTAGTTAATGCCATGCATATAACTGCCAGCGTATTCATAAATGATAACGAAAGCGGTTTGCATAAAGACTATGATAGATGGCTTGAACATTTGGCTCCACACGAACCAATTTCACAATATGAACACAACAATACAGGAGAAGACAATGCAGACGCTCATCTCAAAAGACAAATCATGGGAAGAGAAGTTGTAGTTGCAATAACAAATGGGCAGCTAGACTTTGGACCGTGGGAGCAAATATTCTACGGTGAGTTCGATGGTAGAAGACCAAAACGTGTACTTGTAAAAGTTATAGGAGAATGACTAACTTAGGGAGCCTCGTTTTTGGCTTCCTTCTGTATTTGGTTTGATCTTGAAACTCTCTTCGTGATTTTGGGGACCGTGGCTGCATTTAACACAGCCGACTTTGAAACCATTAGAGTCCTTTACATAGGTCTCACAGCCACAAAAACATGCCATGTTTTTTCAGCTATTATCCGTGATATAAAACTAGTTTTTGCAGCACTTTCCACGCGGAATGTCGTGTCCATGAGGGCATTTTCTTGGATGCTTTAACATGGTGCAGAGTGCATCTGTAAACTGTTCATTCATGTGATGCTCAATACCGCAAACCATTTCTTCGTCAATGTCCACCTTAAGGGCACTGTCCATCAAAACCTCAAGCAATCTGCTATTTCGCATCATGTTGGAACCAATCTGCTCTCCGTTTTTGGTCAGAGATACACCGCCTTTGGTATAGTTTACAAGTTTCGTGTCGTTCAACTTTTTCAACATCTGCACCACGCTTGGCTGTCTAACGTTTAGCATCTTTGCTATGGTGCTTATCTTTACAGGATCTCCTCCCTCCTTTATGTGCCAAATAGCTTTTAGGTACATCTCAACATGCTCTGCTTCTGCAGTTCCAACAAACAGGACTTCCTGATCCTTCATGATATGTTCTATCTCCTATCCTCACTTTACGTCTTTTGATTCTCTCAATAGATATTCAAAGTATTCGCGTGCAAAGCCTGCAAGGCCAGAATGATCAGCCCATATGGCAACAGCTTCCTTTGAACCGGATGTTCCAAGTTCCTCGCCAAGTAATAAAACTACATACCTTTTGTCTGATATTATGCCACCTCCAAAAAGTCCCTTTTTCAATTTGACCTTGGATAGACGGGACAAGGACTTGAGCGTGTCGCTGTCAACATCTTCTGATACCAGTATAGTAATATCAACTCCTCTGTCGTGCAGCAATCTAAGCTTTGGCAGTGCCTCCTTTGCCAGGGCCTCTGCAACTTTGGGTATTGCTATGAGCACCTCATTTCTGCAGGAATCAACCATCTCTAGAATCTTGGTTGCTATGTTCATTACACCGGAAATTATCCAAATGTCTGGCCTCTCACTTGTTCCGCTTTGTTCGTAAAGTGGAGTGAGTTCCTTTAGTATTGTATTCTCATTACTGCTAAAATCTGTTTCAAACTGCTGTCTTGATGTCTGCATGGCAGTAGCGGGAGACTTTGCAAAATATTGCGTGGGACGTGAATCGTCTGAGCCTATCCATCCCTTCTCCTCCAAGGTACCGAGCACTTCGTATATCTTTGAGTATGGCACTCCTGACTTTTGACTGAGATCTGAGGCAGTTATTGGGCCTGTCTTGAGAAGTGAGGCGTACGTCTTTATCTCATAACTAGTCAGTCCAACCCTCTCTAGGGCCTTTCTAGTCTTGTCAGAGAGGCTCATTCCATATCAATCGAGAATCCAAGGTATATATGTCTAGGATTAAGCGTTCGTACACTAGGCACGTAGTTCTACCTATTCATCTGGTGTCTTGTTGGAAATGGATTAAATACTAATTCTTAAGATATGCCAATAATAGTATGGAACTAATTCAGATATCTAATCTAAAGACCCCTACATTAGGGAAGAAGTCTACTATACGATTTACTCAGAGTATATGCCCAGATTGTAACATGATACTTGACGCCGAGGTCTTTGAGAGAGACGGCAAGGTGTTCATGACAAAGACCTGTCCTACACATGGAGAGTGTGAGGAGCTATACTTTGGCTCATATGAGATGTACAGGAAGTTTAGCACCTACTGGATGGATGGAAAAGGTGCCCATGCTCCAAATGTAATGATCGACAAGTGCTCATGTCCAAATAACTGTGGGCTGTGTTCTAACCACCTTTCACACAGCGGGCTTGCAAATATGATAGTTACAAACAGATGTGATCTGACTTGCTGGTACTGCTTCTTCTATGTAAAGAAAGGTCTTGAAGGTGCATACATGTATGAACCAACACAAGATCAAGTAAGAGCAATGATGAAGACTCTCAAGGCAGAAAGACCAATCCCAGGAAATTCGATACAGATTACTGGCGGTGAACCAATGCTAAGAGAAGACATCGCTGACGTTATCAAAATAATGAAAGAAGAGGGTGTAGACCACATTCAGATGAATACCAACGGAATTAGATTTGCACTCGATCCAGAAGCAATGCGCGAAGTGCGACTTGCTGGTGTAAACAACCTCTATCTTAGCTTCGATGGTGTAACCCCAAGAACAAATCCAAAAAATCATTGGGAGATACCATACGCACTAGAAAGTGCAAGAAAGACAGGAACTACTGTAGTCTTTGTACCAACAGTTATCAAGTCAATTAATGATCATGAACTAGGTGGCATTATCAGATATGCGCAAAAGAACCTTGATGTTGTACATGCGGTCAACTTCCAGCCGGTCTCCTTAACAGGAAGAATGGGTAAGAAAGAACGCGAGAAATACAGAATCACAATACCTGATTGCATACAAAGAATTGAGGAACAAACAGGTGCCGAAGTAACAGTGGATGACTGGTTCCCAGTTCCAAGCTGCATGCCACTAACAAATGTAATCGAGGCATTCTCAAGCAAGCCAAAATATGAGTTATCAATTCACTTTGCCTGCGGTGCAGGAACCTATATCTTTGAGGACCAAGAAACCAAAAAGTTTGTTCCGCTGACCAGATTTGCAGATATTCAGGGAATGCTGGAACTCTTTGAAGACAAGGCAGAAGAGATTCGCTCTGGCAAGAACAAGTACTTTACAATGCTTGAAGTGGTAAGAAAACTTTCAAGCTTTGTTGATAAAAAGAAACAGCCGGCAGGGCTCGACTTGGCAAAGATGTTTGGCAATATATTGATGAAAAGATCATTTGATGCAGTTGGCTCATGGCATGTCAAAGGACTCTTCTTGGGCATGATGCACTTCCAAGACAAGTACAATGAAGACCTTGAAAGACTGCAGCGATGTGATATTCACTACTTGACACCAGACCTTAGAATCATTCCATTCTGTGCGTTTAATGTAATCCCGGAATGGTACAGAGACAGAATTCAAAAGAAATATTCAACAACAGTAGAAGAATGGGAGCAAAGAGTGGGCGCTAAACTCGAAGATGGCTTGTACCGAGGCATCATGAGAAGGGGAGCAGGCGATGAGCTTGCCGCAGGATGTGCAAAGAGCCAGATGTTCCACGAAGCATCACAAGCCCTGATGTAATTTCTAACTGTAAATCTACCTATCTATCCAATCTTACTGAGAAGTTTTGATTGGTATTCTGTCGATTTATCAGCAATTTTAAGATCCTTGACTTGGACGATTAATTTTCGGATGGCTTGCCTTTTAATACATTTTTGATCGAGTCTAATTGCTTCTTCCTGATAAAATCTCGTATTTCTTTATCATGCAAACTGTTGTAACCATTTTTCTTTGGTGAATAGGTAAGATAGTAGTATAGCATGTATGCTGCTCCTAGTCTTCCAATGGGTTTTCCTGTGATAAAATAAAGAAGAAATCTTCCAAACACATACAATTCGTGATATCCAAGTGCTCTCATGCCAGCCCCAAATTCATAGAAATGATGACTCTTGCCAAGTTCCCTTGTGTGTTTGAACCTTGCATTATCCAAAACCTTTGATTTTAAACCAGACTTATCTGCAATGTATAGTACTGCAGATTCATATCCCATCTTTTCTGGATAATAGCCACATTTTGTTATGAAAAATGAATTTCGTACAAATCTGCCTGCCCCGCGTGGCAATTTGTATTTTAAATTATCAGGAACTCCAGAGACTATGGCGATCTCTGGATTGGAATCCATGTACGAAACAATCTTTGCAGCATAACCACTCTCGTACTCTGTATCATCGGTACAAATCATATGATAATCCGTCTCTTTCAGTTTTGACTCTGAAACAAACTTTATTGCTTTGTTCCAGTTATTTACCACTCTTCCTATATCGTATCCTAAATCAGGATTGGTGATTATGTGTAAGTTTTGCCAGTCTTTCTGCATTCTTTCCAATATTTCTGACGTTTTATCCGTAGAACCATCATTTACTACAATAACGTATTCGGGTCGCAGTGTTTGATTTTTAAGAGATAGCAAAGCAGACTCTATATTGTTCTCTGAATTTCTACATGTTACGATGGAAAAATAGGTACCCATGAATTTAATCGCAACTTGATTTTGCTATCTGATAACATATACTTTATGGATAATAATTTCTGACGATGAAATAGAAATGACGCATGGATAAATTTAGTATGGAATAAAATCAACTACCACAAATTTTAGTTAGAATCTTTCATCTTGGATGAAACTACATTTTTAATTATGCTTCTAAATTCTGAATCAATTCCATACAAGAAGGAAAAATAAGTCAAAATTGCGACTAAACACTCTCCGCCTAACATGATGGCGTAAGTAGCTTTAGGTAGTCCGATTGGGACAAATATTTTGAGAACAACTATTATCAAAATCATTGCTATGCTTGAAATCAAATACTTGAGGATGCTAGTACTTGGGATCCTGAAATGCAAAATACGTCTTGCTATAATTGCCTTATAGATAGAAAATGGAATTACTACAATCAAGGTTGCAATTGACCATAGGATAATGGTTGTAGCATAATCGTCACTTTTCTCGTTAAAGAAATAAAGAAGGAGATATAGACATATCACATAGGAAACTGAATACGCAATTCCTATTTTGGGTGCTAAAAGCAAGCGGCTTTTTAAGAGTTTATAGAAAGAAACATCCTTGTCTAGTTCAGAGTGTACCGTTCCGCTAAGAATTGAATCAAAGAAAAAGTAAAACACGGAAATGAAGGAACTTGGAATCAAAAATTCTAAAACGGGTCTAGATTGCATATAGCTTGATTTTAAAAGATAGAGAAGCTGATCAGAAACAAAGTATACTCCAAGAGAAATAGGTATGATAAACATCAATATCATTTTCAGGATAGATTCGACATCTTTAGAATCTCCACCCTTGAGAATTTTTGGATATAGTGCAATCGCAAGATACTGACTATATGTTATCATATTGGATAGTAGATATGCTGCTTTGTAGTATGCAATAGATGTTGCCGATTTGGTAAGGTATGTGACAACAGCTACATCTATAGTGTATATTACAGATGGTACTGTGGCAGTTATTGGTATCCATGAAAGCTTCAGCCAGTGCTTGACCAATTTGAAGTCAAACTTGCTGACAAGATGTTTCCTATTTAGAACTAAAAGCATAGTGACCTGCACAATCTGAGTTAGGACTATTACTATGATCACTGTTTCCAGCCCTTGTTTGAGAAAGATAAGTAAGGGTACGGCAAAAACTAACTTTGCAATTTCAGCAGAGAGAAAAGCGTAGCTTTGTATTGGCGGTTTGGTTGCTTGTGATACGGATTCTAAGAAACCTACCATAAAGAAAAGCGGAATTTGGATCCATCCTATCAAAAAATAAAGAAACAATGTCTTTAACGATGCTACAAAGAATAGTGAGGTAACGATATAGATGAGTGATGCTGGAGCAGCCAAGATGATGGATGAGATGAGGCCAGTTCTTCCAACATCTGTACCTCTAGCAAAATACCTGACTGTCCAGTATGAAACCACAGGAATCAAAAAACTTGGATAATTCTGAGCAGTTTGAACGGCTTGCCATATGCCAAAATCAGTCTCAGAGAGCTTGTTTGTAACAATGGCAGTAAACATAAATCCTGTAAGAAGACTTGCAATCCTGGCCCCAAAAACAACTAAACCGGAGTATCTGAGTCGTGTATTTGTCATAAGTAGCGATTTGTATTGTAGTATTTGTTATTTCTAAATAATCATTTGGTTTATTTCACAAATAGTTGATAGAAAAGTGACACTTATGAATCAATTTCGGACAAGTAAATCTTCGGATACCTAGCAAGTTGAATTATATAGTGAAAAAATTGTCACCGGGGTTATCTGCATGAGAATTCTTTATGTTGGAAATGTAGCTAATGTTGGATACATGGTGGCAAAAGAAATGAGAAAAATTGGTGTGGATGTGGATTTGTTGATGCACAAAAATCCCGTTATAGAACAAGATCCAAACAAACAAGATCCTGAGTTAAAGAATAGTTATCCCACATGGATTCATTTTTATGATAAAACACTTCCAACATGGAGACTAGATGTAATAAAAAAAATGAGAGATAAAAATTACAAATTAATTTATGCTCATTATGGATTGGTGATTTTTGCATATCTGTCTAGACGACCATTTATTGCACAACCCCTTGGTAATGATCTTAGGACAGTAGCCTTTGAAAAGTCAATACGTGGGATTCTTATGAGGCTAGCATACAAAAGGGCCAAGGCAATACTGTTCACAGGACCAGAACAATACCAATTATTGAACAAATTAAAACTCAAGAACATTATCTTTTTGCCTATTTTCTTAGATTTTTCCACATCCAAACACGGTGATGTCCCTAAAGGTGAATTTAGCAATAACTTTGTCATCTTTCACCCCACAAACCTGTGGAGTGAAAAAGGCAATAGTATACTTGTTGAAGGATTTGCCAAATTTGTAAAGGAAAATCCGTCTGCAATTCTATTGATTGTAGATCGCGGTCCAGATTCAGCAAAAATACACCAATTGGTGACTTCGTTAGGGATTCAATCTAATATTCGATTTATAAAAGGGCCACTTACGGCTGAAGAAATGCGGAAATACTATCATATCTGTGACGTTGTAGCAGACCAATTCATAACACCTGAACTCGGAGGGATTGGTAGAGAAGCTCTTCTTTCAGAAAAACCACTCGTGACTCATTATGATGAAAAGGGATACCGCGATTTGTATGGTCAACCTCCACCTGCTCTTAACGCATCCACTCCCACCGAGGTACAAAAACAATTAGAATATGTGAAAGATGAAAAAATTAGGAAAGAAATTGGCAAAAAAGGAAAGGAGTGGCTAGTAAAATATCACTCTCCGGAAATAATTTCAAAAAAAATTAAATGCATTTCGGAAGCAATTCTGAATAGTGAAAAAATCAATCAAATTAATGATAAATTATTAAAGATAACCTAATTCTAGTCTTAAGACGATAACCTCTAAGCCGCATACATGTTACATTAAACGCAAAAGTGATAAGTCATGAAAAGGCCAAAATTTTCATTCATCATGTACTTAAAAATACTTTTTTAATTATCTTGAAGCATATTGGAGGTAGATAAACCGTTATTTATTGAGGCATGTTAGAGTACAATACTTGAAACCGAATGTTGACTTATTATCTATGCGTAATTTTTTGACAATTAGATACAACCCTCTAGAAAAAACAATTAGCAAACCCATAACACAAAAAAACTTTCTAAACAATACATCCGATCCTAATGGACATCAAACCGAAAAACTACTAACAAATGCATTTCTAAAAATTCCCGTAGCTAAAAAGGGTAGCTTTGTTGTATCGCTTAGTAGCGGAATAGATTCTACGCTGTGTCTAGCACTACTGCGTAAAGCATTTCCTAAGGAAAAAATTGTTGCAATATGTGGTGTATTTGGAGAAGGTCATGATGAATCTAAGATAGCAAGAGAAATTGCCACTAAATTTGATGCAGATTTTAAGGTAATCTATATGGATTCAATTTTTACAAACATGCCTGAAATAATTTCAATTTCAAGAAAACCGAGGTGGAATACATATCAACATGTAATTGCAAGAGAAGCAAAAAAACACGGCAACATTCTCATTACAGGAGATGGTGCAGATGAGATCTTTGGAGGGTATACTTTTAGGTATAACAAATTTTTGAATTTACTGCAGCCCAAAGACAATTGGAGGATAAAGGCAATAAACTATCTAGAATGTCATAATAGGGACTGGGTCCCTGATCAAGAATATCTTTTTGGCTCTGCAATAAAATTTGATTGGAATGAGATCTATGGATATTTCAGATCTTATTTCTCAAATCGTCTGGATCCTCTTGAGCAAGTAATATTGGCAGATTATAACGGAAAATTACTGTACGACTTTCTACCTACATCTTTATCTATTTTTGAACATTACAAAATAGATGGCTTTCAGCCATTTCGTGACAAAAAAGTCATTGATTTTGCTCTACACCTACCCATTATACAAAAATATGATCGGGTCAATCAAAAGGGTAAGATTGTTCTGCGCAAAATAGCCAAACGTCTAGGCATAGAACACATTGATGAAAAGAAGGGGTTTTCTCCCTCTTTGTGGCTAGATTGGAAAGATCATGGGAAAAAAATATGTCAGACATATCTGATGGAAAAAAATAGTCAAATCTTCAAAAGAAAGATAATAAACTACAATTGGGTTTTACGTTCTTTTGAACGTGTTGAAAATGATGGAGATGTGCGATACCTAAATAGATTGATCTCAATATTTGCACTCGAAATTTGGCATAGGATATTTGTAACAAAAGAAATGAATGCAACAATGAGGCTGTAAGTCTAACATTGATCAAGTGATAACATCTCTAGAAAAATTAAAAACAAAACTGTATGTGCCTAATATTTCTATACATCCATTGATTCTATGATTACTTAAATTAGGTAGTCAGGGTGATTACTTGATGCAAAGAATTGTACAATGGGTTGATCCATATACAAACGAACCTCTTTTGGAAGAAAATGGTTTCTTAATAAGTTCTACTGGAAAATATGCACTTCATGACGGAATACCGAATTTTGTCACAAAATTAAATGATCCATTACAAGAACAAGTTCAAATATCATTTGGTAACAAATGGACAAAAAGCCAATTTGGTCAGGATGATAGTGACTTTCCAAAGATAAAAGATGTAATGTTGGAAATGATGAATTTAAACGAAAGCGATCTTTCTATATTTCAAGATAAAGTTGTCTTAGATGCAGGAATTGGTAGTGGTTCCTCTGCAAGACTCTGGGCTCTACAAGCTAAAGAATTCCATGGAATTGATATTTCAATAGCTGTCTATCGTGCCAAAAATGCACTAAAATCCTCTGGAAAAGAGCCTATTTTGGCACAGGCAGATCTTAACGCACTTCCTTACAGGGATGAAAGTTTCGACATCATTGTAAGCAACGGCGTATTTCATCACACGCCAAATACCAAAAATGCTTTAAAAAATTGCATCAAAAAACTGAAGATAGGTGGATTATGCCTGTTCTATATCTATAAGAAAAAAGCTCCACTGCGAGAATTTGCTGACGACTATATTAGATCTAAAGTAAGTGATCTTCCACATGATTTGGCAATGGAAGCCATGAAACCAATTACTAATTTTGCCAAATCACTTCACGAACAATCAATTAAAATTCAAGTTCCAAATGATGTTGAAATCCTTGGGATAAAAAAGGGAGAATATGATTTGCAACGTTTTATCTACCAATTTTTTTTCAAATGTTTTTGGAATGATTCATGGGGGTTTGAATATTCTAATCTAACAAATTATGACTGGTATCATCCAAAGTTTGCTTGGAGACATACTGAAAAAGAAATACAAGACTGGTGCAAAGAACTGAATCTGGAAACAAAATATGTCAAGGAATCTGAGTCAGGATATACGTGTTTAGTAAAAAAACTATCATAGAGAAAATTGATATCTACCGTGTGAAAGAACGTACAAAGTATAGGGAATATAGAGTAAATTTAACACTAAATATTAGTTACCTTAAAATCCAAAGGATCGGTAGTTGCTAAATTGGCAAAAAGAAATAACGCTGTCAATTTGCACGATGATTTAATAAAACTTCACAAAGAATTAAGAGAAAAAACATGGAAAAAATGGAAGCGAATACTTCCATTTGAAGAATTGTTATTTGATAGATGGGAAAAGGCTAACTTTTTGAAAACAAAAAAAGACGCCAATGTTTATCATAATAATTATGTGTATGGCCATGTCGAAGTTGGAGAAAATACGTGGATAGGACCTTACACTTTGCTTGATGGAAGCGGAGGAAAATTAAAGATTGGTAATTTTTGCAGTATAAGCAGCGGTGTACAAATATACACACATCAAACTGTCAAATGGGCTCTCACAGGAGGAAAAGCCCCATATGAAAAGGCAAGAACAACAATTGGAGATTTTTGTTATCTCGGACCATATTCCATTGTTACTATGGGTTCTACAATTGGCAAATGTTCTGTAATTGGTGCTCATAGCTTGGTCAATAATAGAATCCCACCGTTCTCTATCGCGTTTGGAATTCCTGCAAAAGTTGTAGGAAAAATACAGATCAAAGGAAAAAATGTTTCATTCAAATATTTTGCAAAAAAATAAAACTTCGTTTTCGACCTAGCTTTCTTTTATTTTATGATGACAATGTAGATGCAATAATGTGGCATACTCTTTCTTGATCCTCTAGTGTTAGATCTTTATGAAGCGGTAGAGTCAAACCATTCTTAAATAACAATTCTGAGTTTTTCAGTGAGCCCACTTTTCTAAGTTGTTTATATGCCGGTTCCAGATGTAAGGCATAAGTGCCTATCTGACTTTGTATGTTGTTCTCGCTCAGTGCATTTCTTATCTTGTCACGATAGTTATCTTTTTCTACATAGCAAGTATATGACTGGAAAGTCTGTCTAGTTCCCTTACCTACATATGCTGGCTTTATGCCGCCTATCTTTGATAACAAGTCGTGGTAAATTTTTGCCTTTTCAATTCTAGAGGCTATTATTTTTTCTATTTTTTTCATTTGAACTAATCCAATGGCTGAAAGAACATTGGAAAGCTTGTAGTTGGTCCCAATGGTCTCAAATGATGATCCTTTCATGCCAAAATGTTTGAAGGAATGACATTTTTCAGCCATTTCGTCATCATCCGTAGTTATCATCCCCCCCTCTCCTGTTGTAATCACTTTTCGCGGATGAAAACTAAAACATGAGTAATCCGCTAACTTTCCAACATAATCCGAGTCTATTTTTGCACCAAGACTGCAGGCTGCGTCTTCAAGACATTCCAATCCTAATTCCTTAGCTTTTTTATAGATTCCACGTTCCAAAGGCACTCCTGCCCAAGAAACAGGAATAAAAACGCTCATAGCTTCATCATATGCCTCATCCAGAATATTCTCTGTCATGTTCATGATTTCCAAGTCTACATCTGCTAGAACAGGTTTTCCGCCAGCTAGGATGACCGCTTCTGCAGTTGCAGGATAAGTATAATCTGGAATTATTACCTCTTGACCTCTTACATCCAAACACTCCAAAACTGTATGGAGCGCAGTAGTACATGATGTCACTGCAATAGCATGTTTAACTCCAACATACTCGGCAATTGCTTTTTCAAAATTCTGAGTAGTGACTCCTTCTGTGAGAAACCCAGTGGAAAAAACTTCTCTTATTGTATTTAGTTCCTCGTCTCCCACATCTGGTACCATCAAAGGTACAACCTTTTTTTCCAATGAATGCGTAGACTGATATGGGTTTATTAAACATAAGCAAGATTTTTTATAGCTAACGTCAAAGCCTCGATGATGAAAGTCCTTATACTAGGCTCTGAAGGTTTTGTGGGTCACAATTTGGTTCAAGGTCTCAAAACTTCACACCAAGTTTTAACTGCAGACCAGTTAGAAGTAGGCCATGAGAAAAATTATTCAAAATTAAACATAATCGACCAAGAAAACGTCGAAAAAATTGTAAGAGATGTTGATGTTGTCATCAATCTAGTAGCTCATACATTAGTGTCCTCTTTAAGCGATTTTATCCAGAACGCTCAAGTCAATATCATCGGTTTATTGAATGTATTAGAAGCATGCAGGAAAAATAATGTCAAGAAAATAATATTCACCTCAGCTTCGTCGATTGTGGGAGAACCACAATCATTCAAAGTTTCAGAAAAGCACCCTGTTACTCCAAAGACAGCATATGGTTTGACAAAAATGGCATCAGAGCATTATCTGAGGCTTTACAATGAAATGTATGGAATTGACTATGTTATCTTTAGATTCTTTAACATATATGGACCGCATCAAAAAAATGGCCTAATTCCATCCTTATATTCAAGAATAATAAATGAACAACCTGTCACCATATTTGGTAAAGGAGATCAAATACGTGATTATGTATACATAGAAGACGTGATTCCATTTTTTGAAAAAGCTATTTCCACCAATATGGCTAATAATTTGATTCTAAACATGGGTACGGGAAATGGCAGTACTATAATGGAAGTTCTGGATAATCTCTCAAAAATCCTCAACATTAAACCAAAAATAGACTTTAAACCAAACAGACCTGGCGAAATTGGAAATTTTGTAGCGGACGTCACCTTGTTAAACTCTATTTTTAACATGACTCCTCAAACATCTCTAGAAAATGGTTTGAAGAGAACCATAGCATGGCTAAAAAATAATTAATTGGAACGTCGTATCATATAAAATCATTAAATTAAATTAGAAGTGTCTAAGAATCAAAACCATCACTTGTCTGCAAATCTGAAATCATCGATATTAAACCACAGAGTTATTGCCGTTTACGGCTTGGGTAATGTAGGTGGGCCAATTGCAGCAGCATGGCTTCGCGGGGGTGCTACTGTTATTGGTGTGGATATATCTAAGAAATTACTTGCGAATATACAAAAAGGAAAATCGCATGAAAAAGAACCATTTGTCTCAGAGGCCTTCTCAAACGGACTTCGAAACAAAAAATTTAGCGTTACCTCTGATGGAATCAGTGCCTCGAAAAAATCTAACATAAAAATTGTGGCAGTACCAGTAGGCCTACAAAATAAGAGTATAGATCTAAGAGCGCTAGTCTCAGTGGCAAAGGACATTAGCGCAGGACTGAAAAAAGGTGATGCTGTATTGATCTCTCCATCGTTACCTCCTGGCACATGTGAAAAAGTAATTCTGCCTATCTTGGAAAAACGAAGTAGGCTCAAAGGAGAAAGAGATTTTCATCTTATTTACAATCCTGAAAGAATTTTTGAAGGAAGGGCACTAAAAGACATTGAAGAAAACTATCCTGCAATAGTATCAGGCCTTGGAAAAAAAAGCCTCGCCTTTGGAAAAGAATTACTAGCGATTATATCAAAAAAAGGTGTACTCGTCTTGTCCTCAATTGCTAATGCAGAAGCCGAAAAACTCTTTGAAGGGGTTTACAGGGATGTCAACATTGCACTTGCAAATGAACTTGCAGACTTTTGCGAAAAGTCGGGAGTTAATTATTGGGAGGCAAGAAAAGGAGCAAACTCACAGCCCTTCTGTCATTTGCATTATCCTGGAACCGGTGTTGGAGGTCTATGCATCCCGGTATATCCTAGATTTGTAATTGATGCAGCCAAGGAGATGGGAATGAGTCTGAAAATGATTGAATCTGCAAGAAAGATAAATGATTTTATGCCAAAAAAATGCGTTGCCGATGCGCTGACTCTATTTGATAAACACAAGATAAATCCAAAAGGGAAAAAAATCGCTGTCTTGGGTTTAGGCTTTAGAGGAGAAGTTGTAGATTCTAGGCTATCTCCTACCTATACTGTTGTCAAAGAATTTATTGCAAAAGGCTGTAATGTCCAAGTACACGATCCATACATATTTGAGGACGGCGACCTTCCAAAGTCGGTAAAACTAAGTTCTAACTTGAACGAAGTAATTAAAAACGCCTCTATGATTTTCATATCGTCAGATCACAAGTTATATTCAAAATTAAACTCAAAATCCTTTTCAGTTGCTAAAAAACCATTGTTGATTTTTGACGGCAGAAACATTTTGGATAAAAATAATTTTAAGAACTCTTCATTTTTAACAATTGGTTTACGTTAACATAAATTGCACTTATTAGAGCAGCGCAAAAAATACTCAACCAAGATATATGCAAAAACCATAAAATACATCGGAATCCCTTCACCGCTTGAATCATATACAGTGTTCATAAATTTCACTTATGGAAACTAGAATTCATTCTAGTCTTAGAACTGTAGAATGGAGAGATAATGCAGTAGTAATGATTGATCAAACTAAATTGCCAAATGAACTAGTCTACGTAAAATATACCAATTACAATGACGTTGCAGACGCAATACGAAATCTTGTGGTGCGAGGAGCTCCTGCAATAGGAGTCTCAGGAGCTTTTGGACTTGCCTTGGCTGCATTGCAAAGTAAGGCAGAAACCAAAGAAAGTCTTATCAAAGATCTAGAACAGGCAAAAAAAATTCTTTTTGAAACAAGGCCTACAGCAATTAATCTGGAGTGGGGATTGGAAAGGATAATGAATATTGCAAGGTCAGGAAAAGATGCCTCTGAAATAAGAAATAATGTCATAAAAGAGGCAAAGAAAATGGCAGAAGAAGATGTTGAGATGAACATGCGCATGGGCAAACACGGCTCTCAATTATTCAATGACAATGATACAATAATGACCCACTGCAATGCTGGAGCTTTAGCTACTGTAGCTTATGGTACTGCCCTTGGAGTGATAAGGGCTACAAAAGAGAGCGGCAAGAAGATCAAGGTAATTGCTACAGAGACGAGACCTGTAATGCAAGGCTCCAGACTTACTGCGTTTGAGCTAAAACATGACGGAATAGATGTTAGCTTGATCCCTGATACCGCAGTAGGATATTCCATGGCAAATGGATTGGTGTCAAAAGTAATTGTGGGAGCTGACAGAATATTACGTACTGGTCATGTGTACAATAAGATTGGAACGTATCAGGTAGCAATGATGGCAAAGCAACACGGCATACCATTCTATGTAGCAGCACCACTTTCTACATTTGACATGAAGAGCACTCCAAAAGATGTTATAATTGAACAGCGAAAAGCAACTGAAGTTACAGGAGTTGCTGGAAAAAAGACTGCGCCTGATGACATCAATGTAATAAACCCAGCTTTTGATATGACTCCACCCGAACTCATAACTGGTATAATAACCGAAGCCGGCGTGGCAAAACCTCCTTTTGAGGAATCAATCAAAAAATTATTCGACTCGAAGCTGTAAGGTTTTTATTTTATGGTTAGATCAAGTCAGTCCATGGCTACAGTGACTGCTGCCCAAGTATTAGAATCTCTTAAACAATGTATGGATCCTGAAATTCCAATTAGTGTGGTAGATATGGGCTTGATATACGGCGTAAACATTTCTGAAGATAACAAAGTCGATATAAAAATGACGATGACAACACGAGGCTGTCCTCTTCATGATACACTTGTAAATGATGTTAAAAGATATGTTAACAAGGTGCCGGGGGTTACAGGCATCAATGTAGAAATAGTATGGGACCCTCCGTGGACTCCAGAAAAGATGTCAGATGAAGGAAAGAAGCTAATCAATTATGGAAAACAAAAAACAGTTGCTCCAATAAACTATGAAATTGCATTACCGCAAGGAGTAGGCTCTGTAGTAAAACAAGAGGATGGTTCCCTTATATTGATGAATGAAAGCCAGCAAGGCTTTATGGTAAATCAAGCCATAGTGGACTTTTGGCAGCTTTGTAATGGAAAGAGGAAGATAACAGAACTTGTAGACACGTTTGCGCAAAAAATGGGCTTGAAACGAGAACAGGTGGAAAAAGAAGTTCTACAACTTATCCAACAACTGCGAGATGGGGGTTTGATTACAATAAAAGAACCCGAAGTCTCTAATGTACAATTCAAAAAATAAATTCTAAATTTCTGTAATTTCAGTTATTGTACCTTGCACAGAATCCATCTTCACAATGGCTTTTTTCCCTCCAAATCCCAAAGCAACATACCAATCTCCTCCATCGTCATCATATTTTGTTTCAAGAGTTTTGACATCTCCCGCACTCACGTTATACTTTTGAACTATTCCTGATACTGCTACTGGTATTGCCTCTTTCTCTGTTGGAAGTCTTCTTTTCATTAATCCAATTCCAGGACTCATGATGCAACTACATTATACGAGTATAATAATTATCTCATGAGTCATTATTTCTAGTTTAAATTTTCAAAAATCTAAAATCAATAATCGCAGTCTCATTCAAAAACCACAAGCTAAAGAATATCAAACAAAATTCTATATAGCATAGATTAACGTATTTTTCAACATGTATCTATCGAACAGATTTTCTGTATCCGTTCTTTCGCGAACTAGAAAGATTACAGAACTCTCATCTCTTCTTGCCATCTGTGGAACAGTAATAATGCTGCTGGGTGGTGTCTGGGATTCAGCGTCCCATGAGATGAGAATTCCAGAGACGTTTTGGACAATCCAACATGTTACAATCTATAGTGGTGCATCAATGGTTGCTTGCTCTGCAATTGCTGCGGTGCTAGTCATAAAACACTGTAAACATAACACAATGAAAAAGGGCATGGTGATGATCTTGCTTGGGGCAATACTGCAGCTGGGGGGAGGATACGCGGACTATAACTTTCATGAGGTCTATGGAATAGATGGCCTTGTTACCCCTTCACATCTCTCAGTAGAATCAGGTCTGTTACTTAGCGCAGCTGGAAGTTTCATTTTACTGTCCAAGTCTCAAAACCACATCCTGCTGAAGATGGCTCCCATATCCATCATGTGTATTCTCTCGTCTGCATCATGGATAGGGTTCAATCTAGTCTTGCTGGTTGGGTCTGTTGTACTGTGTGTTCCAGTATTCCAGCTGTTTTACTCTGGCTGTGCAGTAATGTGATTTTTCAATTTCATGTATCCAACTAGTATCAACAAGCATACTCCGACTAAAACTATGGAAGACGAGATGCCAAACCCTTGGTATCTGGTATCTCCAAATTCCACAGTTAACTGCACAGGATTTGTAGAAAGGTTGGTCAATTCAAGGGTGTATTCTCCTGTACGATCAAAGATAAAGTAGTTGACAGTTTCTTTGTTAGTTATAGTCTTCATATCAAGATAGTTGCCGTGCATATCTAGTATCTTTACAAGAATTGAGTTGTTGTACTGGTCAGAGAATATTTTGTAGAATCCTATGCCTTTGCCATCAAGCGGTAAAGACATGCTAACAGAACTCATCTTGTCAAGGTCGAATTTTTCTGAACTCTTTATAGATGATGAAAAAACTATGCCTGTCCAAATAGAACCAATTGCTATTACTATGAGGCTGATTCTAAATACAGATAACCCCTTGTACACGGTTTACTGATGGAACAGATCGTATCTATTTATTTCTAAGGGCCCGGAGGGATTCGAACCCTCGACCTGGTGGTCCGAAGCCACCCGCACTATCCTGGCTATGCAACGGGTCCAATCAAGTAAGAATTTAACAGGGCTAAATATCTGTCTAGGTAATTGAAAATATCACAAAGAGTAGCAGGTGTCGAATATGCTATACGCGATATTGCACTTGAGGCACGAAAGCTGCAAAAACAGGGCAAGGAAATAACCTACCTCAACATTGGAGATCCCTTACAATATGGTTTTCAGCCGCCTGAAAACGTCAAGGAAGCATTGACTAGGGCAGTAAAAGAGGGCCAAAACTACTATGCCGTTTCAGAGGGATTGTCAGAGTTGCGTGAAGAGATTGCAAAAAAAGAAAAGAGAAAAGGTCTGGCAGTAACTGATGACGATGTTCTTGTAACAAATGGTGTCTCCGAGGCACTTGAAATGATTACTGCATCAATAGTGGAGCCAGGGGACGAAGTACTCATACCCGGACCATATTATCCGCCATATGCTTCCTATGTTAGGTTATTTGGTGGAATCCCGATTGAATTTTCAGTTGATCTGCACAACTCAACGCCTGACCTTGATGATATTAGAAAAAAGATCTCATCCAGGACAGTCGCCATTTGTTTGATAAGTCCAAACAATCCTACCGGTGCTGTATTTAGCGAAAAATCGCTAAAAGATCTGGTTGACATTGCAAACGAACATGACCTCTACATCATCTGTGATGAGATATATGATCAGATTGTGTTTGATGAAAAATTTGTGGGAATAGGAAAAGTAAGTGGAGACTCTCCAATAGTGCTCCTAAATGGATTTTCCAAAGTTCATCTCATGTCAGGATGGAGAATTGGCTATATCTCATTTAACCAATCAAAAAAACTAGAAGCTTTGAGAGAAAACGTACCCAAACTTGCAAGAGTGAGAATTGCTACCAACCTTCCTGTTCAATATGCAGCCCTAGAATCTCTCAAAGGACCACAAAATTACATACCAAAATTTGTATCGGACTTGAAGAAACGGAGAGATTACACCATAAAAAGACTAAACGGGATGAATGGTCTTAGTTGTTCAAACCCCAAAGGTGCCTTCTACGCCTTTCCAAAAATTGAGAATAACCGATATGGTTCTGATAAGGAATTTGTCTTAGGACTGCTCAAATCAAAAGGAATTCTTACAGTACACGGTTCCGGTTTTGGAACACAATATGGAAGCGGACATTTCAGAATGGTCTTCCTTCCAGATATTCCTGTGTTAGAAAGCGCACTTGACAAAATCGAAGAATTTATCGGCTAAAATTTCCAAGTAACCATCTTTTTTGGTGTTATCTCGATAACACAGTCAGTATCACTTAACAGTTCTTGGGCTGACTTGTTTTCTAAACTCTTAAAATACCTGCGAAGAATTTTTTTGGCAATAGATTTTACCTGTTCATTTTCTAAAATTAGTTTTGCCTTTCCAATGCCCATCACACCAAAAATTTCTGGAGAATTTATTCCTACATCTATACAAAATGAAACTTTTGAATTGTACTTGATATTTTTCGCCTTTGCAGTTCTAGTATTGGTGCCTATGTAGAACTTGTTACTTACATAATTGTACCAGACTGGAACAATGTGTGGATTGCCTTTGCGGTCTATTGTAGCAATCCTCAAAATTTTCTGTGTTTTTATGAAGGTCCTATCCTTCATAATTTCCAACCCTTAGGCCAAGAATAATTAAAAATCCTCCAATTCCAAACATGGCAGTAGAGACTTTTTCGCTAGTAATATCTTGGGAAGTAAAAAAATCTAACACAAAATCAGGCCCAAAAATCAGCAAGTCCCTTATGATGGGAATTATTGCCACCACTATGAATAGTACGCCCATGGCTGTGAACCAATTTTTTCTTGGGTTGTGTCTCATCCTTTATTCTTGTAAATACTAATTAAATTATCTTTATGCCGGGATTTTTCATCTTGTTCTTTATCATTGCATTAATAAGAATTGGCGTTGCACTTTCAGCAAGATATGAGAGAGACCCCGGTCCTAGAAAAATAGGTCGTAGATTTTTTATTTCGTGTATTAGGCCATTTACCACATTTACTGAATCTTCGTTGTCCCCGCAAACAAATATGTCCGAGTCTAAAACAAGTTTTGTATCAATGAGCTTCTTTTCTGAAATGGTGTGGAATGCGGAAACAAGATTGTGCCTGTTTTTCATATGTTTCTGTACTAGTTCAAAGGCAGAGGGTTTTCCTTCTCTAAATGAAATCAATTCAAATCCAGCGTCAGTTTTTGTGAGTGGAACTATTGGGGAGATCACAACACAACTGTCTTTGATGTTTGGAAGTAATTGAGAACATATTGAATCAATGTTTTCATATGGAATGGAAAGCACCAACACATCGCTTTCTTTTGCAACCGAAAGATTGTCCTTTCCAACTATCTTACCTTTTGGAGACGCGTGTTCTTTATCATAACTTGAAGCATACTCGCGAGCTGCCTCTTCAGCCCTTGCAGAATCTCTGGAACCAATTAACACATCATGATTAACACACCAACGTAGAGCAAAACCCTTTCCCATTCCTCCAGTGCCTCCTATGATTCCCACTTTCATGACTTTTTGCTCTGACAATCTTATTATTATCTTTATTCAACTAGTCGTTTCAGAATAGATCTTGTTTCTTTTTTTACGTCATGGACAGGCAAGAAATAATGTGGAGAGAATATTGGCAGGTCGTTCAACCGGATATCCTCTTACGGATCTGGGCGTCAAACAGGCAGAAAAAATAGGTGATTTTCTTGAACCATTTAACATATCGACTATCTATTGCAGTCCAGTGGAAAGAGCTGAACAGACTGCTGGTATAGTTGCAAAAAAATTAGGTCTACGATACAAAGTGGACGAAAGGCTAACCGAAATTGACATGGGGCTTTTGTCGGGAATGCCTTATGAAGAAATGTTTGCAAAACATGGAAACATTTTTCTTAAATTTTACGAGGGCCATCCAATAATAGAAGAAAACAGAATCGAAACATTTGCCAGTATTAAAAAAAGAGTCATAGATCTGGTAGAACACTGTTCAAAAAAGCACAACGAAGAAGACGTTTTGTTTGTCACACATATGGATCCGATAAAATCTATGCTTTCTACTGTAATGCAACTGAAACCAGAGTCCTTGTATGAATTGATAATTAGAAATGCATCACTTACTATGTTTAAAAAAGAACAAGGGAATCTTTCTGTAATCTCAATCAATTCTATGTGCCCAGAACGCTATCTTCAGGAATAAGGGAAGCAAAATTGTTTTCCATATTAAATCCGTCTCAAGGCGTTTTAACTAACTAACATGATTCTTTTTAACAGAACCAATATCTATGGGTAGTAATCATCACGAATAGATTGAAATTATTGATAACAAGTCTCATGCTATTTGTTATCGCAAATGGTGTCCTGTCCCAGGCTAATGCCGCTTCAATACCGTTGCAACTGTATACTGATTCTCAAGTATACTCTGAGGGTCAGCCACTTCTTGCATATGGAAAGACAGCCTTTGCAAACGAGACTGTGATTCTAAGGTTGTTTGCACCAGATGGTACGATAAAACAATTTAACCAAATTACATCTGATAACCAAGGAAACTTTAATCAAATACTGATAAGATGGCCTAATGCAACAACAAACTATCCATATGGAACTTATTCCGTGGAAGGAATTCTTCCAAAAGAACAAGGATATTCACAAAAAGTCGATGTAAAATTTGCGTCATCCTCAACAGTCATTCCAGTCCCAATACAAAGAAATGTGCAGGTATCAGTTTACGCACCACAAACTGCTGCTGTTAACCAAACACTTCGTGTCTTTGTTCAAGTAACAAGCGATGGTCTGTTAGTTGCAGGAGACCCTTCAAAACTCCTTGCCAATTCGTATGTACACGAACCAAACGGCAACATAGTTCTTCTTAACAATTTTGTTATGATAAATCCTGGACTTTATTATGTAGATCTCACGCCTACCCAAGAAGGCACCTATATCTTTGTTATAGTTGCATACAGCCAAGGTACCGAAGGTAACGGATCTTTTGCCACGTTAGTGCAAAAACAAACCCTAGCCTCCGTCTATACTCAACTAATACAATTAAACTCTGCACTGGTATCAACATCAAACGAGCTTGATAAGATGAAAAATGAAGTTCAAAACTTTGGATATGTATTGAACACAAGCCAAAATTCAATATCGCAAGCAAATGCAAACATGAACAAGACAGTCACCTCGATGTCTCAATCAGTACAGAGCCTCGAGTCTGCATCGGGGCAGGTCAACTCCTTATTCCTACCGGTAGTTGCCTTGATTGCTATAATCATTGCACTGCAGATAACAATTCTTGCTAGGCGAAGATAACGATCATGGTAAAGACCAAATCGCATACCATGATGCAAGTTTCATTTTTTCTAATGGCCCTTCTACTCATATCTATAATTCCAAAGCCAATCAGTGGATACTATGATGTGGATGTCCCAAGAAATCAACAAATCAAGACCACAGAACAGACTTCTGGTCTTGTAACTTTTCAATCTGTACAATACGAAAATCCTGTAAAAAGATATCTTGTTTTTGGTTTGGGTTCAGTCTCGGATATATCTCAGAGGGCTCACAATTTAATTTACGGATTAGACTCTGACCATGGTTCCTTTGCAGTGGGACTGTTTGATCAAAATGCAGTTTCAGATTTGAGGCTTGCTGGATATAAGGTGATTGAAGATCTCCCTTTGGAATTTGATTCTACACCAACAACCTCTCAGAGCCCAACTGATGTTTCCCGAATTGATGATATCTTGGGATCAAGCAAAGTAATTCAACAGTACAACTACACTGGCAACGGAATCAAGATAGGAATAGTTGACACTGGAACAGATTTTTCAAATCCTGATGTAAAAAACTCGCTTGCCAGAGACAAAAACAATGTGCCAATTATGATTGATGCAGATGGGCAGGGGATTGTGTTAACAAACGCTACATTTGTAGCACAAATTAGCAACACTGGAGTCATCCAAAATTATACACATCCTATACCAAAGAATGTGACATCTTCTGTATATGTAAACTCCAAAGGAGTCTTTCTTGATCTGAGTAAGGGAGGAAAAGGAACTACCATTCCAGTGTACAACTCACAGTATCCAAAGGGTGGAACACCAGTAATTAACGGAACCGTATCAAGTGATTATAAGATAGGCAAGGACGCACGACATTTTATTGTCTCAAAAAGCGGTATGTATCACTTTGGAATGGTATACGAAAGCGTCTCACAGGGGCAGCTTTCTTTACTACAACTAGTTCCAGTCCTTGTAGTTGATTCAAAAACAGCAGGTGTATATGATACCATAATCCCTGACATGTCTGATTCATACAAAGATTTTATAAGAATTACAAGCCCAACACCGCCAAAATATGACTTTGATTTCACAACTCAAACCCCAATTATACTAGGAAACGGCAAAGAATATCTTGTATATAATAAAGACAATGATGGTATCCCAGACTATAGTGCTGGTACGGTGGGCGCGCGCGTCCTTGACCTGTATGGGATCTTTTCACATCCTCCCAATATAGATAAAAAAGTTGGGGCCGTGAATGGTACACTACTTCCTCCGCTTGATCCGCACGGAAATTTTTTTGGTGTCATGTATGATTATCAGGGCCATGGCACAGCCACTGCAGGATCTATCACATCTCAAGGTAAACAGCAGTATGATGTCTATGGCAACTCTACAAAATATGTAATTCGGGGAATAGCTCCCGGTTCCAAGATTGTCCCAATAAAGGCATTATGGCTTGGCGATGCAATCTATGGTTGGCTGTGGGCTGCCGGATTTGATCAAGATGGTAAAGGCTGGAAGTTCTCAGGAACTCCACGGGTAGACATTTTATCTAACAGCTGGGGAATCTCAACTTTTCCTGCGCTTGGAGCCGTTCCAGGGCTTGATGCCGGATCACTTTTACTTAGCGCACTCAATGTACCAGGTTCGCTTGATCCAAAATATCCAGGAGTGCTAACTGTTAGTAGTTCTGGTAATGCTGGACCGGGATACGGAACAATAGGAAGTCCAGATGCTGCACCATTTGGACTTACGGTAGGAGCTGCAACAGATAACATCTTTGTTGGTTATGGTCCCTTCAAAGGACAACCGCGATTTGGCAATAGCACACTTTACTATGGCGACATATCTGGATTTTCAAGTAAAGGCCCATCCGTGATAGGTGATCCAAAACCTGACATAATGGGAGTAGGGGAATATGGATTTACCCCAACTTCAGTTACAAAGTATAACAAAAACTCAACTGGACCATTTACACTATTTGGAGGAACAAGCCTTGCCGCTCCACTGACTGCTGGGTCAGCTGCCATAGTAATGCAGGCATTACATGAAAAGGGAATTCCGTATAATCCCTTTACAATAAAAAACATACTAATGTCAACTGCACAAGACCTTGGCAACGATCCTTTTGCGCAAGGCTCCGGTCTAGTTAATGTTACAAGTGCGATTAACTACGTTTTGGGAAAAGAAAATACTTTTGTAGTTTACAACAACGCAACTTATTCTAACACCCAGAAAGTACTCGAACCAGCAATCAATTCAATTAATTCGTCTGCTTTTGGATTGAAAACATTTCAACTTGGCAACACTTCACTTCCTGAGACTCCTTGGTTTGTTGGAAGGCTGTATCCAGGAGAAAGAACCACTGCTGCTTTTACCATAGAAAACCCTGCAGATAATGCCATAGAGGTAAATGTGGAACCTCAAAAACTTGATCTCATAAAACTCTCGCAATATAACGGAACAACAGAACCTCGTATGCAAGATCCTCTAATCAAAAAGCAGGGAGTTTACAGGCCAAACTATGTGCCACTTGCTCAGATAACAAATCATACCAACCTGCTATCATTTTTCCAAAAAACAAACCCTATACCACCTAATACCTCCCTTATGGTGCTTGACATAACATTTCCATTTTCAGAGTTCATGAATTCATCTGCTAAATCATACGCTGATGACATGAAGATATCCTCACTCTACTTGTACGATTGGAATAAGCATAATGATACCACACCGACATATCAAGACCTCTCACTTGTAAATAGGGGGGGTTCGTGGGGGACAGCCCAAGAAGTTAGAATATCTCATCCAAGTTCAAAATTTGAACACGTTCCCTTGGTAGGCGTATATCCAGTTCCAACCCGATACTCATATTGGTCTGGTGACACCAAGAAAAACTCTACCTCAATTAATTATACCATAACTGCCAGTTTTTACGAAAAAACCAAATGGAAAGAAGTGTGGCTTGATTCAAACAGCATACAACTGGGCCCACACAGCAAGGCTACGCTAAATGCAACGCTAGTAGTTCCATCTGACGCAAAGTCAGGGGTCTATCAGGGATTCATCTCCTTTAGTGACAAATCACATACTGTTGATATACCGGTGTCATACGTAGTTCTTAAAAAATTACAGCCAAAGGATCTGCCTACTGTCATACAAGGAACACAAGGAAACACTATTTTTGGAAACGGATACGTTGGTGGAGGATTTGACATGTCCAATAGGTATAACGCCGGCGACTGGAGAGAATATTATTTTGATATTGAGGACAAGACAATTAACACGGGGACAATATTCTTTTCATGGAAAGACCCAGATACCAATCTGTCTGTCTTTGTAGTTGATCCGAAAGGAAATATCATTCAGACAAATGTGCCTCCAGGAGTATTGGGACAATTCCAAGGGTGGCCAAGCGGAGACTGGCTGGGGCCAAGTACTCCATTTGGTGAGGGTGGAGGATTTTATCCTGTAAAAAATAAAGATGCCACATCAACAGAAGTCTACGCTCCGATAAACCAGACGGGAGTATACTCTGTGTTAGTTCACACCACTTTGTTTGGAGGAAAGTCGGTTGCAGAACCACTAACAATGATGGCAAAGTTTTCAACAATTCTACCAAACGAGATCCCACCGCAGATAACTCTGAAAATTCCACAATTCATTAATAATACTTACAAAATAATTCCCAAAATAACTGGTGAAAATATTCAGGAGAAGAAATATTCCATAGATTCTTCAAGTATGCAGATAATGGGAAACGCTACATTTCCAAACGCAACTCAAAATCTCTCAGAAGGTCAACATGATCTGCAGATTGTCGTATCGGACGCAGTTGGTCACGTTGTTTCAAAAGACTATACGTTTGTTGTTGACAACACTCCTCCAAAGATCATCTTTGAATCTCCAGTAAACGGTTCTACTGTTTCAGGTGTGATAAATGTCAATTTGAGCATAAATGAGACAAATCCGCTAGAAAAGAACTGGCTTACAGTAAAACTTCCAACACAGACGGTATTTGATAACTCGACACTACGTTACGACACCAGATCACTTCAAAATGGTCTGTATAACATTGAAGCCATAGCCAAAGACAGGGCAGGAAATGCAGATGATGAAAAGATCTCAATTACTGTGAACAATTCAGTCCTAAGTTCTAGTTCCATTTTGGGTACAAGCGATCAGAATTTTATAACTTTGATCGAAATATTGGTTGGAATTGCAATAGCATCTGCGATATCAGTTATTACTTTTAAAAAATTTAGATTTTCTGGAAGAACTTAGACAAGGTTTATATGCAATTTTTCAATCACGGAGCTTTGGATGTCTGAGCAAGATACTAGGGGTACAGTAACTAGGCGAGACTTTCTTAGACTTTTGGGAGCTGCAGGTGTTGCAACCACTTTTGCACCTTTTGTTCCATGGGGACAATTTATGCCAAACCCCTCAAACATCGTGCCTTCCAAAGTACAAGTTACACTACCAGATGGAACGGTGGCAAACGTCAAGACATTTCCAGTGAATAGCTCTGAGGTCATAACCTACCCATCTAGTGGGGATCCAGTTCTTGATCAAGAGGCATTCAAAAAATGGCAGTTTATCCGACTACCTTCAGAACTGGGTGGTGAAGTACAAGATGTTAGCGCTTTTCGTGTTTACAGTATGGTGTGTTTACATTTATGGTGTTTATGGAAATACTGGCCACAGGATGGCAGAAAAAGAGGCGAATGCCCATGTCATGGTAGCATGTACAATCCTCTGACAGGCAAAGCATTTGCAGGCCCTGCATCTCTTCAAGCTCCTCCGTCAAATGTACTGGCAACACTTTATCTTGAAGCTGACGAGAAGGGAGACCTGTGGATAAAGCCAGCAGTATGGAACGTCAACGAAAATGGAATAGTGGGATATGGTCGTTTCCTTAAAACGTAGAAACGGATTTGTAGATTTTTGCTACTGGATATGGGATGGCTTAGAGAGAACTGTATTCATAGGCACCAAGTTCTCATTCCCTGCTAGGTTTGTGAGCCCATTTGGGTTCCTTGGAATGCTTACTTTTGTGGTATTCATTATACTTGGAGTCTCTGGTGCCTTGTTGATGTTCTACTATGAGCCCATATTGGACAGGGCGTGGGACAGCGTTGCCAAAATCAATAACACAGTTCCATACGGGTTTATGATCAGAAACATCCATTATCATGCATCAAACGCAATGGTACTACTTGCAGTACTTCACATGTATTACCAATACTTTAGTGGAAGGTACAAGATAAGAAACGAGATCATATGGGTAACAGGAGTTGTACTGGGTACAGTAACCATTCTAGAAGCATTTACAGGTTACGATATAATTTTCAGTGAACGCGCCGAGCTTGCAATTAGTATTGCAGCTTCACTTACCAATTCTATGCCTGTGGTGGGACCGACCATACGAGACGCTATGTTTGGTTCTGGATTTGCAGACTTTATACTGCGATTCTACACACTGCATGTCTTTGTTCTGCCTATAGTGATGTTAGGATTGATGGCAGTCCACTTGCCGAGGTTCTTGGTGTTTGATGTGCCAATGGTTATGGCAATTTCAGGAGCGATTTTCATCACTGGTGGTGTATTCCCTGTAGACCTTGGCTCAAAGTTCCAGCCAACGATACCACCAGGTATCACTGTACCCGAATGGTATCTTACAGGAATCTATGCTTTCCTTAGGACACAATATGACAAATTTGTAACTGGTGTATTGTGGCCTGGCATATTCATTGCAGCTATAGCCATGACTCCATTCATTGATAGGTACAAAAAGTTCTCTTGGAAAGACAGACCAATAGTTACTGCATTTGGAATAACCGGAATTGCTCAAGTTATGGTAACAACCTATTGGGGATTTTACATCACACCTGATACTACAAAACCGCTTGTTGCAAGACTTGTGATAGATCCAGTATTCTTCTATCTCATAATGCTGCTTCTAGTACCGATAGGCTTTGGGTTCTCGTACATGATGATACTGCTTGCAAAGGAGGCAGAAAGGAAGGCAAAACTTGCAGCAGCAAAAGGACCGCACAAATCAGCACAGATAAACTTCTCTGGAAAATGGATAAACTGGCTCATAATAGCTCTCTTGGTATTCCAAGTATACATCAACATAGCAGCCTACAATGCGGCACTGGCTGGCATGAAGAACTTTTCGCTCTTTCTAGTAGGATTAGGCCTTATGGTGTTTGCAGGGCTCTTCCATCTGTATAGGCATGGGTTAAACGAGGCAAAGAAGGCACCGCCTCCTCCACCGCAACCGCAAGCTGAGCCTCCAAAAGCGCTAGAAAGTCCAGAGCCATCAGGGAAGGTACCGCCAAAAGAGGAATCTGGCAAGCCGACACCTCCCTCCGAGTCACAAGTTGCACCAGAAATTAAAGCAGCTGGAATCGAAGATCTAAAAGATCCAGTCATTGGCAAATTTGATCTGAAAAATCCCTAGCGAATTTACTTCCACATGATAACTTTATAAGACTATTAAAAAGATGACGACTAGTTGAGCGTTCCTACATCAAGTCACGCATATGGAATAGCACTAATCGCGGTAATAGTAGGAGCGGGAGTTGGCATATCGTATTATCAACTATTTTACATACCAGAACTCAACGCCAAGCCAATTATTCCAGACAAAGTCCTTCACCCAGGTGAAACCACCGCAATTACTATAGTCCCTGGTGCAGAAAACCCGCAACAGCAGCAGAATTTTGTACCAAAAAAGATTGAATCACAACTTGGTGTAAACAATTTGGTAATATGGAAAAACACAAGTGATTCGGCGGCACACACAGTTACACCTGACAAGCCGTTCAAAGACCTTTACAGTGGGGACTTTGGTTCTAATGGAGTTATACTGCCTGGCAAGTCATATCAATTCCTGTTTACACAAGAGGCTCAGATTACATACCATTGTGATCCTCACCCATGGATGAAGGGCGAGATTGACGTAGTACACGGAGCACTAACCTCCTAGAAAAAACAGGCATTCTTTACTGCTAAATTAATTTTGCAAATACTATGTCGCTTTCTATTTCTTTATGTTCTTGTATTATGGACGCCCTGAACTTTACATCATGAGATTCCTTTGGCTCAAACTCTATTGAGGCAGTAAACTCTGCAGAGTTTTGTGGCATGTCGTTTTTATTGATAAATAAGCGTGAGACGTTTTGCGTAATTGTTTTGTTGTTGTATGACCTATAAACAATGAGCTGGTTAGAATTTAATATCTGCGTATTTACCACGATGCCGTCATATCTTCCTGGATAGTTAACTTGTATTCTCGCTTTGATTATTTCACGTGGTTTTATGTTCAAACTTTCTAACTTTAATTCAATGTCTTTCATATTGTGGGTCATCCACCTGATGATAATAAATTATGGCATCATGTATTTTTTAAAATTAATACGTGATTCAAATAAATAATTGTGCGAGTCCGAAATTTGATTCAAACAGATTAAGTGGGTCCTCAAGGACTCGAACACAAAATATCGGTTTATGGTAACTATGACCTTCCCTTGTTGTGGTAACGAGAATGTTTGGGCTAGCCAAAAAAACTATCAAAACATGAAGCATGTTTTACTCCAGCCATTTACCTCCGTTGAGGTTCAGATGGGTTATACGTATGGAACCGTATGGTGTTGTCGTCCGTGGGCTCCCAACGCTGCTGCTAGAATGATCACACCTGCCACCAAGATGGCACCGTATGTTTGTGCTGTAGCTAGTGGAGTGCATCCGATGTATCAATAAGCTTGCTCCCCACATGTTGGTGTTTGTGCAAAGGCAGTGTTGGTACCTGCAATAGCAACTACACCTATAGTCGAGATGTACAAAGCTAATCTTGCAGTTTCCGATTTGATCATGCCATACATAACACGTCGTAATATTTACGGTTTGTAGATCTAGTCTTCCAGTTAATTCAAGCTAAAGATGTTAATTTGTCTAGGAATTGATACGATGGAGACTAATTTTTCATGAGGGGAGAATCTCTAACTATTCCATGATCAAAGGACTACATTCTACCTGAAAATGAACCTCAGTTAGCACCTAAACACAGTTCAACCTCACCTGAAATTTTACCTAAAAAGACTTGAAAACGATGCTGAATGTTACCTGAAATACTGCTGAACCTCGCTGAAGAAACTGGTCCAAAACCGTCACATGTCTGAGTCAGAAGGAACCATTAGAGATAGGAAACAGTTTCTATCAATAACTGACGGGGAGAGTGGGATGGGCCCTTACGTCTTGGAGAAATAGATTATTCAACGATTTACACGTTCAGATGCTACAAAAGAGGAATATGAAGTATCATTGGGTTGAATTGGATATTTGAGATGGAATCAAAGAAAGAAAGAGATGTCTTTATTAAAACAGCTAAAATCTGATGAGGAATTTATTTCACATAATCAAATCAAAGAACCTTAAAGACCTTTTGTCACAAATGTGATTGGGTTATATCCTTGCGCAAGAAATCAGACATCTAAAATGTGGGCAGGACTTAACTGTTTTCAAAAAACAAGATAAATTTTGGATTGTAAATGGGGTTAGAATCAAACAAAATGTAAGATCTAGAGCCCTTGTTCTCCCTTTTTGTTTGACTTGATATCTATCACTGTATCGATATTTGTGATTATTATTTTTCCTACCTGAGCAGTTTTTTGTATAGATTCAACAACTTTTTCGGCATCTTGATCCCTAACTAATACCATTATTGTATTACTATGATTAAATTCTGGAAAAAACATTCCAAACCTAGTAGATCCTGCAAACATGGGTTGAATTGGTTCTTTTCCGCGACCTTTTGATTCAAAGATGGTGATTCCAGTCACCCCACTTTTGCTTAATGCTTCATCTACCACTGTAAGTTTTTTTTGGGGAATGATAGCTTCTATTCTTTTCATTATTACAAAATTCTTTACAATATATTTAACACAATGACGAAAAACTCACTAATGGTAAGATATATCAAATAAATCAAAAATTCACATATATCTTAATTTTTTAATTAAAACATTTAAAATATTTATTGAAAGATTCCAAAACTATGCTTATATCTGCGCAACCTCAGTAAAATTTGAAAATTCATGGAAGACGAAGAATATGTTGAGCGACCAGTTCCCATGAGCGCAAGATTGGGATTCTTCAAACCTGCGATGGTCTGGGCAGGATTTGCTCATGCATACATCTGTATTTTTATCGGCAGTCAAATAATGGGAGGACTTGGAGCCCCATTAGGATACGCAGCAATTGTAGGCGGTCAAATATTCTTGTTTGTTTATTCTGGTTTGATAGCACACCGTGGTTCACAACTTGGACTCAATTTTTCAATGATGTGCAAGGCAACGTTTGGAAAGTATGGATATCTTGTTCCAGTTTTATTAATCGCAGGGTTGGTCTCTGGCTGGTTTATCTTTCAAGCTTGGCTTGCAGCAGATCTAACAGTTGGGCTTTATGGTGGTAAATCGTTTAATGCTGGCACAGGAAATGGTAGTCTCCCAGGAATTCTAGGCACTACTAGCTTCTGGGCCGGTATTTTCACCATTGCTTTTGGCATGTTTGCTGTTTTAGGAATAAAGGCAATGGCTTGGTTAGGGAAAGTGGCAGTATTTTGTGTTGCAGCATTGGAAATATGGATGATTTTCACTATTGTCACAGTAGTTGCAGCACACACTGGTGGAAATCCCTTCGAGTCCCCAGTGGTCGGAAAGCAGTGGAGCTTTGCCCTTGGATTTACTGCCTCAGTTGGAACATTTATCGTTAGCAGCACAATGACAGGAGACTTTGTAAGATGGACTCGGACTCCAAAACAGGCATGGGCAGTTACTGCTGTAGCATTTCCCGTTTGTAACTTGGTCACATTGTTGATCGGTGGAATTTTTACAGCCATTGCAGTAAAACTCGACTTTTTCTTTGGGCTTGCAGCAGTAGCATTTGGTATTCCTATGATGATAATGCAAATGTCTAGCAATGGTTCAGTATGTGATGGCTGTCTATACAATGCAACACAAGGATTCAAAAATGTAATTTACTACATTTCAAAAGGAAAATTTAACCTACCTTGGAGAAAAATGGCTGCAATCATAATGATTATAGGAGCAGGGGTCGGTGTTGCAAATCTTATCACTAACATAGTCCCATGGTTACTCCTACTAGGAACGTTGGCACCGCTGGTAGGAGGAGTCTTAATAGGTCATTTCTGGATCGTTGCACGAAGGAATACCCTTGATGAACACATGAAAGCAGCTGACAAAAAATACAACATTCCAGCGTTAATCGGACTAGGAACGGGATTAGTAATAGCTGTCATTATACAGATAGTTAGTCCAGATCTCCCCCCCGTCCTTGGAGGATTAATTGGAGGAATAGGTGTGTATCCGGCTGTCGCAAAGGCCACAGGATATACTCTAAGTGGAAAGCTTACTACAAAAGGGCTTGGAATCGATTCTACGTTAGGTACATCGGGTTCTTCTTTGGGTAATTCCTATGATGACAAATCGTCCTCTGACTTTTCAAACCTGCAGTCTAGCAACGATCCAGAAAATGACGTAAATATTTCCACCAATGTTAAATCAAACAGATTCGTATCAAAACTAGGGAAAGTGGCCGAGTTTATGTTACCTGGATTTTTCCAGAAAGATATTGGCTCTGGTAATACATCTGGCTTTAGAGGTTGGCCTTAGAAATGTCGACAGAACGTTATCCATTAAGAGTTTTAGAACCATTCATGAGTAAGGCACGAGACGATATATTAAAGAGGGCACAACAAGATTTCGAGGAGTTCAAGAAAACAAAAATTTTCAAATTTCCAACTTGGTTATATGGATCACCAAGAGGTAAATTGATCAAAATTGAAGTAGAAGATTGTCCGAGATTCGGAGATACTGCATACGTGGAATTTGATTCTGCGAGAGCTGCTTTCATAAGCGTGGATATGCAAGTGGACTTTTGTGGACCGAAAGGCTATGTTGACGTAATGGGATACGACTTGGGACTCACGTCAGCACCTATTAAACCAATTAGAAGTGTTTTAGAAACAATACGAAATAACACTGACATAAAGGTAGTTCACACAAGGGAGGGTCATGCACCAGACTTGTCTGACGCACCATACAATAAGATACTTCGAAGTAAGATAATAGGTGACGGAGTAGGAATTGGTGAACAACCCGCAGGAGGAATGGGTAAATTATTGACACAAGGAGAAAAGAACTGGGATATAATTGATGATCTTTATCCATATCCAGGAGAATACATCATAGACAAACCTACCAAGGGTGCCTTTGGAAACAGTCAAATTGATATGATTTTAAAGAATCTGGGAATTACACACGTATTCATTTCTGGAATCACAACAGATGTTTGCGTTCATACAATTATGCGAGAGGCAAATGATAGAGGGTATTGGTGTACTCTACTCAAGGATTGCGCAGGGGCAACAGATTATGGTAATCATCAAGCAGCTATCAAGCAGATAAAAATGCAAGGTGGGGTATTTGGATGGGTCTCTGATTCAATTCGATTTAACAAGGCAGTAAGAGAAGCATTTCAAGAAAAATAACTCTTGAAAATTCAAGGAAAATTGTGTATGTATAGCATGAAGACTTACGGAAATAACTGATTCATTATGAATAATAAGCCCACACTGCGCACTTGTGGCTCTTACTCTGAATATATCTTGGCATCATTACGTGAACTATCGGAGAAACTTGGCATTCCGTTATCGAGTATCATTCAAACTATTGATCTGTTTGAAAAGTCTATTGAAAGTGGAATCCTGATAGGACGGAGCAGACATATTATTCTCCTGTCCTCGCTTTACATTGTTTGTAGACAATCCACGATTCCTATATCGTTGTATGAGATTGCATGTGCAGGAGAAGTGAAAGTCAAAAACTTGTCACGTTGCGCAAGGATTCTTATTCATTCACTCGATCTGGCCTGCGGAACTTATGATTATTCTAGCATGATTTACAAAATTTCAGATAAATTGGGTCTTCGAGAGGAATCAAGAAGGGAAGCGATAAACCTCATGATGAAAGCAAAGGAAAAAGAAATGTGTGTAGGAAAAAGACCACTCACTATTGCAGCATCGGTAGTGTACCTTTCCTGTAAAATTAACAAAGATCGGAAGCCTCTTTGGAAGATTTCAGAGGTTTCGGGAATACACAATGTTACCATAAGAAATAACGCAAAATATCTTTCCAAACTATTTGATGCTGAAAACTAACACTTTCAGTAAATCTGATCATGATATACAAAATCATAATCACACATAAGCACCTATCTCAAACTTTAAGTGTAGAGTATCATAATTAATGTGGGTCTCTTTGAAAATAGCACGAGTTTCAATGAATAATTCTGAAACTTACGGTATTGTTGATAGCAAAAATGAAAAACTACTTTTGAAAAAGGAAATAGAAAAAAAATTTGATGTAAAACTTCCAAACAGAGTAGAAGACTTTCTTTCCAAAAATGAGGGAAAGCATTTAGAGTTAGTTAGAGGATTAGAGAACAAATTTGAATATTTTCACCAAATCAAGGAATTTCGTCTGCTTCCACCAATAAAAGATTCGTATAAAATAATCTGCTTGGCATTTAATTACTTAGATCAGGACACATGGCTACGTTTTGGTAAAGAACCTCCAAAAGAACCAGTTATATCATTAAAACCTAGAACGAGTCTGACAGGGCCTTACTGTGATATCATATGTCCTCCCTTTGTTAAACAGCTAGATTATGAAGGCGAATTGGCATTGGTTATAGGATCTAGATGTAAGCAGGTAGACAAGTGCCATATAATGAGCAATATATCTGGATATTTTATCATGAATGATGTATCCTCACGCCACATCCAATTCATTGATCATCAATATGGCAGAGCGAAAGGATTTGATACATTTGGTCCGTGTGGACCGTGGGTAACAACAACGGATGAAATATCAGATCCTGATAATCTAAAACTAGTAACAAAAGTTAATGGAGAAGTACGGCAAGATTCCTCGACAAAAAACCTTGTGTTAAAAATAGAAGAGATAATAGAAAAAATAAGTCAAATTATGACTCTAGAACCAGGTGATATCATATCCACAGGAACTCCTAGTGGAACAGCATTATCCCTATCTGCTACCAAAGGCGACAAATATCTTAAACATGATGATGTTGTCGAAGTAGAAATTGAAAAGTTAGGAACTCTGAAAAATAAGGTACGAATAGAAAACTAGAAATCTAATACCCGAGAATCTTACTATCCATAAGCTATGATTGCATTAAAATTGGAATGAGATAATGGAAAATGCAATTTTATTCGCACAAGTTATCTCTTATTTAATTTCTTATCCTCAAATTCAACGGACTTCTCTAACATATCTTTGTGTTTTCGAAGTTTCTCTTTGAGAAAGTCATATTTTAAGCTCAATAACTGGCATGCATAAATTCCTGCATTGAATGCTGAATTCACCCCCATGGTGCCTACGGGAACACCTTTTGGCATTTGCACTATTGAAAGCAATGAATCCATCCCGTCCAAAGAATTATTGCGGAGGGGTACTCCTATCACAGGTAACGTTGTAAGTGAAGCAATCATCCCAGGCAGATGTGCAGAACCATCTGCTGCGGCTATTATGACCTCAATTCCGTTACGTTCTAGTTCGCTAATGAATCTCAGGGTTTTTTTAGGTGCCCAATGAGCTGCTACAATTGTTATTTTATACGGAATTTCAAAAAGTTCTAATGCCGTTTTTACTTCTTTAAGGTCCTTGAATAATTTTATTGAAGGAACTGCAATAGCTACATGCGCAGATTTGGAGTCGCTTTTCTTATGATTCTTCATTTCGTAATTACCATCCCTTCTTATCATTATCTTATAATCATATTTCACATTTTTTACAAATAATATCAAATATCATCGAATAATAAAAATTGCATAATAGGGAAAATATGGTTACCTTAAATAGAGAAATAAATCAAACGGACTGAATTATAAATGAACAATTGATAGTCAACGTATAGATGTATTCGTATGGCAGTCATAACTCCCAAGTTATTAGTTGGCTTCAATATTCATTGATCATCTTCTCAAGAGATAACACTATTCTCTCTTTGTGTATATATTCACTAGTTTGATTGATGTTCAGGCATTTTTACTACCGATGGTAAGAATGTTATTAAGATATGCTTGAACAATAAACGCTTGGTATGATAAATACTAACGTCCAGTAATGCAGAAAGTAAAAGATAGGTATATCATATATTAATGAAGCCGGACAATTCTAAAGCCACCTTATGTTATCAGCCCTAGCATTAACAAAAGTTCAAGTCCAAAGATTGAAGACAATAGACTGAAGATAAACAAACGATAACGCACCAAATTTACTACACTTACTCTTTCTACGGGTAGCATTAGGTATCATAAATTACATAAATTTTCAACTATGTAGAATTTTTTAAGGGATGATTTATTGGTTTAATTTTGAAAATAAAAAAATAGTCTTTTATCATTTCTGCATTGACTCAATGGGAAAGTGAATTACAAAAGTTTGAAAACATTTCTGAGCTGCTCATTATTTATTCTACTGTTATCCTCAAGTTTTATTCTAATTTTTCCAACTATGTCACCAGTACATGCTCAAGTAGCTTCGCATCCAAACTTGTTTGTCTCTGCAGAAAACTCTCAGTACAACAACTACTTTGCCGGCCCACAAGTGGTCCAAGTCGTAGTATCTGATCCAAACATAAACAGATTGGACCAGAAGTACGGTGAACCAGTTGTAACCGTCAACGGTAAGAGACTGAGAATGGCACAGGGTACAGACGGTAACTGGTATGGTTATTTCGCTGATAGAAATCAAGCAATCATTGCAGGCAACACTGCTCCGGTAAGCGGTAAAGGTCTTAACTTCGGTGGATTCTGTGCTCCAGGAAGTGCCTCAATAAATGGCATTGACTTTGGTTCACAATCTAAAGGATTCACTGTTGCAAACGGAGGCTTTGGCTCTGCACATAGAGTAGGTGGCACAGCGTTAACAGTAGGTACATTGACAACTACATGTACCGATGTACCTGGTGCTACTGTTTTTCAAGAGCATGTAGTTAGAGAGAACAAGACTCTCAACACCAACGCAAATGGTGCAAACTACCAAGCAGACCTTATTGCGGCATGGCCTGTAATCCAGCTATTTGACTTCTCAGCAATTCCAACTCCAGTAACAGTTGATTATCAAGCAGCAGGAGGCGACCAAGTCGTCAACCTGACCTTTGATAGAATTCCAAGCAGCCTCATCAGCGTTATTCCAGATAGAACAGCCTATCCAGAGAACGCTAATGTGTTCTTGACCATGAACGATCCACAGCTTAACATTGACCCAACAGAGGAAGACTCTTGGACATGGGGTTCAACTGCCAACAATAATACCTTGTATTATGAGGCATTTGACAGAAACGGTGGAGCAGATGCAGAAGATAATGCTGCAGCAATGCAGAACATTATCGGCAACCTCACATCGATGATGTTCAACCACAACGGCAAGTTTACATTCAATCCATCCGCACAGGGTGTACGAGTTGTAGACTTCCAGTCCACTGGTAAACAAACCCTCAACGGTTCATCCACAGCTCGTGGTAATCCAGCAGCAGTTACCACTAACCACACTAGTGCTGGTGCACAACCAATCACCTTCATCGAACAAGGTGGTGTGAACACTGGTGTCTTTGGTAACTGGGACGGCTCCAAGAAGACAAACATCGTCACATTGACTCCACAAGAGGAGACAGCTAACGGCGCCTCAATTCGAGGCCAGTCAGCTACTTTCAGGTATAATGACATATCTGGAAGCATTGTAGGCGGCTTTGCATTTGGTACAATCACTATGACTGCTACCAACAACACTTGGGCATCTGGTCAGAGAATTCCTGTAACACTTACCGATATGGATGCTAACAAGAACTCCAAGATTACCGAGCACCTCAACTTCTATGACAGAAACGTAGACAGAATTCCAGCAATGAAGATTGGTCATCCATTCACATTGGCTGGTCTGAGCCCAGAGTCAGCTTACATGTTCGTTACTGCTCCAACTATAACAAAGCAGCCAAACGGAACAAACACGATAAGCTTTTCTGGTGTAACCAATGCAACTGATCCAAACATACAAGTTGACGAGAGCTTTAGCGGAAGGCCAATATTCACTTGGCAAGCCGCAGCACCTATCACCATTGTAAATGGTGGTTTCGTAGTTGATACAAACTCAAAGGCCTCATCCCTGTTCCAGTCAATACACAACACCAACAGCACTATTGGTGGTGTTAATGTACCAGCTTCAACAAGGTTCCATGGCTTTAACTTCCTCAACTATGACTTGAGGTCATTTAGCTCAATTGCCGGAACAACCGGTGTTGACCCAACAAAAGTGCAGCTATTCTTAGTATACAATACAGCAACAAATGTTGTAAATGCCACCACTGGTCTTCCAGCTGCGGGTAACCTTGCAATCTCACTTGCAAACTCAACCCAGCTACAAGACTTTATCAACTTGAACCAGACACAAACTGGCAAGGTTGATGATGGCACACTCTTCGATGAAAGAGTCTTCAGTATACCAAAGACTGCCGACGTTGGATTCATGTTCCAGTTTACAACAACAGGAACAACCTTACCAGGTACAACGGTTAACGGACAATTCCAGAGCTTCGGTACTCCAGTAGCGACTGACTTCTTCTCAATTGGTATCATAGGCGATGGCACTGACAACAGTCAGAGAATCAACAACGCGATCTACAGGTTCGAGCTTGAAGAGACCGGTGACAACACTGGTGTCTTTACTGGCACAAACCAGTTTGTAATGCTCAACCAGATTAACTTGCTTGACCCAGCCACTTATAGTACATTGAGACCAATCAGTCACGATGTGTTCTTTGCAGCAATCCAAGATATGCTCCAGTCTGAGGCAAGAGCACCACAGGTAACCTACCTAGATCTAGGTGCCGACGGTGTCAACACGCAGATATCTGCACAGCAAGATATCTCAACCCACTCTGGAACTGTATCATTTGACACACATAGTTATCACATCACTGAAACTGCAACGATTACAGTAAATGATCCTGATCTAAACACAAATAATGATCTAGTTGTAATTTATACAACCGTACCTTCAGGTAATGATCCAGCGGCAGATACTGTAGGCATAGCAGGTCTTGGTACCTACAGTAATGGGGAATCTATTGGCAGGTTATTGGACATTGAATGGGGCCAACAAGATGTTAGATGGGCTGATACCTGTCACAAACTGTCTCCCACAACTGGACCACTAGCTCCCAGTCTTTCTGCGACGGGCTTTACGTTGATAGAGACTACTGCTGGCTCAGGAATATTCGAAGGAACATTCCAGATTCCTGCCTTTTTCTGTTCAGATCCAAATACGTTGACCCCTACTGATGGCCAAAATATTAAAGTAAACTATGTTGACTTCCGTGACGAGTCAGGCAAACTAGTCGAGGTATCAGACGATGCAGGTGTCACCGGTAACGTTGTATCCATAAAACTGGACAAAGCTGTCTATCCGGTACCTTTTGGCACATTGACCGACTTTGGAGGTCCTACATCAGATACAGATCCAAACGGCAGATCCATCTATCCAGATCATAGAGATGCAACAGGAAGTGGTCTTAACAATCAAAATACTTTACAAAATGGTGATGTGATTGCACACTTTAGAATACTTGACTTTGATTATGTAAATGGGCCTAGTTCAGTTGAACAGGTAGCTAGAGGAGTATATGATGCAAACCATGGTCCAATACAAATAGCAATTGTTAGGGGTGGTCAAGCAATGATTCTGGGCTATGCTGGTGGACCCAAGCCGATGTCTGGTCACCTCATTACAAATGAAACGAACATTGCAAATGTATTGCCCAATGATATAGCAGCAGCTAGAGATTTTGGACCATTTCCAGAAATTGGGTTGAGTAATGGTATATTTCAAGGAGACATACCCGTACGATTCACAGATGGTCCTCCAAACACTGACTGCCCATCTCCCACCTCATGGCAAGCAACAGACGGCACAACAGGAACAGCTGAATCTGATAGGTTTAACATTCCACATTCTGTTAGCACTGGAAACTATTGTGTAAAACAAGGAGATATTCTTGTAGTCACATTAAAGCAACTAGCTGATGTTTCAGGCCACATTCAAACCTTCACAGATTCTGCAACATTTGACTTACGAAACGGTGTACTACAATCAGACAAGTCTGTCTACATCATCGGATCAGATATGATCCTGACACTTGTAGAGCCAGACTTTAACCTAGACTCACAAACAGCTGAGA